>Ga0210406_10001502_pt1 | contig 28273 bp, 19 predicted proteins | sample IncBWC30MmetaG_FD_155454 | JGI IMG/M metagenome (GOLD analysis project Ga0210406, IMG submission 155454) | Forest soil microbial communities from Barre Woods Harvard Forest LTER site, Petersham, Massachusetts, United States - Inc-BW-C-30-M | ecosystem: Environmental > Terrestrial > Soil >... | reverse complement strand
GACTGAGATGAAGGATGAGGAGTTGCTTAAACTCGTGAGTCTCGATTTGGGTGCGGCGATGAAGGAAGGGGATGAATGAGCTACTACGAGTGGCACGCTTACGTGCCGGTAGCTGAGAAGCGGCGGCAGGCAGAACGCAAGTTGGCCAAGCTCAAGAAGCAGGGACGATCCGTTGCGCCCGTGAGGATCGAGGGCCGCACAATTACCAAGAGCTTCTGGGGCAAATCTTGGTGCGTCAACCTTGAACGATACAGCGACTATGAGAACCGCTTGCCGCGTGGCCGGACTTATGTCCGAAACGGCTCCGTTATCGACCTGCAAATTGCCAAGGGCGAGATCTCGGCAATGGTCGCCGGGTCTGAGCTCTACCAAATCAAGATTGCCATTGCACCGGTTACGCGGGCACGCTGGAAATCCATCTGTCGGGACTGCGCCGGGACCGTCGATTCGCTAGTTGAGCTCCTGCAGGGCCGCTTGGCGAAAGGCGTCATGGACCGGGTCTGTCGAGAGGGTGACGGCCTGTTTCCGTCGCCGACGGAAATCAAGCTGTCCTGCAGCTGTCCAGATTGGGCAGACATGTGCAAGCACGTTGCGGCAGCACTGTATGGTGTCGGCGCCAGGCTAGATGAAAGGCCTCAGCTTCTTTTTGTGCTGCGTGATGTGGATGAAACTGAAATGCTCGCCAGCGCTGGACAGGATTCTCCGCTAACAACGGCGCCAGGCGCGGCGAAGGTGCTTGATGAAAGCGATGTCGCCGCTCTATTCGGGCTGGAGATGGCCGAAACTCCCCATACCCCAAATCCTGCCTTCACAGTCCCAAAGCGACCCCAACAGTCCAAGGCGCAAAAAGGCAAGATATCTGCCAGAAAGACCGAGCCAGCAGCGAAGACCGATGTCGCCTTACGTCGTACGACTCGGGTCAGTTCGGGAACGAAAAAGACAACCCGAGCAAGTGCCAGGAAACGGCGCACGCGGTGGCGACCATAGTATTCCAATGACGCTATCGGGACCCCATGGCACGGAACGGACGTATCGACCCCGGTGACGAATCTCGGCTCGGGCGATGACCGATGACGAGATCAAGTACACGATCGCTCAATTCGCGGCAGCGGCGCGTGTCGTCAAACAGGCCGGCTTCACCGGCGTTCACGTCCACGGCGCGCATGGCTATCTGATGTCTCAGTTCCTGAGCGCCCGCTCCAACACTCGGACTGACCGCTGGGGCGGCTCGCTTGAAAAGCGCGCTCGCTTTCTTCTGGAGACGATCACGGCCATCCGCGCCGCCGTGGGTCCGGGCTTCCCCATCGGCCTCAAGCTCAACTCGTCGGACTTTAAGGCCGACGCTATACAATTCGTCGGGTGGCTGAACAGCAAAGGATTGGACCTTTTGGAGCTTTCCTCAGTCGAACAGCCGAAGGTCTTCGGCCTCACGTTCAAGGACGAAGGCGAAGACGGCCGTGCAGAAAGCACCATAAAACGGGAAGCTTTTTTCATCGAGTTTGCCGCCGAAATCCGCAAGGTCGCTAAGATGCCGGTCATGGTCACCGGCGGTTTCCGAAGCAGCAAGGCCATGAACGATGCGATCGACGCCAGCGAGGTGGATTTGATCGGTCTTGGCCGATCGCGCAGATGTCCGATTTGCTCGCCCCAATATCCAAATCTACGACGCGCACGTAGTGGACCTATATCAATGGGTCTGTGCGCGGTATCTCGTTGGTGTGAAGGGTGCAGAAACAGGGGCAAAGCGCAGTTAAGCTCGGCTGTCGACCGAATTTCAGAACGGATCACGCTGGCTTCCAAACCCTGTCCCGCCCAGAAGCAGTCCCGGGTCAACCATCGAAAAACGAACATTTGCTATATATTTCAATATGATATGGCGGAGGGAGAGGAACTGGGGTCGAACCTTCTCCACGTAGATCAGAGTACACCAGCGAGCTCAAACGGCAGTAATTCCTGGCAAGAGCGTGACTAAGCGCATCCTTCGACCGGCTCAGCGCGGTTGGCGAAAATATGCACGTATTAGACCGGAGATGATTGCCGCGGCGACCAGCAGACCGACCAACGGAATCCAAATCAGAAACGCTCCAAGCACCAGGATCAGCATGATCGCAAATAGAATGCCGATCATCAGCGCGAGCACGAGAATCCCCAGCGGCCCCAACCGCGCGATATCGATATGGCGGATGCCACCGCCGTCGACGAACACGCGGATGCCCGCCGCGCTTGATCTCGATTGCGGGCCATCACCGTCTGGAGGGATGATCTCCGGCTCGGAACCTGGCTTTTCGCCCGCTGGTATGGGTCGCTCGTCCATCGCGTAACCGTGTGCTGCTGGCGGTGACGTATCATTATGGGTGACGTCAACCGACGCAGCAAGCGGATCGACACCGGATCGACAGATCGCACACGGTCGCGCTGCGCCTGTTCCTATCGGAAATCAAATCCGGACGTGGTGCTGCAATTCGCCAAAGATCGGCAGACATCCGCCTTCTGGCACGGGGTCCTGATTTCGCGGGACCGGTTGGCGAACTGCTGCTGCCAAACGCGACCCCGGTTTGACGTTGGCCGGGCGCCCATTTGCGCGGCAGCAAACCTGTCCGAAGTCGACCGCACTCTTCTATGCCGGCGGCAGTTTCCCGATCCGTTTGCATTCGAGGGGCGCCGCCGTCACTGGCTGGACTGCTTGCGTGAGCAGGACTTAGCCTGTCGCGGAAACTCGCGCGGATCTGGCTCATTCGTCGTGGCGCGGCCATGGTCGTTGGCCGCAAGGAGCAGTCCCGCATTCGCTTCCTTGCTCGAAGCCGAGATGCTTGAGTCGGTGGTGAGTTTGTCGGCAGCTTTTTGGTCGTGGCTCGAATGGCTGATGAAAATGGCCGGCAGTTATAAATAGGTCGTCACCTGCGACTGTTTTTTTTGTTGCCGCATTTGGACAATGCTAAGAATCTCTTCACCAGTCTGTCGTCACCGTAGCGCTCGACGAGCCTTGGCCGCACCTCACCGGTGTTCCGCGTTGCCGTCACTCCAAGTAGTCGAACCGCAGTCCGCTGCGTCCTTCCCCGCGCCCCGTCGACCGCCGCCGCCCGATCCACACATGGGTCGATCCATCCGGACCGCGCGTCGACCGATACCTGCGTTCGAGGTGCACGCCCTCGCGCGGCAGCTCCTCCAGGAAGATCGTCTGGACGGGATATCCCAACAGGCGGCCCAACGGACCGCCCGCCGCTGTCGGCATGCTGCCGCGCCGCATCTGCAGCGGACCATCGCCTACGGTCACTGGCAGGAACGGAATCCAGTAGTCGGGAACGCTCGACCCCAGCCGATATGCGAGCGGCGCGCCAGCCACGGGGGGCGCGGTAGGCGGCAACGCTGTCTTCCACGCCAAGGCGCGGTCCACCGGCGCTCCCGCGGCTCCGACCGCCGTGCGCTCCACGCCCCACACCATATTTGCAAGCTCGTCGCGCAGCAGCAGCACATCTTCGATAGCGGCGCCGTCGGTCGTCCCCACCGCGCTCGGTGTCACCACCAGCACCTGCGCTGACGCCAGTGCGGCGGCCGGCGTATCGGCGGCCAGAGCGAACATGCGCCACCCTCCCGTCGACCCGTCGACCTCGGTGTAGTGCGGTATCGTCGTCGTCAGCCCGAATGTGTCGGTCACCGCGAGCGAGTTGATGTTCACCTCGCTTCCCACCGGCAGGAGCAAGGGAATCTGGAACCAGTCGTTACCGTAGATCAGCGCGAACTCGCGCAGCAGCAACCGCCCGATATCTTCGGCCGCCGCGCTAAGTGCGCCGATATCAACCGCGGCATCTTCCATTTCCCAGAAGCGCCGCGCAGGCATGCCGCGAAACGTCACCGGCGCCGCCATGGCGCGGCGCGTCGTCGCGGCCGGCTGCGTCGATCCGCCGGCGGGCGTCGCGGGCGCGTGGTCGAACGCGTACCAGTCCGCGGCGCCGCCATCGTACTCGCGCGCCACGCATTGCGTCGAGCCGCTCGTCGAGCCGAGCGCGAAACGATATTCCATGCGGTCCGGCGACCACGAGTCCGCGCCCGCCGGCTCGTTGAACAGCGATTCGTACCAGGCCCGCCACGCCTGAGCGATCGGGAGCACCGTCTGCCGGTCGGCATCGCTCAACGCGGGTTGCGCCGGCAGCGCGCTCCCCGCCTGAACCAGGTCCGCGTGCAGCTTGATCCCGTCGATGACCCGCCCCGCGACGATGGCCGGGATCGGCTGCGAATCCGTGCCGGTGGCCGACGGCGCCGCCAGCGCGTATTGACGCAGATACGCCGACCGCAGTCGCGTGAGGCTGGGGTTGACGGCGTCCAGCATGCGGAAGAATTGCAACCCGGCCTCCGCCGCCTGCCGCAGATCGCTGACAGCCTGCTGCGGACGAACCGTCTCGCGCTCCACCAGGACCTCGACCGGCACGCGCCCGTCGTACGGCCGCGCCGGCTCGACCCCCGCCGCATAGCGATCGAAAGGCGTCGCCGTCGATTTTACGTCCACGCTGACCGGAGAGCCGGTGTCGCGCCCGGCGAACTCGCCCACCTGCCACTGGCGCGCCAGAAGCCAGAGCGGGTCGTGCACGCGTGCCTCCAGCCCGGCCTTCATGTCCTGCGAGCGGGCTCGCGGTTCTACTCGATTCCAGATCGTGATCGATGGCATCAGTCGTTCCGTATCTGAGCGGTACGCAGTGAGTTGTTGAAATTCGTGGAAACCGCGTCGGTCTGGGGTCCGCCCGCGTTGTAGGCAAAGTAGAGCGCCGGCAGATAGTGTCCGAGCGCGCCCAGCGCATCCGGATCCACCGCGCGCAGCTTCGCCAGGTCGAGCGCTTCGAGCACCGAGCCTTCCACCGCCTCCAAGGTCCATTCGGGGAAATCGTCGGGCCGCACGGCCAGCAGAATCGCCTGCGGAGCGCGCGTCGTCGGATCGTCGTAATGGAAACTGAGCCCGGTGATTTGCTGTGCGGCGGGCAGCACCTCCACCCAGTCGTCCACCATCAGTCCGGCCACGCCAGCGCCCGCGGTGGAGGGCCGCGGCGAGAACGCCACCAGCGAGAGCCGGCTCGTCGGAGCCTTCCCGGCCAGGTCCAGCCCCAGCCACCGGTCGCCGGTAGCGAAAGGAAGTTGCGCCACGTCGAAGTGCGCGAGCGAGCGCCCCGCCAGCGCTTCCGCGCAAAGCAGCGCCGTATCCAGACGCGCGGCTCCGGCGTGCACGCGGCTCGCGCGCTGCAGCCAGCGCGTCGCCGCAAGCGCATCGCCCGCCTGCAACGCCGCGCTGTTGGCCCACAATTGCGGCCACGCGGTTGCGAGCGCCGACGACAAGGCCGGCAGCACCAGGAACGAAGCTCCGAAGATGGCTTGCAGGCGAGCGACGTCCTGATCGCGCAGCACATCGGCCGCGGCCCCCGTGCGCGTGAAGCCGGACGCCAGCTTGTCGAGCTTCGCTGTTCGCGCTTTCAGCTCCGCGGACGCCGCATCCCTCTGCGCGGACCATTGCGCCGCATCCAGCGCCGGCACCGCGCCCGCCACGCCAAATGCTGCCGCGCCCAGCAGCGCGGCCTCGGGCGAGGCCGCGCTCTGCAGCACCGTCAGCGCTCGCCGAAGTTGGGCCTCCGCACCGTCCGCGCGCATTTGCAGCTCGGTGGTGTCGATCGCGCCGGCAACGTCGCCCGGCGCAACAAGGTCGGATGGGGCGAGCGCGCGCGCGCCGCCCGTCAGCCGCTTCACCGCCTGCAGCAACCCAAGCCACTCGCTGACCGAAACGACGTTCGCTCCCCAGTTGGAGGCACGCTGCGTCACCAGCTCAACGGACGCGCTCGCCGGCACCGTCGCCGGACGCGCCGCCTGTGCCGCACGTCGCAACCGGTCGCCCAGCTCGCCGGTAAGCCCGTTGCTCTCCGGCAGCGCCAGCAGATCGAGCGGCGCCAGAGACAGTTTGTCTAAACCGAACTCGACATTGGCCAACTCGGCGCCTGCGGCATCGAGGAAGCGGGCCCGCGCCCGCACGCGCGAGGGAGCGCCGAGCAGCGCCGCCGCCCACGAGTTCAGCCGCGGCTCCGCGCGCGCGCGCGGCGTATTGGTCCAGCCGGGCGCATCCTTGTTCGCCGCGACCGCCAACAGTCTGTGCGTTAAGGCGGTGCCGGCGCGCGGCGTCTCGATCACGTCCAGATCCGGAGGCGGCGCGTCCCCGCGCGCGATCGCGTCGAGCGTCGCGCCGGCGCGAAGCGCGTTGCCGCGCAGCAACTGATGCACGCTTTCGGACAGCGCCAGATCCGCTACGGAGTCCAGCGCATCGTCGAGCCGCATGATCGCCGCAGTCAGCTTGTCGCGCACGGCCCCTGGTGGAGGCAGTCCCGGCGCGGGAAGTCCGGGCGTCGACCAGAACTTCAGTGGATCGTCGTGGAATTTGCGCAGCAGCGTTAGGCCATCCACCACATCGTTTGCCGCAACCGATTCCGCGGCACCTGATCCCGTCATTGGCGCTCCATCCAGCGGCGCCACCCCGCGCAGGCTGTCGATGAACTGGTCGAGTCCTCCGTCATGCAGGGATCGCTCCAGCCGGTATCCGAGAAGTGCGCCGAGCGGCTGTCCGACGCGCACGCCGTCGAGCAGATGCAGGCCCAGGCGCACACGGTCCGAAGTGAGGTCGATCTCCATCGCCGGCTGCGACCCGCCGCGATGCGTCAGGTATCCCGAGCGCAACACTGCGGCAGTCGTCGCATGCGCGAGCGACGGGGCGTGCACGTATCCCGCCGAAGGCGTCTGCTGCGATTGCGGGCGAACGTCCTCCACCCATCCGTATGCACCCAGCACGATGCCTCCGTTCGAATTCGTGCGCCTCAACTCGTCCAGCCGGAAGTGCGCCAACGAGGTGACCCACGCATCGAAACGGTACGCGGCGAGATCCAGCACTTCGCGCAACACGAAATCTAGCGCCTGCGCGGAGAGTCCCGCCAGACGCTTGAACGAGGTCCAGAAGTCCGCGAATGCCGCCAGGGTTGGGTCTTGCTTGGCGCCATCCAGGAATGCGCCCACCGGCCCTCGTTCAGGCAAGGTTCTTTGCAATAGCTCCCAGGGAGTCGGCCGCGGCGTCCCCGCGGAGAGGCCAACCAGCTCCGGCTCCAATCGTTCCGCCGGCTGCGCCGCGCTGGCCGGTGTCAGCAGGTCGAGCGCCGTGTCGAAGTACTGACGCAGCGCTGCGTGCCGCAACAGCAGCAACAACAGCGGCACGGGGGCTGCCGGCAATTGGAAATCGCGCAGCGCCTGCCAGCCGAGCGTCGCCAGTTGCGCGACGTAACCTGGGGCCGGCAGACCGTCCAACGGCGGCGGCGACACCATCAGGTCCGAGAGCGGACGGTGATCTTTCACGAACGTCGCGTTCGCCAGCCGCGTGGTGGCCATTGTGGCGGCTAGATCGGCGGTGCCAATCAACGACTTCGCCGTCAACGCCTGCCACCACGTGGCGCTGACGTTCTGTCGCACGAATTTCCAGTACGAGAGATTGTACTCCGGCCCGATCACGTTGCGCGCCACGTAGCTCGTGGATGACGGGCTCATTCCCAGCAGGCTCACCAGCGCGGCGTCGGAGTCTGTCGCGCCTGGCAGGCGCGGCACGTTCGTCACCGAACTTTCCCACGTGGCGCGCAGCCGCATCAGCAGGCTACCCAGCGGCGGATCCAGCGCACGGCCTTCCAGCGGCTTCCAGTGCGCGCTCCAACACACCGGCAACACTCCATAGGGTTGCCGCCCGATGCGCAGCACGGGGAAATGACCCCGCGCGCGCACGTGATCCTTGAAATGGTCGGCGGCGGCCGGGACGATCACCTCGGGCGAAGGCACCGCGCCTGTCACCATCTGGCCCAGATAGTAGCCCCATGTGGCTGGCCACAGCACCGCGTTCATCGCGCGTGCCTGCTCGTCCTGATCGCCGTCGGCGCCGCGCACATGCGCCAGCAGCTGCGGTGGAATGCCGAGCGCGCGCGCCAGCCGGTCGCCGTCCGCCGTCGGCCGCGACGGACAGCGCGGCGGTCCCTGCTCCAGCGCGAACCGTTCCGCGTAGTTCGCATCGCGCGTCGTGAGAGCCGACTTCACGTCCTCGGTGTTGTTCGTCGGCGCGCCGTGCGGCAGCAGCTCCAGGCCATCGGTGTAGTGATGTGCCTGGAGCAGCGCGCCCAGCCGCTTGGTGGATTCCGGGGGGTCCAGATTGCTGCGCAGGCCGAGAACCACGATGCGGTTGAAGCCGCGCTGTTGCACCGGCGTCAACGCGATACGAAACGCCATGCCGGCCTGGATGGCGAGAGCGAAGGCCGCGACCCAACGCATCCCTTCATCGGTCGCGGGCCCCGGACCAAGGGGCTCCGGCCCGACCGGCAGCGGGTCCACAATGGGCGGCCCAACGGCCAACACCTGACCCGCCGCATTGCCCTGATACCCGATGACGATCCATCGTTCCGGCAGCACTTCGGTGAACGCAGCGCGCGTCCATTGCGATGCCTTCGCGCCCGCCTGCGCCTGCGTGCTTGCGATCCATGCTGCGCGCTCCGCACCGTACTGCTGCGCCAGCCCCAAAAATGCCGCGCGCGCGGCGGCGTCGCCTCCGTGCGCCTGCGCCAGATACTGCGCACGCGCGCTGCTCTCGTTCGCCGTCAGCTCGGGCTCGAAGCTGTTGACGTGCAGATCGTCGGGATAGACGCGCAGCCACAGCTCGGTTCCCTGAACCTGAAAGCGTGTCTCCAACCGCACCGGCAGCAGCGCCAGCGGGATCGTCGACGCCGGCGGGCTCAGGAACCGGCTGGTGGACACGAACGGCGCACCATCCGGAATATCCCCAAGATCCGCCGCCGAGATCGCCAAGCGGCTCGCCGCTGGATCGAGCCCGGAGTCGCGCGCCGTCGTTGCGTTCGGGATCGCAAGCTTGTGTCCCGATCGGATCGCGTAGGCGTAGACCGCGCCCGTGCCCTCATACAGGGTCCCTTCGCGGCGGGTCGGCAGCACAGCGCCTTCGGGTATCGCGGCGAGATCGGCGGGCGCGATCTCCTGCCCAAATCCACCTTCAGTGAACCCGAACAGCGTCTCCCTATCCGGAATAAGCCGCCGCAACCCGCGCGCCATGTAGTACACCGGCTTCGAGGGCGGCGGCCTCTCCATCCTTGCCGACAAAAGCGTGCCGTCGGCGCGGGACGGCAGCGGCGGGCCGAGCGGGATCGCCGCCAGGTCCCCATCGCTGATCGTGCGCACCGCCTGGCCCTCGCTGATGAACTTCAGCGTCGCCGTATCCGGAACGGCGCGCCGGCTGCCGTTCACTGAGAATACCTGCGGGCTCGTCGTGCCGCGGACAAACGAGCTCATGTGCCAGCCCCCGCCAATAGGGCGCGCCCGTGCATGGCCACCCGCACGGGACGCCGCATCAGGATAAAGGCCATCGCCGCCGCGTTCGCTCCCCAGGTGATCCCTTCGGGCGCTGGCGACGGCATCGCCGGTGCTGACGCCGGATTCAGGAAGTCGCGATCAAGCGTCACCTCGGGCCAGCTCAGCTCGTTCCACGAGCCGTCGGGGTGCGGATTCCGCTCCGGCTCCAAACCGAAACGCGGCTCGGTGACATGCTCCTCAAGCACGAAATACCAACCCGGGTCGCCCGCCGCGGCGCTGTCCGCGCCCCGCGGGTCCGTCACATCGAAGCCGAAGAAATTGAGATCGGCGCCGATGGTCCCGCGAAACAGCGGCCACTTTCGTGTGTCGCCCAAACGCCGCGTCTTGCCGTCGCTGTTCCACTGCGCCTGCACCGCCGACACCATCACGTTCGGATAGCGGCGGAACAGGTCGGCGCGGATCAGCAGCACCAAATTGCCTCCGGTCGCGTGGTCCGCGGTGTGATCTCCGAGGCGGCCGTTGCCATCGAAGCCGTCGATCGCCGGGATGTCGAGGACGGCCCCACCCCAGAAATTGCGGAAATACGTGGCGGTGCGTCCGACCGGAAACTCGCGCCACAGCAACTCGCGCGCCAGCGCCTCGTTGAGCCCCACCATGAACGCTTCCACGAAACGCGGATTCGTCTGCAGCAGCACCGCCGCGTTCATCGGCACGTTCTCGGCTCCCGGCAGCATCCAGGCCGGCGAGAGCTCCGCCAGCGCCGCATACATCGCTTGCGGAAACTGCGGCGCGCTGCTGAGGGGCTGCAGCGGATCGGCGCCCGTGCCCAACGGGATGCGCGCCCTGAACCGCGCCGTGATCGTGAGCTTCGGATCAAGTCGCGCGCTCAACAGCGCCCGTGCCGGCGCCAGCGCCAATGGTGGCGGATCGGGCGGCAGCGGCGGCGCCGTATTAAGGTATTGGTTGATCGAATTGGCCGCTGTGCGGAAGCTTTGCGCCATTTTCTGCAGCGCCACCGCGTCAGTGGGAAATATCAGCGGCGCGGGAAGATTCGTATGCGTTCCCTTGAGCAGGTCGGGGACGTCCGGGTCGCTGTTCCAGTCGATCAGCCGGGCGGTTGCGGTGCCCACGTCTGTGGCCGCACGCGTGTCCGTGGCCGAACCCGTGTCCGTCGCCGAGCGTGTGTCGGTGTCCGTGCGCGACGTCGCGACGGACGACGAATCCGCGGAGGATAATTCTACGGCCGTGATCCAGCCTGGCGCGGTCGGCGGAATCCTGCTGGACATCTTCGCCACTTGGATCTCGGCCGACACATCGTCGAGCGCCACCATGCCGCGCGGCGCCTGCAATGGCCCCGCCGCTGTCAGTGCCTTCGCTCCCGCGCTCGCCGGCTGATTGAGACGATCCACCAATTCCTGCGTCTGCCCGACGGCCAGTTGCCGCCCGAGCGGGCCGCGCGGGCGGGTCAGCTTGCGCATGGGCGCCGACACCGCTCGCATTGGTAAGCGGCTTCCCTGGATATGGCCACGCAGCGTGAATGGGACGCCGCCGAGCGTGAGGTGCACGCGGCTGTGCACCGGTGCCGTGATCTGCAAGTACGAGCCATCGGCTACGATCGCCTCGAGATGCCGGCGCTGCATCGATGCCGACACCCCGCGCGCCAGTTGCGCCTGGCGCAAGAGTTGATTCGCCTTGCGAATCTCGCCGAGCTGATCCCACGCTGACGCCACCATCGCTTCCTGATCGCGTTGCACCACCTGCGCGCCGGCCCCCGCCGCCGCGCGTGCGCGTGGATCGAGATTGAGCTCGCCCAGCCACAGCGGCGCATCGTGGCCCTTCGGCAGGTCGTTGCCGGATTGCGTGCGGCCGTAGACCGGAGGAGTCACCGTCGGATCCCCCGCTGCCGCGGCCGTGAGCGCGTTGCGCAACTGCGCTTCGTACGGAGCCTGCGCGTTCGTCGGCCAAGGCGTTGGCTGGGCGTTCTGCGCGCGCAATGCGCCTTCGAATTCCAGCGTGACGCCCGGAGCCGCGGCCGCGCCGAAACCCGGCGCGCTCACGTCCACGATCCGCTTCCCGGCATCGAGCCGCGACGCCGGCGGCGCGATCCTACTCGCCAACGACGCGAAGTCGCCGCCCGGTCCAGTCTGAAAGCGGAACCGGTAGTAGACCGGCAGCGCGAACGGCGCGGTCGTATTTGCGTCCCACGCTGGCGCCAGATCCTGCTCGTCCACCGCGAGCCCGAGGCCGGCGTTTACGCCCGCGCGATATGTCGGCACAATGCAGGCGATGTAGCTGCGGTTTGGCTCGAGCTTCCGAGGAGCCACCAGCCGTCCCAGGCGCGCCGTCGTACTTCCGTCGAGCGCCACGTTCAGCGCCGAGCCAGGCACGCGGCAGTCCACGGCCTGATTCGCATCTGCCGCCGCGTTCCCGTCAAGCGCCGCGCCAGTGAGGCTGTCGACGGCCACCTGCGCGTGCGCCCACGCATCGATGTGCGTCAGGTCCGGCAGCTCGGCGCGCGGATCGGCGGGATCGCTCAGCCGCAGAACCACCGGTCCGTCGCGGGGCACGTCGATCTCGACGCCCTTGCCCTCCGCGATCACCACCAGGCAGATCCACGGCCGCAGCTTGACGCCGTCCGGGGCCACCGGCGTGAACCACCACGGCAGGTCGGGCTGCGCCAGCTCCACAGCCGCCAGATAGTTCGGCTCGAACGCGTCGGCGCCGTCGCGCGGATCGGTGCGAATGACCGCGCCTGCGTCCATCGCCGTGATGTCGCCTGGACCGAGCAGTCGGATCTGCGGCGCCGTCACCGTCGTTCCGTTGACGGCCAAAGCAACCGGTAGCTCGGCGTAGTTCTTCGTCGGTGTGCCCGCGATGCGCGAAGCCAGTCCTCGGCGTACCCAGGGAACGAGCGAATAGGCCGTGGGTTTCGGATCGGTCATGTCAGGCCGCCAGTTCGTGTGTTGCGACGATCTGCAGGCCGCGCCGGCTACCCAGCAGTGCGTGCAAATCGCTGAACGTGGCGCCGGCTGCGGGGCCGACACCCGATAGTGCCATGGTGCTGGTGTCCGCCACCACGAAGGCCGGCTCCGCCACCCGTAGGGGAGTCCCCGCGGTCTGGTAGCGCCGGCCGGTGCTCTTGATCGCGGCGCGGCCCGCCGACCCGAACTGCAAGGCCACCCGCAGATCGCCCAGCCCCGGCGGCGTCACCACGACGCCCGGGTCTGCCCGCTGCACGCCGCCGGGCTCATCCACGTAGAACGTCTCGTACGCGGTGGTCTTGGACGTAGGCGCGCCGCTCGCCACCAGGCCGCCCGCCACCCGCACGCCCGCGTCGTGCCGCTCGAATGACGGACGCGCCAGCTTCTCCTCATCGGTCAATTCGAAGAACTGCGCCGGCGCAAAATCGTCCTGGATCGCCTCGTGCGGGATCGCCGTGCTGCCCACGTGCGGATCCGCGCCCAAGTGCAGATCCGTGATGGCGAACTGGGTGCCTCCCGTCGGAGCCGCCTCGCCGTAGCGCGTGATCGCCAGCTCCAACGGCACGATGCGCTCGTGCACCTGCGGCCGCGCCAGCGGATGCGCCAGTATGCTGCCCGCATCCTCGATCCGCCGCACCGACACCAGCGGCGACACGCCGTCCGGCAGCAGCGCATCCCAGCTGTCCAACTCCGCCAGCGCGGCCCCCAGCAGGGCCCCCACATCGACCGACGGAACCGGCAGCGACGGCGCATCCTCGCCCCAGCTGTGGTTGAACGACACGTGCACGTCGAAGAACACGACATGCACTTTGAACTTCCCCGCGATGTTGTACGGCGCCGGCCCCGTGAGCGTCGCATCCAGGCTCACCGACGCAAGATCGTCGCCCCCCGCCGTGAGCGCGACCGAGCCAGAGATATCGGCTTCGAAGTGGAACGGATGGCGTTGCAGCAGCGCGTCGAACCCGAGGTGGCCCGAGAGGCCGAACCCGGACACCCCGATGAAGGCGTCGAGGTTGGCGCCGATCTGGATCGAGTTCGAGGTCAGCGCCAGGTAGGCGGACAGCCGAAGCTTCGTGACAATGCCCGACGGCATGTCGATGGTCATGCGCTGCAGCGTCGGGAAGCCGGCCGGTGGCGCGAAGCGCGGGTGGAAGCCCCCGATCGCCAGCACGAACTCGCGCTGCGTCGCCCAGCTCGCGCGCAGTGCCATGGCGCCCGACAGCGTGTAGATGACCAGCCTCGAATCGAACAGCACCGCGTCGAACGACAGCTCGCCCTTGCCGAGATCGAGTATGCCCAGCGCGTCCATGTTGATGCGCACCAGCGGCGCCGAGGGGTCCGGCAGCCGCGCCTCGATGCGCGCCAGCAGGATCACGCGCACGGGCTCGGGCAGTTCGACCACCACCGCGACCGACGCGGTCAGCACCGTCGGCGTGCCCCAGCCGATCAGCGCCATCGGGCCGAACAGGAAGCGCCCAGGCGCCGTGGGGAACAGCGCGTCGAGCTGCGCCAGGATCGCCGGTGCGTTGGTGATCGCGTTCTTCGGAAACAGGATCGTCGAAAGCTGCCCGGCCTTCAAAGCGGCGTGCAGCGCGTCGGTCGAGGCCGTGCGGTGCACTGCGAGAAGGCCACCCACGCCATTGAGCGTAAAGCCCCAGCCGAGCTGCACCGGCGGGAACTCGGCGTCCACCAGCGCCAGCAGCGAATAGCCCGCGCCGCCCGCCACCTGCGTCGTGATCAGCCCGAACGCCTGCAGCGCGAGGTCGATGAACTGCAGTTGCAGCACGCCGCTATATTCGTGCTTGGCGTCATCGTGCCTCAAGAAGCCGCCGCCCGTTACCCCGGCAGCGTCCACCACAAGGCCAACGCCGTCCGGCGGTTTGAAACCGAGGTCAAATTGGAATGGCCCGAGATTACCGCTGTTATCGGACGGGAACGAAAGCGTCGCCGTCACCCCCATGTTCTCGACCACCGCCACAATCGGGCCCAGCGCTGCGCGGATGTCCGCCCCGAAGCTGATAGGAAACTTGCGCGGTTCGAGTTTCGCCACGACGGTGAGAGCTTCGAGTGCAACCGGCCCTAACTCGATGTGTATCGGCAGTCGCACTTCGAGACCGCTGCCGCCGCTAAAATAGAAGCCGCGTTCAGCCGTCCAGCCCAGGCCGAAGTCGAAGCCGGCTGTAACGCCGTCAGCGGGAAGTATCCTTTGAAGGAAGCCGTCGGCCTCCGAAGTGTTGATGCTGAGCTTGCCTTCTTGGAACCTAGCCTCGAATCCAACGTCCCCGGTAGACTTGTTTGCCTGGGCGATCCATCTCAGAGCGACGATAAGACTGGCCTGCACGCTTTTGGCCTCAAGACGAGTGCCGTTGGCTCCTCCGAATAGCACGAGAGGGTGGGTCGCGTCCGATGCCTTGCTGACGAGCGAGAGTGAAACATCGCCCGCGACGGTCGCGCCACCGTCTACCTCAATCTTAGTTGGCGGCAGCAGGCGAAAAACCAGTCCCGCACCAAACGTCCCTGACAGCCGCAGTGCGATATGCGATGTCTCACTTAACTGCGCAATCGTAATATCCGAGGATTCCGCTAGGTCAACGTAAAGCGTACCCTCGATGCCGGGAGGGAGCGCGTTCGTCTTGGGCGTGGGAGCAAAGGTGACAGCGAAAAGGTCGAAAGCCGCTGTGCCATCGTCCGCGGTGACGTTGTCCGCGAGCAGCCCGAGAACGTTCGCAAGACCCGCCGTCTGCGCAAAGAGACGTTTGCCGTCGAACGAGTCAGTGCCCCAGCCATACGCCTCGTTAAATAGTGCGAGGGGATTCGAAAAGAGAAGCCCGATCTTCTCGAAGTAAAGTCGACGTCGGAGAACATGTTGAATTTCAGCCCCGACGGAAACTTCGACCACGTCGTACTCGATGATCGTGAAGAAAGAAAGGAGTTGCCATCCGACCTGATGAAAGCTCTCCAGATAGCGAACGAGGAGGTTCTCGGTTATGCGCTCAACCATGTCGCCCGCAAACTTTGCCAACGCTGCGGGATCCAGCGCGCCGGCAGCGGCGCGCTTAAAGTCCGTCGCGAGTGCATCCAGCGCCGTAAAGACTTGCGTAATGAGCAGCATCAGTTGCCCGGCCGCTTCGAGCAACTTCTGGGCATCGTCCTGATCAGCCGCCTCAGCGACCAGATCAAGTTGCGGGCCAAGTGCGGCACCCTTGTCGGCTGCCTCACTAAGTTTTTGTAGAAAGGCGTTATCAGCGGCGAGTGGTGGAGGCGCATCTAATCCCAGCTCTGTCAGGAGCGAAGGAAGATTCTCTGGCGCAAGGAGGATCTCAAGCGGCCGGAGGGCAACTCCGAGAACTTGGGCAATCCGCTCAAATGTTCCCGACTGATCCGTTGCGCTGACTCCTCTGGAGTGGCTTGCGCAGTTTACTTCGACTACTGACTATTGTGAACGAGCTCCACGGATTTTTTGTCGTAACGCGCGTAGTTGCGTTCATCAAACGAGTCATCCAGCGGACGATGGGTTTGCCTATCGCTAAAGTAGAAATTCTTATAAAACCTAAGCCATGAGGCGTAAGAGTCGTCGCATCCTAACCCCGCCTTTTCATTGCCAGCGCATACCCGCATGAGGCCTAGGAGTCGCGGGTCCTTTTCGTTGTTGCCGCCAACGCCAGGCGGAGCGCCATGACAGACGACACCATGCGAAGCGAGCGCCTCTGCGGCTTTGAATATGTAACATTCCGAAATCTTGCGGGTCACCAAAGCGATAATATCGTCCCACAACCTTGAGATCGTCTGCGTTGGTGGCGGCTTATTCGAATCGCTGCTTGGAGAAGGGTAAAAGAACGGGTCAAGGTGCTCATGTAACGCCAACAGCTTATTTGCTGCTGTGTTCCGCTGAGCGGTGTTCATAGCGCTCCACTTTGGTTTAGTCGGATCTTTTTTAGCTGTGCTATTCGCGTCTTTCTCGGCCTCGTTCATCATCGCCTCCCACATATCGAGGGTCAGTGAGTCAGTGGGTTGCTGGTTCTTACGCAATTTATTCCCGAGATCCGAGCTACCCCTGATGGGCTTGCCAAAGGCCTGAAAGACAACCTGAAATACTGCAGCCTGCATGTATCGTATCTCAGCTACGACATCCAGAGGCACGACATCTTGAACATTGCACCCAAAGACTCGGAAGTGGCCCTTCGGATCGAATCGAGCCACAAATTCTGCGAGCGCGCCGTCGCCAGCCGCCGCTTCGCCCATGTTCGCGTTAAAATCCGTGCGAGCGCGGCCATCCATATCCTTGGGCGTACGGTTTGAACTCCCACCGGCCTTAGCTTCGGTATCGCTTGTGTCGACTAAAACCGGGCCTTTTACGTAGGCATGGGAGAAAATGCTGACATCCAGTACGGACCCCACGGGCGCTTTGCGAATCGAACCATACACGTTTGTAATTGAGAGCGTCTTAGTCGAATTAATATTGTTATCGTGTGTGCTGATGTCGATATCCTTGAAGTCGGTCCGAGCATCGGCAAGTTCTTTCCAATCGCTGTTTTTGAGCGATGGCTGCGTGCCTTTGATGCCTTTGGGAAAGGCATGCTGGTAAACTGAAACCTTGTTGGTTTCAAAATCGAAATGTATGAAGTTCACTTTCGCAGGAAGATCGAACTCCGGCTTCCCATTCCACTTGATCACAAGCTCAACCATGCAGGCTCTCGCCATCGGAGAGAAGTCGAGTGTTTCACCAATCTTGCCCCCCGTAACGATGAACACGTATTTCTCAGGATCGGCCATTGCTCCACCTAGCGCAGTAAGAATAGCTCATTGCGCCCGCGGCTCCTCTTAGGAGCTGTTGGATAACTGAGATCGGTTTCTGCCGATTTGGGATTCGCAGGCGGACACGGAGCTTATAGAATCGCGTGGTGATTGACCAAACGGCGATCAGGTTGCGGTATGCGGCGCTCGAAATGGTCTTGGCCATGCGCTACCGTCCTTCACACAAAGGTTACGTCCGCGTTTTGCGCGGTGCAACTCCCCTCTTCGCGCGTTTCGATCGCGCACTCACAGCCGAGGATTTCGGCTTAGCATCGACTTCTTGCTTTCCGAGTGACTTGAATGCGGCCCGGAGCGATTCGCCTTCCAGTTTTTTCACGTCCTTCAAGGCAATGTCGATGTCGGCCTTTAGCTTACTGCCGGCCTCTTTGCGAACAACCGCGAGGGCGTTCGCGACGTGCACAATATCCTCGCTGGCAATCTTATGCGGCGATAAATCCCCCTGGTCGGTGAAGAACTGGCTCGCAACGCGCAGGAGCGTTGATCCGGCTCCCCGTGCCGCCTTACTCTTTTCCGCGAGTTTGACCAATTCGAGCGAATGGGCGCGAAACATGCGCTCGTAGCGGACACCTGCCTCGGTGGTCAGCATATACTGGTCACGGAAGCGACGCAGGGCGGGCAATGGAAAAATTGTATCAATCAGGCTTTGCAGAACTTCGGCCGGGCACAGTGTCTCAAGCAGGCACTCCATCAATCCCGCAGACACCTCCGTGATCACGTTGTCCTTCTCAGCATCGGGTGGTTGAAACTCGCGAGCGGTCTCTAAGGTAAATCCCAGGATGCGGCGCCGCCCCGTGTCTATAAAGGAGCGCGAATAGGCATAGTCCTGCGCAGTGCCCGTGGTCGGGTACAGTGAAATGCCTTGCTCCGCTGTATAGACGCGCCCCCGCACCGCCGCGATGCCGTCGCGCACGCGTTCCGCCATGACGACATGCTCGTGCAGATCGCCCGCCGGGATGTACTCGCGGTAACCGCTGTTGGGGACTCCGCGTGCACCATCGAACGCCTGATTCTGGAAATTTTGATTCGGGTCGGTGGTCTGGTTGTCGTCGTCGCCCCAAGGGTAGAGAACCAGCTCGCTGTAGGAGTGAATGTCAACTAGGCAGGCGAGGTTGGGAAAATTATCGATCATCCACCGGACGTTACGGGTCTCCGGCTCGGAGAACGCCCCCGGACCCTTGAAGATTTCAGTGCACGAATCGCTGCTGGTGCCTATCCCGCTGGACCAGAGGAAATCGAAGTTCCGGTTCAGATCGACGCCACGGCACGGCAGGCCAGAGTGATTGGATCGGTTTTTACGCCACATCGGATCGCCGCCGGTGAGGCAGAAGTTCCGACCGTCTGGGTTCACCATCGGAAGCAAGAAGATGTCCAGACCGTTCACGATCATTTGGATGGCAGAAGGCGTATAGCTCTTCGGCCCGAAGGTCAGACCGGTGTTGCTCGTATAAGCGTCACATAGCCGGAAAGCGAACCTGACCACAGTTTCGGGATTGATTAGTTCGCGCGCATGCGTTCCACCCAGAAATAGGACACCGGTGCGAACACCAGCGCCATTCGCAATCTTCATGGCTTTGATGGCTCGGCCTTCCACCGAGACTTCGGGCAGTGAGATCGCGTCTGCGATCGGATACCTGTCGACGATGTGGTCGATGGCCAAATTGATAGCATCGACAGAAAAATAGGGCATGATCAGAGATCCCCCTAGGCTAGCGCATCTTTTCGATCGCTACTTCTTCCTGCTGGCTCTTCGCTCTCGGCTCACTATGTCTTCCATTTGCTGAAGCCATTGAGGAAACTCGGCCACGTTTCCGGCGCCACGGGCACGCTTCTCAAGCGGGTCCTCAATCAGAACGCGGTAACCTTCTTTCACGACCTTCTCAATCTCAGGCACGGAAAGGAGTCCATCTATCGAATACGGATATTCCTTGTCCGCATCCGCCCGCTTCGCTGTCTGGGGAAACACGTCCAATTCGAATCTTTGCAACGCACGCAAGGCGGCAGCATCCCGAGCGAAAATGACGACAAAATATCGATCCATTCCGCCCTCCTTCCAACGCTGGCTCTGCGTCCAGCATTGTTGCAACTTTAGGCCGTATCCGAGCAAGAGGCAAGCCATGCTGCATCCTACCCTGCGCCGAGTCTGTTGCCGGAGTAAGGATCAGCCATCGAGACCCCAATTCAATCCAGGAAAGCGTCGGATGCACCTGCGATTCCAACGAGGACAAGCGCGTCGATCAAATTTGGGCCGGTCGCTTCAAGCGGTTGCTGGGAATTTGGTGCGATGCATCCTTTGCAAGTGTGATTCAACAAGCGGCTTAGGCGAGACGGGCAAAAGGAGCACCCATGGCGATTACCGGTCTGCACCCGGCAGAACGGCCCTCTTTTTCGTCATGGTGCTCACACTCGCTTTAACGCATGAAGGCGCGCTGGTTTTGGCATTCGCGATCGACACTGGCGCCGCGTGGCATGCGAGACGCCTAAAATAAGCTCTGGTTTGCGTCTTAATGATGCTGGCGCTGCTCGGGCGTTTGCAAATCCAGCAAGAGGATCAACTGCGATGATCCGTCGATTGCGATAAAACGGCAAAGACCGCGCGCTGCCCTTTCGCAAACCAGACGTTATGGAAGAACTAGGCCACTGGCTGACATTTCGGTGTGCCCCATTGATCTCTCGTTACCAGAGGCGGATGGAAACTAGTCCCTTTCACTCCGTTAGCCGCCGCTCCTCACATCTGAAGTCCAGCCTAGGCGGCTCTGCGCTTTTTTTTGGTCGGCCTGGGCTTCTTGGACCGTCGCGCCTTGGTCCTCCGGCGCTGTACTTTGAGCATATCACAGGATCGGCGAAGCTCGTCTAAGCGAAACTCCGCGACACCAACATTCAGTTCAAAAGCCTGTCGCGCTTCGCCCAATCGCCTCACAAGTCCAAGACGAATCACTTCTTGCCATTCTTGTTCGTTTTCATAGCGCGAAAAGAAGTCCACAGTGGTCGATGAAAAGTAGAGGAACGCATCGAGTTCGCGCCGCAGCTCAGCAAGCTTCCGCACGTTGGCCGCATCGTCATCTGACAAATCTGATCGCTTTGCCGGAGGTCTGCCCAACCCCCGTGATCGTGGATTAAATTCGCGCAATCGCGTTACTCGCTGGAGAAACTCGGTCGCCTCGGGTTCAACGGGGATCTCCCGGGCCGCGATCTCGATGGCCTGCACCTTTTTGGCGACCTCTTTCGTAATGAGCGATTCGACAATGTCCCTTATAGAGTTCTTGGTCGGGTGCATCTTCGCGTAATCAAGCATGGCTCGAGTTACACGGATCAAATCGCGCGGCAATCCTGCCGAAAGGACATGGCAAAGACATAGAAAAATCTCCGGAAGATTGAGCACACGACGACCAAGAAGACGGCGTGATCCGTCCAACGTTAAATAGTCTACATGCCGGATATCATCGAACGCACTGTCAAATTCATCTCGGAAGGGCATTCCCCGTCGCTCAAAGTTGCTGATCGCGTTTTCCGATACCGATACGAGGTAGAAGCAGTTCGGGATATTGAAGACAGCTTTGATCTCGTTGATGAACTTTCGAGCATCCGTTTCCGACTTCAGCTTGTCTAGTTCGTCAATTCCAATGATCACACGCGAAAATTCTCGCGTGATGAGCTCCACAAAGCTGCGGAAACGCTCAACGATCTCGGGAAGGCTCTCCTGCTTCTGGGCTAACGATGTTCCAAGCGTTGTACCCGTTTCGAATCCAGCCGGGATCTTTAGGGCGCCCGACCAGCCGGAGGAATAGCTTCTCTGAAATCGAATATCGTGTAGGTGTTGCTGCGCCCGAATGGCTAGTGGATCGCCGGGAGCAGTTCGTCGCCGCGGCCGTACAATAAGGCGAATTAGAGGGTGTACTGGTCTACCGTCCCCATACTTGTCGCGCAGGCGGGAAAGCTGGTCCGAGATTATTAAGAGCGCTCCCAACAACGTTCCCGCCGCTCCCCAGAGTAAGAGAGGGCCGGGCTTAACTTCCATGACCTCGATGAAGCCTTTGCTGCTAGTCGCGCCAACTTTTGGAGCCTGTGATGTGGCTCCGGATGCTGAGGAACCCTGCGCTGTTGCTCCAGCGGCCGGCGCGGATGTTTGCGTTGCCGGTTGAGACGGCACGATATCTAGGGCGGCGCCGGGGTCCCAAATCATTACGGTAAAGAACAAACTGAGCAGGACTATCGATGCGCCGAGCCACACCAATATCCATCCGACGCGCGACTGTTGCTTCAGCAACGGCTTGGTGAAATTGTTTCCATCTTGCTCATCAAAGGGCAGCCCTCTGTTCTCGGTCACGCCTTTCGCCTTGAGCGCCTGCTGGCAAACACAAGAAAATATATGGAGTATGAAATCTCTGGTTTCGTATTCAACCGGCGCCGCCGTATAGACGGTGATGGCATCACGGCCACCCACCTTTCGATTTCCACTGCAAAGAGACCATAAAAGCGTGCTTTTTCCGGCACCGCGCGGGCCGCAAATACCGATACTGGCACCAGGCAGGTTTTCGAACGTTTGCAGCAAATCACGATGAACTGCAGTCGGCACCTCATGCGTCGAGTTGAGCACCTCCGACAGCCCGCGTCCGGTGGTCGCTTTGTAGGGCGCTGGAGCCGGTTGATCTGGCGTCTCCGGGACATACAACCGGTCTTGAAAGAATGGTTGGGAGGCGCTTGCTATCAATCCCAATATATTCTTGAGAACTTCCCCGCGTACTGCTGAAACGGCCGTCTCCCTCTTTGCGGCAAGCTGTTCGTCCGCTGTGTCGAGGTGGAGTTGTTTGATGAGCGTAAGTCGCAGTCTTGGTAGGGATCGCCAAAAATAAAAATATACGCGAATTGCGGCGACCACGATCAATGATATCAAAAGCCCAAGTGCGAACGCGGCTTGCCAAGACCACACCGACAGGAGCCAGGACCAGATCGCAACCGGCCCTTGACTCGCCAACAAAATTGGACCGCCGATAATAACGGCAAAAAAAGCTAGCCCGGCGACGCCCTGAATGAAGACGATATCGCGCGGTTCGGCGGTCAAACGGACCAACTCGGCTCGGGCAGTCTCGATGCCCTTCTCTTCGTTTTCGAAGCTTTCGATTTGGCTGGAGGCAGCTTGAAATATCTGTTCGGCCATCCCTTCGATGCGGGCACGAACGAAATCATTGTTGAGACCGTTCGATGGGTCCTCTATCCCGCTCCGCACGTCAGGCAACAAGAGGATCTCGTTAGTTACCTGCGTTAGGTTCCTTTCGTATCCCATGCCAGCCAGCCCCAATCCAGGTGAATGGCTTTGCTTGCTGTAAGAGTTGTATCAATCCCCATTATCAACCATCCGTCAAGCGGTCCGCTCCGCTAGAAAGTCAATAGGTGAGGGTTTGTGCTGGGGTGAACGGCCGACCGTTCGCAGCCCTCCAGTAGGTGGTAACGCGTAGCTTTTAACTTCCGCTATCGTTTCCAGAGGCTCAGGCCGGCCCGTGAAGCCAACATGAGCACGGAACCGTTTTTTGAGAAAGACGGCATGTGCCGCCCCCACGCCTACCGAATTTCGCGACGTTTCTTCAGCGCATGGCGCGTCGGCGAACTTCAACGTGGAGGAAAATAAATACCCCAGTTTGCTCGCGATAGCCGACGCATCTGCCGGCCCATCGCTTTTCGTAACTCCGTAAGTATTCGATAACGCGAAGTTTTTTTCTCGGCTCCGACTTACAGGTACACGGCACGATTCGGCTGGCACATGTCAAAATACTAGCGAGCAAGAAAAAAATCCCTGAGTGAAAGTGGGGCCGGTCCGCCAAGCGGAAGTTCCTGAGGATCGACATACCCCCCACGTGTTACCTTCCTCGTCGCGCACTCCTGTTCGTATCGGTATTCCTCGGGGATCAACGTCGGTCCGCAAATCGGATGAGCACGACCAGTTATGGTAGGCTTACGCCGATGGGACCTTGGACTACTTCTGCGCTTCGAGAGCAACGTTCTCGGTGCTTGTCCGCGGTGGCGAGGGTGGCAACGCCGATGTTATTAAATTCTCGCTGGAGCTGAAGCCCACATCCTCTAAAAGCGAGCACGATACCGAAGGCATCTGCTCGCCGTTGGAGACGCGAGAGACAGCAATGCGGGTCTTGTTGAAGACTCCTTCAGCGCTAACCTGGGTGTCGAGCTCGTTAAGCAGCTCAGTAACAAGCACGCTATGCTCGCTTGTCGTGTCATCGCCGACTTTGCCGGGTGTATTAGACGAGAGGACGAGTGCGTTGTTGGGCGCATTGATTGGTGCAAGGCCGTGGGAATAGGAGCGGAAACGGCGCTCGTAGGGATTGCGCCGTGAGGCGTCGAGCACAACCAGTTTGGCGCGAGCGCCCCGCTCCTCCATTACGTCGAGCAAGGTCTCGATCGACATTCCCTCGTGGCGGACATCGCGTTCCTTCCAGATCGTTGCATCGATTGGGATCATGTAGCTCTCGCGGCCGGATTGCACTCCATAGCCTCCGAAAAACAGCATCACGACCGAGCCGGGCTTGATCCGGGATTTCAACCGTTCGACCGCGCGAGCCATATCTGCCTTGGTGGCGTCCTGGACCATATCGACATCAAATCCGCGGTGGCGCATTGCGTCCGCTAGATCGCTTGCGTCGTTGATGGGTTGAATTAGTGGTTCGGCGGCATCCGGGTAATGCCCATTGCCGATTATGAGTGCGAGCTGGGTGGCGCCGACGCTCTCCACGGTAGGCACCACACTTGGCGCATCCAACGTGTGGAGATCCAACGTAGCTTGCGCGCCGATCGCCAGCAATGCTATGCCGATAAGACCGCAAAGCACGCCAACCAATTGGCGAGTGATGTAGAGTTGCGTCACTTTCATTTCGCTCTCCACTCGATAGCTGTCGCATCAATAAAATTCTGAGCGAACAGCATTTCGCTAATTAAAGTCGGATAGGTCGATTCCGAGAACTGGCCCCCGTAAACGTTGCCGGCACAACCGCGCACCACGATCAACGTCGGTCAGATCAGAACAAACATTTCCCACCTGTCCTTCGAAGAGCGTACGTAAAAGTCCTTGAGCTCAGCTTAGGCGACGTGGTTTCTAGTCGCTTGTGGTGATTGGTAAACAAAAGATGCAAGGCCCAAGAGGGTTAGCACCCGTCAACCATGCGCCGTCGGGGTGTCCGCCGAGGTATCCCTCAGCGAATTGAAGCCGCACCTTTTCCATCGATCTTCTCTAGAATATTGAGGAGATCACGCGGGGCCGGGAGTTTCGGCAGGTATTGCCGTTGGGAAAATCGAGCGTGGCGTAATCAAGTCCTGATCCGCGCCAAAAAGCAGACCTGCGAAGGTCCGTCACGATCCATAAGAACTCTAATGCAATGTGAGGGCGGGCTTTTTGTATTTAATTCCAACTTTTTGCCTATGAACCAGGACCCCCGGTCCGCAGGCGAGACCAACTAGAGATTTGACCACCCCCCGGGGACTTGAACGGACGCACTCCCTTATGGTCATAGGCGCTTCGGGTCATAATCAGAACTCGACGCTCGCAACCGCAATGTCTGCCTTAACCAATGAACTGACATCATCAGCTCAAGCAGCTACGTCCGAAAAGTGCCGGCAGCCACATCCGGACATGATCAGCCACGGAGGGTGCCCCACGGCGCTGGGCTCAGTGGGTGCCAAACACCATCTCACATCACTTGGCTCTCGGAACCAGGAGGCGTAAACTGTCTCCGACCTATCTCGGAGGCGTGCGTTGGCCAGCAAGCGCGTCGAGCGTCGGCTTACCGCCATTTTGGCCGCCGATGTGGCTGGCTACAGCCGATTAACTGGCCTGGATGAAGAGGGCACGCACGTCCAGCTCCAGGACCATCTACGCACCCTCGTCGATCCCAAGATTGCCGAACACGGCGGCCGTGTTGTCAAGAATACCGGCGATGGGCTGCTGGCTGAGTTTAGCAGCGTAGTGGAGGCAGTACGCTGCGCTCTTGATGTCCAGCGCGGTATGGCCGAGCGCAATACCGAGGTGCCAGATGAGAAGCGCATCGAGTTTCGGATTGGCATCAATGTCGGCGACATCATCATCGATCGAGGTGACATTTTCGGCGACGGCGTGAATGTGGCAGCGCGTCTGGAGGGATTGGCGAAGCCCGGTGGCATTTGCATCGCCGATGACGCGTACCGGCAGGTTCGGGGCAAGTTAGATGTGACCTTCGAGGATGCAGGCGAACGGCAACTCAAGAACATCGCACAGCCAGTGCGAGTCTTCCGGGTCGCTCTTGATGATTCGCGGCCCGCCAAGTCAATCTGGCCGCCGCACGGTGCGGTACCGGCGGTGCGTCGCGACAGGTGGAGCGCGCGCGTCACCGCGATCGGAGCGGCAGTCGTGCTGATCGCCGGCGCTGGTGGCGCAGCATTGTACTTTCACCCTGGCCGCGCGCCCGTCGTTGCCGCCGCAAGCGAAACGGGTAAGCCGTCGCAGCTGCAGGAACCGCAGAAACAAGAGCCACAGAAACAAGAGCAAAAGGCCGGGGCAGAGCCCGCCAAGGCGACCGAGGATCGACTGGGTGCTGCGACATCAGGAGCACCCGCGGTCGCCGCGCTTGCGTCTCCACCCGCAGCCGAAGCCGCAAGGTCAGCATCGCCCGCGCCGGCCGACCTTCCACGGTCGTTACAGACCGAACTCCGCCGCGTCGGTTGCAAGACAGGCGAGGTCGACAGCGAGTGGAGCGCGTCCGCTCGGCGGGCGCTGTCGCTGTTCAACGAAAATGCCGGCACCAAATTCGACGTCAAGCTCGCAAGCCTCGACGCGCTCGACGCCGTTCGCGCCCAGACCGGGCGGGTCTGTCCGCTCGAATGCGAGCGCGGCTTTCGCGCAAGCGGCGATCAATGCGTGAAGATCACTTGCGACAGCGATCAGGTCTTGGGGCCCAACGGCACGTGCCGCCCGCGGCCCGAGCACGCGCCGAACCCTGTCGCGCGGCAACGGCCCTCAGGGGGCGGCGGCGGACGCAAATGCTTCGTCTACGGCGGCACTTCGTTCTGCGAGTGAGGCCATGTGCCGCATCGCCTCTCCTGCGCGCGGCGGATCCCGCTCAGAACGGGGTGCACTCGGCGCGGGTGACCTGCGGCTTTGAGCGGTGGGCAACACCGATATTGTCGTAGAAAGTGTATTTTCTCTTGCCCGGCTTCAGCCGGTTTTCGTTTTTCAAACTGCAGGAATTGCCGACCACGATCAGGTAGACGATGATCTGATTGTTCGGTGGTCGCGCACCGCCTTGAGCGTGTGTTTGCTCACGACTCGCAACGAAGCGGAGCCCCCGGCGGCCTCGGTCGGTTTGCCGCCCAGCGTGGCCGAATAATGCTCTCGTCCCTGCACGTTGGAATCCATGTCTAGGGTCGCGGTGCGATCGACTGAGAGCTGGGCTGTTCCCTCGGCGTGAACGGGAAAGTTCGTTATCGCCGGCTGTTGGCACGTGGCGAGTGCGTCAAAGCCGAAGCGACCACGGATCATTGTACCGGCAGTAGTGCCGGTAAGCCTGATGGTCACCTCGTCCTAGTAGGTGCTGCATTCCGTTCGCGTGATTTGTACCTGTGAGCAATACGAGACACCGCCTGATCCGTTGTAGAAACTATACACGTGCTTGCCGGGCTTCAGGCGGTTCTCGAGCGTCATCTTGCAGGTGTTGCCGATGACGGTCATCGTGACGATTGCGATGTTATTAGGATAATCGCGGACCGCCCGGAGCGTATGCCGGCCCACGACATTAAGGGTGGCGGAGCCGCCGGGCGCATCGGTTTTCTGCCCTAACGTCGCTTTCAATCTCGTTGATCCTCCAGTGTTCGAAGCCATATCGAGGCGAGCGCTTCGATCGGTCGATAGTGTCGCTGTACCCTCGGCGTGAATCGGGAAATTTCGGACCGCCGGCTGTTGGCAGGTGGCGATACCGTCGTAGCTGAATCGCCCCCGAAGGACGGGACCTGCGGCTTCAGCGGAGACAGACAGCGTCATGATCAATGCCGCTAGCGCAGCCGCGGCAGAGGCCATTCTGATTGCCATGATGTCCTCCCTCAAAAATATTCAGTGCAAGGCGCGGCCGGAAGTTCCCGTTATCATGATCACGGCCTACGGTGACGACGATACCACGAAAAAAGCACTGGAAGGCTGTCGCACCGATTTTCGCGAAACGGGCGACAATCCCGTTAAAGGCTTCGTCTACCGGGGTTCGATGACGATCAGCCGCAGTGTTCCATGGCTTATCGCAATTCATGGCTTCAACACGCGCGGGCCTTGGCAGGAGGAGTTTAGCTGGCGGATCGCTACTCGGTTCAAATACCACGCGCCAGTTCTCATCTACAAATATGGACTTGTGCGCTTCGGCGTGCTGTTTCGCTCGCGGCATGGGGTCTTGGCCCGACAACTCAGTCAACGCATCCGAAAGGCTGTTGCCTATGCATCATCGAATTGCTGGTCGAACGCGTTGACCTGCAGCCCGACGGCATCGATCTCCGGCTGCGCGTCAAAGGGCTAACCTCGCTCTGCAGCGAGATCCGTGGCGCCGCCGGCGAGCGCCAGGAGGCCGCATGACCGGCGCAGCAACCATGCGGGTGGGTCAATTCGGTCGACCCACCCTGAGCAAGGACGGGCGCACCATCACGGTACACATCCCGATCAAGCTGCGCCACCAGGGCGGGCGCAAACAGGTGGTGACACCGGCGGGCGCAACTCCATGGATCCCGCCCCCGTCGCGAATCGACAACACCCTGGTTAAGGCGATCGTCCGCGCTCATCGCTGGCGCGACATGCTGGAGTCCCGCGACTACGCCACTGCGCGCGACCTCGCAAAGGCGGAGAACATCAACGAGTCCTATCTCGGCCGCGTTCTCCGCCTCACGCTGCTCGCACCCAAGATCGTCGAAAACATCCTGGAAGGAAAGCAGCCGGCGAGTCTGGAGCTCGAAGGGCTTCTCAAAAAGTTTCCTGTCGAATGGTACCAGCAGCTCGAGGCGCTAACGAGGATTGAGTAAATGTCTGACTTAGCTCCCAAAGCCGACATTCGTCTGAGCTTTTTGATGTCCGTTTCGTGCCCAGACAGTGTGAAAACCTG
>Ga0210406_10001501_pt1 | contig 28275 bp, 21 predicted proteins | sample IncBWC30MmetaG_FD_155454 | JGI IMG/M metagenome (GOLD analysis project Ga0210406, IMG submission 155454) | Forest soil microbial communities from Barre Woods Harvard Forest LTER site, Petersham, Massachusetts, United States - Inc-BW-C-30-M | ecosystem: Environmental > Terrestrial > Soil >... | reverse complement strand
CGGCACGGGCCGGGCAAGCATGGGGTCGAGGCGTCCCGCCAGGGAAGCAGAACTGTCCACTCGGGGAACGCCAAACGGTTTCAATCCGAACAGATCGATCACCGTCTTGGGGATCACGGCATGGGAGTGCCAGCTGACCTCGATGCCCTGCTTCACCTGGCCCCCGAACATCAACATCGGAATGCGCGAACCGCCGATCAGCTGAAAGCCCGCGGGGTGAAGCGCGTCCACCACGGTTTCGGCGTTCGGCGTCGACACGTGATCCGCGTATCCGCCCCAATCGTCCCAGGTAAGAATGAAAACCGTCTCGGCCCAGCCGCCCGCCTTAACCACCGCGTTCACCCGCTGCCACGTGAGGTTCTGTCCTTCGGTCACATACTGGGGGTTCGCTTTTTGATCCGGCGCATGCTCGTCGAAGCCGGCGGGGCTCCACACGAAGCAGAATTCAGGCAGCGTTCCGGCGGTCGCCATCGCGGTGAACGCATCATCGGAGGGTTGAGTGGAAGTGTGGATGCTTTTGCGGCTCGCCGGGTCCTTCAACTCCTTATAAAAATTCACGGGATAAAGATCGGTTCCGGTGAACGCTCCCCAAGTGTGGCCGCCGGCTTCCACGTGCTTGAAGATGGTAGGCAAGTCCCATACCGGAGACGTGCCGCCGGGCGGATTGCGCAATGTCGGGGTCTGGCCGCCGATGCTCAGCATGTGGCCGGGCGTGGAATTGGTGCCGAGCCCGAAATGGTAGTCGCAATAAGTGAACTGTTTTGCGAGCCAACTGTAGAACGGCAATAGCGCGTCGTTGTCGATTTGCAGCATCGTCGGAGTGTAGTCGCCCATTTTGTAGTGAACCCAGGCATCGCGATCGTGTTGCGGGTCCGGCAACGGCGGCGTCTTGAGCAAGCTGCCGCGATTTTGAATATTCGCGCCCCAAGACGACAGTGTCGGGAAGTAAAAATCCGGGGTCTTGTTTTCCTGCATGAGGATTACAACGCGTTTCATGGTGAGAGGATTTCCGTTTGTAAAATTTTCAGCATTCGCTTGTACCACTCTGCGGACCAAGTTTCCCAACCGTCACGAAATATTCAAGTTTGCGAAGATCTCGTGTCACGTTCATTCGATAGCCTCGCTCCCGCCTATAAATTTTGGAGGAAGCTATGTTATTTCACACTACCGCAAACTGGCGAACGAAATTCGTGACCGCCGGATCTGCCACTGTACTATCGGCTTTTGGTTTGGCCGCGTCGGTGCCCGCCGCCGACGCCGACGCGTCGGTCGACAAAATCAGGACCGCGACACCCATCAAGCACGTCATCATCATTGTCGGAGAAAATCGCAGCTTCGATCATCTATTCGCAACCTACGTGCCCAAGCGCAGGGAGGAGAGCGTACGCAATCTCCTGTCCGAGAGGATCATCAACGCCGACGGAACGCCGGGGCCGAACTTCTCGAAAGCGCAGCAGTTCCAGATTACCTCCGCACCCAATGGCGGGAAATTCTTCAGCAGCGCGGATCTGAATAGCAAGATGCTTTATGGCACGCTGCCTCCGCCCGATGTCGCCGGCGTTGGAGCGGTGTCTCCTTATGTCGGCATACTGAGCATTCCGGGCGGCGATCCGGGATTGCCGCCGCAGGATCAATTTCTGTTCGGCACAGGCGGTACTGGGCTTGCCTTTACCGTAGGCCCAGATACGCGCATTACGAATGTCAACGGTTTACCGCCCGGGCCCTTCCAGTTGACTGGACCGACGATGCCGTACGACGCCTTTACCGGCGACACCATCCATCAGTATTTCCAGATGGTGCAGCAAGTCGATTGTGCCATCGACAAGGAGCACGTATCAAAGGGCAACCCGACAGGTTGTCTGCATGATCTGCAATCGGCTGTCACCACGACCTACAGCACGCCACCCAGCGGCACGCCCCACGACACCGGCCAGACCATGGCATTTTTCAATATGCAGCAGGGTGACGCGCCGCTGCTCAAGTCCCTTGCCGATCAGTACACGATGAGCGACAACTATCACCAACCGGTGTTGGGCGGTACGGGGCCTGACAGCCAGCCGCTGGGGTTCGCCGACCAGGTGTTCTTCAGCGATGGCAAGGGCAATGCGGCGACACCCGCCGCGGCCAACATCTACAATCCAGATCCACAGGCCGGCACCCTCAATCTTTATACCCATCGCGCGCAGTGGTTCAATTGCTCCGACGACACTCAACCCGGAATCGGCGCGATAACCAACTACCTGAAGGCGCTGCCATATGCGGTGAAAACCAACTGCGGCCCCGGAGAATTTTTTCAGGCGGTTAACGTAAACCCGGCCTTCACGCCGAAGGGCTTGGTTCAGAGCGGGCTGGTCGTCCCGCCGACGACGCAGCGGAGCATCGGCGATGTCCTGAGCGCGAGCAATATTCCCTGGAAGTATTATGGCGGCGGCTTCAATGCCGATGGCACGACCAGCCCATTCAGCTCCAGCTATTGCAACATCTGCAATCCGTTTGAATACCAGGCGAGCTATCCCGCCATGGTCGCCGATCACATGCGGGACATTACCGATTTGTTTACCGACCTCAAGAACGGCACGCTGCCGGCGGTCTCGTACGTGAAACCCGACGGCACCATGGACGGCCACCCCGCCTCCTCGAAATGGACGCTGTTCGAGGCCTTCGCGAAAAATATCATCGAGACCGCGCAGAGCAATCCCGAGCAATGGGCTGAAACCGCGATTTTCGTCACCGTCGACGAGGGCGGCGGTTACTACGACTCCGGGTTCATCCAGCCGGTTGATTTCTTCGGCACCGGACCGCGCATTCCGATGATCGCCGTGTCGCCCTTCTCCAAGGGAGGACATATCAGCCACGTCTACAACGAGCATTCCTCCTTCGTGAAATTCGTCGAGCGCAATTGGAAGCTAAAAGGCACTCTCAGCGAGCGCAGCCGCGATAACCTGCCCAATCCCAAGCAGGATGATGAAAATGTCTACGTGCCGCGGAATATGCCCGCCATTGGCGACTTGTTCGATCTCTTTGACTTTGACCATGGCGATCATGGCGATCATGGCGATCATGGCGATCATGGCGATCATGGCCTCGACGGTCGCCCGTAAGATCGGTTCATGACACTGTTCGTGTAAGTCTCACGCCGGCAGGGGCTAAGCTCTGCCGGCGTCCTCTTCGGGTGCCGCGAATTTACACATGCGCATCGGCGGGTACCGCGTCCTTGGGCGGAACTTTGGGTCTCTCACGCATCGGTAGTTCCGGAATCATCAGTGTAGCGGTCAGTGCAATGATCACGACGATGATGCTCAAGAGGAACACGTGCGTCACGGAGTCCGCAATCAGAACGCGGATGGTTTCGGGCAGATTCATCACGCCCGAATGAATCTGCGCGTCGACCGACAGGCTGCGCAGCTTCGACAGGTTCATGGACGGCAGGCCCGAGGAAGCGGCCCAAGCCGTGAGCTTGGAATTGAGGTTGTTGGTCAGCAACGTCCCGAATATCGCGACGCCCACCGTGGAGCCGATCTGGCGAAAAAACTGATTGGCGCTCGTTACCACGCCGATTCGATTCATCGGCACGGCATTCTGGATTGCCACGCCATACAAGCTCTGCAGCGGGCCCAGTCCGATGCCGAGAACCGCCATGCGCCAGCCGAGATCAAGCCGCGTCGTGTGGTAGGACATCTGGCTCATCATGAATGTCGCAATGAGCAGCACCCCCATGCCGAACAGCATGAAGGGCTTGTACCGGCCGGTGCGGGTTACCAGCCGCCCGCTCACCGTCGCAGCGACGATCAACCCCAACATCAAAGGCAGTGTCGACAGCCCGCTGGTGGTCGCCTGGACGCCCTGCCCCAGCTGCATGAACAGGGGCAGGAACGCCACCACACTCAGGAAGGACATCGATGAAAAGAAACCCGCGGTGTTGGCCCAGGCGAACACCTTGTTGCCGAACAACTCCATGTGAATGATCGGGTCTTTCACCCTCTTCTCCACAATCACGAACAAAACCGTGCAAATGACAAACATGGCCAGCAATCCAAGAACGGCCGGGGAGTCCCAGGCATATTTCTGGCCGCCGAATGTCAGCGCGAGCAGCAGCGGCACGCAGGCGGCCGCGATCAGCACGGCACCCAAGTAGTCGATGCTTCCCTTGGCGGCATGCGACAGCTTGGGCATCTTGGCGATGACCATGAACAACGCCACCAGGCCCACCGGCAGATTCAAGTAGAACACCCATCGCCAACCCTCGACGATGTGGCCGGCGATGGATACGGTTCCGTGATCGGTAAAATAGCCGCCCAGCAACGGACCGACCGCGCTGGCAAGGCCGAATACGCCGCCGAATAGTCCGGCGAATCTGCCGCGCTCTCGCGGCGGGAACAGATCAGCGATGATGGCAAACGCCGTCGTGAATAGCGCGCCGCCGCCCAACCCCTGAATCGCGCGGAACACCACCAGCTGGACCATTCCGCCGCCGAGCAGCGGCAGCGTGCCGAATTCGCCCGCCAGTCCCGACAGCCATGAACCGAACAGGAACAGCCCGATGCCGGCGAGCAGGATGGGTTTTCGCCCATACAGATCGCCCAACTTGCCCCACACCGGCACCATGACCGTTGAGGACAAGAGGTATGCGGTGGTCACCCACGAATAGAGCTCGAGACCATGCAATTGGCTGATGATCACCGGCATCGCCGTGGAGACGATGGTCTGGTCCAGGGCCGAGAGCAGAAACACGATCATGACGCCGATTATCGTTATCCTTCGTTCGGCGTCCGTGAAATGCGCTGTCGTCAAGATTCAAACCCGGTCATTGGCGCATTATCGCAGCGCGCCTGCCCCGCAGCACGAATTTTTGAATCTTTCCGGTCGCGGTCTTCGGCAATTCATTCACGAAGTGAAACGCGCTGGGAACCTTGAAATGCGCCAGCGCAGCGCGGGCGAAATCATGCAGCTCAGCCTGCGTCGCGGACTCGCCGGCGCGCAGAATGACGAATGCATGGGGCGACTCGCCCCACTTCTCATGCGGCATGCCGACCACCGCAACCTCGAGCACGGCCGGGTGGCGCAGCAGCGCGCCCTCGACCTCGATCGAGGAGATGTTCTCGCCGCCGCTGATGATGACGTCTTTGAAGCGATCCCTGATCTCGATGTAGCCATCGGGGTGTACGACGGCCCCATCGCCCGAATGAAACCAGCCGCCGGCAAACGCCGCCGCGGTCGCCTCAGGATCATTGTAGTAGCCGCGCATCACGACATTTCCCCGGGCGACGATTTCGCCCATGGTCGCGCCGTCATGCGGAACATCCCGCATGTCGCCATCCACCACACGCAGCTCGCCGGAGGTTATCAATTCAACGCCCTGGCGCGCCTTCACGGTCGCGCGCTCGGCGCTGGAAAGCGCGGCGTGCTCAGGGAGCGCTTCACAAATGCTGATGAAGGGGGCGGTCTCGGTGAGGCCATATACCTGCGTCACGTCCCAGCCAAGTTCGGACTCCAGGCGTTCGATGGTTGCGGCGGCGGGAGGCGCCCCAGCGGTCATCACATGCACACCCCGGGGCAGCTGCCTGCGGCCCTCCTCAGGGCCATTCGCGATGCCGATGAGGACGGTGGGCGCGGCGCAAAGATGCGTCACGCGTTCGCGCCGAACCTGTTCGTAGACGGCCGATGCTTCAACCGCACGCAGGCATACATGCGTTGCCCCGGCTGCGGTCACGGTCCACACGAAGGTCCAGCCGTTGGCATGGAACATCGGCAGCGTCCACAAGTACCGATCGGCGGGTGTCATCGGCCAATGTGCCAGCGTCCCCGCCGAATTCATCCAGGCATTGCGATGCGTAATCATGACGCCTTTGGGGCGTGAGGTCGTGCCGCTCGTATAGTTGATCGACAGCAGATCGGTCTCGATGATTTGCGGAAATTCGATGGATTCAGAGCTGCGTTCAATCAATGATTCGTAACCAAGCCATCCGGCGTTGTCGCCTTCCAGTGCCACGAAATGCTGTACGTGGGGCATGCGTGTTCGAACCCCCTCGACCATATTCAAGTAGTCGGCGTGCACGCACAGCACCTTCGCGCCGCTGTGCGTCGCCACGTAGACGAAATCCTCGGCCGACAGCCGGTAATTGATCGGCACGATGACCGCCCCGAGTTGCGGTATCGCGTAGAATTGCTCGAGATGCTGATGCGTGTTGGGTGCGATCGTCGCAACCCGGTCGCCTTTGGCGACGCCCAGCTTCGCGAGCGCGGCGCTCCATCGGTCACACCGCTCGCCGAATTGGGCAAAGGTGAGGCGAAGATTGCCGTCGACCACGGCCTCGCGCCGGCCATGCAGTTTGCGTGCGCGGCGCGCGAATTCGAGAGGTGTCAGCGGCGTTTCCATGCGCGGCAGAGCCTACCAGATTGAGAGCCTTGATTACTCGCAGCTTGTCTGCATTACGTTTTCGGCAAGGCATCAGCCCAAGGATCGAAGACTTCGACCCGCGCCGTAATGTATTCCTTGGTATCGCGCGAGACTACCGTCAGGCCGTGGTGCTGCGCTGTTGTTGCGATAATCAAGTCGGGTTGGGAGAAGGTATGGCCCGCCTTGCGGCCTTCTTCGATCAGGAGGCGCCACTTGAAAATGATGTCTTCCGAGATCGCCAGCACGCGTTGCTCGAACTTTGGGCGGACCTTGTGGGTAAGCCAATCATTGAGTTCGGATCGGCGCGTCGCGTCGGGCAGCAGTTCGATGCCGAAGCGTATTTCGGCGAGAGTGACGACGCTGATGTAAAGCGCTTCGAGGGGTTGACCTCGGACGAACGCGACGACCTTAGGCTCAGGCTTCGGCCGGCGAAGCTCGGAAATGATATTGGTGTCGAGCAACCATCCTGTCACAGCGATACGTCGCGGACGGGTAGGGGCATGCGTACCGGCTCGATGTTGACATCCCGATAAGGCGAGGACTGGATCGCATCGATCAGAGCCTTTCCGGTTTGGCTCCCCTTGAGCCGGCGGAATTCCTCGGCGGCAATGACAACGACTTCGTCGCGGCCATGCACCGTTACGTGCTGCGGTCCCTCGCTGCGAACCTTGCGCACAAGTTCGCTGAAGCGCGCCTTGGCATCCTGTAATAGCCAATACCCGGAATGCCGCTTCGGCCGTGGTGCCTTTGCCGTCTTCGAAGGGGGCAGCTTGAATTTCTTTGATCTAGTCATGCTGACCAGAATACAGCGAATCGGCGACCAAACTCAAGAGAAAACATCAATGCGTGGTCATATTAACCCGAGCGGCGCGTGCGCAGGACTCTGCGCAGCGCCCCCTCTGAGGATGCCAACTGAACCGTCTTGCTACCCTTCGATGAGAATGGCGCGGAAATCGTTGACGTTGGTCAGCGTGGGTCCGGTGATCACCGAATCACCGAGCGCCGTGAAGAACCGATGCGCATCGTTGTCGGCGAGCATGTCGCGCGGCTTCAACCCCAACGCCCGGGCGCGCGCCAGCGAATCGGGGCTCATGTAGGCACCCGCGATTTCTTCCTGGCCATCGACGCCGTCGGTGTCGCCGGCCAGCGCATGGATGTGCGCATTCCCCTCGAGCGCAATCGCGAGGGACAACAAAAACTCGACGTTGCGTCCTCCCCGGCCGCTGCCGCGCACCGTGACCGTGGTTTCGCCTCCGGACAGCAAGATGCACGGTGCGCTGACGGGCTGATCGCGTGCGGCAACCTGCAGCGCCACACCCGCCAATACCTTGCCGACGTCGCGCGCTTCGCCTTCGATGGCATCGCTCAGTATGTGCGCCGGCATTCCGGCCGCGCGCGCCACACCCGCAGCAGCCTCGAGCGCCATCTGCGGCGTGGCGATGGTGCGCACCGCGGCGGAAACCAACCGCGGATCGCCCGGCTTGATGGATTCGCCGCGGCCGCTCTGCAGGTGCTCGAGCACCTCGCGCGGAGGCTCGATGCCGTAACGGCGCACGATGCTCAGTGCGTCGGCGCAGGTCGTGGGATCGGCCACCGTGGGCCCGGACGCAATGTCCACCGGCCGATCGCCCGGCACATCGGAGATCAGCAGCGTCAGCACCTGCGCCGGAAAACAGGCGGCGCCGAGGCGTCCGCCCTTGATGGCTGAAAGATGCCGCCGCACGCAATTCATCTCAGAAATCGTCGCGCCGGATGCCAGCAACGCCCGGCTCACCTGCTGCTTCATGTCCAGCGTCAAGCCCTGCGCCGGCAGCGGCATCAGCGCCGATCCGCCGCCGGAGATCAGGCACAGCACCAGATCGTCTTCATGCAAATTGCCGACCAGCTCGAGAATTCGCTGCGCGGCGCGCATCCCCGCCGCGTCGGGAACCGGATGCGCGGCTTCGACGATTTCAATGCGTTTGCAAGGCACGGCGTAGCCGTAACGTGTCACCACCAGCCCCGACAAAGGTCCCGGCCAATGGTCCTCCACCACCCGGGCCATGGCGGCGGAGGCCTTTCCGGCGCCCACGACAATGAGCCTGCCGCGCGGAGACTTTGGAAGATGCGGCGGGATACAAATGGCGGGCTGAGCGGATGCGACGGCCGCATCGAACATCTGCCGCAGCAATTCCCTAGGCGGCGGGCGCAAGAAGGTGCTCACACTCGCGAATCCCGAATCGGGCGCAGGTTCTTGTGCGAAACCGCGCCCGTCGAGTCACGCTACAACACCGACTTGAGCAGCGTCGCCATTTCAGCCGGATTGCGCGTCACCTTGATGCCGCACTCCTCCATGACGGCCAGCTTCTCGTTGGCCGTGCCCTTGCCGCCGGAAATGATGGCGCCGGCGTGACCCATGCGCTTACCCGGCGGCGCGGTGACGCCGGCGATGAAACCCACCACGGGCTTCTTCATGTAAGCCTTGACCCAGCGCGCGCAAGTCTCCTCATCGTCGCCGCCGATCTCGCCCACCATGATGACCGCATCGGTTTCAGGATCGTCATTGAACAGCCTCATGACGTCCACATGCTTCAAGCCGTTCACGGGATCGCCGCCGATTCCAACACAGGTCGACTGGCCCAGCCCTAAGTCCATCAATTGGCCCACCGCCTCGTAGGTCAGGGTACCGGACCTCGAGACCACACCGATGCGGCCCTTTTTGTGAATGTGGCCCGGCATGATGCCGATCTTGATTTCATCCGGCGTAATGACGCCGGGACAATTGGGCCCGACGAGCAGGGTCTTTTTACCGCGCATGCGATTGCGTGTCATGATCATATCGCGCACCGGTACACCCTCCGTGATGCAGATGACCAGGTCGAGGTCGGCATCGACAGCCTCGTCGATGGCGCTGGCCGCAAAGGGCGGCGGCACATAGATCACCGACACGGTCGCCCCGGTTTGCTGCTTCGCTTCCCGTACGGTTCCATAAATGGGGATGCCTTCGAAATTCTCACCCGCTTTGCTGGGATTCACGCCGGCGACGAAACATGCCTTGCCATTGGCGTAGTCGCGGCAGAGCCGCGTATGAAATGCGCCGGTCTTGCCGGTGATGCCCTGGGTCATCACGCGGGTATTCCTGTCGATCAAAATACTCATGACGGCCGGCCCTTGCCGCTCACCGCGGCGACGATTTTCTGGGCAGCATCCGCCATGTTGTCGGCGGAAATGATGGGCAGACCGGAATCCTTGAGCACTTTTCTGCCCAGCTCCTCGTTGGTGCCCCTCATGCGCACCACCAGTGGGACGTTGAGCTTCACTTCTTTGGCCGCCGCGATCACGCCTTCGGCAATGGTGTCGCAGCGCATGATGCCGCCGAAGATATTCACCAAAATTCCTTTCACCGCCGGGTTCTTCAGCATCAGCTTGAACGCTTCGGTCACCTTCTGCGTCGTAGCGCCGCCGCCGACATCGAGAAAGTTCGCCGGCTCGGCGCCGAATAGTTTGATGGTATCCATCGTCGCCATGGCGAGGCCGGCACCGTTGACCAGACATCCGATGTTGCCGCCCAGGGAGATATACGAGAGATCGAACTTGGAGGCTTCGACTTCGGCCGGGTCTTCCTCATCCAGATCGCGCATGGCAACGATTTCCGGATGCCGGAACAGCGCATTCGAATCAAAATTCAATTTCGCATCCAAAGCCAGCACATCGCCGCTGCCGGTAATGATCAAGGGATTGATTTCGGCCAGCGATGCATCGCAGTCCCAAAAGGCGCGATACAGTCCATGCATGAACTTACGCGCCTGCGCCACTGACGCCTCGGGCACGCCGATCTTGCGGGCAATGTCGTCGGCCTGAGCGTCGGTCAAGCCGGCATCAGGATCGATGGCGACCTTGTGTATTTTCTCCGGGTGGTGCGCGGCGACCTCTTCGATCTCCATGCCGCCTTCCGAACTCGCCATCAGAGTCACGCGCTGCGTGCCTCGGTCGACCACCATGCCGACGTAGAGCTCCTTGCGTATGTCGGCACCTTCTTCGACCAGCAATCGCCTGACCAATCTTCCCGCGGGGCCTGTCTGATGGGTGATCAGCGTCATGCCCAGAATTTGCGAGGCGAAATCATGCACTTCTTGCAGCGATTTGGCCACTTTGACGCCGCCGCCCTTGCCGCGGCCGCCGGCATGAATCTGTGCTTTCACCACCCAGACCTTTCCGCCGAGCGTTCGCGCCGCTGCATCCGCCTCCGCCACCGAAAAGCAAGGCACGCCGCGCGGCGTTGCGACTCCGAACTTGCGCAGAATCTCCTTGCCCTGATACTCGTGAACATTCATATCTGATTTAAACTCCGCAATTTACAGTCGTTTTTCGTCCATGGTCTTCGCCAGCAACTTGGTCAGCGCGTACACGGTATCGATGTGCGGCGTGGGCGTGTTGGTCAGCCGCGCCAATTCCACCACCGAACCGAGCAGCGCGTCGACCTCCAACGTGCGTGCGGCCTCAACATCCTGGAGCATCGAGGTCTTATGATGACCGACCTTCTCAGCCCCTGCGATGCGTTTTTCCAGCGAGACGCGAAATTTGACCCCCAATTGAGTGGCCACGGTTTGCGCCTCGGTCATCATAGCGGCCGCGACGGCGCGGCTGGGCGGGTACTGACAAATGTCCGCCAGTGTAGCCCGGGATAAAGCACTGATGGGATTGAACGTTAGATTGCCCCACAGTTTCAACCAAATTTCCGAGCGTATATCGCTCAAAATCGGCGCCTGCATTCCGCCGTTGACGAAGCATCGCGCAACCTGTGTTACGCGTTCGCTGCTCGTGCCGTCGGGTTCGCCCACCGGGAAGCGGTTTCCCTCGACATGCTTGACCACGCCGGGCGCGACCAGCTCGGCTGCCGGGTACACCACGCAGCCGATGACGCGCTCGCAAGGGATATTCTCGTAGATCGCTCCGCTGGGGTCGACGCTCTGCACGCGCGTGCCGGCAAATTCGCCCTGGTGACCGTGGAAGTACCAATAGGGTATGCCGTTCTGCATGGGAATCACGATGGTATTGGGACCGAACAGCTTGGGCACTTCGCCGGCCACCGCTTCAACTTGATGCGCCTTCATCGCCAGCACCACGATGTCCTGGGGCCCCGCCTCCGCATAGTTGTCCGTCGCCTTGACCAGCGGCACCACTTCTTCGGTGCCGTTTGCGTTGAGCATCCGGATACCCCGGGTGCGCAGCGCCGCGAGATTCGCGCCGCGCGCAATGAAAGTAACGTCCTCTCCCGCCCGTGCAAGCCGAATCCCAACGTAGCCGCCAATCGCACCGACGCCGATGATCGCTATCTTCATGTGCCGCCGCCGCTTGCCGTCATTCAGTTTGCACTGCCACGGTCGCTGTTGCATGTCCCCAGCGGCCCACCTCGACAGCGCGGCGTCCTACACGGCCGGGCCTGCCGGCTACTCTTTCGGGATCAGGCCGGCGCCGCGCGCCCACTTGTACTTCGCGCCGAGAACGGCCACCGGGATCTCGGTGGAGTAGGCATAGGCCGGGATACCGTGCTGATACAAATATTCCGCCGCTTCTTCCACCTCGACGTCGCCCGCGAGAGAGGCCACCACGGGCTTCTCGAAGCCTTTCGCGCGCATTTCGTCAACCACTTCCACCATCAGTTTCGCAAATACCATGGGCGGTGTGATGATGGTGTGCCAATAGCCCAGGATGAGTGCATGGATGCGCGGGTCTTGCAGCCCCAGGCGCACCGTATTCTGATACGTGCTCGGCGGTTCGCCGCCCGTGATATCCACGGGGTTCCCGGCCGCACCGAACGGCGGAATGAACTTGCGGAATGCCGCGTCGAGATCGGCAGGCATCGCCATCAATGACAGGCCATTATCCACGCAGGCATCCGACAGCAGCACCCCGGAACCGCCGGCGCCGGTGATGATGACCACATTATTGCCCTTGGGCGTGGGCAGGACCGGAATGCCCCGCGCGAATTCGAGCAGGTCGCGCAAGCTGCGGGCGCGAATGACGCCCGACTGCTTGAACACGTCTTCATAGATCTTGTCGTTACCGGCCAAGGCGCCGGTGTGCGAACTTGCCGCGCGCGCACCCATGCTGGTGCGGCCCGCCTTCAACACGACAATGGGCTTCTTCTTCGACACCCGCTTCGCCACTTCGGCAAAAGAGCGGCCGTCCTTCAAGTCTTCACAGTGCTGCGCAATGATGGTGGTGTTCTCGTCCTGTTCGAAGAACGTCAGCAAGTCATCTTCATCGATGTCCGACTTATTGCCGAGGCCTACGATGGCCGAGACACCCATTTTGGCCGAGCGCGAGAAGCCGATGATCGCCATGCCGATGCCGCCCGACTGCGAGGACAGTGCGGCGTGGCCCTTCACGTCGTATGCCGTGCAGAAGGTCGCGCACAAATTGCTGGGCGTGTAGTAGAAGCCATAAATGTTCGGCCCCATGAGGCGCACGCCGTACTTGCGGCCGATTTCGACGAGCTCTTGCTGACCCGCGACGTTGCCGGTCTCGGCGAAGCCGGATGGAATCAAGATGGCGCCGGCGATCTTCTTCTCGCCCACCTCGACCAAGGCCTGTGCGACGAATTTCGCCGGTATGGCGAACACAGCCACATCAATGACGCCGGCCACATCTTTGACGCTCTTGTAGGCCTTCTTTCCCATGATTTCGGTGGCGCTTGGGTGGATCGGATAGATGTCCCCTTTGTAGCCGCCGTTGATCAAATTCTTCATCACGGAGTTGCCGATCTTGCCGTTCTCGGCGGATGCGCCGATCACCGCCACCGCCTTCGGCTTCATGATGCGGTTCATCTTCTCGACGATGGCCGCCTGACTCGGCCGATCGCGCGCCGGGGCGGGATTGAAATTGAGGACGATGCGCACATCCGCCGCGGTGGCGCCGCGGTCGGTGGCAAACACCGGATTCAAATCCATCTCCGAGATCTCCGGGAAGTCGGATACCAACACGGAGACGCGCTCGATCATGCTCGAGAGCGCCGCGCGATCCACGGGCTTTGCACCGCGTACGCCGCGCAAGATCTCCGCCGCTTGGATCCCGTCCAGCATCGATAGTGCGTCCGCGTTCGAGGCGGGCGCCAGCCTGAAGGTAATGTCCTTGAGAACTTCCACGAGGATGCCGCCGAGCCCAAAGGCCACCAGCTTGCCGAACGCCGGATCGGTCACGGCGCCGATGATGACTTCCTGGCCGCCCATCAACATCTGTTGGATTTGCACACCGAGTATTTCCGCCTTGGCGTCATACTTGCGGGCGTTGGCGACGATGGTGGCGTAGGCCTCCTTGGCATGCTCCGCCGACTTCACGCCGACGATGACTCCGCCCGCTTCGGTCTTGTGCAGGATCTGCGGCGACACGATTTTCATGACCACCGGAAACCCGATTCCCGAAGCGAGCTTGGCGGCTTCATCGGCCGAGATCGCGACGCCCTCTTTCGGAATGGTGATGCCGTACGCCTCGCAAACGCCTCGCGCCTCGGGCGCCGTCAATGCCTCGCGGCCGGCAGCCTTGGCTTGATCGAGAATTTTACGAACGGCGTTCTTATCGTGTGACATGTCTTGAATTTTCCTCGGCAAGTGGGGGCACGGATGTTCGGCGTAGCCGTCCGGGCCCAAAGCGTATTAAATGACTTTCGTATTAAATGACTTTCTTCAAGCGCAGCGCGGCGACTTCCGCGGGCGCAATCCCCAGCTCCGCCAATACTTCTTCGGTATGCTCACCGAGCAGCGGCGAGCGAGTGACGTCGGTGGGGCTGTCGCTCATCTTGATGGGGTTCCCAACGGTCAGATACTTGCCGCGTTTGGGATGATCCACCTCGACGATGGTGCCGGTCTTGCGCAGCGAAGGCTCGTGCGCCAGCTCTTCCATCGACAGGATCGGGCCGCAGGGGATGTCATGCTCGTTGAGCAATGCCATCGCTTCGAACTTGGTCTTGGTCGACGTCCAGGATTCCACGGCCGCGAAGACTTCTTTGAGCCTCGGCAGCCGCGCATTCGGCGTGGCGAAGTCAGGATCGGTGACCCACGATTCCTTGCCGATCACCTGGCAGATCGCCTTCCACACCGGTGCCTGCGCGATGAAGTACAGGTAGGCATTGGGATCGGTTTCCCAGCCCTTGCACTTCACGATGGTGCCCGGTTGTCCGCCGCCCGAAGCATTGGCCGCACGCGGCACCGCGCTGCCGAACTTGCCGTTCGGGTACTGCGGATACTCCTTCATGACATGCGTGCGCTCGAGACGCTGCTGATCGCGCAGCTTGACGCGGCACAAATTGAGCACGCCGTCCTGCATGGCCGCCAGCACCTTCTGTCCGCGCCCGGTGGCTTTGCGCTGATACAGCGCCGCCACGATTCCGAGGGCCAGGTGCAATCCGGTGCCGCTGTCGCCGATTTGCGCGCCCGTCACCAACGGCGGCCCATCATCGAATCCGGTGGTCGACGCCGCACCGCCGGCGCATTGCGCGACGTTTTCGTAGACCTTGCACTCTTCGTACGGTCCCGGACCGAATCCCTTCACCGAGGCCACGATCATGCGCGGATTGAGCTCCTGGATGCGGGCCCATGTGAAGCCCATGCGATCGAGCGCGCCCGGAGCGAAATTCTCCACCAGCACATCGCAGTGCTTGACCAGCTTTTCCAGCACTTGCTTGCCCTGCTCGCTCTTGGTGTCGAGCGTTATCGAGCGCTTGTTGTGGTTGAGCATCGTGAAATACAGGCTGTCCACGTCCGGCACATCGCGCAGCTGTTCGCGCGTGATGTCGCCGGCACCGGCTTTCTCGACCTTGATGACATCGGCGCCGAACCACGCCAGCAGCTGCGTGCAGGTAGGGCCCGACTGCACATGCGTGAAATCGAGAATTTTGACTCCGTCTAACGCCTTACCCATGAAAATTCCCCAGGCCTGTCACTTGTACATGGTTTGATTTTTGGTACCCGGCGCGTATTCGCGCGGATCGACCCAGATATTGATCACCGCCGACTTGCGCAGTTTGTGCACCGATTCGCGCGCGCGCTTCAGCGCCGGCGCAATTTGCGCCGGGTCGCGAACTTCCTCGCCATAGCCGCCGAGCATTTCGGCAAATTTGCCGAAGGGCACGTCGCCCAACAGATTGCCGACATTGCCGCGCTGCTCGCCATATTTCGCAAGCTGTCCATAGCGAATTTGATTCATCGCCGAATTGTTGCCGATGACGGCGATGTAGGGGACGCCGAACCGATTGGCCGTCTCCATATCGAAAGCCGTCATGCCGAAGGAGCCGTCGCCGTAGTAGCACAGGACCTCTTTCGACGGATTTGCAAGGCCGGCCGCGATCGCGAATCCCGTGCCCACGCCGAGGGAGCCCAACGCACCCGGATCCATCCACTGGCCAGGGTTCCGCGGCCGCACCGCCTGTGCGGAGATGGTGACCACGTCGCCGCCGTCGCCGATATAAATCGTGTTGTCGGCGAGAAACTCATTCAGTTCCCACGCGACGCGGTAGGGGTGGATCGGCACGCTGTTCGACTTGAACAATGGCATGAGCTTCTCGCCCGCCAGCACTTCGGCATCGCTGAGCTGTTTCAGCCACTGCTGACGTGCCTGCCGCTTGTCGCCCTTGATGCGCCCGCTTGCGGCTGCCAACACCGCGCCGAGAATGGCGCCCGGATCGCCCACCAATCCCAGATCGATGTCGCGATTCTTGCCGACCGTGCGGTAATCCATGTCGATCTGCACCAGCTTCAGATCCTTGCTGATGCGCTTGCCGTAGCCCATGCGAAAATCAAATGGAGTTCCCACGATCACCAGCACATCGGCGCTCGCAAAGGCTTGCGTTCTCGTGCGGTCGAAATGATGCGGATCGCCGGGAGGCAGGAGTCCACGGCTGGCGCCGTTGAAATAGCCCGGAATATCGAGCCCGCGCAGCAACGCAATCGCCTCTTTGTGGCCGCGCGCGGTCCACACCTGCTGCCCGTAAAGAATGGCGGGCCGCTCGGCATTGACGAGCAGATCCGCCAATTTCTCGATGTCGCGCGGATCGCCGACCGACTTGGTCGATGCCCGATACCTGCCCGGCTGAGGCACCACAGCCTTGGTGATGTCCACCTCGCGATCCAGAACGTCGCGCGGAATCTCCAAGTACACCGGTCCGGTCGCGCCATTGAACGCCTCGCGCGCCGCCATCGATATCATGTCCGCGACACGTTCGGTGCTCGAGACGGACGCCGCGAACTTGGTGATCGGCGACATCAGCTCGACATGCGGCAGATCCTGCAGCGATCCCATCTTGTGCTGGGTCAATGCACCCTGGCCGCCGATGTGAAGGATCGGGCTCTCCGATCGAAACGCCGTGGCAACACCGGTGACGGCATTGGTGCATCCCGGACCCGCGGTGGTGACGACGCAGCCCAGCTTGCCCGTTTGCCGTGCATAACCATCCGCCGCGTGCGCCGCGACCTGTTCGTGGCGCACATCGATGATGCGAATGCCTTCATCGACGCAGCCGTCGTAGATGTCGATGATGTGCCCGCCGCAGAGCGTGAAGATGGTATCCACACCTTCATTCTTGAGTGCCTTCGCGACCAAATGGCCGCCGGAGATCACGTTCGCGTCGCGGCTCTTGCGCTGCAGGGTGTCCTCGGCCGTCGTGGCCTTGGGCGGACTCGATATGGGATTTACGGTTGCCATGTGATCTTCCTACTCGTCGATGGTGTATTGGAAAAAGTACTCAGGCGGATGCGGGTGCCATGCCCGCGGTACTCGCCAGCTCCGCCCGTACTTTGGTGAAATGACGCAGCCGCATGGGTCGCAAAACAAACAGAGCGATGGCCGCCGCCGCCAGGTTGAAACCAATGGCGATCGCAAACACGGTGGGCCAACCTTTTGTAGTGGCGATTCCCGATGCGTACGGAACCACAAACGAAGCCACGCCCTTTGCCGTGTACAGCATGCCGGCGTTGGCCGCTGCAAACTTGGCGCCGAAAGTGTCGCCCTGGGTTGCCGGGAACAGGCTGTATATTTCGCCGCTGACGCCGAAATACAGCACGATCGCCACGACAAAAGTGGCCGGGTCGCTGCCGAATTGGCCGAGTACATAGAGAGTGATGGCACCCAGCGTGAAAGCGATGGCCATGGTGTACTCGCGGCCGATCTTGTCGGAAATCCAGCCGAAGGTCGGCCTGCCGATGCCGTCGAACACACGATTGAGGGTCAACGCAAATACCATTGCTGTCGCGGTCATCCCAAATACCGGCAGTTTGTCCATGTGCAGCGACACGCCGATCGGCTTGAGGTTTGCGACCATCACCAGCAATCCCGAGGCCACCAACAGAAACATCAGATACATGACATAGAAGACCGGCTGGGTCAGCACTTCGCGCGGCGCAAAACTGCGCGCCGACTGATTTGCTTTGACAACGGCTTTGATGGTGCTCGGCGGGGCGACCAACAATCCCCACGCGGCGACGAAAACCACGATGGCCTGCGCAATACCGAAGGTGAAGAACGCCTGTTCATAGCCAGAAGTCTTGATCATGTTTTCGACCGGCAGCGTCGTGAGCGCAGCGCCGGCCCCGAAACCCATGGCAGTGATGCCTGCGGCAAGCCCGCGTCGGCCGGGAAACCATTTCAAGGCATTGCCGACGCAGGTGCCGTAGACAGCGCCCACGCCCACTCCACCAATAGCCGCCGCTATATAGAACATCGTCAACGTGCTGGCATAGGAATTCATGACCCATGCGATGCCGACGAGCACGGAACCGGCGAGCACGACCACGCGGGGGCCATACTTATCCACGAGATAGCCCTCGACCGGTACGAGAAAGGTCTCGATGGCAACGAACAGGGTGAATGCCCACTGAATTGCCTTGATGGTTTCCTTACCCAATCCCCATACCGCGTGATATTTCGCGTCGATGGGGTTTACAAACAGTGTCCAGCCGTACTGCAGGTTCGCCACCGCCGCCATGCAAATGACGCCGATGGTGAGTTGAATCCAAGGATTCGCAAACGGGGATTTGGAAGATTGATTCTCGGTCATTTTGTAGTTCTCCTGTTGGTGCCGATTGACGCAAAGGTTCGCGTTGTACTGAAGCGAAAAATGAGCTGCGCAGAGATTAATCCACTTTTCAAATTCCCAATAACGACACTCGAATCATTAAGTTCGAGTACACAAGCCCCCCGACATCGTTATCGTGGTATACCATATATGAAGGACTTTCCGAGTGTCAAGCAAAGGGATGGCGACGTGGAATCTTCGTGCTTTGTCCTATTGGACCAACCACGCTGCGGTGCAATTCCGCCCTGCTGCAGCAGCAACGTCGGCGTTGGCCCTGTGTTCCAATTTAATCGCTGGGAAATCATCGCCTGCAATGTAATATATCTGGCGCGGAAGCCAAGTCAGTCCGCAATACCAGCCCATACGGCACAAACGTCTTGAAAGGGGACTAATGAATTCCATTGTGACGCTCGTTCAACGAACCACTGCGGCCACACCGCTGGCCCTCGCTCCGTTGAACGCAACCAGCCTGCGCGACCAAGCCTACACACTTCTTAAGAATGCCATCGCCGACACCGATATCTACGATCCGCAGCAGGAATTGCGGCTCGATGAGCGCCAATTGACGACGGCGCTCGGCGTCAGTCGAACGCCGATCCGCGAGGCGTTATCGCTGTTGGAGCAGGAAGGATTCATTCGCACCGTGCCGCGTCGCGGTATCTACATCATTCGCAAATCAAAGCGTGAAATGATTGAAATGATCCAGATGTGGGCGGCACTCGAGTCCATGGCGGCCCGGCTCGCGACCTTGAGCGCCAGCGACGAAGAGATTGCAAAGCTGCGCCACCTGTTCGATGAGTTCCAGAATTCGCCGCCCTCCGAACACTTGTGCGAATACTCGGATGCGAACATCGCCTTTCACACCGCCGTGATCGCCCTGGGCGGCTCGCAAATGCTCATCGAAGCGACCAAGAATCTCATGCTTCATGTGCGCGCCATCCGCCGCGCGACGATTTCGCAAAGCGATCGCGCAGCACGCTCCATCATCGATCATTTGAAGATCATCGAGGCGCTGGAGCGGCGCGACACCGATTTGGCGGAACGCCTTACCCGCCAGCACACGCTCGATCTTGCCGCGCACGTCGACCGGCACTGCGACTTTTTAGGCTAACCCGCCCCACCCCATTGTCCGAGAGACGGCAGTAAGTTGGCGCCTTCCGGCGCGCCAAGGTATTGCGCCTGCGGCGCATCGGGCACTCCACCCTCGAGTGCGGCGGGGGCAACCGCCCGAATCCCCGCCAACGTGTCCGGTCTGCGCGCCGCCGAGTCGAAAGCGGCGGCATCCTTCACGACGGGCATACCGCGCTCGATTCGCAAATAGACCCGCCCGCTTGCCTGGTCGGCGAAGTTGACGTGGCGAAAAGTCTCGACGCAGCGTCGCAAGAAATCCACGTTCCTGTCCGGATTGAGCTGCGCGCGGTCGGAATACAAAAACTCCGCGGCTGTGGCCTCAACGTCGATGCGCGCATAGCGCTCGATATCCAGGGTACCCTTGACATCCAGCACATTGAAAGTCTCGTTATCGCCGAAGGCCACCGTCCGCGGCCGCTGTCCCAAGAGCACGGTGTTGTCCAAAAATTCGAATCGGATGCGCTTGTCGCTGCGGCGTACCCAGGTAAAAAAAACGTCCGGAATCCCGGAATACGCCTCCACCGCATGGGCCAGCGTATCATCGACTGCCTTGTATCGGCCGACCTCCAGACCGCGCGTCCACGCACGCTCGACCAGCATCTCCGGCGGCGTAATCATGAAAAACAAATAAACGGACTGGCCGAATCGCGTCAACAAATTGCTGCCCGCCTCGACCGAATCGGCTGCAAAGCTGTCAAAGCGAAATCGATCGATCAGCAAATGCGACATCTCGCCGCGCTGATGTTTGGTCGCCATGTAGCGATCAAGCTTATGATCGACGATCTGCAACTCGTCCGAGGTGAATGCGCCCGCGTATTTGTATGCGGCCCCGAGCGAGGCGTAGTCGAGCAGCTGCTTGCGCCAGATATCCGGACTGATCAGCGCAAAATCGCTCCATTGAACGCCGATGTCGCCGGCGAGTTTTTTCAGCAGAGGCCGCAACGTGCTCTTGCCGGAGGCCGAGGGTCCCTTGGTATTGATGACAACCGGGTGCTCTTGCCGGGGCAGAATTTTATATCCCTGCTCCTGGGCCGCGATTCGCAGCAAGGGAGCGATCGCGCGGCCGATGCAGTCGCTGCCGAAGTCATTGCAGGCCAGGTTGGCGGCCATGGACGCGATGAGTTCTTTCGTGCCCCACGCGTGACCCTGCGTCGCGAACAGCGCGCACATCGTTCGCGCGAGCGACTTGTATGCCGTCGCCTCGATCGAATCACCGGCCGAAACGCCAAGCCGTTCGAACTCGGCAACCTGTTCCGGGCCCCAGCCGCGGCTCAAGCGCGACACCGCAGCATCGATGGTGCGCTTTGCGTCTTGCCGCACGCGATCATAGGCGCCGACGATGGCATCCATCTGCGGCGCAAGATACTGCGAGAGCAGGAGCCGCGCGATCTCGCGAAAATTCAACCCCAAATCTTCAATTCGAGTTCCGTCCGGCACCGCGAAATCGGCGGTGACCCGCACCAGCAGTTCATGCAGTGCCAGCCTTTGCGGCCGAAATGCCACCAGCTCGCTCCATCCGAAGCCGGTAAGGCCGCGCAACTCGGCGGCGGAAGACATGCTGGTAAAAACATTTTCGGCGCGAAAGATCGTGGCCAGGTGCAGCAATTCCTTCGGGACTTGCGACTGGATGCCTGGATTCCAGGGCCCGAATTCGTCAGGAGGCAGCATGGCTCGCCGCGGCGAGCCGGCAGCATGCCCGCTCCACGTCGGATTCCTTCTGTTGGGCGATCACTTCAGCCGCTGTTGCGCAGGGCGGTGGCGATGGCGTTGATTGAAAGCTGTATGCCTTCGCGTACCCGCGGATCGCTTTCGCCGGCTCGGTGGCGCTTGAGCAATTCCACCTGCAGCAGGTTCAACGGTTCGATGTAAGGCAGCCGCAAGCGAATGGAGGCGTCGAGCACGGGGTGTTTTTCGAGCAATCGCGTTTGCCCGGTCAGCAGAAGCAGGCACTCCTCCGTTGCCAACCACATGTCACGAATGCGGCCGAACAGCGCATCGCCCAGTGCTTGATCATCGACGAGCGTGAGGTAATGCGCCGCAATTCCCATATCCGACTTGGAGAGCACCATTTCCAGATTATCGACCGTGGCACGGAAAAAAGGCCACGCGTCGAGCATTTCCCGCAGCAAGCCGCTGTCGGCGGATCGCAGCGCCTGCCCCACGCCATACCAGCCCGGCAACATCACCCGGGCCTGCGCCCAACTGAAAACCCACGGTATCGCCCGCAGATCCTCGATTCGCTGGGAGTTGGTTCGTGAGGCGGGGCGCGAGCCGATCTTCAGTTCGGAGATCTCCAACAACGGCGTCATCTGCCTGAAGAACGTCGGGAAACCTTCCGTCTCATACACCAGTGCGCGATACGCGCGAAACGCCTCGTTGGAAAGACTCTCCATGGCGGACGCGAAGCGGCGGCCGCTATCGCCCGACAGAGCAGCGTTTTCCAGCGACGCCAGCAAGGTTGCCGCCGCAATCGATTCGAGATTCGTGGCAGCGCTTTCACACGTACCGTACTTCGCTGCAATAATCTCCCCCTGCTCCGTTATGCGAATCCGCCCGCGCACAGTGCCATGCGGCTGCGCGCGAATCGCGGCGAACGATGAACCGCCGCCGCGGCCGACCGCACCGCCGCGGCCGTGGAATACCTGCATGGGCGTGGAATGGCTCTCGAAGACCGCGGCGAGCTTGCGAGTGGCTTGATGCAGGCTCCAAACAGAGGTCAGGTAGCCGCCGTCCTTGTTCGAGTCCGAATACCCCACCATGACTTCTTGAAATCCGAAGGCTCGAGTAATTGCCGCGGTTTCAGGTATTGCCAACCATGCCTCCATCACCTGGGCGGATGCCTGCAGATCGGCGATGGTTTCGAACAGCGGTACCGCCATGATCGCGGCCGACGGGCTGCCCTGCCCTCGGTACAGTCCGGCTTCCTTGAGAAGGATGTTGACCTCGAGCAGATCGGACACGCTTTCGCACTTGGATATCACATAGAAGGCGATGCAGTCAGCGCCATAGCGCCGGTGAGCCTCGGCGGCCGCGCGCACGATGCGCAGCTCGGACAAGGTTTCCGGCGAATAGCTGGCATACGGGCTCGCCAACAACCGCTCGCTGGCCAGCTCCCGCCGCAGCAGCGCGACGCGCGCAGGTTCCGCGAGCGCTTGGTAGTCGGGCGATGCTCCCGCCACCTTCAGCAGTTCCGCGACGACGCGGCCATGCACGTCGGCGTTTTGCCGAAGGTCCAGCGTCGCCAGATGAAAGCCGAAGGTTTCGACTGCGCGCTTCAGTCGAGCCAGCGAGCCGCCGCCATTTGAGCGCACCTGGCTCTTCGACTGCAAGGAGTCCTCGAGCACTTCCAGATCCGCGCGCAGGCTCGCCGCATCCGGATAGGCAGCCGCCTCGACGCTGGCCGGCCTCGGCGGCGTTCGCCCGGTCAGACTTTGATAAGTAGCGGCCAGCCGTGCATACATGCCCGTGATGGCGCGCCGGTAAGGCTCATCGGCACGCGCGGGATTCACATCCCCGCCCTGCCGCGCCAATTTGTCGAGAGGTTCTGAGACCGACGCGAGTTCACTCGACAGCGACAGCTCCGCACCGAGCGCATTGAGCTGTTCCAGATAGTCGGCCAGGAGCGCCTGGCTGGCGCGGCCCAACGCCAAGCGCAAAGAATCCGCGGTGACGTGCGGATTTCCGTCACGATCGCCGCCGATCCAGCTGCCGAGCCGCAGAAAACTCTTCGGGCGCCTCTCGAGCAGCCGCTCCCAGCGCGCGTACATCGCCGGCATGACGGGCAGAAAAATATCCCGCAGATAAGTCAATGCCGTATCGACTTCGTCGGCCACGTACAAACGTTCGCGGCGGAGCGCACGCGTCTGCCACAGCAAGCCGATTTGTGCGGCAATCGCCTCTTCAATCACTTCTCCGGCAGTGGTCTCTCGATAACCCAAGTCCCGCTGCGCCATCAATGCCGCGATGCGGTTGCGATGATCAAGCATGCTCTTGCGCATCACCTCGGTGGGGTGCGCAGTCAGCACCGGCGTAATGAGCGCACGGTCAAGCAAGCCGGCGGCATCGGCCCGCTTGACGCCCTGTGCCTCCAAAAAATCCAGGGCGGATGCCAGTGTGCTGTCCTTTTCGGCCGCTGCGCCCTGGCGATCCTCGGCGAGGTTCGCCAGCATCGAAAACAACATGAAGCTGCGCACGAAGGCCACGGTCTCGTCGAGCGACAAGCTCTCCCAGCCGGCGGCGAGTCCTCGAGGATTGGCGATGCCGCGGTAGCGATCCACGGAGGCCGCCCGAATGGCTTCGATTCGATCAAGCAGCGCATCGCCGCCGTAGCTGCGGATTACATCGCCCAGCAGTTTTCCGAGGAATCTAACGTCTGCGTTTTGGGTGATCGCAGGGGCGGAGCGTGTCATTGGTCCAACCATATAATATATAAGGAACAGGCATACGCGATTGGCGCGCTATAAGCCATATCCTACAGGCGCGCCCGCGGCGCGCTGATTAAGACGGCCGGCCGTTCTCTATATAGTGACGCTTACAAATACTCCCGCGACAACGCGATTTCCTACTCGTTCGGAGAAAATCAATGTTTTCGAAGACCTGGATTCGCTCCATCGTACCCGCACTCATTCTGAGCCTCTCGCCCATGCTCAGCATGGCGCAGGGAGTCAGTGTTTCGGTGAATATTGCCCCACCGGAACTGCCGGTCTATGACCAACCCCCGATTCCCGGCGATGGGTATCTGTGGGCTCCCGGCTACTGGGCTTGGAGCGACGACATCCAAGATTACTACTGGGTGCCGGGCACGTGGGTCGAGGCACCGCAACCGGATTATCTGTGGACACCGGGATATTGGGCCTTCGGAGAAGGCGTGTATCTTTGGCATGCCGGCTATTGGGGCCCGACGGTTGGATTTTATGGTGGCGTCAATTACGGCTACGGCTACGGCGGCAGAGGCTACGAAGGCGGCTACTGGCGCGGAGGCCACCTGTTCTACAATCGGGCAGTCGTCAACGTAGGCTCGGTGCATATCACCAACGTCTACAATAAAACCGTCATCAACAATGTCACCGTCAACCGCGTGAGTTTCAACGGCGGCAACGGCGTTCGAGCCCAGCCGACGTCACAGGAATTGGCCGCGGCGCGCGGTCGCCATATCGAGGTCACCTCCGCGCAGCGGCAGCATGAGCAGACCGCGCGCTCGAACCCGGAATTGCGCGCCGCCGCCAACCATGGCCGCCCGCCGATTGCCGCGACTTCGCGGGCGGGGAATTTCTCGAATCCCGTACCTGCGCATAATGCGGGGCCTGCGCACAATGCAGGACCTGCGCGCAATGCAGGCCCTGAGCACAATGCAGGCCCTGAGCACAATGCAGGCCCTGCGCACAATGCAGGCGCCGTGAACGCGGAACGTGCGAGCCCGCAGCCGCGCCAGAGCACGCCGCGTCAGGCGCAAGAATCTGCCCCGAATCGCGGGCAAGAAGCTGCTCCGAATCGCAACGTTGCAGCGCCGAATCGAAGCGTCCAAGAGCGTGGAAATCAGCCCCGCGAACCTGCGCCGGTGCGCGCGCCGACACCCGTGCGGGAAGCCCCGCCGGTTCGTCAGGCTCAGCCGGCTCGCGAGGCCCCGCCCGTTCGGCAACCTCCGCCTGCTCGGGAACCCCCGCCGGTTCGTCAGGCTCAGCCGGCTCGCGAAGCCCCGCCGGTTCGGCAACAGCCGCCGACTCGCGAGGCTCCGCCCGTTCGTCAACCTCAGCCGGCTCGCGAACCTGCGCCGCCGCCTCGCCAAGCCGCACCAGTTGAGCAGCGCCGTCAACCGGAGCAAACTCAGCAACCGAGACCCGCGGCGCCGCCGAGACCGCAGCCTCGCGAAGCTCCGCGTCCCGCGGAGCACCCGGAACATGCAGCGGAGCATCCCAGAGGAACATGAGCACCATCAGCCATGACCAGAAAGCGAATCAGTTCATCACCGAGGTTGACGGACATCGTGCGGAACTAGACTACACGGTGGCCGACGGCGTGATGACCATCACCCATACTCGAGTTCCCCAGGCCATTGGGGGACGCGGCATCGCTGCGGAATTGATGCGGGAAGCGGTGAAGGTGGCCGGGGAACGCAGATGGTCCATCAATCCGGCTTGTTCCTACGCGGCTGCTTATATGCGCAAGCACGCGCAAGCAACCGACAAACGCCATATCGACGAGCTGCTGGATGAGGCACTGGAAGAATCGTTCCCCGCCAGCGACTCGCCCTCGGTGGGCGGAAGCAGCTAGCACGGAATTCGCCGCCGCCCCTTAAGGCAGCATGGGGCGGCCCTCGTGCGCCACCAATAGGTCATGCATGTCGTTCGCATGCTCCTCTTCCACGACCAGAATATGCTGCAACATGGTCCGGGTCCCCGGATCATCCTCGCCGAAATAGCGAATCAATTCGCGATAGTGATCGACCGCGATTCTTTCCGCGATCAAGTTCTCCTTGATCATTTCGACCAGGTTGTCAGCCGTGCCGTATTCAGACGCGGCACGCGTCGCCAGACCTGTGGGATTGAAATCCGGTTTTCCTCCCAGCTGGTTGATGCGCTCGGCGACTTGGTTCATGTGTTCCGTCTCTTCCTTGGCGTGTTGCGCAAATTCCGCCTTTACCCCCTCGCTGGAAATCCCCTGGGCAGCGACGGCATGCATGGTGTATCGCAAGACACAGACAATTTCCGTGGCCAAAACGGATTGCAAAATCTCGATGGTCTTCTTGACATCGCCTTGGTACGTGAACGTCACTCCGCCGGTGGCGATATTCTTTCGCGCCCGCTCGCGCAATGTCTTGACATCGGTCAGAAACGGCTTGGGTTCGGCTTTGTGTTTGTCCACGTTTATGCTCCTTGAGAATGCAACCGCGATCGTATTTATACACCGCCGCGGGTCTATTTTGACATCGAATTTGCCCGCGTCAGACGGCGAGCCAAGCGTCTGTCGGGCTTGCGCCGACACGCCGGAGCCTACGCAGCGCTCAATGCCGACTCCAGCGCTGACAGCAGCGGCCCTAGTTTCGGCGGATTGGCTTCCAGAGTCGGTGTGACGCCATAGTCTCGCAACGTACGCGAGCACACCGGGCCTATCGATGCAACCACGGATCGATTCAGATGACTTGCCAGGTCCGCGGCGTTACCGGCCTGCTGCGCAATCGCGTATAGATTGTGCATTTGTACCGCGCTCGTAAAAACGACGGCATCAACGCGGCCCTGCCGCAATGCGTCGAGCAACTCAACGAGGGGTTGTGTATTTGCAGGCAAAGCCCATCGGTACGTGGCAATTTCGTGGACCGTTGCGCCGCGCGCCTCGAGTGCCTGTGCCAGTGCTTGATTCGTCGCGCCGTAGCGCTGCACCAGGATGGAACAGTCCTTGACCGCAGTACCCGCGAGAGCGGTTAAAACCGTCTCGGTGGTAAAAGGAGAGGCAGCCCGTATATCGATACGAATGTCGCGTGCATTCAATTCGCCGACCGGCTTCGGTCCTCGCACGACAATCATCGATGCGGCCAACAATTCCTTCAGCTCCAAGGTCAGGTTGGCGGCGTCTGTCGCGGAAAACAGCGCCCGAGTACCCACGCCGGTCTGAAAGATGCAGATTTTGAAAGGGTTGACACGCCATCGCTCGAGCATGGAGAACACGGCCTGGGGGTCGACATCCGGCACCTCTTCCAGCGCCGGTGCGAGCATCGGCACGCCGCCGCGACGCGCAACCAACTCGGCCAGGTGAGCCCCGGTGCGGGTTTCCAGTATGGCCACGACTTTAGATTTCATCGAAGGGCATTCAACCACCATAATGTAGACATGTCGACCTGCCTCAAAATGTTTTTCAGCGCGGTATTTGTCTTCGCCTGTGCACCCGCACTCTCCGAGCCGCCGCCGGCGGACGCCGAAGCGGTTCGCCAGGAATTCATCGCCGCCATGCAGCGCATCCGTCTGCATCAAGCGGACGTGCCGGATTCACCGGCGCTGCAAAGCTACGCCATACACGACTATCTGGTTGCGGCGAGATGGCGTCGCGACCTCACCCTGAGGCCGGATGAAAACCTTGACGCCGCCATTGATGCGTTCCTGCATGCCCATGCGGGACAACCCGTGGCGCGCGCACTGCGGCGGGACTGGCTCACGAACCTCGCGCAGCGGCGCCGCTGGGATTGGTTCCTGCCCCGTTCCGTGGATGTCAATGATCCGGTGTTGATCTGCGACCGGCTCGAGGCGCGCTTATCCACCAACGATAAGCAAGGACTCGCCGCCGCCGCGCTGCTGCGCTGGATTGTGCCGCAGAAGCCGCCTGCCGAATGCACGGATGCGTTTGCATGGCTTCGACAACAAGGGCTTCTCACTCCGTCCTTGGCGGAGGCGCGCACGCGCGCGGCGCTCATCGCGGACACGCCGCGCCTGGCGCGCGAATTCGCGGCCGACGTTCCCTTGGGCCGCAGGGCGGCACTGCTGCAGTGGTCGGATCTTCTGGATTCACCGCGGTCCGCATTGAATGTGCTGGCCGCACATCCCGCACTGGCGGTCGAACCGGAGGCATTGGCTGCCGGGTTCGACAAGCTTTCACGCAGTGAACCCGCATTTGCATTGGATCTGCTGCCGCGGCTGCTCGCCCGCGATGGCTTGGCGCCGATGCTGCAGGATCGGCTGAAGCGTTCGGCGGCGTTGGGCGCAGCGTACGACCG
>Ga0210406_10001500_pt1 | contig 28277 bp, 24 predicted proteins | sample IncBWC30MmetaG_FD_155454 | JGI IMG/M metagenome (GOLD analysis project Ga0210406, IMG submission 155454) | Forest soil microbial communities from Barre Woods Harvard Forest LTER site, Petersham, Massachusetts, United States - Inc-BW-C-30-M | ecosystem: Environmental > Terrestrial > Soil >... | reverse complement strand
AAATCTCCCAGGACCTGATCAGTTCTGGCGGATCCGGGTGGACGAACCGATGGTAACCATGGCCCGACATGCCGATTGATAGAATGGTTTCGCCATCCTCCAGGAGACCGTCCCGAGCGTTTCTATGACGCCTACTACGCACAACAATTGCAGAGTGTCGATGGCGACTTTTCACAAGCCGATCCCAATCTGACCCCCCGCGGCTTCCGCCCTGGAGCCCGCGACCTCAGTGATGTTGCTGGCGGGTTTCGTGGTTGTCGGGCTTTACTCGTCTCGGCGCCTGCGGGCCGCCGCTGTTTCTGCAGCCCAAGCCCTTCAGCCGCGCTTTCCTCAAGCCTCACGCGATCCGATCGCCAGCGCTCGGAGTTCGGCAAGCACGCAGGCAATTTGATCGATGCTAAAGTGAACGAAAGCCGTACTCCATCAACTTGTCCGCTTCGCTCGCCCTTGCGCTTCGGAGCGCGCTCCGTTGAGGACAAGGATCAATCTGTGTCAAGCATGAACAATAGGATCGTAAGCGGGAGCCGGACAACGCCAGGCCTTATCATTCTACGAAGTGCAATCTGTATTGGCTTCGATGATCAATGAGCGAGTTTGTCCAGGCCAGCGGCGAGAACACTATCGAACTTTGCCCAAGTCGAGCCCGCTGGCGATAGATCGCTCTTCTAGACAAGGCGCCAGCATGCCCGGCTGTAGCGATTTGGCTCCGCCTCGGGCCATTGATTTTCCACCAAAGCCGGGGCATTGACGGCGGCGATTGGTCAGGGTGGACCGAAGCCTCGTCGGGGCTCGCTCCATTGCATTCAGTTACCGCCGCCCCATCTCCTAAGTGCTGGCTGCGTCGAGTGAAAGGAAGTCGTCATGGTTCGCTCGATTCGGCTCCTGGCCGCGGCCGCGCTCGCGGCCGGCTTCGCAGCCGCGACCCCGGCAGCGCACGCCCAAACTGGGCCGCAGGACGAGGGCGCTGTGCAGACGACGGGACCTCTGGGGTCGACGCCCCCGAAGGCGAAGCCCCGTCAGACAGCGCTCAAAAAGCGCACCGCAAAACGCCCGGCTCCGGCCGGCAGGCAGATCACGGTGCATGCCCGGCCGTCCTACCTGACCCTCGGCACGCAGGCTCCCGTCGGCACGGTCGGCAACGGCTACGTCTACAGCACGTTCAACCAGCCGACGCCGATCGAGGGCACCTTCATGGGCATGCGCGGTCGGGAGAGGCTCACCGAGCCCGCCCCTGGGTTGACCCTGTTTCAGTTCTGAGTTCGCCGCGACGGCCGATCAGGCCGGCGGGAACAGCGCCTGGACCGCAACGTCGAATCCCGGCGGATCAAGCCGTGCGGTGCCCTCTGTCAGCACACGGGTCTCGATCGCGTCGCCAGAGCCACGCTTGTGGTGAATGACGACACGCCGATCGGGATCAAGGATCAGATAGTGCTGCACGCTTCCAAGCGACAAATAGCCGCTGAGCTTACGCCCGTGGTCGATAGCCGCCGTGCTCGGAGATAGGACTTCGACTACGACGACGGGGTTGTCGATCTCGACAGCGTCGGGGGGCGCGAGGGCTGCAGACAACCGATGCGTCCGGATGCGTCGACGCGGATCGCCATGCCGTCCGGATAGACTCGGCACGGCAGCCCTTTGAACCGAATAGCTTCCCTCAGCGCGACGTACGCCTCGGCCTTGGTCTCTGCGTGAAGCGACCGCTCCGGCGTCATCATCACCGGAACGCCGTCGTGCAGTTCCCAACGTCCTTCCTTGCCCTCGGCCCAGGGCAAGAACTCCTCGACTGTCATCAGCTTGAGCGCGGTCGACATTCAGGCTTCTCAAGAGCCCGCGTAGAAACGGGACGAGGCCAGCATAGGCCCCCGGGCCGCCCTCGTCCAAGCCCTTCAGTTCATCGTTGGGATCGAGAATTGCGCCCCGTCTTTGATGCCGGATGGCCAGCGGGCGGTCACGGTCTTGGTGCGGGTGTAGAAGCGGATCGAGTCCGGCCCATGCTGGTTCAAGTCGCCGAAGCCCGAGCGCTTCCAGCCGCCAAACGTATAGTAGGCGACGGGTACCGGAATCGGCACGTTGACGCCGATCATGCCGACCTTGACCTTGGTCGCGAAGTCGCGCGCGGCGTCGCCGTCGCGCGTAAAGATGGCGACGCCGTTGCCGTATTCGTGATCGTTGCACAATCCGAGCGCCTCGCTGTAGTCGTGCGCGCGGACGACCGACAGCACCGGGCCGAAGATCTCTTCCTTGTAGATGCGCATGTCCTTCGTCACGTTATCGAACAGACATCCGCCCATGTAGAAGCCGTTCTCGTAGCCCTGCATCTTGAAGTCGCGCCCGTCGACGACGAGCTTCGCGCCCTCCTTCACGCCGATATCGACATAGCCGCGGACCTTCTCCAAAGCCGCCTTGGTCACCAGCGGCCCATAGTCCGCCCCGGAGTCGGTTGACGGTCCGATCTTCAACGCCTCGACGCGCGGAATGAGGCGACGCATGAGATCGTCCGCAGTCTTCTGTCCGACAGGAACCGCAACCGAGACGGCCATGCAGCGTTCGCCCGCGGAGCCGTAGCCAGCGCCGATCAAGGCGTCGACCGTCTGGTCCATGTCCGCGTCAGGCATGACCACCATATGGTTTTTGGCGCCGCCGAAGCACTGCACGCGCTTGCCCGTCGCCGTGCCGCGCGAATAGATGTACTCGGCGATCGGGGTCGACCCGACGAAGCCGATCGCCTGAATGTCGGGATCATCGAGGATGGCGTCGACCGCCTCCTTGTCCCCGTTGACGACGTTGAGGATGCCCGGGGGCCCGCCCGCTTCGACGAAGATTTCTCCGAGGCGCATAGGCACGCCAGGGTCGCGCTCCGAGGGCTTCAGGATGAAAGCGTTTCCGCAAGCGATCGCCGGCGCGAGCTTCCATAAGGGTATCATTGCGGGAAAATTGAACGGCGTGATGCCGGCGACGACGCCAAGCGGCTGGCGCATCGAATAGAGATCGATGCCGGGACCTGCGCCATCGGTATATTCGCCCTTCATCAGATGCGGAACGCCGAGCGCGAACTCGACCACCTCGACGCCGCGCTGAATGTCGCCCTTGGCGTCGGCGATCGTCTTGCCGTGTTCGCGCGCCAAAATGTCAGCGAGCTCGTCGTTGTATTTTGCGATCAGATCGAGAAACTTCATGAGCACGCGGGCGCGGCGCTGCGGGTTGACCGCCGCCCAACCTAGCTGCGCCGCCTTGGCGTTCTCGACGGCGGCGCGCATCTCAGCCTTAGAGGCGAGCGCCACCTTAGCGCGCACCGTGCCGTCCATTGGCTGAAAGACGTCCGCGGTCCGACCCGACTTGCCGGCCACCATCTTGCCGCCGATGAAATGCCCATATTCGATCATCGCTCCGCTCCCTGATGTCTTTGCTCGTACCGCTATATGCGCCACGATTTTGCGCACAGCAATTTGAGAGATCGCGCATCGGCTGTGCGGAAATGTGCTAAGTGTCCCTCATGGATTGGGATAACGTCCGCGTTTTCCTCGCTGTCGCGCGTGGCGGGCAATTCGTCGCCGCCGCCAAGCGGCTCAAGCTCGACCACGCGACGGTCAGCCGTCGCATTGCGGCGCTGGAGGCCACGGTCGGCGCCAAGCTGTTCGACCGCCGGACAACCGGAGCCAAGCTTACCGGCGCGGGCGAGCGGTTCATCAGCGCCGCCGAGCAGATGGAGAGCGCGTTCCTGCATGCGCAGGGCGAAATCTCCGGCGTCGATCTCGAACTTTCGGGCGATGTTCGCATCGGCGCGCCGGACGGGTTCTCGACCTATTATCTCGTCGGCGCGCTGCGCGACTTCGCCGAGCGTCATCCCGCGATGCGCTTGCAATTGATGCCACTGCCGCAACTGACGCCGCTCGCGCGCCGAGAGGTCGACGTTGTGATCGGCCTCGATAAGCCAGAGGCCGGCCGCTTCGTCGCCCGCAGGCTCACCGATTATTCGCTCGGCATTTACGCGAGCGCTTCCTACCTCAAGCACAATGGCGCGCCAGCCGACATCGAGGCGCTGAAGAGCCACCGGCTCATCGGCTATGTCGAAGAGCATGCGTTTTCGACTGCGCTCGACTATGTGCGCGAACTCTACGGTGGCGCGCCGACCAGCTTCGAAAGCGCGAACGCAGTCACTCAGCTCGAAGCGGTGCGCGCAGGCGTGGGCTTAGGCGTGGTGCACGACTTCATCGCGCGGCGGTTCAAAGACCTGAGGCGCGTCCTGCCCGAGCGCCGGGCGACGCGCGCTTACTGGCTAGTGACGCATGAGGACACGCGAGGCCTGGGACGCATCCGCGCCGTCGCCGAGCATCTCGCGAAGGCGGTCACGCGGGATCGCGGGATGTTCTTGTAAACGCCGACCGCCGCGGTCATCCGGATCGCGTAAGGATCGCCAGGCTCGCGCGACGAACGTCGGGCAGGCTACCGCTCCAATCTCGCGAGAAGTCTCACTTTGGCCGGACCGCGTCGGCGGTGCCCTGGATAAACGCTTTGATCTTTTCAAGGTCGTCGGACTTCAGCTTGCCTGTGAAATCGGGCATGCCCAAGGCCGCGAACTCCTTGCTGAACACCGCGTCCTCGAGCTTTGCGATCGTGTCCGCATCGACATATCCAAGATTTGGGATGTTGCCGCCTTTGTCGACGCCCGGCACGCCGTGGCAGAAGAGGCAATTGCTGACGTAGAGCCCGAAGCCTGCGGGTACATCTTTGGGATCATATTTCACCCCGGAAATGAGCGGCCCCAGCTTGTAGCGCGCAACCTCCGGAAACTTGGCGTCGCCGCCAATCGCGAACGTGTAGACTGTGCCGGGCGAAGCGTGATCGGTCGAGCGGTGTGATTGTCCGAATACGCCGCCCCAACCAGCGGCGATCGAGACATATTGTTTGCCGTCGATCTCATACGTCATCGGGGCTGCGACCACGCCGCTGCCGAGCGGGGCGTCCCACAGCTTCTCGCCGCTCATCGCATCGTAAGCGACAAGTCGCCCGTCCGCTGTGCCCTGGAAGACGAGGCCTCCCGCGGTCGCGAGCGTCCCGCCGTTCCACGGGGACGCGTAATCCTGCGTCCAGGCCGCCTTCTGATGGGCCGCGTCCCAAGCGATGAGCCGGCCAAAAGGCTTGCCTTTCGGCGGCGTCGCCACGAGGTTCTTGCCGAGGTTCCAGCCGATCCCGTTCATAGGCTGACCGACATTTGCGCTGCCCTGGGTCCAGTTGGGGTCGTCGATCATCATGAAGGGAACGTTCTGCGCCGGAATATAGGCGAAGCCGGTCTTCGGACTGAACGACATCGATTGCCAGTTATGCGCGCCAAACGGCCCGGGGATCGTCTCGATCGGCTTGTCGGTCCCACGCGCCCCGGGAATTTCGATGGGCTTGCCGTCGGCCGTGTAGCCGGTCGCCCAGTTCACATCGACGAAATTCTTGGCTGAAATGAACTGGCCGGTCTTTCGATCAAGAACGTAAAAAAAGCCGTTCTTCCCCGCGTGCAGGAGGACTTCGCGTTTCTGTCCGTCGATTGTCAGATCGGTCAGGATCAGGTCCTGATCGGCGTCGTAGTCCCAGGCGTCTCCGGGTGTCTCCTGGTAGTGCCAGGCGTATTTGCCCGTGTCGAGGTCCAGCGCGACGACCGAAGACGTGTAGAGATTGTCTCTGCTCGAGGGATTGCGGATCGAGGACGACCAAGGGCCTGCGTTGCCTGTGCCGAAATAGAGGAGGTTCAGGTTGGGGTCCGCGGACAACGTGTTCCACACCGTCCCGCCGCCGCCATTTTCCCAATAGTGGAACGTGTCGTCCCAGGTCGCCGCCGCCTTGGCCATCGCTTCGTTCTCGAACGGCTTGGAAGGATCGCCCGGCACCGTGTACCAGCGCCATGCGAGCTTGCCGGTTTCGGCGTCGAATGCGCTGAGAACGCCGCGAACGCCATAGTCCGCGCCGGCGCCGCCGATGAAAACCTTCCCTTTGGCCACGAGCGGCGCCCCGGTGATTGTGTAGGGACGGGCATTCTCGGGACTCGCGTTAGTGCTCCAGAGCTCTTTGCCTGTCGCCGCGTCGAGGGCGATCAAGCGCGCGTCGGGCGTCCCGACATAAACCTTGCCCTTGTAGACCGCGACGCCACGATTGACGACATCGCAACACAGTTTGTACCCCTTGTCGCGCGGCGATTGGGAATCGAACGTCCAGATCTTTTCGCCGGTTTTGGCGTTAATGGCGTACACGATAGCCCATGGCGCCGTGACATACATGATCCCGTCGACAACGATCGGGGTCGCTTCGACGCCGCGGATCGAGTCCAGAGGGTAGGACCAGGCAAGGCCCAATTTCCCGACATTGGCGGCCGTGATCTGATCGAGCGGACTGAATCTGTTGGCGCTATAGTCGAGGCCGTTGCTCAGCCATTCCTTGCCTGTCTTGCCGTTCTCGATGATGCGCGCGTCGTCGACGTTTGCGACCTCACCCGCCCGCGCCGGCACGACGAGCGATGAAACACCCAGTGCTAGAACCAGGCCGGCAAGGGCGCGGGGGCGTCTTTTCGATGCTGGAAGCGGCGCCGCACTGGGATTGCCCATTCTGTTCCCTCCCTGATCGCCTTAACTCATGGTTAGCCGAAGCCCCATGGCCAGCCGAGACTCTTCGGATGAAGGGGTCGATTCAGCTTAGATTGGCCGGGTCGGTGGTCTTTTGCAAGACGCGTGCGTCGGTACGGCTCGCCCTCGAAGCAACGATCGCCGCGCTGCTGCGATCATAATGCCGAAGCGCTCGATTGACAGCGCCGCGAAGGCTCGTAATGTGGACACGCGCGTTGCGGATGGAAGCCGGTGCAAGTCCGGCACGGTCGCGCCACTGTGATCGGTCGTTTTCGACCGAGAGTCAGACCCTTTCCGCGGCGAAGCCTTTCTTGAACGGGGACGCGATATCCCCAGGAGTTCGACATGACGGCTTCAACATTCGCTCCCGCCGCCGCACGGCCCGCTGCGATCCCAATCCGTGAATTGCTTCCCTGGGTCATTTTCGCCGGCCTCATTTGTTTGCTCGGCGTCTATTTCGTCGGCGCGGAGGAAGGCGCGACTTCGATCATCAAGGGCATGTACGTGCATGAATTCGTGCACGACAGTCGCCACTTGCTCGGCTTCCCCTGCCACTAAGACGTCGGGTAATTCGGGTTCCGGACAGCAAGTCCTGATCCGGGAAGATGAGTCGGCTCCAGCAAGCCGTGCGGGATAGCGCGAGCTTGCGGTTGAGGATGATCGCAATGACCACGGGATCTTTGTTGTGGCGGGGAATGATCGTCGGCTTCGTCGCCGCCCTGCTTTCGTTTGGTCTGTTGAAGATCGTGGGAGAGCCCGCGGTCGATCGCGCTATCGCCTTCGAATCGGCGATGGACGAGGCGAAAGCCAAGGCCGAGCACGACGCCGCGGTGGCCAAAGGAGAAACCCCGCCCCCGCCCGAGCCGGATTATGAGATCGTCAGCCGGCCGGTCCAGGCCGGCATTGGCCTCTTCACCGGCGTCACCACTTACAACCTCGCGTTCGGAGGCCTGTTCGCGCTGGCTTTCGCGATTCTCTACGGCCGGATGGGGAATTTCAGCCCTCGATTGACGGCGGCGCTAATCGCACTCAGCGGTTTCCTCGCGATCTATGCCATTCCGATCATAAAATATCCGGCCAATCCGCCGTCCATCGGCAACCCCGACACGATCGGTCTGCGCACCGCGATCTATTTCGGCATGATCCTGCTGTCGCTGGCCTCCATGATTGCGGCTTGGAACGTCCGCAATCGTCTCGTCGATCAGCTTGGCGCATGGAACGCGACGCTGGTCGGCGCCGCCGTCTTTCTTGTCGCGGTGGTCATCTTCGCCCTTGTCATGCCCCCGCTGGACGAGGTTCCTGAAGGCTTTCCGGCGGTGGTGCTGTGGCAATTCCGCATGGCTTCGCTCGGCGCCCAGGCGATCATGTGGACGGTGCTCGGGCTCGGCTTTGGCGCTTGGGTCCAACGCGATTTCGCGAAGGCGAAGGTGGGCCGGCTGCAGACGGCCTACTGAGTCGCAGGGCGCGGGCGCGCCCATGACAGCGCGCCTCGACCTGCTTGCGCATGGCGCGTCGGCGGCGACGCGCGGGGCCCGGTTTCCCGACGACGAAGCGCTCGAAGCCTCCGCCGTCGGCCCCCTCGAAGCCTTGCGGGGGCGGCTACGCCCCTACGCTCAAGTGCTGACCTCGCCGGCGCGCGCGGCGCGCGAGACGGCCGCGGCGCTGGGCTTCGACGCCGAAGTCGAAATGGCGCTGAGCGACTGCGACTACGGGCGCTGGCGCGGTCTCGCTTCAAAGGACGTTGCTGAGCGCGAACCGGACGAATTCGCGGCCTGGCTCGGCGATCCCGCAGCCGCGCCGCACGGCGGCGAGTCGGTCGCGGGTCTGATCGAACGGACCCGCGCCTGGCTCACGCAAGCGTTGGCGCGCGAAAGCGCGACGCTGGCCGTCACGCACGCCACGGTCGTTCGAGCCGCGATCGTGAACGCGCTTGGCGCGGACTCCTCCGCCTTCGCTCGGATCGACGTCGCCCCGCTCTCACTCGCCAGACTGAGCGGTCATGCGGGACGCTGGAATGTTGTGGCGCTGGGGCCTTTGGGAGGCCTGTTGTGAGGGGCGCCTTGGCCGCCCTCATTGCGGCCCTCTGCATGCTCGCGGCGTCGCCGAGCCACGCGCATCGGATCTCCACGCGCAGCGGGCCGCCTCCGGAGGGCGTCTCCATACCCAGCCTGACGCACGGCCAGATGGCGGTGATCCGCGACAATCTGCCCGCGATCAGGGCGCTCGCCAGCGCCAGGCTCGGATTCGACATTTCGACCTGGCGGTTGGAGGACTACCTGAACCTTCAGTCTTTCGCCTGTCTCTGGGGGATCGTTCCCGGCAGCGTCACGGACGAGAACAGTCCGTTCAACGAATGCGCCCATGCCTATCTCGCCGCCGGGCGCGCGCTCCTCCTACAGCTCAGCCGAGACCGGAGCGCCGATCACAAATCCATTGATGCGCTGATCAGCAAAATCGAAGTTGAAATGCTGGCGGATGGCGCCTCGATGAACCTCTGTCGCTATAGCGACGAGCCGTTCAACACCAACGAGGTGATCTGGCCACATTGGGGCATGATCCCCTCTCATCCGCCGACCGCGATGATGGCGGTGGCCGCGTTTGCCGCGCTCGGCGTAGTGTTGTGGCGCGCATGGCCCAGGCGGAGCGTGAGCCGACTACGGGAGGGAACAAGCGCATAGGCGCGCTCGGCCGCGAAGGCGGCTTTTGGATCGTTCAAGGAAAAACGCCCCGCGTTGCGCGAGGCGTTTCTGATATTGAAGCGTGAGCGCGCGCCGAGTTATGGCGACTTTTGCGGCTCTCGGTTCTGACGCGGAAGCTGATTGGCGTTGCCCATCGTGTTGCCGCCGCCGTTGCCCGTGCCCGCCGCGCCAGAGTTCCCCGCGCCTGAGCCTGTGCCGGACCCTCCGCCGCCGGTTGCGCTGTTGGCGCCGCGGTTGTTGCCATTCGCGGCGCTGCCGTTGGCGCCGGCGGCGCCGCTCGCTCCACCGCCTTTATTGGCGCAGCCGTTGTTGCCATTGCCCGCGCTGGCTGAGCCGTTGCTTCCGCCCGAGCTTGCGCCGCCTGCGCCCCGCCGCTTCCGGAACTCCCGGAGCTACCGGCTGCGAATGCTAGGCTTGGGAGGTTGGAGCCCACTAGGCGCTACGAAAAGTCTACAGCGTTTGGAGCGCGATCCTGGACTTCGCGCTCGTCGCGTGAACGCGGCGCTTCAAGAGGCCGCTCCGCAGGCTCCCAAGAAGAGGGCTCGCCCGCCGCGCTACTGCGCCGTCAGTCCCCCGTCGACCATGAACTCGGCGCCAGTGGTGAACGAAGATTCGTCGCTCGCCAGGAACAGGATGGTCTTCGCGACCTCCTCGGCCTTGCCCATGCGGCCCATCGGCGCGGCGCGCTCGAGGCCTGCGCGAATCCGTTCCGGGTCCCTTGCGCGCGCGATGCCTTCGAGCACCATCGGCGTTTCGGCGAACGAGGGGTGCACCGAGTTCACACGAATTTTGTAGCCGGCGCGGGCGCAATGGAGCGCGGCCGATTTGGTCAAAAGCCTGACAGCGCCCTTGCTGGCGCAATAGGCCAGCGACGAAGCGTCGCCGATGATTCCGGCGACCGAGGAGAGATTGACGATCGAGCCGCCATCGGTCTCCTTCATCGCCCGCACCGCCTCGCGGCAGCCAAGAAACACGCCCTCGGCGTTGACCGCATTGACCTTGCGCCAGTCGGCGAGCGTCGTCGTCTCGATGTTGCCGAGGACCGCCACGCCGGCGCTGTTGACGAGAATGTCGAGGCGCCCAAACGCGGCGAGGACCTCTTCGACAACAACGCGCCAGCGCGCCTCATCGGTCACATCCTGCACGAGCACAAGATCGGCGTCAGGCCCGAGCGTCTTGAGACCCGCTTCGTTGCGATCGGTCGCGGCGACCTTCGCGCCTTCAGCGTGAAACAGAGCCGCCGTCGCGCGGCCGATGCCCGACGCCGCCCCGGTGATGAGCGCGACTTTGCCGGTAAGCCGCCCCGACCCTGCTCCGTCCATCGTTTCCTCCTCAAGCGCGCTTTAGGGCGGCAGGCGTCTTCTGGCGAAGAGCCGGCATCCCCTAGTTGCCGCGAAAGCTCCGGCCCGAGCGTAGCCCGGCAATCGGCTGGAACAAAGCTTTCGCGGTTCGCCAGCTGTTGAAGCGCCCTGGGTGCGCGACAAGCTGAAGGAGGGAGGCTTCTCCCTGCCGATGCCGACCGGAAACTGAGGCGCGCCCGGTTCTCTGCGGGCGGGGCGGCGGCGGTTGCCGCCCCGGTGGCCCGGGAGTCGCCCGTTTGGGAGGAAGGATTCCAGAATTATTGGACAATTTATTGCATAAAGCCGAAGCCGCCCTTATGATGATGCCCGATGACAGACTCGTCGATCGAACCTTTTGGCCTCCGGTCCTCGGGCAGCAGAAAAGACGAGCCTGAGACGTTTTGAATACAACCTGAGGAAGCTAGAAATTTTTTATTTGAATCGGCCGTAAGTCATTGAAAAGTCCCGATTCGAAAAAATAAATGCTAGTAAACGCTAGCTATGGGGGCCAACACCCCGCGCAAGTCCGATCAAGGCAAAACCGTGGCGATTATCCTCGCTCAAGTCGACGGAAAAGTGCGTAAGCGCTATACGCGATCGTTACGACCGCATTACGTGCGCTCTACTGTCGCCTTGGACAGTATTAAAAGAAATTCCGAATATTCTGTCTCTACAAGGCAATAAAACCCGCTTTCGCGAGGGCGGGCGCTACGCTTAAATCCGGGCGAAAGTCCTTTCGATCAATGGCAAGAGCCTTTCGCGGCCCGTTTCCTGCCCCTCGATCGGATGCGCTTGAAGCAGTCCGGGGAGCGTCGGAGCGAGACCCGATGAGAGTTTAGCCCCCGATCGCAGTCGGGACAAGCAGGCGGTCTCGCCGCGGGAAGGGGCCGCCGCCCGGTCGCGCTCGAGCTGGCTATCGGAGCCCGTGGTCGAGCTGTCGGTCCAGCCCGTGGTCGAGAGCCGCGGGGGCTGGCTTCCGAGGCTCCGGCTGGAAGCCGCTGCCCGGAGGGCGAGCGGTCGAGAGTCGCCGAGGGCCTTCTGAAGCCCGGCTGGAACCCGCCTGGAGGGGGAGCGGCCGACCTCTGATCAAGCTGGGGGCAAGACTCAGGCGCGGCCCAAAGGCGGTCATTCCGCCTTCGGGACGGCAGAGGAGGAGCCGGCGGCGGCCGAAAGCCCTCAGCGAGGCTGTGAGGGCCGTGGTGAGGGGCAGGCGGTAGAGCGACAAGGCCGGAGCCGGAAGACCATCGGGGCCGGGCCGGCAGCGCGCCTCCTGGGGCTGGGCAGCCCGCGCGGGGCCGAGTTCGCAGGCGCGGGCTCCACGGATGGCCGCCGCAGGGAGAGCGGTCGGCCGCGATGGTAGGACCTCTAAATGGGCCGACATTTCAGCCCGAGACGTTCACTGGTATCGCGGGTCTTTGCAATTGTTCCCCGCGGCGAACTCAGGTGGTACCCGCTCCTTGCCCCAGATCTTTTTGCCGGCGCGGCGCGGGTGTTCGCAGAAATGGCGATTGCGTTCATCAAAGTAGCGATCGATCGCGGCCTTTGCTTCGGCGACGCTCTGGTAGTTACTATTGTGGATGATCGCGCGTGCCATCCCACTAAAGATCGACTCAATAACGTTTAGGAACTGCGCCCGAGCCGGCAGCGGCGCGGTATCCACAATCGGGCCGCCGGACTCCGTCGCAGCCTTATTGTTTTCGTCGATCCGCTCGCACAGGCGCTTCGAGATGTGCCATGAGGCTGCGTCCCACGACAGGTAAAGCTTTCGCCGGTTACGGTAGCGATCAAGGAGCAAATTCATCATTCGGATCATCTCTGTCGTGTTCTTCTTTGTGCTGTAGAAGTGGGTGACCTGATTCCCCGAAAGCTCAAGAGCCGCCGTGATAATCAGGCATCCCTTGGACTTCTGCCATTGCGCTACCCGCGGTTCCTCCCCGGGTGCCGCGAGAACGCGCCCTGGCTTTGCTTTGACCGCGAACGGGCCGAACTCATCGATGGAGAAAAAAGCCTCATCGGGCCCGAGTCCCGACAGGACCAAACGGATGTGGGCGAGCTTTTCGGCGTATTGAGAATCGTTCGAGGTCAGCACGAGCCGCGCTTTGCGCCATTTGTATCCCGCGGCCTTGGTGATCGCCCTGATAACACCAGCGCATGCGGGGCGGCCTTGTTTCGCAAGAACTGCGCGGAGGTCGGCCATGGTCCAAGTCGTGCGGTTTATGCCATGATTGTTGGGAGGCTCGTGCAGAAGCGCGAATATTGAAGCCTTGAGTCCTTCGTCGTTGATTTTGAGCCGGGGTTTGGCTTTCCGTGTGAAAAGCTCGTTCACGCCGCCGGACTCGTAAATGCGACGGCAGCGTCGAATCGTGAGACGCGACATGCCCAAGGCGGTCGCGATCGTATGATCGCTGATGCCATGCAGGTGAGCGAGAATGGCAATAGCCCTGTTACGAACGGGCTTCGAACCGACGTGTAATCTGTCGATCAACTCGTTGGAGTCGCCGGGATCGCGGTAGTGACCATCTAGCTCGATCGGGGGGACATCGGTTCGCAAGACTCGGGCTAACCAGTCCGCGTCTTGTTGCCTCCGCGCATGCCGAGAACAGAGCACCCGATGCTCACGCAAGCTCGCGACGTCCCGCCCGAAACGTTGGAGGCGGGTCGATGAAATCAAGGGCGAGCCATTAAAGGAAAGCGACCGGAGGATATTAATCGCGTCTTTCTTTGAACTGGAGGTGATTTCTTCATAAAGATGCTCCCAAAGAATTTTGTTTGGCGCTTGGCGCGCACAAAATCGATACTTCAGGTAATCGCGAACGGCACCGTAACTGGCAGAATAATTTTCCTGCCGCTTCAAATACCGATAGATTTCACTTATAGATACTTGATGGGGGACGATTGTGAATACGCTCGAAGTCGCAATGGCATCGAGCGTTGCTGTGTGCTGCCGCAAGGCCGGGTGTTTAGGCGTTCGCGGCTTGTAGGGCTGCGGAAGCTCGTGCAGAAGCATTTTCCTGATAGTCTTCCTGCTCAGACCAGTCTGCCTGGCAAGTTGGCGGCGAGAGACGCCTTCCTCGAGCACCTTTCGGCGGACCATCGTCCACTGAGCAATGTCGTGATACACTGGAAGCCTCGCCAGTCTCGCACAGGAAATGCGACCTCGCGCTTATAAACAAAGGCAATGTCGACCCGCAATTCACGGAGCAATTAGGCTTGGCGTAGTTTTGATAAACTAACGGCTGTAAAGTAACGGTCTAAGTTAGGTCCCGAACACGATTTTGTCGAGTGCTCACAAATGTCTGTTTATGAGATGATAGCCGACTGTAGTCGCGTTAGGGCGAATTCGGGTCGAAACCGGGCGTGGGCAGAAGGTGTCAGCGGGCATCTGAGGGCCGCGCGGCAACCGCGCTCAGCGTGCCTCCCATATGGGCCGCAAAACCTCTCGCGGCGATATCATCATCGGCCGTCCGGCCCTCAGCCTGAAAGCCCGGCCGTCGAGGCTCGCCTGAAAGTCCAAAGGAAGGGGGCTTCGCTCCAGCGACGGCAGACTTAGCGGCTGGCGCAAAAGCGCATTGGCGAAACGGGGAAATGGGCTCGGGGGGCGGCTCGCGGGTTAAAGCGCGACCGTTTCCTCGAACGGGAGAGATACGTCATCGCCAACGCGACAGTATGCGAACACCACCCGAGTTTCGATCTTGCCGCCGATTATCTCCACATAGAAATCGTATGCGAACTCGACCATTCGACCGGCTTTTAGCGCGGGCCTAACGCACAAGAAAAATCGCGGTTGTTTATGGAACAGGCGGTTGGCGCATGTTGTTTCCGCTTCAATGGCGTCGGTCACTTCGAATTCGCCGACGAGCGCCCAATCGCGAGGCCGGCGAGCGTCCGGCCCTCGAAGTTCCATTCCTGTGGCCAGTCCGGTCACGCGGGAAATGAGGACCGGCCCTTCATGCGAGCGCGCGAGCTCGTCGAGTTCACGAGCGCTACGGCCTAGCTCGTGCGAGACGCATTGGTGTCGCCGCTTTCCGTCGAAGGTGATGATGTAGACCATCAGTTGAACCCCGCCACGCACGTGGCCTGTTCTTCTTCCAGGTCGCGCTCGCGTGCTTTGCTGCTTAGCCATTCATACGTATAGGGGGCGCTCATGCGGTCTTCTTCCATGATCGGATCCCGGTGAGCGACGGGCAACCGCACGAGCTTCGAAGCGCGCGATTGGCGTTTCTTTGCCGTCGACGGAGCATTCCTTTTCTGTCCATAGTCATTCAGATCGAGAGTGCGATCGGACCGTTTCCAGCATCCAATGAACTTCCACGTTTCTCTCGATGCGATCGAGAAACCAAGGTTCATATATTGGCGATACTTGAACGCAATGTCCTTGTCGCCACGCGCCCACGCTTCAGGGATTTTCACCATGAGATCATCGACGACCTTGGAAAAATGATCGTCCGCATCTCCTTCCACGTTTTCAGGCGAATAGCCGCGTGTCGCCAATTTTAGTTTGGGTATTTTTCCGGGCTTTGCGACGGCGGGCAAACAAAACATGCCCGACTTGACGAGCACGCCCCCTCCGATCGCGATCTCTTGCATCCATTCGCCAAGGATTTTTTCACTCGTCCAGACGATATCGAGCGGCCGCGTAGACTGCACGGCGTCGGTTGCGAAGCGGACGATCGCGTCGGGGTCTTTCAGCGCCGCTTCGAGCGCCATTCGCCGCGTCCCAGCGGTGATCGCCGCCGCCATCCATGGAGAGGCCCATTTGGGCGGCCTTCCCTTGCGTCCTACAGATTGCGCGAGCTTGCCATAGATCGCGTTGATGGCGAGCTTGAGAACCTGCGCTCTAACGTCGTTTGGGTCCTTCGCCATGATTTCGGCTCGGAGCTTGAAAAGTTCGAGGATGAACGCGAACGGCTTTTCGTCAGGATTTGCGGGCTTGAAGAACCATCCACCGGTGACGCGCATTTGCGGGCCAAGTGGCTCCAGGCCGTAATTGCCGATGTCTCCGCGGCGCGTGAAAGTGTCGAACCATCTGAAGGCTCCGATTACGTCGTCACGCATGTACTGGCCGTCGACGTTCCGGGGAAACAGGATCGCTCCATGCTCGCGCCTCCACGGCAAAGGATAGAACGGCAGGTCGGGATTGCAGCCCGATGTGTGGACTTCAAACATGCTCAGCATGTTTGACTGCTCGATTTCCTCTCGTGACGGATTTTTCTTGAATTCCCACCGTCCGCCCTCCATCGATGGCAATTGCGAGATAAAAAACGGATAGGCCGACGTGAGATCGTTCTCCGGGAGATCGCGCGTTGTCACGCCGCTCATGGGCGGGTCGATCCGGCCGCCGAAGAACGCGCAGCGCGCCCATTGAAGCTGTTCACTCGTTTCGTCTATCTCGCCAAGGATGGCGCGGACGTTCTTTTTCTCGAAATATGAATCGAGGACCGCGCTCGCGATCGCGCCCGCCCCCCATAGGTCCTTGAGAACGATTGGACGATTAGGAATCGCGTTCAAGAGCGCGTTCCTGATTTCGTCGATCACGCGAACCAGCGCTTTCAATTCCAGACCCGTATAGCGGGCGATCGTTTCAAGATTTTCAGCTTTGAACCGGCCCCGGTCCTTCTTGCCGGCAGCGATGATTTCCTTTTCTTGCGGAGTAACGATGTCTTCGGGCATGCCGGCGAGCGCCTTTAGGAAACTCATCTGAAAGAAATGGAACGTGTCATAAATCTGGATGCGTGTTCCGGGTTCGAACTGTGTCTCCAAAGAGACATGATCGGCTCCCTTCCGCTTCACGGGGCGCGACGGATTGTTTCGGTCCTTCAGTCTGGCGATGGTGATCGACTTGCGCGGCCGATAGCTGAGCGTGAACCCTTTCCAATAGACAGACCGATTGAAATTGGGCTCGGACGTCGGGCGCTGCTTACGCCGCCAGTTTCCGTCCACCAGGCTCCATGCCGCTTTCCAGGGGAGGCCATGCATAAGTTCCCATGCTTTCTCGTAGGGCATATCGCGCACGATCTGTCCGACGTCGTACCCGAACGCGAACGAGATGAAGCTTGGCGCGGGCTCGTTCGATCCGGCCTTCATGAATTTTCTGGGGAGGCTCGTGAGGAAAGAGCAAATCTCCTCTGACGAAAGCCATTGTCTGCCGGGGGCGGGGCGAAGTTCGACGTCCTTGAAACCCTGCGCGCCGCCCGCCATCCACAGTATCGAGTGATGAGGCTGATATTCGGCGGCGCCCCGTTTGACGGGGGCGCCGAAGTTCGCCCCCTCGCTGTCGACTGCGACCAGGTGGCCGCCGCTGCGCTTGCGATCGTCGAGACGGAGCCCCCGCGGGCGCTTGTCGCGCGCCTTGTCGAATTCCGCGCGAGCGGCCTTTTGCAGCCATTTCGTGAAAGTCCGAGTGGCCGCCTCGCACGTCTCCAGGTCGAGATACGGGCTCAGGTCCCTTTGCCGCGCTCGGAATCCTCTGCGAAGATTTGGTCCTTCCGTCGCCCAAAGCTCCTGAAGGCTGATAGATCGCATCGTGACGATGCAATCCGCTTTTCTGGAGTTTGGATACAAGCGCGCTCGCATGTCCCGAAGCCACGGTGTTTCGACATCCTTCTCATCCATGACGCCCTCTCACGCTGCTACCGGAAAAGCGCCCATATCAGGCGTCTCGTACCAGGATTGTCCCGAGCCGAATGCTCGCCGTAGGAGCGGCCACGTGTTCTTTTCGTATCGATCGAACAGGCTTTTGATCCGGTCCTTTTCGGCAGCGGTCATAGAGCCTTCCTCGCCGGCCGGGTTCGCTTCCCCGGACATTTTCAACCGCCTCCATTTGAAAATCGCCCTTTCGTCGGCGGCCCCAAGGCCGGGAAAGCGCGACAATATTTCGCGGCGGACCTGGACGTGGGCCTGACGTATGGCGGCTCTCTCGCTCAGGTCGAATGTTCCGGCCTTGACCCCCTTCGTGTACCGCTCTTTGGACACGCTCATCCTCAAGCGTGCCTCGCGCATGAACCCGCTCATCTTGCGATCGGAGATTGTCTCGCCGGTCGCGACGTTCCGCCAGCGTTTCGCCTTGCCCGGAAGTTTCTCGAAAGCCCCTTGCGGCGTGACGCGGATATTCGGAGAGTGTGGAGCGCGGGCCATGGGTCAAAGGCCCCATGCGTTGTCGGCGTCGCGCATCGCCCGCATGCATTGCCAAAACAGCGCGCGGGCCTCGCGCTCGATCGCCGTTCGCGCGATTTCGGCGAGAGGTGCTTCCATGACGGCGAAGCAAGTGAAAACGAAGTCGCCCGCCGCTCGTTCTAAGGCTGAGCTGTCTAAGGGTTGCGCTACGTCCGATTTTTTATTACTAGCCCGCATAGTGGCTGGCCTTCCAATCCGGTCATTGCGCTTTCGTCGGGCGCGTCGTTTGGGAAAAGCTAGGCCCGCGCGAACGTCACATTTCGCGTGGGCCTTATTCTTTCAGGCGGCTCGATCTCCCTTCATCACCTCCGGTTTCGGCTGGACGGGCGCGCCTTCAGAAGCTCGCGCAGCTCGCTCTCTTCGAACGTAGTCGACCACGAAACGGCGCATGATCGCGCTGAGCGACAGGCCGTCGGCATGCGCCCGCCCATATGCCCGCTTGGACATCTCGATTTCGAGCATGAAGGAAAAAAGAGCCCTGTCGGCTGGGCGGATCAGCCGCCGCTGATTTTTCGGCTCGCCGAGTTCAGGGATGAAGGGAACAGCGGCTCCGTTCGCGTAAGCTTCTGCGAAGCGTCTGAGCACCGTGCCCGGCCTCTCGCCGGCGCTATGCGCCAGGTAGAGGAACCAGTCGCGCTCGTTGCGGGTGCAGCTGAATTGTGGTGTGGCGAAGGAGCGCCTTGCCGACGACGGCGCGACCGAGCGCCAGTCGGGGGCTGCCCCCGGATCAAGTCCGGTGGCGGGGTCATTTAAAGAAATTGTCTCGGACATGTACAGAGTCTCCAGCGTCCACCGCGCCTGGCGGTGGAGGGGTCTGAAGGGACAGTGGCCTGACCGACCACGCCGCTTCACCGATAGAGACTCTGTTGCGAGTAAGATTCTTCTAGTTGGCGAAACCGATTCGCGTCAAGCTCTAAATGGCGCTGTCTTTACTGGCGCGTTGAACGCGGTCGTTCCCAGGGAGGCGGAGTCAACGAGTCTCAGGCGGGCTTGAGGATCCCCGCCAGCGGCCAACGGCGGCGACAATGGATCCGGGGGGACGCGATGACGCTGCCCTCTCTCAGAGCCCGCCAGAAGCCGCCTCTAGCTAGTCGGCAATCCCGCCTCCGCAGCGTCCGTCACCCTGGCCGAACGCGCCGCGATCACTGCCGCACTTGCCAAGGTTTCGCAGACTTGAATCGGGAGCGTCGTTTGCTCGGAGTCTCGAAAGCCTGCTCGTTGTGCGGTCGTCAGTATGGATTTGTGATGAATCTCAGTATCGCCTGCCCCAATGCATCCTCGGCGGTGTTGAAGTGGGCGATTGCGGACATATGGTTATGTCCTCTCAGCCAGAACGTCGGCGGCGCGCGCCGCTTCGCTTGTCCCAGACGAAAGACAAGCTCGACGCAGTGCACGTCGATGAGCGGATTTTCGAATTCGCTCCAGGCCACGAACGTCGGCGGCGAATGAACGCCCACATGCGACACGGGCGATAGTGCGTCGAGCTTATCCATGTCGGACGTGCCGTAATAGAGAGCGACTTTCGCGGCATTGGGATTGTCCGGAAACGTCTCAGCTCGAACGCGACCGCTGACAATGATGACCCCGCGAAGGCCATGTCCCTCCGGCGGCTGCATCTGCCGGTCGTAGGCGTATGTACCGACGTGCGCGCCGCCAGCCGAATGGCCCATCAGGAAGATCTGCTCGCGATCGATGCCGAGGTCATCGGCGTTGCGCTGCACCCACTGGACTGCAGCGGCGACGTCGAGGCTTCCCCCGGGATAGGGCGCATCACGCCCGAGGCGGTAGCCGACATTGACGCCAACAAGGCCGTTGCACGCGAAGTATTTCAATACGTTCGAATAGATCTGGTCGCTGCGGTTGCGATTGCCGTCGAGGAAGGCGCCCCCATGAACGAAGACGACCGCCGGCTTGGCGCTAGCGCGCGGAGCAGGCAGATACACGTCGAGCATCTGCCGCTCGTAGGCGCCATACGTGATGTCGTACCGGACAGGCAGGCTATGCTCAGGGCCGGCGCGAAGGACCTGGCTGAACCGGTCGATCATCAATTGCACGTGCATCGGGACATTCTCGCCCCAGCGCGGACCAACGGTCGCCATCAGCGCCCAGAGGTCGGCCGGTATCGCTGGTAAGCTTTTCCCAGTATCGTTCATCGACTATCGAGACCGAACTGCAAATAACTTGAGTCAGCGCCGCCTGTCGAGCCGCCGACGCCTGTCGAACCGCGTCGCACACCGCAGGAGCGCCGCCAGGAGCGGCGCAGAGCCCGCCGCGCCAAAAAAAAAGAAATTCGCACGTGATCGCGATCGAGAACGCTTTCGCCAAGCTCAAGGCGCTGTTGCGCAAGGCCGCCGAGCGAACCGTCGACGGCCTGTGGACCGCCATCGGACGCTTGGTCGACCTCTTTACCCCCGCCGAATGCCGAAACTACTTCGCCGCCGCAGGATACGATGCAACTTGATCGGCCATCGCTCTAAGCGGGCTTGGCGTCACGATCAGTGAATCGGCGGCAGAAGCATGGCTACGATCGTCATAACAGGCAATTTGATTATCTGTCCTGGCCTCGATCGCGGATCGCCTGGCAGCCCCTTCGCGTGGCAAAACCCGCTCCATGTCGCCTGAGGAACTTCGCGAGCGGCTTGAGCGCGCCGGCCTCACTCCGTACCGGCTTTCATATTTGCTCGGCGTTGAGCCCAACGAAGGCTCCAAGTGGACGCGCGGCGATCGGCCCGTTCCGAAGGGCCGCGTTTCGCAGATTATTGAGCTGACGGATTTTGTCGCCGAGCATGGCGCGGCGGCTGTTTCATTGCCTGCACTAGTGCGGACGGCCAACGCCTGCCCGCGTCTCGTTCGCCCCGCCGTGACCCGGGCGGAGCCGGTTGTTTCGCCACATAACCCGTCGAGAGACGGGCGTGCTTCGACGCCCTATGCGGAATTGCGATCGGAGACTAGGGCGGGCTTCGGCCCGCTTCACTCCGACTTCGTTCGCGCCCATAATCTCGCAAGCCAGCGTGGCTTTGAGAGATAAGGCGCGCGATCCATTTTCAGGATCGCCTCCTCCCAGCGTGAAGCCGGCGACACGGCGGGCGAGATTGAAGCCTTAGTCCCGTAGGTGTTGTTTGACGGCGTCTGCAATCGTCCTCTCCATCCATCGCGCCGCGTCCTCGTGCCGCTCCCACGGCAACAGCGAAACCCGCAGAAGCTCGGCGATGATCGCGCGATCGATACGATGCGCGTTCCGACCCGCTTGCGGAAAGTCCGATCGGACGAATTCTCTCTGAGCGATGAACTTGAACACCCGCGCGTCGATTAAGGGGCGCAGCGGTTCGATCGCGTCCCAAACGAGCGAGTTGCGCCCGTGTTTGTCGCGGTGGAGAAACCCTATCGGCAGGGCGAAGCCGGCCGCCGTCAAAGCTCGCGCCAACCGCCCCGCTTCGACCACATAGGCGTAGTTGAGCATGGCGTTGATCGGATGCGAGGCGTGCTTCGAGCCGAGAAATTGAGCGCCCTTTTGCCGGTTGGCGAACCTGAGCCATGAGCGCGGGAGATCGCCGCCCTTGCGCTCGCGGAGGCCCAGATCGCGGAAGGCTCGCCAGTAGGCCGCAGCGATGCGGGCTTCGATTGTCACGATTTCGGCGACGGAGCGCGCTTCGTCGAGCCTCAAGCTCCAGGGCCGTTTGTCGATCGCCGGAACGCTCTCGGCGGACGCCTTGAGTTTCGCGCTCACAATCGCCCGTGCGACCGGGACCGGATCGGCGAGCGCCTGGGCGCGGACGAGCGAAGGCCCGACGTCGAGGATACGGGCGGCGTGCTTGCCGTTGACGCCCTCGCCCGCGCCGTCCGCTTCGAGCGCGCTTTCATAAAACAGGATCGCGCGGCCGGGGCCGTTCGGCAGGATGAGAGGGATCGCGTATCGGGCGCACCATCTGATCGCTTCGCCAGTCAGGAACTCGCCATGCGCGTCGAACAGGATGGCGGCGGGCTTCGGCTCATCGACATCGATCCTGACGTGAACGCGATCCTTGCCCGACCCGTGTTCGACGTCGAGAGCGCCGCCGCGCACGCGCAATGCGGCGTCCGGGCCGATCACGAGGACCGGAGCCGCTCCCGCGCGCTCTCGGATTTCATGGCCGCTCACGCCTCGCGTGAAATTGCGCCCGCGCTTGACGGCAAACGGGAGGCCCGCGCTTGCCCTCGTGCGGCTCAACGCCCCGGCGAAGGTCGCGCGGGCGCAGGGCCGCCCGGCCGACGCGGCGTAACAGCGATAAGCATCGGCCGCCGTGGTTTCGCCCGTGGCTATCCGCTCGACGATCGCCGCCGCGTTGAACGGATCGCAAACGCTGCGCCTCCCCATGGAGCGGAATCTTGCCGGGGCTCGCGGTCCGCGTCAAATGGCGCGCTATTTGATATTTTGCGCTTGCGCTACAATGTCGCGTGATAAGCGAGCCTCGCAATCAGTAGGGCCCCGACCCGCGCCGCCGCCCATGGCCCGAGGCGCCGATCAGGCCCTATCGCTAAAGACGGCGCAGTGGCGGCGACTTGGGACAGTCGACAAATGGCCAGGCGCAAGAAGCGCCTGAGATGAGGAGCAAGCGCGGAGGAGATGAATATGCAGATCGTCGATCCGCAGACGAGGGTGGCGGCGCTCGCGTTGTCGCTCGCCGCTTTGTCGGTTCAGAGCTGGGCGGGCGCTCCCACCGTGACAAAGCACGGCGAATGGATCGCGCACGACTTCAAATTTCATGGCGGTGCGGTCCTGCCCGAACTCCACATTCGGTACACGACGGTCGGCGAGCGCTCCGGCGAGCCGGTGCTCATTTTGCACGGCACCGGCGACACCGGCGACGGGTTTGCTGACGGAGGAATTCGCCGGGCGGCTGTTCGGCCCCGGCCAGCCTCTCGACGCCGCCAAGTACTTCATCATCCTGCCGGACGCGATCGGCCACGGGGGCTCGTCCAAGCCGTCCGATGGGCTCAGGATGAGGTTTCCTAAATACGACTATGACGACCAGGTCGAAGCTCAACACCGGTTTCTCAACGAAGGCCTCGGCATTCATCATTTGCGCCTGGTCGCCGGCATTTCGATGGGGGGAATGGAGACCTGGCTTTGGGGCGAAAAATATCCCCGCTTTATGGACGCGCTCGCGCCAATGGCGGCGCAGCCCGCGCCCATGGCGAGCCGGAACTGGATGCTGCGACGGCTGATGACAGAGATGATCCGCAACGACCCCGAATGGATGAACGGCGAGTATAAGAGCGAGCCCCGCTCGCTTCGGCTGGCCTTCGCGCTCTACAGCGTCGCCACGAATGGCGGAACGCTTGCCTATCAAAGCCTTGCCCCGACTCGCGACAAGGCTGACAAACTTGTCAACGAGATGTTGGCGAAGCCCTTGTCCGCGGACGTTAACGATTTCCTCTACCAGTGGGAATCATCGGCCGACTACGACCCATCGGAAAATCTCGAGCGGATCGAGGCCCAGGTGCTCGCCATCAATTCGGCCGATGACGAAAAGGACCCGCCCGAGACCGGAGTGACCGAGCGCGCCATGAGACAGGTCAAGAACGCCCGTCTCTACCTGATCCCCGCGAGCGTGGAGACGCGCGGCCACGGGACGGCGCACATGGCGAAGTTCTACGAGGATCAATTGCGCGAATTACTGGTGACGACGCCACGGCGGTGAAGCCAATTTAGCGCTCCCAAGAATGACGGCTATGGCGCGGACTCCAGTCCTTCCCGAGGCGGTTCTTGTAGGGGCACTATCCGCCCAAAGCCACCCGCCAACAGTATGAGGCGATCGGGTTTTGACCCGAGGGAGAGTTCGAGCCCATCATGCGCCTCTACTCGCCGCGGCCTGAGGCGCTCGACAGAAGCCGTCGCCCCCGATGAAGATTCCAACGGCGCGCCAGGCCAGAGCATCCCTGACGCGCGCCGCCTCTTCGGCGCGTACGGGTTCTCGCCGCCTGAGCGGAGGCGGATCGGCACGCCGTTGAGGCCGAAGGTCTGGCGGAGGTCGTTGACGAGATAGCGCTTGTAGCTCTCGGGGATGCTCCGGGCTCACCCGGCGCCTTTCCGGATTGGCGGCAGTTCAGGGGCATCCAGCCCCGCGAACGGATCCCGCCAGGCCGGGATATCCATCAGCCGCGCATGCCAGTCTTCGACGCGCCGAAAATCCGCGAGCGGCAGGCCGGCGAGGCCCGCGAAAGGCAAAACGCAGGCGACACGGAAATCGGCATAGGTGACGTGCTTTCCGACGAGCCAGTCCGCCGCGCCGAGATGCTGTTCCAGAATGGCGGCCGAGGACGCAAATTCCTTCAGTCCCGATTCCACGAGATCCTGTCTCACCGGGCCGATGCCGTAGCGTTGCTTGGTCACGCGCTCGAAATGGACCCGATCGCAAGCCCTGACGAAATTCCAATAGCCCCAGCTTATCCAGCGGACGACGTCGGGCAGGGAATCGCCCATCGGCCAGAAGTCTGAACTGGCCAGTTGCGAAAGCCGACACGCGATTGCGTCCGCTTCCCAGAGCGTCTTGTCCCCCTCTACGAGTATGGGGACGCTCAGGTTGGGATTGAGGTTGAGAAACCTCTCTCTCTGCCCGGGCGAGAAGGGCGAAGCAAATTCAAATTCGACTGGCGACTTCAAGAAACGCGCCGTGGCCACCGCCAGACGCGGATTCAAGTTACGGCTGAAGTAGAGCTTCGCTTTGCTCACGAGGAGGATCATGCCCCTTTACGAAGGGGTCGCCAACTGGCTGCCCACCCCCGAGGGCGAAGACCAATCAGTTCGACCCGTTTCGACCCGAAGGAGACGTTTGTCGCCGGCAATCGAACGGCAAGGATCGACGTAAAGCGGTCAGCCCCGATAAGTGCCGGCGTTCGGCCCTCTCCCTGCGTTTGCATCGAAAGCTTCGCACATCAAGCGCGTCGACGAAGACATATGGCCGACCGCGGATCCTCGTCACCGATGGACTCGGCTCTGCCGATGAAAGCATTCTTCGCCAATTGGGCGAGCTTCGAGAGGGGATCACGAAAGCCAGCGACCTGACCCGCTTGCTCACTCTCGCCTATCTGACAGAGTTCCGGATCGGTTTCCGGCTCCGCGGCGTGTGGTGAATCCGAAGGCGTGCATGATCGTCAGCTCCCAGCTCTTCGAGGCCTACCTCGAATGCTCTACCAAGTGCTGGCTCCGATCACGTGCGGAACCGGCCTCCGGGAACATTTATGCGGAGTGGGCGCGCCCGCAGAATGAGACTTATTTGGAATATGGGCTCAGACGCTCATTCGCGACGGTCCCGGAGAGTGACCGTGCGACCGCCCCGCCCATTCCTAAGAATCCCAAGGACGCGACCTGGCGCCTTGCCATCGATGTGCGCTGGGGAACGAGAGAATTAGAGTCCCGCCTACACGCTGTTGAGAGAATACCCTCCGAGGGCCGCGGCAGGCCTGCCCAGTTCATCCCCTATCGTTTCGAATTCGCCAACAAACTTGCAAAGGAGCACAAGCTGCTGCTCGCGTTCGATGCGCTCCTGCTGTCCGAAGTGCTCGGACGCGAGATACACTTCGGCAACATCGTACATGGCGACAGCCACGTTACGCTAAAGGTGAACATAGCCGCCTTCGCCAGCGAGGTACGAAAGCGGATCAAAGAGATCACTGCATTTCTGGCCTGCAATTCGCCGCCGGACCTTGTGCTGAACCGACATTGCGGCCAGTGCGAGTTCAAACCTCGGTGCAGCACGCAGGCGAGGGAAAAGGACGAGCTCAGTCTGCTGTCTGGCATATCGGAGAAAGATCGTCAGAGGCTCCGCAGCAAGGGCATCTTCACAATCACTCAGCTGTCCTACACATTTCGTCCGCGCCGTCGCCGCAGGGAGTCGAGAGGCAAACAGGAGAAACATCATCATTCCTTGCGGGCGCTTGCGGTCCGCGAGAACAAAATCCACGCCGTAAGTATTCCGAACCTAAAATTCGAAGGCACTCCTGTCTTACTGGATGTGGAAGGGTTACCCGACCGGGATTTTTACTACTTGATTGGTATTCGCATCCAAGCCGCCGATGGAAGCGTTCAACACAGTTTCTGGGCCGACGATGCAAAAGAGGAGAAGCTGATATGGAACGATTTCCTCGGCGTTCTTTCTGAGATCACGAATCCGCACCTGTTTCACTACGGCAGCTATGAGACGATTTTTCTGAAGCGGATGCGCCAACGTTACGGTGGACCTCCTGAAGGTTCTCACGCAGCCACCGCAGTCGATCGTGCGACAAACCTTCTTTCTTTCATTTACGCTCGCGTCTATTTCCCGACATACTCCAATGGATTGAAGGAGATCGCCGGATACCTCGGATTCCCATGGTCAGGCTCGCTAACGTCGGGGCTCGAAACGATCGTTTGGCGGCATCGATGGGAGGTATCGAGGGACCCAGCTGTGAAGCAGACGCTACTCGATTACAACCGGCAGGACTGCGAAGCCCTTGAACTCGTGGCGAACAGGCTGGTCGACCTGCATCGCCTGGCATCCCCTGACGCCAAGTCGTCGCAAAGAGAGGTGGTTCTTACATCCGACATGAAGCGGGAAAGCCCGCACCGCTTCGGCCGCATTACGTTCGCGCTGCCGGAAATGGAAACCATCAACAAGGCTGCCTATTGGGATTATCAGCGAGAGCGTGTCTATGTGAGGTCTGGTAAAAAAACGTTCCACACTACGGTGCCAGCTACTACGCGCCACGCCAAACCGAAACCAAACGTCACGATCGGTTACCTGGCTGCTTCGCATTGTGCAACCTGCAAATCAAAGAAAATTTACAGCCATGGGACGAGAAGCAAGACCGTCATCGACCTTCGATTTATGAGGTACGGAATCAAACGCTGGGTAGTACGCTACATGATCCATCGACAACGATGCCAATCATGTGGAACAATATTCAAATCGTCAGATATCCGCTGGACTCCCGCCAAATACGGTTGGAATCTCGTCGCGTACGCAATGTACCAAAACATTGAACTTCGCCTCCCCCAAATGACTATTGAGTCCAGCATAAGTAAGCTTTTCAGCTTACCTCTACCCCGTGGCTGGACGAACCAAATGAAGATGGCGGCGGCACAGTTGTACGAAATTACTCATGACAGGCTCGTTAAAAAGCTCTGTAGCGGTCGCCTGTTGCATATTGACGAGACGAGCATCAGCGTCAGAGGTTTTAATGGCTACGTGTGGGTCCTAACTAGCATGGAGGAGGTCGCTTATTTCTTCACACCAACGCGAGAGGGCAACACGATCCAAGAGTTGCTCAAAAATTTCTCGGGCGTCTTGGTCACAGATTTCTATGCGGCGTACGATGCGATAAACTGTCGGCAGCAAAAATGTCTCATCCATTTCATCAGGGATTTGAACAGCGCAATACTCGAGCACCCTTTTGACAAAGGGTTAAAGCAGCTCGCTGGAAATTTTGCCAGCGTGCTAAAACCGATAATTGAAACGGTGGACCGACGCGGCCTCAAGAAACGATTCCTCGGCAAATTTCGGAATTCCATTGATCGATTCTATAAGGGTCTTGTCGGCGATGAAATCGGTGAAGCTGCAGGCAAGCTCGTCGAGCGTTTACAGAAAAATCGCAATAAGATGTTTACTTTTTTAGAGTTCGACGACGTCCCATGGAACAACAATAACGCGGAGCACGCAGTGAAGGCATTCGCATTGCTTTGTCGGGTCATGGACGGGCTTACCACAGAAAATGGCCTTCGCGACACCCTTGTTTTGCTGAGCGTCTGCGAAACGTGTAAATGTAGGAACGTCGACTTCCTCGATTTTCTGCGATCTGGCTCAAAGAACATTGATGAGTTTGTGATTCGCGGAAACAATCAGCGCTTACGGAGAGCGAATTAGGTTATGATCGCCAGGTCGCGGCGGCGCTGGGAGCCGATTTCCTTCTGCGCCGAGCGCGGCATGACCGACGAGCGGGCCGCGGATCAGGCCCAGTATCTCGTATCGTGGCTTTCGATTCTGAAGTCCGACAAAAAAGGGGGGGGTCGCCGCGGCATCGAAGGCGTCGGAAGCCGCATCGTTTTCTCAGTCGCGGAACGACAGCTATTTGCAGCATAGCTGTCGTCCTAGGCTCTAGCTTCGAATGCCAGGAAACCGCCCAAAGCCGCCGCGCGGAGCCCCTTGAAGGCGCGCCAGGGACACCTTTCGCCTACTCCAGGCTTCGACGTAGCCTAGCCCCGCAAAACCCAATCCAGCGGCCTCCATGAGCCCGCGCCTGCGAGGCTCGGCCCGCGCAGCCCAGCCCCCAGGCGGCGCGCTGCCGGCCCGGACCCGATCGTCTTCCAGCTCGGCGTTGTCGCTCGACCGCCTGCCCCCCTGAGTTCTGGGGCGAAGTGCAACCCCCGGCGTCACTGAAGGGGCTCGATATTCCTTCTCGCCGAGCCGTCTTCGTCCCCTGGAAACCGAGCAGAAGGCCGGCGT
>Ga0210406_10001498_pt1 | contig 28291 bp, 24 predicted proteins | sample IncBWC30MmetaG_FD_155454 | JGI IMG/M metagenome (GOLD analysis project Ga0210406, IMG submission 155454) | Forest soil microbial communities from Barre Woods Harvard Forest LTER site, Petersham, Massachusetts, United States - Inc-BW-C-30-M | ecosystem: Environmental > Terrestrial > Soil >... | reverse complement strand
ATTCACGCAACAGCGCGGCGTGTACATCATGATCGGGGAGCGGACCAACGTGGCCGGTTCGCCAAAATTCGCGAAGCTGATCAAAGCCGGCAAATACGAAGCGGCTGTCGGCGTCGCTCGCCAGCAAGTTGAGAACGGAGCGAATATCCTCGACATCTGCATGGATGAGGGCATGATCGACGGCGTCAACGCAATGACACGCTTCCTGCAATTGCTGGCGAGCGAGCCCGAAGTCGCCAAGGTACCTTTTATGGTGGACTCCTCGAAATGGGAGGTCATCGAGGCGGGACTGAAGTGTTTGCAGGGCAAGGGCATTGTCAATTCGATCTCGCTGAAAGAAGGCGAAGAAAGGTTTCGCCGGAACGCGGCTACCGTCCTCAAATATGGTGCGGCGGTGGTAGTGATGGCTTTCGACGAGCAGGGCCAAGCCGCGACTTACCAGGACAAAATCCGCGTCTGCGAGCGCGCCTACCGGATCCTGGTCGAGGATGTTGGGTTCCCCCCCGAAGACATCATCTTCGATCCGAATATCCTTACCGTTGCCACTGGTATGGAGGAGCACAACAACTACGCCGTCGACTTCATTAACGCCACGCGCTGGATCAAAGCCAACCTGCCGCACGCCAAGGTGAGCGGTGGCGTTTCCAACATCTCGTTCAGCTTCCGAGGCAATAATAAGGTTCGCGAGGCCATGCACTCCGCATTTCTTTATCACGCCATCGACGCAGGCATGGATATGGGCATCGTGAATGCCGGAATGCTCGAGGTCTATGAGGAGATTGAGCCCGACCTGAAGGTGCTGGTCGAGGACGTGCTGCTAAACCGACGTCCCGACGCGACCGAGCGGTTGGTGGATTACGGCGAAACGCTGAAGGGCCTCGGCAAGGCAGTAAATGAAAAGAAGGCCGAAGAATGGCGCACTGGCACGGTCGAGGAGCGGCTTTCTCATGCGCTGGTCAAAGGCATCGACGCCTACATTGAGATCGACGCCGAGGAAGCCCGCGTCAAACTTGGCCGCCCTTTATTGGTGATCGAAGGCCCGCTGATGGCTGGCATGAGTGTGGTCGGCGATCTGTTCGGAGCCGGGAAGATGTTTTTGCCCCAGGTCGTCAAGTCCGCCCGGGTGATGAAGAAGGCCGTGGCGCACTTGACGCCCTTCATGGAAGCCGAGAAAGTCGCAATGGCTGCGTCCGGGCAGGTGGTCAAGGCGCAGGGAAAAATCGTACTGGCGACGGTCAAGGGTGACGTTCACGATATTGGCAAGAACATCGTTGGCGTCGTCCTTGCCTGCAATAACTACGAGGTGATCGACCTGGGAGTGATGGTCCCTTGCGAGAAGATCCTCGAACGTGCCAAGGCGGAAAAGGCAGACATGATCGGCCTCAGCGGTCTAATCACGCCGTCTCTCGACGAGATGGTGCACGTTGCCCGCGAAATGGAGCGTCAGGGCTTCAAGTTGCCGCTGCTCATCGGGGGCGCAACCACAAGCCGGGCGCACACGGCTGTCAAGATTGCGCCCCACTACAGCGAGCCAGTGGTGCATGTGCTGGATGCAAGTCGTGCGGTGCCAGTAACAACCAACCTGCTTAGCGACCAAGGCAAGGCGCCCTTCGTGGCGCAGCATCGCGCCGACTACGAAGCGCTTCGCAACGCCCACTCTGCGCCGCGCCAAACGGTCATCTCCATCGAGGCGGCTCGCGCGAGGCGGACTCCGATTCAATGGCGTTCCGAAGACTTGCCCAAGCCCGCGTTTACCGGTGTGCGCGTCCTGGATAATTTTCCGCTGGCGACGCTACGCGAGTTCATCGACTGGACGCCGTTCTTTCACACCTGGGGTTTGAAGGGTGTTTATCCCCGCATTCTCGAGCACGAAGGACAAGGCGCACAGGCGCGCCAGATCCTCACCGAAGCCAATGCTCTCCTGGATAACATGATCGAGAAGAACATGATCAGGGCGCGCGGGGTATATGGCTTGTTTGCCGCCAACGCTATCGGCGACGATGTCGAGTTGTACACCGACGCCGCACGCGAACGGGTGTTAGAGCGATTCCACTTCCTCCGGCAACAATCCAACAAAGAAGGCAGCGAGCCATGCCGATCACTCTCCGACTTCATCGCGCCAAAGCAAACCGGGCTACCCGATCACATGGGAGGTTTCGCGGTAACCAGCGGAATCGGCCTCAAGGAACTGTGCGACCGCTTCCGGTCTGAGAACGACGACTACAACGCGATCATGGCGGAGGCCATCGCGGATCGCCTGGCGGAAGCTTTTGCCGAATGCCTGCACAAGCGCGTGCGGGATGAATGGGGCTACGGTTGCGAAGAAAGTCTGAGCCACGCGGATCTCATCCAAGAGAAGTACCGGGGGATCAGGCCGGCTGCGGGTTACCCGGCGTGCCCGGATCACACCGAGAAAGGGCCACTCTGGCGCTTGCTCGATGTCCAGGCCAACACCGGAATGCTGATCACTGAGTCGTTTGCCATGTGGCCCGGTTCAAGCGTGAGTGGACTCTACTTCGCCCACCCGGAATCACGATATTTCAGCCTGGGCAAGATTGACCGTGATCAAGTCGCCGACTATAGCAAACGCAAGGGGATGAGCGTGGCACAGATCGAGCGCTGGCTGGGGCAAAACCTGAACTACGACCCTGCGGGATAGCAACTACACGCGGCTGCCAAAACCACTATCTGAACTAGAGGGAATTCGCTCAGGGTACCGGGCAAGCCGTCCTACGGGAAGTGATCAGAATAAGACCCGGACACCTGGGGATGTTGCGGCGCTTGCCCCAGGGGACATGCAGCTCCTTTTTCTGCCCATGCTTGCCCTTTCGCGAAGAACTCACGCTGAGGGATCGGGACTGGAGTACGGCCGTCGCCAGGGGGCCAACCCCAGAGTACAGAGTGGAGTGTGCATATGCTCCACAATCTGCTCAGGCGTACGATGTCCGTTCCTTTGGGATCTTTGAACAGTTCACAAAGTTGATGGTCCGTCAGCCCTTCCCAGATCATCGGCAGCGCAGGAGATGGCAGATGCCAATCGGGAACTCCCGGAGGCATGTGCCCGCCCACGAGATTGTGGCCCTGATGACAGGTGCTGCATTCGACGCCGTTTACGCCCTCGCCGTCTGGTCCACGGCGGACTTGCATGGTGTGTCGATGGCTATCATCTCCTTGTCGAGGATAATTGCCTTGAGAATGACAATTGATACAGCGAGGATGGCGGAGCATCGGCACGATCGCTTCGAAAGCAGCAGCGGCGCCGGCATCATCGCCATTCCTTCATGAACGAGTTGTGCTGTGGCATATTCCGCTCACGGCGCGGCAACCCATAACATCAGCGAGGATAGGAGACAATGGGTTGCGCTGACAGGGAAGAGGGACAAAATGGATTTTCGCTTCTTCATGCTCACGCCCGCTCGGCTCTATGCGCAAGTAGCGCAGCTTTCACGCGCTCAGCCGTGAAGGGCAGGTCCCGGAGTCGTGCACCCGTCGCGTCGAAAATAGCGTTTCCGATCGCCGCGGGAGTGACTGTGATGGCGGTCTCCCCGGCACCCGTTGCGGGCACATTGGCAGGCGTCACAAAGACTGTCTCGACCGTAGGCATCTCGTAATCGAGATACAAGCTGTGATAGGTCTCCCAATCGACAGAGGTCACACGCCGGTTGTTCCACGTAACTTCTTCCACCAAGGCGCGGCTCATACCCTGCAGGATGCCGCCTTCGGTCTGATTTCGCAGACCATCAGGGTTCGAGACCGGACCGCAGTCCAACGCAATTACGAAGCGCTTGGGCCGGACCGTTCCTGTTTGTAAATCTATGTCGACCTCGGCAACCACCGCAGCATAACCGTTGTCTCCTTCATACGCGACGCAGGCGATACCACGTCCGCTTACCGTTTGCGCCCGAGAGATGTCCGCCCTGGGCGAGCGGCGGGCCTGCCAACTCGCTGCATTGGCAGCAGCCTTGAGGACACCGATGACTCGTGAGTTCTGTAAATGCTGCAGTCTGAAAGCCACAGGGTCGGCCTTTGCGTGCGCGCAGAGTTCGTCCATGAAGCATTCGTTGGCGAACGTGTTCTGAATTCGCAGTGGTGATCGGAGTGGTCCGGTGAAAAACGGCGAACGCACGGTATGCGTCAGCGCCCGTTCACTGCGAATGGTTCCGCCCCCACCACAGCTGCCGGCAATGCACCCTGCGAAGTAGGATGGCACTGTGTTGCTCGGGTTGCGAAACTTGCCGGCAGGGGGCTTGACGGAGCGAGGCTCGGGCAACTCGGGTTCATACCCCAGCAACATGCCGGTGATAACGTTTCCCGGTTGGTCATAGCCCGGTCGATTGCCCAGCGAGGCTACCCAGTCCTCCCGATCCCAGGCAACGATGCGTCCATCGCGTGCCAGCCCGGCACGATGTTCCACTGCACACGCGGAACCGAAGTTCTCCCACATCATTTCGTCCTGACGGGAGAACTGCAGGCGCACCGGCCTTCCCACCGCCTGAGAGAGTATGGCCGCGTCGAAGGAGACAGCGTCGGCACCATTCAGTCCATAGCAGCCCGAGCCGCGCAGATAGATCACACGCACTTTATCAATCGGCATATCCAGAAGCTTTGCAACGATGCTCCTGGTCGGATAAGCCGACTGTGTTGCCGACCAAACGGTTGCACTGTCCGGCTTGACGTCGGCCAGGGCGCACGATGCGCCCACCGATCCATGCATTTGGTACGGATAGGTGTACCGGGCCCCGATGACCCTGCTTGCGGCAGCGAGCTGAGCCTCGGTGTCCCGGGAGTCAACGCTAAGAGCGTCTCGGGAAGGCTGTTTCTGGAGATACTCGAAGAAGCCATTCTGCGAAGGAAGCTCCGGCCCGGGATTCCACTGAACCGCCAACTTCCCGGCCGCCAATCCTGCCTGGTACTGAGTCTCGGCCACGACGCCAACAAAATTCTTACGCACGACGACCTTCACCAGACCGGGAACACTGTGCACCGATCGTTCGTCCACATGCGCAACGGTTCCTCCCATCTCCGGAGGCCGTACGACTCGTCCGTGCAGCATCCCGGGGATCTGAGCGTGGTGAACGAACTCGAACTGACCAGTCATCAGGGCGGCTCTGTCCAGTGAAGCAATTGGTTTCCCTAGCACCGTCCAATCTGCAGCGGATCGCCGCTTGGCTGTCGCGATCAGCGGGAGATTGAAGTGCTTGTTCCCAATCAGCTCCTCGTACCTGACGCGGCGCCCCCTCTTGCCTATGATGACGCCGTCCGCCAGCCTAAGCTCCTCAACGGGCTCTTCCAACCTGTTGGCAGCGAGACTCAATAGGGCCTCGCGAGCGGTGGCTGCAGCAAGGGCAAGATTTTCTGAGTTAAAGTTAGTCGGAGTCGATTGACTTCCAGACGTGGTTCCCTGGTCCGGACAGACCGATGTATCGCACTGAATGAGCTTGATGCGGGCAATCGGAACACACAGTTCCTCCGCGACAAGCTGCGATTGAGCCGTAAAAATGCCCTGCCCGAAATCGCATTTCCCGGTATAGGCAGTGATGATCCCATCGGCGCCGACGGCTAACCACGAATCGAGCTTCTCCGGATCAATGTGGGAGGGATGAGTGCCGAACGGTCCTTGACCCTGTGCGGACAACACGCTCAACGATCCAGCACTGAAACTGACAATCAAGGCGCCACAATTTTGCAGGAACTCACGGCGGGATTGAGTCATACTCGTCGTGCCTCGGCATACTTTCGAATTGCCCGCAACATACGAGTGTGGGTAAAACAGCGGCACAAAATGCCTCCCAGGGCAGCGCGAATCTCCTGATCGGAGGCATCCGGTTTTACATCGAGCACGGCCTTCGCCGTCAGGACCACGCCACTGAGGCAAAACCCGCATTGGGCCGCCCCTTCCTCAATGAAGGCCTGCTGAATTGGGTGAGGCTTTTCCGGCGTGCCCAAGCCCTCGAGCGTCGTGACTTCGTCCTGACCGACGACGCTTAAAGGCAGGACACATGACCGCACGGCCTCGCCGCGCATGATAACGGTGCAGGCTCCGCACTGAGCCATGCCACATCCGAATCGAGGTCCGCGCAACCCCAGCTCGTCGTTGAGAACAAACAGCAGAGGCGTTTCCGGATCAACCGCCACGCTATGCTGCCGGCCATTCACATTCAAGGTGATCGTCTTCATAGGATGGGTTGCTTCTTTGCTTCTTCCTGCGCGCGAAACCGCACAGGTTCTGCGCCAATCATTCGGGAACGATCCGTAGAAATGTGGAAACCTCCGTTCGCACCTCGTTTCGGGCACGAGCGATCAAAACAGCCCTCGACCATAGGGTAATCCATTTCATATGCGCGGATTTAACAAGGATGTGATAGTTCTATGACACGCCGTCGCGCGACCCGTCTGGATGACTGGCGGTCGCTGTCGAGTTGAGTGGCGGCCGCCTGAATGTCAACCCCCTGGTCTATACGTTGTCGGCGATCCAAACTTTAGCCGGCGGTGCCAAGGCGCCGGAACCGCTCCAGTTCTTCCTCTACTGCAGGTTCGATGAACGCACTCCCAGGTCTGCCCGCTTCGGTGCGAGGTCGGGGCATTATTTTCGAGTGCCGCGCCCAGATCAACAATGCGCTGCGCGGACGCCCCGGACCCAACCTTCAGAGCGATAAGCACAGTTAGGTCCTTGCTGACAGTCGATTGTTCGAGACCCGCCCTAAAGTTACCAACGAAGATGGGTCCGGATTGAGTGCGCCCGATTCACGGGATCAGTTGCAACATCAGACAATAGGACCTCCGACAAAAGTTGTACCCCCGGCATTGAAAGGCTGCTTCCCAACCTGGCGTCAAGATTGATAGGCGCTCACTTTAGCGAGGTTAAACTTAACCTAGCATGGATCCTCGACCAGAGCGCCCGGTTCCATCCATTTCGCCGGAATCGTACCTGCGGCTAGTTCGTGGGAACCGCAATTTCCGGCGCCTGTGGCTGGCACAGATTGTCAGCGAGATCGGGGATTGGTTCTACACGCTTTCGATTTACACCCTGCTGCTGCAGTTGACGGGGCATGCCAGTTCGGTGGCGTTGGCGCTGGTGTTGCAAGTCTTGCCGCAGACGCTGGTGGGACCGACGGCGGGGGTGGTGAATGATCGGCTGCGCCGCAAGCATGTGATGATCGCGGCTGACCTCGTTCGCTTCGCGGTAGTACTGGCAATGTTGTTCGTGCGTTCCCGCTCGATGGTGTGGCTTGTGTATCCCTTGCTGCTGGCGGAAACCGCCATGGCCGCATTCTTTGAACCCGCGCGCAGTTCCGTAATTCCCAACATCACGGCTGAGGATGAAGTTCTGGTCGCCAACACACTGTCTTCGGCGACGTGGTCGGTGAACCTGCTGATTGGGGCTGCGGTCGGCGGAGTGGTTGCGGCCTTTTTCGGACGCGACACGGTTTTCATACTGAATGCAATTTCATTTCTCATGTCGGCGTTGCTGATCGGCGGCATGCGCTTCGCCGAACCCCACGCCGAATCCGCCGCACCGCTTCGCCCGCGCGATCTCATCGACTATTCTCCAGTGTTGGAAGGGATTCGCTATATCCGCAGTCATCCGACCTTGCTGCCGGCAGTTTTTGCCAAAGCCGGAGAATTGATGGTGGGGCCAAGTTGGGTCATCTTTACCGTGATGGGGGCGCGAGAATTTGCGGTGCATGGGCGCGGGATCGATGCTGCGGGCGGTGCCATGCTCGGCATGAGCATCCTGCTCGGCGGGCGCGGACTGGGCGCGATGGTGGGGCCGCTGGTGGCGGCGCGGTGGGCGGGTCGAAGCGATCATCGCCTGCGCCTCGGCATCCTCTTGGGTTATCTGACGATCGCGTTCGGTTACTGCGTGCTCGGCGCCAGCCGCAGTGTGTGGATGGCGGCCGGCTGCGCCATGCTGGCGCACGCGGGAGGCTCGACGGTCTGGGTCTTCTCCACGACGCTTCTGCAATTTCACACCGAGGACCGCTTTCGAGGACGCGTCTTTTCTGCGGACCTTGGCTTGGGCAGCCTTACTTTTGCCGTCACCGCTTATCTGGCTGGTCGTTTTCTCGATGCGGGAATCTCCGCTCGCACAGTCGCCACCAGCACGGGTGTGCTGATGCTGGTTCCCGCAGCGATTCTCGCGATCGGGCTACAGGCCGGTCGGTCCAGGCAGGCACATATTTCCTCGTGATGTTTTCCGCTACGGTTTCTTCTGACAATCAAGAGCAGATGCTTTCTTGGAGCGCAACTTGTGAATATCCGGTGGTTGGTATGTTGTGGGGTGATAAAGGGCAAGAGTGAATAGGAAAACTGGCGCGACTTACACTCTGGATTGAAATTTCCTGATGGAAAAGCCATGCTCAGCAATTCCAAATATCCGCTTATCTCGATTGCCCTCGCGCTTTGCTGGATGTTTGTAGTTGCGGAAGCTCCGCACCGGCAGCGTCCACCCCGCCCGGTCCGGCCACGCAGAGCTTTTCATGTTCTTTCGGGCAGATCGATCAGATGCCATATTTGAGGATGAGCAAGCAAAACAGAGACGTCCGGTTCATCGGGCAGGGATATCCCATTTCCCGACGAGGATTTTGCTGCCAGCGGCGATTGGTTTTGGCTGAAGAGTGCCGGCGCGCACCCGTACGATGTCAAAGCATTCGACCAGAATTAGGTCTCCATTCGTCCTACGGAACTGGTCTGGTCCGATAACCCGACATTCAAACGATGTGTCAACGACTTGCCAATTGCTGCTCGTTACTTGCCTGCGGACGGTTTCTGGCCCAAGACCGGTAGTGTCCGCACAAATATCAGAAGGCACAATGCCGAGAGGCGGCGTGGGCAAAGGCGAGTTCGCATCCATTTGGTATGGCCTGGCTTCCGACTCGCTTCGGACATGGGAAGTCGTTTTCCCGGCACTAGATCGATATTTGCGGTTCGGGAAGATTAAATCTAGGCAGCGCTCAGCCGGTCAATCTTTGCCGCCATGATGAAGTCGCTCTCGGTGAGGCCGTCGATCTTGTGCGTCCACAGCGTGATCTCGGCTTTGCCCCACGCCAGCAGAATATCCGGATGATGTCCCTGCTCTTCGGCCAGCGCCCCAACTCGATTCACGAACTCCAACGCCTGCTTGAAGTCCGGGAACTTGAACTCGCGGTGAAGCTGATGTTCGTCGTAAACCATCCATTTAGGGACACTCTGCTGTAACTTCTCCAGTTCCTTCCCCTTGAGCGGCGCAACCCCGCCGCGGCACGGTACGCATTTCTTGTCGGCTAGTTGTTCGGTCATAAAAATTCTCCAAAAGAATCTGAAGCGAAGTCGTCCACCTCATGCCGAGGAAGATTTCAGCCCAACTGCGCTGAAAGATTATCAGATTGTGCCGATGCCGGCCTTCTGAAATATCGCTTCAACCACAACAAGTATGCGAAAAGCAGCACCATGGAGATCAGGCTGAACCACAAAAGAACTGGACCGTGAAACATGGGATTGGAATTAAGCATCTTCAACTGCGCATCCGACAGGCCCATCTTGGAATATGCCTGCATCATATCTGCCCTGGCATAGGTGAGCACCATGGACAGGAGGCGGATGGGAGCGCTGACGGCGGCGATCCACCAGCCCGAAGATTGCAGACGGAAGAGCGCGATAGCCAGATAGGCATCGAGAGCGGCCATTACCACAAAGCATGCGCTCCCGGGAATTCCGGTGAGGTATTGTCCGAAGAAAGGGAATACCGGGGTCGTGACCCCCACCAGCAAAAGATAGAGCGCTCCAATGGCGAGCACAACGCTGGCGCCGAGCACCGGCAAAGGTGTTTGGTCGGTCCAGCGTTCGATGGGATCGCGATGGCGAACGGTCTCGGAGACATCTTTCCGGCTGTAGAAAACCACGAAAGCGATTGGCGCCAGCACGAGAAAAACCGCGGCAAAAATGATAATCAGAGTGATAATCACGGCCATTACTCCGGTGGATATGGTTGGCGACGGTCCCCCGGGAGCGTTCAGCTGGGCCTGCGCCAGCGCGCTTCGCATAGTTACCGGTAGCATCGCAGTCAGCAGGACCGTGATCAGCGAGCCCGTGATCAGCCAATACCAGGCGGCGACCAGCGTCAGGGCACGCGCCCAGCGCTTCATTTGCACCGATCCGATCCCGAGTCCAACCAGCCCGGATGCAGCCAATCCGTAGGTGGCGATTCCGGAGATGAACTGGCCGGGACGCATCGCGCCGCCAGGCGCGAGACGGGACATGAATGCGCCCAGGGCTATGAAAGGTACCATCAGCGCGGCCAGCAGGCCGAGGATGATCTGCAGGACGCCGAAGATCACCAGGCCCGTGCCGCGGTCGCGATATCCAGGCACTTCCGGAATTAGCGGATCGACAACGCCGGGAACAACGGCTGGGACAGGCGCGGCTGGTTCGCGCAACGAGTCGGACGCATTTCTGAGATTGGGTCCGCGATCTGGTGGCAGTGCGGTTTCCACGGGACCTCCCACAAGGTTCGGGACATCTTAGCAGGCCGATAGGGAAGGGCGTAGGTGAGTTGCGGGGCTTACATTGTCGGATGCACTGCGGGAGCCCGTATAATTCCGTTGTGTACAATCATTCTCTACTTCTCGCCGGTTCTGCATTCACTCCGGCACCATGAAGTCATTGAAAATGCCGTGCACTTAGAAGCTTGACGCGCCACCCGCGATGAGCTTTCAGGATTCGTCACGGGCAACAGTAGTTGAAAGGCTAATCAACATGGTTGTTCTGGTGATTGGGGGGGCAGGATATATCGGGAGCCACGCGGCTCGGGCACTCAAGCGCGCCGGGCATGAAGTGATCGTTTTCGATAATCTCAGCACCGGATATGAATTTCTGGCCACGGGATTTGAACTGATCAAGGGCGACGTGCTGGATGCGGACGCACTGGCGCGAGTGTTGCCGCGGGTCCATGCCATTATGCACTTCGCGGCATATGCCTATGTTGGGGAGTCGGTGACGAATCCGAAGAAATATTTCCATAATAACGTTGAAGGCGGCCTATCCCTGCTGAACGCAGCTCTCGACGCGGGAGTCAAGAAGATCATTTTTTCTTCCACCTGCGCCGTCTATGGCGAACCGGCGACAGTTCCGATCGAGGAGAATACGCCGCGGCAGCCGGTGAATCCTTACGGCGTTTCGAAGTTGTTCTTTGAGCAGGCGTTGCAGGCATATGACCGCGCCTACGGCTTCCGCTTCGCGAGCCTGCGCTACTTCAACGCGGCTGGCGCCGACGACAGCGGCGAAATCGGAGAATTGCACGACCCGGAGACGCACCTGATTCCGGTTGCCTTGCGCGCGGCCGCGGGACTCGGACCCGAGTTGCAGGTTTTTGGATCGGATTATCCGACGCCAGATGGAACTTGCATTCGCGATTACATCCACGTGAACGATTTAGCGAGTGCGCATGTAATGGCGCTGGACCACCTGGCGGCGGGGAAGGAAAGCTTTGCCGTCAATGTAGGAACGGGGAAGGGAGCTTCTGTGCAGGAAGTGATCTCCGCCGTCGAGGCGGTCACGGGGAAGCCCGTACCTCGCAAGATGGTGCCGCGGCGCGCGGGAGATCCTCCGAGGCTGGTGGCGAATCCGGCGAAAGCGCAGGCGCTGTTGCAGTGGAAGGCAACGCGCGAGTTGAGCGACATTGTGACAACCGCATGGAAGTGGATGGAAAGGCGAGCGGCGAGCGGCGTCAAGCAAAGCGTTCTGTGAACCCGAGAGATACGGCTTGAAGCCAAGAGGGAATCCGGTTTTCTTCCTCTATGAACCTGTGGCCTCTGTGGTTGGGCGCTCCATAGTGTTATTCAAGTCTGAGGAAAATTATGGCCAATGACCTGGCAGGAAAGAAAGTGGCGTTCCTGGGCGCGGGGAAGATGGGCGGCATTATTCTGCAGGCGTTGCTGAAGAACGGTTGGCTTTCGCCAAAGGCAACCCGCGCCACCGTGGCGCATGAGGAGCGGGCCCGGGCCCTGGGCGCGAAACTGAAAGTCAAAGTAGGGACGAACAACGTCGAGGCCGCCAAAGGCGCCGACATTATTGTGATTGCAGTGAAGCCGCAGGTGGTTGAAGAAGTCGTGCGAGAAATCAGCGGTCACATTACGGCGAAGCAACTGATTGTGTCAGTCGCGGCCTCGGTGCCAACATCCCTGATCGAAAAAAACCTGCCGCCGAACGTTCCCGTGATACGTGCCATGCCCAATACGCCCTGCCAGCTGGGCGCTGGGATGACAGCGATCTGCAAAGGCAAGCACGCCAGCGCAAAGGACGTCGCTATGACTTGCCACATGTTTGATGGGGTGGGAAGAACGGTGGTAGTCGACGAGAAACACATGGATGCGGTAACGGCGCTTTCGGCCAGCGGCCCAGCTTATATCTATATCATTCTTGAATCGCTGGCGGAGGCGGGGGTGAAAGTGGGACTGCCCCGTGATATCGCGACGCTGCTGGCGGCGCAGACCACGATGGGCGCCGCCCGCGTGGTGCTGGAGACGGGAGATCATCCGGCGCTGCTCAAGGATGCAGTCACCACCCCGGCGGGCTGTACCATTGACGCCATCATGGAACTCGAAGAAGGGAAGCTGCGCGTCACCCTGATCAAAGCAGTGGTAAAGGCGGCGCAGCGCGCGAAGGAACTGGCATACGGATAAAGAACTGTACTTTGAATAGCCGCGTCAGTCTTGCCCAGCTGTTATGGCGGCCCCTGGGTCCAGGACTTGTCCGCGACTGAAGCAGGTTGAGCCTTTTCCGTCGGTCACAAATCGTAGCGTTCCGGATTCGTCGGAGCAGAATGTTTTCACGCCGGAGTCCGAGTCAATGGGCGCGGCAGTGAGGCGATACTTAGATGCCGGGTTTCCATCGCAGCCGGTGAGTGCGAAGCGATATCCGTTCGCTTCCTCAATGTTTTGCCGGGGATCGAAATAGCCTTCGCTTTCTCCAGCCTCCCCAGCAACATCCCCTGCCGGATCTCGCGTAAACAGATTCGAGAACGTACAGGTATAGCCGAGATTGGGATGCTTGGTTGCGTAGCTGGTCTCAGCGGCGGTGAGCACGGTCGAGCGCATTTGTGCGGCTGATTCGTTTGCTGCGTCTTGTTCCTTGCGCAGGCCCTGGAGGTAGTCCGGATCGGTCAGCGGAATATGGGCTGCGAGAGTTATCTCCGACAGTCGCCAGATTTCCTTTTCTTGCTTCAAAGTGAAAATGAGACGTGGCACCACCGGAAGCGATTCGGGTTGTCCGTCTTTATAGACGTGAACCGATAGTTCGATTTCGTCTTCCTCGCCGATCAGACTGTCACGTTCCACCCCGACCTCGACCCTTTCTTGGCCGCCGTTTTGTACGCTGACAAGCAGATTAGGACCGACGTCAAAAGTTTCAATGTGTTCGCCCTGTGCAACCATCTGGCGGCCGACGGTGGAAATGCGAAGCACAATCGATGTCTCGGGGGTTTCACCTTTGTGAATCAAGGCTCGGCGAGCGTTTTCCGGAAGATGTTTCGCAAAGTCACTTGCATCCTTACTCACAAACATCTCGATTAACGCCTGGCGGGCGGACTGGGGCGAAGGGGGTAGGGAGGTCTGGGCCGGTGTCTGGCAGCGAAGCGAAAGTCTGCCGGCGAGGGTTATTAGCAAAACGACCAAGATCTGACGCATTTTTACCCTTCCCGAAAGCCCACATTTCTTAGCCGAGCGACACTACATTCTACAATTCTTAAGACTCCGGATACTGTATCGAAGTTCCCGCGATCGAAAGAACGAGCCGCTTGGAACTCTTGCGACGTTGTTTCTCCTGCTTACTCCGGTGTTCTGTGATTAAATCTTTCCACCGGTGAAGCTGCTGATGGTTGGGCATCATCCGCTCGACTTATGGAATGTCCCTGCGTGGTTTGGGCAGCAGTTGTCGCAGGAGTTTCCGCAACTGCAGATCAGGCAGGCGCGAAAGCGACGAAGGCATCGAGGAAGATCTGCAGGAGGCGGAAATCCTCTTCACGATCTCACTGCGAGCGGAGCAGTTAGCCGCTGCCCCAAAGCTGCGGTGGGTTCATGCGCCTTCGGCGGCCGTGCATGAATTCCTGTTTGCGGACCTAGTAAATAGCGACGTACTCGTGACAAACTCGCGGGAGGCCACGGTCCTGTGGTCCCCGAACATATGATGGCTTTGATTTTGGCGCTCGCGAAGAATTCCGCAGGCTGCGCCGCTGCAACAGAAACACTCGGTGGAACTCTGGGTCTGATTGGTGTGGGCAGCATCGGATGCCGGGTGGCACGGATGGCTGCGGCCATGGGCATGAGAGTAATTGCCCGTGCGCGAGCACATCGGGAAGGGGAGTCCCGAGGGCGTTGAGGCCGTCTTCGCTCCAGCGACGTTCGATGAAAAGCTCCAGCAATCCGATTAGGTTGTACTGGCTGCGCCGCTGGTTGTGGCGACTCGCGGCTTGATCGATGCCCAGCGCCTGGCCGTTATGAAACCCAAGCGTGTCTGATCAATGTTGGGGCGCGGGTCGCAGGTGGACGAGGCCGCATACGGCAGGTCTTACCGTCAAGCTCTGGCAGCGGCACGAGCTATTCTCCGATAATCTTGAACGCTACCTGGCGCGGCAACCCTTGCGGTTGTGGTCGACAGCAGAAAGGATATTGAATGCGGCTTCGTGCTACAGTTTTCGGGTCGGCCATTTTATCGTCGCAGATTGACTCTGGCCGACACGAAAACGAGACTCATGGAACCGCGGCTAATCCTTCTCAATTTGCTGTTCCGGCTGGGCGTGGCTGCGGCTGTGTCCAGCAGCCTGGTACGAGCCAAGGAATTCAAGTCTTTATTATTTCGCGAAGAGCGCACGTTCAAGCAAAAAGTGTACCTGGTACTTTGGTTTGGCCTGCCGATCATGATTGGGGTGTGGACGCGAATTTCTCAGAAAAGCTTCGCGGCAGGCGACCTGAGCTTTGAAACGGCTCTTCTCCTGGGAGTGATTGGCGGACGCCTGGCGGGATCTTTAGGCGGTGTATTGATGGGCCTGCCCGCCCTGCTGCACGGGGAGTGGGCCGCCATGCCGTTCGACGTTCTTTCCGGTTTTCTCGCAGGCCAGCTGCGAACCATGGCCGCCGAAAAGGACGACATCTGGTCGTTCTCACCGTTCGTTGATCAAAGCATCATACGCATTATTCGACGCAATCTGGCGCGTCCCCGGCTATTCGACTGGCAGATCATGTTTTTCTGGACCGTGATTGGCTTGCGTTTCCTGCAAACGGAATTGGCGCAATACTTCCCCCACTCCATCTTCAGCATCGAGAGCCCGGAGAATTACTGGGTCTATAGCGCAATTTACGCAGCCAGTGTGGCTGCGGTCGGCATCGAGCTGAAGATTTTTAACAGCGTGCGCATCCAGATCAAACTGGAAGAACAGGAGCGGCTGCTGCTGCACGCGCGCATGGAGGCGCTGCAGAATCAGATCAATCCGCACTTCTTATTCAACACCCTGAACTCGATTTCGTCGCTGGTGCGATTCGATCCGGACATGGCGCGGGACGTGATCTTCAAGCTAGCAACCATTTTGCGCCGCCTGCTCAGCAGCGGTGAGGCCTTCGCGCCGCTGCGCGAGGAATTTGAATTCATCGACAACTATCTCGACATCGAGGTGGTGCGGTTTGGGCGGGACAAACTGCGAGTCGTGAAGGAATTCGATCCCGCCTCACTCGACGTGGTCGTTCCCAGCATGTTGTTGCAGCCGCTGGTTGAGAACTCGATAAAGCACGGATTAGCGCCGAAGGTCGAGGGTGGAAGCGTCTATCTGCGCAGCCGCGTCGTCGAGTCGCGCCTCATTATTGAAGTCGAGGACGATGGGGTCGGAATGGGCGGAGCGCAACTGGAGGAAAGCAGCAGCTGGGCGGGAATGGGCATCGGCATGGCCAATATTTCCGAGCGGCTGCAAGTGCTCTACGGCGACACGGCGCGCATGACCATCGACAGCCACGAAGGCAAGGGAACTCTGATTCGGATCCGGCTGCCTTTGGTTGAGGCGGCCAGTTCCGTTCCTGAGGGTTTCTACGCCGAGCGCTCGAGTACGCGCCGGTAGAAGTCCTCGTACTGCTTCACTATTTTCGTGGAACAGAAACGCTCCATCGCGGCCGCCCGCGCCTGTTTTCCCATTTCACGCAGGTGCCGCTCATGGTTGAGCAGTTCGATAGCATAACCCGCCATCGTGTCCACATCCCCTACGTCGGCGAGATAGCCAGATTTGCCGTGGTCGATGACTTCCGGCACTCCGCCCGCCCGGGTGGAGATGGGAACCACCTCGCACGCCATGGCCTCCAGCGCGGCGAGCCCAAACGATTCCAGTTCGCTCGGAATCAGCATGATGTCGGCGATGGCCAGCTTCTCCTGAATCTGATCCTGCTTACCGAGAAATAGAACGTCCTTATGAATCCCCTTTTGCACGGCCAGCCACTCGGCGACGGAGCGGTCGGGGCCATCGCCGATGAGCAGCAGCCGCGAGGAAACTTGCTTGTGCACGCGATCAAAAATTTCAATCACGTCAGTGAGACGTTTAACGGGACGGAAGTTCGAAAGATGCACCAGCACGCGCTCGCCGTTGGGCGCGTACTCCGCTCGCATTTGTGCGTTCGTCTCCTGATTGCGGCTGTAGACGTCGCAATTCACCGAGTTATAAATGACTTCAATGCTGTTCTTTACGTCAAAGACGCGTTGCGTGCGGTCGCGCAGGTAATTCGAAATGGCGGTGACCCCATCGCTCTGTTCAATCGAGTAACGCGTGATCGGCAGGTAAGAGCGATCCAGCCCCACCAGCGTAATGTCGGTTCCGTGCAGGGTCGTAACAAATGGCAGCCGCCGCCCCCGCGGTCCCTCCGCAAGCATCTGCCGCGCCAGCAGCGCGCTTACAGAATGTGGGATGGCGTAGTGCACGTGCAACAGGTCCAGATCGTAAAGCTGCGCGACCTCCGCCATCCGAGTGGCCAATGCCAGATCGTACGGGGGATAGTCAAATAGCGGATAACGCGAAACTTCCACCTCGTGATAGTGGATGTTCGGTTCCTCGCCCCGCAACCGAATGGGCTGCGCGTAGGAGATAAAATGAATTTCGTGTCCGCGCTGAGCCAGCTCCAGGCCCAGTTCCGTGGCGACGACTCCGCTGCCGCCGTACGTCGGATAACAGGTGATTCCGATCTTCATGGGCGAGAGGCCGCCTTCTTGTTGCTCTGTCATTCGATGGCTGGAATGCTAAGTAGTTGCAGAATTTACGCGAGCGGATCGCAGGCTACCGCGAGATGGTCGTTTATTGGGGGTCTTTGGGGCCGAGCGACATTCCCGGATTGAGCTGGTCGAGGTGAGCTTGGAAGCGCTTTTTGGATTCTTCAGCCAATCCCGTAAACTCGATTCCCATCCCTACACCGGGGTCGCGAGTGCGAACCATGGCGGTGTGCGAGAGATGCTCATCCTCGATCCATAGCTCCACTCGAAGCGCAGTACCGACGGCAAGCGGCATCACGGTCTCCACGTAGCAGCCGTTTCCACTGATGTCGGTGGCATTCACGCGCAAGGGAGTATTCACCCGCTGGTCGCGCATTTCCAGGGGATAGAAAATCTTATGCCGCATGAATTTTCTGCGGTTGTCGGGGAGCGGCTGGATGCGCTCATCCAATTTCATGCCCGCGGGAAGAACCAGCGCCCACGGACAATCCTGATCAGCCACCAGTTGCACGCCGACCTGGGTTTTTTTCAGGATTCCAGCATTGACCACCCAAATCACTCGGCAGCGTGCTTTCCTGGTTTCGTACTGCACGCCGATGACGTCGCCCACCTTCAACTCGGGTTCAATGCCGTAGATGCAGGCGCCCGTGGCGCTGACATTCTGTGCCATGGCATTCTGAAAGAATGGCTGGTTATTCGCGCCCATGCCCCACACTCGGACCTTTAAGTCCAGAGTCGCGCGCGGAGCTGTCCCTTGAGCCGGCATTCGCGGAGAACCGCCCTGTAGAAAAGGGCAGTCTGCAAAACATCATACTACCTGGGATTCACTCAGTAGGTTACGAGAGTACCTTGAAGGCTTAGTCTTGCCGGACGAGATCAAGGAATCGAAAAGGGATTGGCGCGCGCTAGCGTGAAGGCTTCTCCCCCAAATCGCGATAGGATATTAATTCAATGCCTTCCTGCAATAGCACCTCCCGAGACGCCGGCAGGGTAAGCACACGGAGCTCCCTCTCTCGCGATTCGCGCAGCCGAGTCTCGGCTACCTGCAAATCCGCGTCGTCGTAGCCGGGATGGCAAACAAATTCCCAGGTTCCTTTTGGGATACTCCGGGCAATCGCATGGAACAACGATTCGTCGAGAGATCCGGTGACCACAATGCCGAGCGTCCCGTCGGGTGTCAGGAAACCTTCGCGGTCCACGGCCTCGCGAAACTTGCCGGCAAAGCGGCTCAGGACGTTAAGTTCGGCGTAGCGAGCCCATAGTCCCGGACGCGACAGAAGTCGGCTTGATCGCAGGGGCAGGCGAGGTCCAAAGGGGTTGCGCAGAGCGCGAATCCCGCAAGCTCCGGCCGCGCGCAGCAGCGGGCGGAGAATCTTGGGAAACAAGTGAGTGTGTTTGTGAGTGTCGATGTGAGAAACAGCGATTCCCGCCAATTGAATTTTCCGAATCTGTGCAGTGGCTTCGGCGATAATTTCTTCGCCTTCGATGCGGCCGGCGATCGCGCGTGCCGCGAACATCAGCAGGCCATCGCGAAAGTGTGCGGCGCTGGTAAGGGAGGGAAGTTGCTCGGCACCCAGAACCGGCTGGCCATCGATCAGCACCACGTGGCAGCCGATGCTCAGCTTCGGCATCGTCTTTGCCAGTTGAGCCGCCTCTTCGAACGCTTGACTGTTGGCCATGAGCGTCGAAGAAGTAACTACGCCATGCGAGTGAGCGTCAACGATGGCCCGGTTCACCCCCGACGTAAAGCCAAAATCATCTGCGTTGACAATCAAGCGCCGCACGCAGCCAGTCTAGCAGGGCGATCGAACCGCAGAATCGGGACACCTCTTCCTACCTGAGCGCGCGAACCGATGCAGCGGCTCAAGCCTCTCGGTGTGGTTCGTTTTACCGTTTTTCCCGCGTCTCGATACTCGTGAAGACGCCGTTGCAAGCCCCTCAAATCAAGTTCCAACTGGCACGCCCATCTGGTCGCGCCAAAGTACCAGGGGTGGTTAGCTCAGCTGGTTAGAGCGCCTGCGCAGACGACCGTTTCCTTCCCGGTGCCACCCCCGTTTCTTTTCTGCAATTTAGTTCAGGGCTAATGGCGATCATTTTCCCCACGTTCACCCCTGCTTTCCACCGCCCCTTGTGCACTCTGAACCGTGAAAATCGACAAAATGAACAAGGCATTCGACGAAGAATCGACCAAGCGATCCAGGATCTTGAAAAAGAAGGTCGGATCGTGAAAACGGGAGAGTACGGCGCAACCGGCAAGGCATTGTTGAGCCGGTCTATGTGACGCGTGAGATCTACGAATCGGTGAAGATGAACTTCAGAATCCGAGGGGTGGCAGAGCCAGGGGCCAAAGATTGACTCATTGACTGCGCCTCAGCTCGAGGTCGGATGCTAGCAGAAGAATCGTACCTGGCCCTGCAATTGCGGGATAAGCTGGGCAGGAAAATGCATGGCTCCATGCGCGTTTATCGAGATCAGTTCGAGAGATGCCCGGATTGTCTATGAATGGAATCCTATCGGGAAGCAATGCCCAAGTGATGACCGCCCCTAATGGTTGCTCAAAGTGGTGACGAGTTGCGTGTGCCGATGTTATCCGAGGCGGCAGGAGGACGCTCGCGTATGTTGGCGTATAGCTGAACTGAAGCCGAATACCACCACAGCCGCTATCTTCACGGGCAAGGTCAATCTCACCCAGTGCTTCCTGCTCTAAGGTTGCGCACCTATTGCCCCAAACGCGAACAGATAAACAGACTAGAGTGAACCTGTGAGATATGACTTATCGGCTCCGATCGATGATGCCACCGCGATCCCATGCGCTGTTTGCGAGCATACCGTCACCACCTCCATTTCAAGGACACAAAGGCCAGCGGCCGCGGCCCTGGAAACCCAAACGCGAATGCTTCAGTCCGAGGCCCGGTATCGAGGCCTGCTAGAGGCGGCGCCGGATGCGATGGTGGTGGTGAACCCAAGCGGGGATATTGTCCTGTTGAATGTCCAGGCGGAGAAACAGTTCGGATACAGCCGCGATGAGCTGGTAGGGCAAAAGGTGACAAACATTATTCCCCAGGGCTTCGCCGAGCGGCTCATCGCCGACGGTACGCGAAGCGCCGCGGACGCGCTGGCACAACAGATGGGCACGGGGACCGAGCTTGTCGGGCAGCGGAAAGATGGCAGCGAGTTTCCCATTGAGATTATGCTGAGCCCGCTGAAAAACGCCGAAGAAATTCTGGTGACGGCAGCGATCCGCGACATCAGCGGACGCAAGGAGGCGGAAGAGCATCTGGCGCGGATAGAGGAAAGACGTCGGTTGGGGGATTACGCGCTCCGAGAGAGCGAAGAACGATATCGGATGCTCCTCGATGGAATCAAGAACTATGCCATTTTTATGATGGATACGCAGGGGCGGGTTCTTAGTTGGAATGCTGGCGCCGAACGAATCAAGGGTTATACATCCGATCAGATTATCGGTCATAACTTTTCCTGCTTCTTTCCGCCGGAAGACATTGAGCGCGGAAGGCCGGAGGAGATACTACGAATAGCCGCTGCCAGCGGCCGGTACGAAGCAAAAGGTATGCGTGTGCGGAAAGACGGCTCGCGATTTTTGGCGAGTGTCACATTCACAGCGCTGCGCGACTCAGCCGGAACCCTGCAGGGATTCTCTGAGTTCAGTCACGATCTCAGCGAAAGCAAAGAGTCGGGTGCAAAGTACCAGGCGCTGTTGGAAGCGGCTCCGGATGCGATGGTAGTGGTGAACCAGGCAGGGGAGATCGTTCTGGTGAATGTTCAGGCGGAGAAACAGTTCGGATACAGCCGCAATGAGCTGGTCGGGCAGAAGGTAAAGAACGTCATTCCCGAGGGCTTCGCGGAACGCCTGATCGCCGACGGTGCCCGTAGCGCCGCAGAAGCGCTGGCGCAGCAGATCGGCACCGGGATCGAACTCGTTGCACGGCGGAAGGATGGCAGCGAGTTTCCCATCGAAATCATGTTGAGCCCGCTCGAAAGCGCTGAGGGGATCCTGGTGACGGCGGCAATCCGCGACATCAGCGTGCGCAAGGAATCCGAGCAGCATCTGGTGAAGACGGTTGGGGAATTGAAGCGTTCCAATGAGGAACTGCAGCAATTTGCCTATGTCTCATCCCACGATCTCCAGGAGCCGTTGCGCATGGTTGCGAGTTATACGCAGCTGCTGGCCAAGCGCTACACAGGACGCCTGGACTCGAATGCCGACGAGTTTATCGCCTTTGCTGTAGACGGGTGCAACCGTATGCAGGGGCTGATCCGGGATCTGCTGGCCTATTCGCGTGCGGGGACAAATGTAAACGGGTTTTGTGAGGTTTCCGCTGAAGATGCTCTGCAAGGAGCGCTGACAAACTTACGAATGACGATCGAGCAGAGTGGTGCGGTTGTATCCCACGATTCTCTGCCAGCCATCGAGACGGACGAAACGCAGTTGACTCAGGTGTTTCAGAACCTCGTCGGGAACGCAATCAAATACCGCAGCACCGACGTCCCGCGCGTACACGTTTCGGCCACTAACAATGGGGACAACGAATGGATTTTTTCCGTGCGCGACAATGGCTTGGGAATTGCCCCTCAGTACTTTGAAAGGATTTTTATTATCTTCCAGCGATTGCATGGGCGCGATGAGTTCGAGGGCACAGGAATCGGATTGGCTATTTGCAAGAAAGTTTTGGAGCGGCTAGGCGGCAGGATATGGGTCGAGTCGCAACCCGGAACTGGCTCAACCTTCTATTTTGCGCTGCCAGGAAAGAGTTAAGAGATGATGAAAATGATTGGGATGGATGCGACACCGATCGAAGTCCTTTTGGTGGAAGACAGTCCTGGCGATGTCCGGCTTACGCGGGAAGCGTTTAAAGACGCCAAGGTGCATATCAACTTGCACGTGGCGTCGGATGGGACAGAAGCGATGGACTTTCTGTATCGCGAGGGGAAGCACTCCAACGTGCCTCGCCCGGATCTGATCTTGCTTGATCTCAACCTGCCGAAGAAAGACGGCCGTGAAGTCCTGGAGGAAATCAAGGAGAGTCCGGCACTGAAAAGCATTCCGGTAGTCATTTTGACCACTTCCGCGTCTGAAGCGGACATCCTCCGCAGCTATAGGCTGCATGCGAACTGCTACATTACCAAGCCTGTCGGCCTCGATGGGTTCCTCGAGATCGTGAAGAGCATCGACAGTTTCTGGCTATCTGTCGTCAAGTTGCCGCACGAACCGCGTTCATGAAGAAAAAGCCGCTCCAAGTTCTTGTGGTGGAGGATAACGCTGGAGATGTGCGCCTGCTGCGCGAGATGTTCAGTGGCGAGAAGGTCGGCAGTTTCGAGATAACGCACCTCTTGCGCATGAGCGAAGCCGAGGTTCACCTTGCGAAAGCTGGAGTTGACATTATTCTGTTGGACATGGGGTTGCCGGATGGGCACGGACTGGAAACGGTGCGGCGGGCGCGTGCGGCGGCTCCCAACATCCCGCTGATCATACTGACCGGCTTGGACGACGAGGCGCTGGCTGCCGAAGCCATGACCCAAGGCGCTCAGGACTACTTGATCAAAGGCCAGATCGAAAGTCGAGCGCTCCCCCGGGCTCTTCGCCATGCCATTGATCGCCACCGCATGCAAGCTGAAACCGACCTCATCCGAACGCACCAGATGGAGTTTAAGGACGAGTTCCTCTCCCACGTATCGCACGAGCTTCGTTCGCCGCTGACCGCGGTCCGTCAGTTCGTGAGCATTCTTCTGGACGGATTGGCGGGCGATGTAAATCCAGAACAGCGTCAGTACCTGGAAATCGTCCTGAGGAATGTTAAGCAGCTGCACTCGATGATTAATGACTTATTCGAAGTGTCCGGCGTGCAGGCAGGCAAATTGAAGATCGAAATGCAATGCACTTCGGCTGCCGATGCCATCGCCTACACCCTCAATACACTCCAGGGGGCCGCTGCGTCCAAGGGGATCATCCTGCTCCCTTCCGAGATCGATCGAAAGTTGCCATCCATCTGTGCCGACCCAGCCCGCGTTCGACAAATCCTCTTAATCCTGGTTGATAACGCCATCAAGTTCACTCCGAAAAACGGAACAGTGAAGATTCAGACCCGTATATTCGAAGAGGATCCGGCCTTTCTGCTCCTGGAGGTCTCTGACTCGGGATGCGGGATCGATCCGGACATGACCGAGCGGATTTTTGAACGGCTTTTTCAAGTTTCCGATGCAGCTTCAGCAGATCATAACGGCCTTGGTTTGGGCTTGTACATCTGCAAAGACTTGGTTACGCGACAGGGCGGAAAAATTTTGGCTCGCAGCGCACCGGGACAAGGTTCGGTCTTTTCCGTTACCTTCCCCATTTTTTCTCTGCCAAAACTGCTCGCGCCGGCCTTCAGCGAGGACGTACTCACCGAACGGCCTATCACGCTCGTATTAACAGAAATAGGTTCACAGACCGGCTGGCTTTCCAACGAGGTGCGCGCGGAGCAGTGTCGCGGCATCCGCGAGCTCCTGCGCGGGAGTTTGTATTCCGATCTGGACATCCTCTTGCCCAAGATGGACTCTGCTGGACCGGCAGAATTATTCCTGATTCTGGCGATTACCGACGGGATTGGTGGCGAAGCGATTTGTAAGCGGATCCGAAGACAATTGGACAGTTCCGATCGCCTCAGGCAAGCAGGTTTGACCCATTCAACTTCTTACCGGTCACTGGTGACGTTCAAACGAAACTCGACAGAATCGAAGGAAGAGTTTCTGGAGAGAGTGGCCGCTGACATTCAGGAGCTCATGAACGTGGAAATCTCGGCGAGGCAGGTTAGCAATGGATAGCAGGAAAATTCTCATTGTGGACGATAATGCGGATATACGCTTGGGGATGCACTTGCGCCTCAAGGCGAACCAATACGAGACCTTCTTTGCCGAGGATGCGTTCTCCGGTGTGGCTGAGGCACAGAAGCACCGGCCGGATTTAATTATCCTCGATCTCGGTCTCCCCGCGGGCGACGGCTTCACCGTGATGGAAAGACTCAAGCAAATTCCCCTTCTCGCAGCCATTCCCATCATCGTGGTCTCCGCTCGCAACGCTCTCGGTAACCAGAAGAGAGCGCAGGAGGCGGGGGCGAAAGCATTTCTTCAGAAGCCGGTAGATAATGCCGAGTTGTTGGCGGTCATTCGTCAAGCACTGGGAGAACCCGCCGGGACCAAGAAACCCACTCCGTATGACCAGGTATCGGTATGACGGAACCCACGCGGCGCCCGACCGAACTTACCGCCTACTTGTCTCACGAATTGCGCAATGCGCTTGCCTGCATCCATCAATTCGGAAACATCCTGCTCGATGGGCTGGCAGGTGAAATGACTGGCGAACAACGCGAGTATCTCGGGATCATGCTGGAGAACGCCTCGAAGATTCGTCGTGTGCTAGACAGTGCCCTGGACGGGAACGACGGTCCGCCCAAGGAAGTTGCGAACAAAAGCGAACGTGTTTCTAAATTGGAGACCTAATGGATAAGACGAAAATATTGGTAGTCGACGACAACCCCACGATAAGAAGAGGATTGAGTGTCCGTCTGCGAGCGAACGGCTTTGAGGTGTTGTTTGCCGAAGACGCCATTTCAGCCACCGCCGCTCTGGTGACGGAAAGGCCCGACCTGATGATTCTAGATCTCGGACTTCCTGCGGGAGATGGATTCGTCGTGATGGAGCGATTGTATCGAAACGACCGTCTGGCGAACATCCCGGTGATTGTGTTGACCGGTCGCGAATTGGCCGGTAATCGGGACCGAGCTCTTCAAGCGGGAGCGGCAGCCTTTTTTCAGAAACCCGTGGAAGATGGCACTCTGCTTTTTGCCATTCGCAAGGCGCTGGATGACTCGCGTGGTGAGTTACGCTTTGACGATTAACGAATCTTGCGAACCGAAGACAGAGCTTTACTGGAACGAGGAAACCTACTTATATGCTGACGATCCTTGTGGTAGACGATAACATTCACCTCCAAATCGCGTTTAAGAAGGTACTCATGTCTTCCGGCTATCAAGTTGAAACCGCCGGAGATGGCGAAGAGGGACTGCGCCTTGCGACTAGCATCAAGCCAGACGTTATCCTGCTCGATATGATGCTGCCGAAACTTGGCGGTTTGGACGTACTTCTCGCCCTGAAAGCGGATCGCGCGACAGCGAGCATTCCGGTGATCGCCCTAAGCGGTCTGCCCATGAGTAATGAAGCGAGATTAAGGCGAGATGGCGCGATCAGCTATCTGCAGAAGTCGAACTTGGAGGACCTAGACGTTTTGCTGCAAGCCATCGATTACGCGCTTCTTATGCCTCGTGCTGACGAGTTCTCAGAAGTCGCGTTTCATTCCAATTCGCCTCAGAACCATTGACTTAGAAGCCACGGCTCGTCGACACTCGCGCTACGCACTTCCGCCTCCGATGATAGGACCGTACATTGTAGCGAATTGGCGAAAAGTTGCCGAATAGGCTGAGCTGCACGTGCCCCACGTTTCCCAGATCGGAAACGCTGAACGCTGATGCTCGGAGGGCTCCTGGGGCCCCACATAGACCGTCTCCCACTTCAGCATCCTTTTGCCTCTCAGTCAGCCCTTCCAACGGGAATTCTACGCGGAGATGGCCCGGATCGAAGGCTGGAGCGTGCGTACCCTTCGTGCGGGCATCGACTCGATGCTCTAAGAGGCTCTACGCCGAGGGTGTCGCGAAAGCCGTGCCGTCCGATACGGTGGACAAGCTGCGCAAGATGCTGGCAAGCCTCGATGACAAGCGATCCTATCAGAAAGCCGAGGTGGAAAACAGAAACGGCAATCTAGTCAATCTAGTCCGGCTGGCGGGTCCGCTCTGGTGGGTTATATCGCAGCTTCTCTTATGTCACCCCTTCTACTTCTAGCTGTCTCCAGTAGGGCCGGTCACGCGGCCCGGGCTACAATCCACATCCACTCCACCTGTATGTAGAAGAAAAACGCCAGCGTGACGTATAGCGCGCGCCGGCGCCACGCCGAACTGCGCAACGGTTCCATCACTTCCCCCCACGACCGCTTTCGCACGGCTTCGATGAAAGCGACAGCGAATACCGCGAACAAAGGAACGATGGGGAAGTTGTACCTCGGCTGGGAACAAGTGAGGAAGAATGGCACGGCATAAATGAACAGCACACCCAACACTGTGCGTGCGTCCGCTTGTGCCGCGGGCGGGGGACTTGCGAACCAGAACAGAATTGCCAGTACCATGATCGGCCAGTAGAAGAAACCAATCTCAACCGCTGTGATGGCAAGTCCCACGATGGCCGGCGCTTTCCCTGTCCGCGATAGCGGCTCGCCGCGATGAATCGGAAAGCAGAAGAACGCGCGAAAGCGATTGAAGGATCTCAGCAAGAACAGGTCCGGCCGGGAGGCAATGTGTTCGAGCGCGATACGCCGGTAGATCGGTTGGCGCTCCGCCGCAGGCTTGCACTCAATCTCGTGCTCCAGCTTCGTGAACTCGGGCGCTACCGTCCACTCAACCGGTCCACAACAGCAGGTGTTGTACAGGGGCGTCCAGGGGTTATTGGCCTGGAAGAAGTTCTGCGCGTTCGAGTCGTTAATCATAATGAACCGGCCGGTCATGGTGTGCGCTTTCAACAGCCACCCCGAGATGGGCGCCGCTGCGACCAGCAGCACTGCCAGCCCCAGCCCCGCTTTCCGAGTGCGAAACCACAGCCACACGGGGACCGCCAAGGTCAACCCTAGGCTGTTGGCACGGACCAGCGCCAATACACCCAGCACCAGCCCGAGTGCCGCCGCGGCCCACCAGGAGCGCTGCCGCGCTGCGACCAGGGCCAGCAGCGCAATGGCCGCCAGACACATCGCCGTAGGGTACTCGGTGGAGGGATAGAACGCCCAGCGCACGTAGGAAGGGTAAAGTGCGAATACGAGCACCGTCAGATTTGCCGCGGATCTCGACGCGAACCTCTGAACCAGCGCGTAGAGCGCATAGCAGAAACCGGCGTACACAAGCAGCATTGAAGCTCGCGCGATCAGCATTCCCGGGCCGAAGATCCAATGGAAGAAGGCCAGATAGTAAGGCACGCCCGGCGGCCAGTATGGGTCGAATTTCGCCCCGGCAAGCAGCTGGAGCCCCATCTGGTCATAGGCGGGGTTGTCGTAATACAGGAATCTCCCGCCTACGCGCGAGAGCGCCGCGATCCGGATCGCCAATCCGAACGCGACTGTGAGATGGACCACCCATCGGGAACGCACCAATCGATTCTAGCCAACCTTTTATAAAATCTTCCAATAATCATCCGGGCACAGGGTCTCTTGGTGAGGTGAATCGCCCTGTATGCCGAGAGGTAACGGGATCGAATCAACCCAGCTCGACTCCCAATTTGCGCAGCTTCAGGTGAAAAGGTATCTACCTTGGCCGCAAAATCCAGCGCTCGCAGAGAAACTTCTCCACCCCATAGTTGTTTCGAGCAGCCGGTGATGATGGAGTCAGATAGCGGAATCGCAGCCTTCCGCCCTCACAGCACCGGACGTTGAAGCTCTCGCCTCATCCGGCTCCTACGATCTGGCCTCCGGCACCAACGCCTTGCTGCCAATGAGCAAACAGCGTGCGGTCTCGCCGAGCGACGCGTCCCAACCGGTACATCGACGCACGTTCGGGTCGCCGGAATCTCCTGTATTTCCGTCGTGCCCATGCGGCCAGGCCTCATTGAGATGACGCAGGACTGGAACACATTTCGAACGGTAAACCCGTCCAGTAGTTTATCCAGACACGCACTATGGGATTGACGAATCAGGCAAGATGGAGAGCGGAAGATTCCGGGGGTCAGGCAGCGTTGTTGACCTCCGCTCCGACCCCAGGGTCGAAATGCTGGGTACCAACTCCGAAAACGTGGCCTCCATCAATGCCAACCGTGAGCGGACCATCCGGCGCCGGAAGTTGGTTCCAGTCTCGCTGGCACCTTCGATGATGCGTATTCCGGGGCATGTGAATACCGATTCCGGGGCGATGTGAATAAAGATTCCAGGAGGATGTGAATAAGGATTCCGGGCATGTGAATAGAGATTCCGGGGATGTGAATAATCCGAACCGCGATG
>Ga0210406_10001497_pt1 | contig 28293 bp, 23 predicted proteins | sample IncBWC30MmetaG_FD_155454 | JGI IMG/M metagenome (GOLD analysis project Ga0210406, IMG submission 155454) | Forest soil microbial communities from Barre Woods Harvard Forest LTER site, Petersham, Massachusetts, United States - Inc-BW-C-30-M | ecosystem: Environmental > Terrestrial > Soil >... | reverse complement strand
CGTAACACTTTGCGCGAAGAATCTCTTCGGCGCCACGAGTATCAACACCGACTGGCGCAAGAACGCGCACGACGGTTTCCGTCACAACAATGATGGTTCGGCAAGTTACTCCGCGTTCACAGATTATCTGGGTCATAAAGACCTCGGCGAGAAAACCATGCTTTTTATTATTGATGGGCTGTATGGAAACGACAACGTGGATGGTCCGCCTCATCGCAAGTGGAAGATGGCGCCATTCAACGATGCTTGGCCGAACAGCATTTTTATGTCGTTTGACGGCGTAGCGATCGATTCCGTCGGCTTCGATTTTCTCACTTCGGAATGGCCAGACCTCCCGGATATCGCGAATGCCGATAACTACCTCCGTGAATCTGCCCTCGCCGACGATCCACCTTCGAAGACAGTCTATGATCCCGAACGCGATGGCATCCGCTGCCGCAGCCTCGGTGTGCACGAACATTGGAACAACGGGACCGACAAGAAGTATTCCCGCAATCTTGGTAAAGAACACGGGATCGAGCTTTTTCGAGTCAGCTGAAGCATAGGACGCACCGGAGGCATCGATGGGTAGCGGGTTCCGGAACTGAATCGAGGGAGTTGGAAAATGGATCGGAGAGTTTTTTTGGTATGCCTGCTTGCTGCTGCGATACTACCGACGAGCGCATCCCCCCAATCATTCTTAAAGCAATATAGGGGCTTGCCCTATCGCGACAGCCGCTATCAGGGCGGCTCCCAGAAAATACCGGGCCGTGTATTATGCGCTTACTACGATCTGGGTGGGGAGGCTGTGGCGTATCACGACACGGACCCACAGAATCACGGCAGCGGAGAGTTGAATCCCGCGGATGGCACCTATCTCAACGAATTTCGCATCCATGAGGGAGTGGATACTTCTTACACGAAGTTTCAGAGGAAGCCCGATGCGATCGACGACAACCCCTTCAACAAAGTTGTTCCTCCGGCAGACCTGCCCTATGTGGGCTGGACAGAACCCGGAGAGTGGTTCAACGTCACAGTAGATGTGACACACGCAGGAACATACACAGCAGATTTCCTGTACACATCGAGTCGTGGCGGAGCGATATCAGTTGATGTAAACGGAAAAGATGCAACACGACCTCTGCAGATCACGACTACTTATGATTCCGCGGACCAGCTGGCATGGCGTCAATGGCACCACTGGAACCTGGCTTCGCAACTTTTCAAAGTTCGGCTCAGCAAAGGGAAGAACATTCTCACCGTTCACATCTTGGCGAATGGCAACATGAATCTGGCTTATTTCGACTTCAAGCAGGTCCGAAGGTGAAAGAAAAACAAGGCGCAGCGCTTGAGAATTGCTTGCACAATAACAGCACAAGCATACCCAAACAGGGGTGTTTGCACCGAAAGTGGGCGTTTCATCCGATCGTAAGTTGCTGATTCCGAACACCACGCTGTTGAATCGTAAAATATGCTAAACCGTTGTAGGGTCGAGGGGCCTGTCCTTTCCTGCCACGTGGCCGAACAACGCGCAATGCGTGGATGCTCGACCGATTAACGCGTGCCGTCTATCGGACGACGAGCACAGAAACGCGCTTAGCAGTACAATCAAAAACAACGAGCGGGCGTAGTTCAGTGGCAGAATTGGAGCTTCCCAAGCTTCGGATCTAGGTTCGATTCCCTCTTGGTGCTAGCACAGCTGTGTACCATATAAGTGATGGATTGAGCCGTTGGAGTCGAGTTGCGTGCGCCCCAAGCAGGCGCGCTGCACACAAGGCATTGATCTCCCAGCAACCGAGCGAATAACTGACACTACGGGCTTCTGCCGGGCATCGGGACACTTGCAAAAAAGGGACGACGACGCCGTTAAAGCTGCGCCCAAATAATTTGTGCCAGCCTAGGGGTTCACCCCAAAACTTGGGTCCAACTTGGGTCCAACTAGTGACAATCTAGGTCCAAAACCGTGTACTGTGACGCAGAACAAAGCTAGACGGACCAATCAGATAGCCTTCTTTCGTCTGCCTTGGGCGCAGGAGGCCCCCGGTTCAAATCCGGGCGCCCCGACCACCTCCTGCAAGTTTTCAGCCCAATAGCAAGATCGCTGGCCGTGAATTCACCTACCGCTTTTCCTCAGGCGGTGGCAGCGATATAAATTCCCGGTACAGCAGCAGGTCGTAAATGATCTTGAGTGTTCCGGCAATGAAAAAAGGAACGTTGATCAACGCCGGCCGCGCAAACAGAAAGCCCACAAACAAAGGGCTGATCGCTGCACCCGTCGTCCGCGCTACGCCTGTGATGCCCGCGGCCGCCGACCGCTCCTCCGCGCTGACCACCGCCATCGTGTAGGACTGTCTGGTCGGAACATCCATCTGGCTGATGCTAAAGCGCGCCAGCAGAACCGCTATCGCCAGCGGGAGATTCGGCATCAGCGGCACCAGCAACAGCAAAACGTTGGACGGCAAATGCGTGACCACCATGGTGCGTATCAACCCGAATCGCGCGGCCAGCCGCGACGCCATCAACGCCGAGACTCCCGACAAAATATTCGCCCAGAAAAAAATCACTCCCAGCGTCGCCGGATTCACCCCAAAGCGCAAATAGAACCAATAGGCAGCGAAACTCTGCAATACGAAGCCCCCGGCAAATGCGTCCAACGCGAACAATCCGGACAGCTTTACAACCACGTGCCGCGATTTGTGAATTCCAAATAATCGCCCCAAGCCTCCTGCTGCGTGCGGTTCGGCAGGGCTGACTTCCGCATCCCGCGAAACGCGCATAAAGAGAAATGCCAGAACCAGGCCCAGCACGCTATACAGCACAACGACGGCACGATACCCGTTTATCGGCGATAGGGTTGTCTTCTGCAATGCGTGAGAAAGCTCGCCGCCAATCAGCGCGCCCAGCGCCGTCGCAAACGAACCCGCGAGCGTATACCAGGCAAAAACCTCCGTCCGCGTTCGGTCGGCAACCACGTGGGAGAGCGCGGCCTGCTCAATCGACAGGAATGGCCCAACCTCGTTTCCGCTGGGGCTGATCACCCCAATCGTTCCGGCGATAACCAGCCACAAGAAATTCTTCGTTACCGCAAACACGAGTCCGGCTGCGGCCATCAGCAGGGCACCTACAATCAGCATGCGCCGCCGGCCAACGCGATCCGCTTGTGTGGTGAGAAACAGGGAAATTGCCGTGTCGCCGACGAGCGTCAATGTGAGTAGCAAGCCCGTCTGTGATTCGCTCAGTCCGAGCCCAACCAGGTAAAAAACCAATATGACGGAAATCAGTCCGTAAGCGAATAGGCGCGTGAAGCGCGTGAGGAAAAGCAACCAAGCGTCGCGCGTTAAAGTTTTTAGCGAGCCCGGGATCAAGAGAGGCTGAACATCCTTTTCTTGGACATCCTAACGCCAATATACGGATTCATAGGGCGTCATGCGCTTGTCATTGCGCCGGTTTGACCGAGACCTTCTCCAGCGCAGCCTCGATTCCCGCACCCACCGTTTCAGGGCTGCCAACCGACCAGAAGTGCATGAAGAACAGTCGCGGCTCCTCGGTCAGCATGTGGCTGTGCAGAGCGGTCACCGCGATCCCGTGGCTGCGCAGCTCAGAAATCACGGGATTCACCTCCGAGGCCGTGAGCACAAAATCCCCGGTCGTAGCGACATTACCCGCGTCCGCCGCTTGAAAATTAATCGTCTCCGCCATCCCCGCCGCCGGCGGAATCGTCATGCCGCCCATAGTAATCTGGCTACTGCGCGGTACTCCGTAACCAAGCACTCCTCCCCGGAACGCGCCTTTGCGTCCCAATTTCTTCTCAATGACTTCCGCCCAGGCAGGAGGATTGGGCGGCTCTTCGGAAGTAGCGGGCCTCTCCAGCGGCGTCTTCGACATCGCCAGCGCTGCGCGTAGTTCTCCAGCCAATTGCGCTGCGTTTCCGTGCCCCATGTAATGCATGTACATCACGTGCGGTGTTTCGTCCGCTAGATGATTGTGGATCGCAGTGATTTCGAATCCTGCGCCACGCAGCTTGTCCAGCACGGGGTTGATTTCGCTCTCCAACAAAACCAAGTCGCCCATAACCATCGCATTCTCATCCGTTCCCAAAAATGCGGCCCACGAGCCCAGCGCGAGCCCCGGTTTGATCGCCAGGCCGCGCACGGAGACGTGCAAGTCCGTCCTTGGAAATCCCACTTTGTAGACCTCGCCTGTCTTCTGTCCCGATCTGCCAAGCTGGCTATCAATCTTTGCCGTGTCCACTCCCTGCGCTCCCGCCGTAAACGGAATCAACGCCGCCGCCAAAACAAGACACATGCGATGTCCAATGATCATTTGCGGTTCTCTCCTTTGGTTCGAACTCACCCTTATATTTGGACCACAGCGAACCCGGAATTATTTCCTGCTCCGTCGTCTTGACACCCCACCCGCGCCAAAAGATGACCAGAATATTGCTCGCGTGCTGCAGGGGCGGTATCCTCGTGGGCCGGAGGTTTCATGCCACGCCTACTTTCTCTAGCGCTCGCTATCTCTACCAGTTTACTTCCACTTTCTGCAAGCGCGCAGCAGTCAACGTTCACCGTGGGCACCGCCACGGCCGACCGTGGCCAAAAAGCCACCGGCTTCATCGAAGTTCCCGCGGGCGTGGACGCCGCCACACAGATTCCCGTAGTGATCGTCCGCGGCGCGAAGCCCGGCGCGCTCCTCGCCCTGGTCTCCGGCGCGCACGGCACCGAATACGCCTCCATCATCGCTCTCGAGGATCTCATCGCCACGCTCGACCCCACGCAAGTGTCCGGAACGGTCGTTCTTCTCCCTCTCGTCAACATTCCTTCCTTCGAACAAAAAGTTCCGCATGTCAACCCCGTCGACAACAAAAGCATGAATCGCTTTTATCCCGGCAAAGAGGACGGCACGCAGACCGAGCGCGCCTCTTACCTCATCACCAAGCAAGTCGTTGACCGCTGCGATTACCTGATCGATTTCCACGGCGGCGACCTCGACGAAAGCCTTCGTCCCTATTCCTATTGGGTCGTCACCGGAAATGCCCAGCAGGATGCTTTCTCCAAGCAAATGGCGCTGGCCTTCGGCCTCGACGACATCATCATCTCCGACGATCGCCCCAAGGATCTAAACGCTACGAAATATTTGGATAATACCGCCGCCATGCGTGGCAAGCCCACGATAACTGTGGAAGCCGGCTACGCTGGCACCGTCGAGACCGACGACGTGGCCTCCCTCGTCCAGGGCACGCGCAGCGTCATGCGTCTGTTAAAAATGATTCCCGGCACGCCTCACCTCATCGACCATCCCGTTTGGATCAACAGCCTCGCCGAAGTCACCAGCCCCGAAAACGGTATCTTTTATCCCCTCGTCAAACGCGATACGTATGTCGAAGCCGGCAGAAAGCTCGGCGATGTCACCGACTATTTCGGTAAAGTCGTCTTCGAAGCCCGCGCGCCCGTTTCCGGCATCATCCTCCACATCTGCGCGGTGCCTTCCATGAAAAAGGGAGACAACATCGCCAACATCGGTGTCATCGCCCCCAAAGCCCCGTGATCCTTCTTCGCTGCGGGCTCTGTGCCCTCCGCTTCCCTGTGTTTAAGTCTTCTGTGGCAGCGGCGACGTCACATACCAGGTATTCCCGAATGCATCCTTAACAGCTCCGCTGCGCCCGTATGGCTTGTCCGACGGCGCGTCCATAGAAATAGCTCCCGCACGCATCGCCCGCGCATACATCGCATCCGCATCAGCCACATGCAAATGTAAATGGCAAGGCATGGGCTGGAATTCGCCGTGCGCTTCATCGATCTCCAGCGTGTTGTCTCCAATCTGAATCGTTGCGTGCAGGACGTGCCCTTCCGGCGACATCGGCACGTGTCCCGTAACCACTCCGCCAAACGCCTTCTCCAGAAATGGAATCATTGTTTCCGAATTACGCAGATGCAGATACGGCTGCACGCTGGGAACTCCTTCCGGGCCCGGTGTCCACCCTTGGATCATCGCGATGTACCACAAATTTCCGAACGCATCGCGTACCGCTCCTTGCCGGTCGCCCGAGACGTGGTCCCCGACGTCGTAAATGGAGCTCGCACCTGCACCTATCGCCCGCGCGAAAAACGAGTCTGCATTATCCACGTACAAATGAATTGTCTGCGGTGCCGCAGGAACCTTTTCGCTGGCGTCAGCCAATTCGATGATCGAGTTGCCGATGCTCACCTCGGCATGCATCAGCAGGCCGGATCCATCGGGAATCTCGAAGCGAAAGCGTTCCGTTGCCCCAAACGCTTTCTTCAGAAACTCGATGAACTTCGCCGCTCGGGGCACGATGATATAGGGCGCGATCGTGTGATATCCGCCCGGCGAAGCCTCGGCCTGCTTCGCACCCTCGTGCGAATGGTCTCCGGGAACAGGTTTCGCGGAACTTCCCATATTTGTTCTCCTCTCTGACTCAACTCTTAGAAGATTACGCCTCTGTTTGCAGATTTTCAGCCCAAGAGGCCGTCGTTCGCGCCAATTCCCGCAACGCATCCGCATCGCTTCTGCCGGAGCTCTTCAATACATGAAAGGAATGATCGGCGCCCTCGATGACACGCAATGTCGCCAGCGACCCGAGGCCCGTGCAAATCGGCCGCAAAAGATTCAAGTCTGCGAGCGCATCGCGCGTGCCCTGCAAGAAAAGCATCGCCATCCGCACCTTGGCCAAATGATCCGCGCGCTTGGTTCCCGGGCGATTCGGTGGATGCAGTGGAAATCCAAAAAATACCAGTCCTTTGACGCCGTCCAGCAGACCCAGCGACGCCGCCTGCGAGCTCATCCTCCCTCCGAAGGACTTGCCTCCCGCGAGCAACGGCAGCCCCGCGGCGGCTTTCGCGGCCGCTCGTAGCGCGTCGGCCACTGTGGCCGTCGCCACGGACGGCGAATCCGGCACCCGCCTCCGCTGCTCCATGTAAGGGAATTGGTATCGAAAAGTCGCTACTCCCACGGTAGCAAGCTCCCGCGCAAGCTTTTCCAGGAAGGGGTGCGTCATCCCCGCCCCCGCCCCATGCGCCAGCGCGAGCATCCATCGAGCGTCCGCCGGGCGCATCAGAATCGCGGAAACTTCTCCCGCACCTTCCACTGAAAATCGCAGCCGCTCCGATTCGCCCATACCGCTGGCGATTCTAGCAAATGTGAGCGCTGTATTTCTCTGTGACTCTCTGTGCTCTCCGCGCCCTCTGTGTTAAATTCTTTTCTTTCCGAAGCTCCCAGTGGAGGCGCCATGGCCGACTATCTTCTAAAGACGGAACCGTCCGAATACTCCTTCGCCGATCTGCAAAAAGACAACGCAACGGTCTGGGACGGCGTCTCTAATCCCGTAGCGCTCCGCAATCTCCGCGGAATGCAGCCCAACGATCGCCTGATCATCTACCAAACCGGCGACGACAAAAGCGCCATCGGCACCGCGACAGTAGTCTCCGTCGACGCCTCCGATCCCAAGAGTCCGCGGGTTAAAATCAAAGCCGGCAAGGTTCTCTCCAAGCCGGTTTCCCTCGCGCAGATCAAAGCGAACCCACTGTTCGCCGATTCCCCCTTGGTTCGCCAAGGCAGGCTCTCCGTCGTTCCGTTGACCAGCGCGCAACACAAAGCCCTCGTCGGCTCCTAGCGCAACATCCGTCGATCAACGCTTCAGTTTTTGGGCAATCGATTCGCGATGAACTCAGAAACACGCGAGGCCGCGGGCGGATCCATATTCGCAAGCACTGCGATGACGTAGCCGCTTTGCGGGTAAATTTGCAGATCGCCGTTCATTCCCGGCGCGCCGCCTCCATGTCCAAAATGCCGCGCGCCGCTCTCCGCGCCGTCATCGAAAAAGCCAAACGCATATTTCCCGCCCCGCGGCGTAGCCACTTTTCCGGTCGTTAGCAAATCCGTATATTCCGCGTTCAGCAGCTTGTGATTCATCAATGCGCCGGCAAAGCGCTGCAAATCCTCGACCGTGGAATATCCGCCCCCCGCCGATGTTCCGCGATAGGGAAGAGTATCCGTGTTCGCGTGAGCGGCGCCGTCGCCAAACGAGGTGTATCCAATCGAACGCCCCGGGACGCTCTCCTCTTCCGCCTGGGAAGCAGTCGACGTCATTCTCGCGGGACCGTAAACGCTTTCCTTCACATACTCGTAGTAGCTCTTCCCGCTGACCCGCTCGACCACCACACCCAGCAGCAGAAATCCGTAGTTGCTGTACTCCCAGCGGCTGCGCGGCGCGAACTCGAGATCACGCTTCCCGTACAAATTCACGTAGTCCTGCAAAGTGCGCAAGTCCTTGCGATGCTCCTGAAACTGTGGCCCAAAAATGTCTCCGGTGCCACCCGTATGCGTCAGCAACTGCTCAATGGTCGCCTTCGACGCCGCATCCTTGTTTGGATAATCCGTGATGTATTTCCCAAAAGGTTCGCTCAGTTTGATCTTTCCGGCTTGCACAAGCTGCAAAATCGAAACCGCCGTAAACATCTTGTTCATCGAACCAATCCGGAATTTCGTGCTCAGCGAATTCGGAATTTTCTTTTCCTGGTCCGCCATTCCATAAGCTCCGGACAAAATCGTTTTTCCGTTCTTGGTCACCAGCACCGAGCCGGAAAACTGCTCGTCCTTCACGAGTTCATCGATGCGCGCCTTCGCGGCTTCCACGGCGTTCGCTTCGCTCAGTCGTCCGACCGCAAATTCCGCGGGCGTCGCCACCGCGTCCAGATGCCATTCCGTAATCAAATGCGGAGCGTTCTCTTCGACGACCATCGAAAATCGTGCAAACTGGTCCGAGCTGCGCTCCTGCACCAACCCGCTTAATCGCGTAGCGCTCGATTCTTCGATCTTTCGTAAATCGAATCCTCCCATCCTACTCCTAAACGCCATGTCCCCATCAACATTTGGTCCCGGAGGATTCTTGAAAAGTTTCCGCACGTCCGCAATCTGTGCCCGCTCTCCGCTGTTGAAGCCGCGCAGCCATCCGGAAAACTGCTCGCCCGCCGGCGTCTTGGGCACCTCCGGCACCAAGCCCTGCGATTCCACCACCAGAAAAGGTGCGCCGGGAATGACGCGCGCGCCGGCCGCCACCTGCACCGCCAATTGTTGCTGCCGGCGCTGGCCTTCTCTCAAATTCCGCGGCGCTTCGCCTGCGTAGACTCCGTTTTCATGCGCTCCGCCAACCGCCGAATCCGCGCCACCATCTTCCGAACCGGATGGCGTGAGGCCCCGCGTCTGCATCGCACTGTTTGATTCGATCCCAAGACTCGCAATCGGTGCCCTCGTCCTGGCCTGCGTGGCCGCCAGCCACACACCGGCAAATAGTGCCAACGAAATCAGGCTGCCCTGCATCCAGCGCCATGCAGGTAAGCGCGATGGCGACGCGTTAATGTGCTCCCACGCAAACAGTCCCCCGTGGTGGGGCACGGTAGCAACGGGCGCAGTCACTGGAGCCATCAAAGATTTTGGACGGAAAATCCATTGCCGAGCGAGCGAAACCAGGCCATCGCCCAACAGGCGAAACGCTCCGTGCGTCTCCGCCGCCTCTTCAAAAATTCCCATCATCTCTTCGCCAAATTGTTCGCGAAAGGCGCTCGGATGCAGCTGTACGATGCAGCGATACGCCATCTCGTATGCCTGCCACTGGATCGCAGCTTTTCTGGAAGCCATGGACATTCCCTCGAAAAAAGAAAACCGTTCACTTCTTCGGCCAGCGATTTCGGCTACGCTCTGCTCAGCTTGCTCCCCTGTAAAACCGCCTTCGCTTCCCGCAAAACTCCTTCCAATCTCGATGCTTCTGCCGCCAGCACTCGCCGCCCCAGTCCCGTCAGCCGGTAATATCTTCGCCGCGGATCCTCATCGGCCGGCCGCCGGCTTTCCTCAACGATTCCAGCCGCCAGCAACTTTTTCAGATTGTCGTAAAGCGTTCCCGGCCCCAGTTTGTATTGCCCGCCGGACTGCCGCGCCGCCTCGAGCATGATTCCGTATCCGTGCAATTCTTCACCGGCCAGCGCCAGTAAGATGTGCAGCGATGCCGCCGATAAAGGGAGAAAGTTTCCAGGTTCGCGTGCCATAGTCGGCCTCCGTTATATCGGATTCCGAGCTATCAGTCAAGCATCGGAAGTAGGTGAGCGCGAGCGCGGTGCTCGTCAGGGCACGGCTTCAGCCGTGCCGTAACCCATCCAACCTAATTAAGGCTTTAGCCGCTGAGGGTGGGCCTGCGCTTTCTCAGCCCTTGATCAGTCCCGCAAACTTTCGCGGATTATTTTCAAACCCCGGAAAAACCGCATTCAAATCCAATACGCCATTGTGTTTGCTCAATACCTCGCCAAGCACCAACCGAAAATCCGTAGTAAGCGCCAAATCTCTTCCTTCATTCAGCTGATGATCCGCCAGTCCCGGCCACGCTCCGTACACCCGCCCGCCCTTCACGTCGCCGCCCATCACAAACATGCAGTTCGCGTGCCCATGGTCCGTTCCGCGATTGCCATTTTCCTTCGCCGTGCGCCCAAACTCGCTCATCGTCACGACTACGATATCCTGCATCCGGTCGCCCATGTCCTGATGAAAGCCCGCCAATCCCTGTCCAAGATCCTTCAGCAAATTCGAGAGTTGACCCTGCACTCCTTCCACGCCGATATTCGCCTTCAGCAATTGCCCAATCTGCTGCAGACTTTGCCCCAATCGGCTCGTCGGATATTGCGCCCCATTTTCAGGCGCGTACTTACTCGGATCAACCTTCCGCAGCATGTCAATCGCTTCAAACGTTTCCGTCCCCGTCCCGTGCAGCGCATGGTCCACCGTTTGCGCGTACATTGCCTCAAACCCGCCTTGCACCGTCGCGGCCATCCCTGGCGATTGCGGCATCACCTTGAATTGCCGCAAGTCCGGCAGCGCGATCGCCGAAGCGCTCCCGTGCAGCATGCGTGGCAAATTCGGCCCCATCGCCACCGCACGAAACGGCGAAGCGTTTTCTTCCGGCACCGCCTCCATCGCGCGATTCAGCCATCCATCCTCGGTCGCTTTGACTCCTGGCGTCCCCGATTCCATGAAATCCTGTGCATCAAAATGGGATCGCGTGGGATCGGGCGAACCCGCTGCATGCACGATCGCCAACTGGTCCTTTCGAAACAGCGCCTCCAGGGGCGCAAGGCTCGGATGCAATCCGAAATAACCATCCAAATCGATCGCCGCATCCGCCCCGCCGCGCCGTGGTTGCGGAATCGCAATCGTCGGGCGTAGCCGGTAATAGTTTGGCTCGGAAAAGGGAACTACGATGTTCAATCCGTCCGCCGCCCCGCGCTGAAACAGCACAACCAGTTGCTTCTTGTTCGGCATCGCCGTCGCCGCCGCCGCGCGCTGCAAAAATGCGGGCATCGCGCTCATCCCCACCAGCGCAATCCCGCCACCCTTCAGAAAATACCGCCGCGAAAACCTCAATCCGCGCACGCCTTCGCAACATTCATGGCTCATGTCTCATCTCCGCTGAAACTCCGGCGCCCCCAGCACCAGCCCCGCCACCACTCCCAAGTCCACCTTCTTCACCGGATCATCCAATTTCGCTTGCAGCACTTGCGGGCTGTCGAGCTGTTTCTCCAGCGTCTCCACCGTAGTCGCCGCCGTCTCCCCGCCAAGGAAAACCTGCACCGCGCGATTCAGCGCCGCCTTCGCATCGCCGTCCGCCTCCGGTCCCAGCAGGGAACCCACGTCGCTCCGCGAGCCGCGCACTTTGTTTCCCGCCAGCGCCAACGAATAATTCAATCGGTTCAGCAGTGCCCCGGTGTTCACCCAAGCATCCGATTTGTCCGCGTAACCGGTGGGCGGCTGGCACTGATACAGCGGCTCGCCGATTCGCCCCGTCCATTGCACCAGCGGCATAGGCGTGTCCACGTCCGCGCCCAGCGCCCGCGCCGTCGACACCACCAGCTCAAACGGCGTCTTGATCTTCGCCCGGTACGCCTCGCGCGACCAGAACTCTGGCGAATAAATCATCGTCTTCAGCACCGCGCGAATGTCGCCGTCGCTCGATTGAAATGTCTGCGCCATCCGCTCCACCAGCGATGGCGGCGGAGTATCCGATACAAACCGCCGCGCCAGTTTCGTCGAGATAAATTTCGCAGTGCTCGCATGCCGCGCCAGCAGTTCGATCACCTGCTCCCCATCTTTCATTCCGCCGGCGTGAATCTTCTTTCCCATCACGATTTTCGGATCGGGGTCGTGCAGCCGTTCATCGAATTTGAAATCCGCATACTCCCTCGGCTTATCGATCGTCCAGCCCGTAAAACACCGCGCCACTTCCGTCACATCCTTTTGTGAGTAACCCCCATCCACGCCCAGCGTATGCAGCTCCATCAACTCGCGCCCGTAATTCTCATTCAATCCCCGCACATTTTTCTTCGCTTGCTGCTGTTGCGGTGTGCGTGGTGGCCACGGCCGTCCAAATCCGCCGCGCCGCATCTGCCGCGCTGCCCTCTCCGCCGCCATCCGGTCCGCCGCTCGCGGATCAGCGCTCAAGAAATTGTCCAGATAAAAAAGCATCGCCGGGCTTTTCGCCGTCGCCGCTAGCAAGTCCCTGAACTTGCCCATCGTGTGCGGCTGGATCACTTCGCGCTCGTACGCCGTCAAAAACCAGCGATCCTCACCCTTCGCCGCAAACACATTGAAATGGTTAAACCAAAAGTCGTCCATCAGCTGCTGCAGCTGCCGCTCGCTGTAAATCGCCCGAGACACTTTGGCCATTGCCAGCTCTTCCACCACACGCTGCGGCCGCTTGCTGTCGTCCGCGATCGCCCGCGGCACCGCGTTTGGATCTCCGCCGCCCAGCAAATCCCGCTTTCCCGCCCCGCGCGTCGCTGCATTCATCTCCGCCGGAGGCTCTTGCTTCATCGCCGCCGCCGCATTCGCATCGTCCTTCGTGTTCTCACTGCTCTCGGCAACAGGCGTCTGCCCTTGCGCAGGCTGTGTTCCCTTATCCGCCATATCTCTAGCGATCGTCGCCGCCGCCTGTTTCGCCTGTTGCTTCGGCTGCGGATATTCGGCCAGCAATTTCGCGCTCGACATCCGCAGGGTAGGGAACTGCTCAAGCCGCGCCTCCACGGCCCGGTCATCAATCGCATTCGGGTTCAACTGCTGCTCGATCCACTTCGCCAATCCCATGTGCCGCACGCGTTCCACATCTCCCGGCCGCGGTCCATACGCCAGACGGTTCAAAGCGTGCAAAATCGCCTCGTCCGCGCTCAGCTCCGTGATCGGCAATCCTTTCAGCGCGGGATCCTGCTTTACTTTCTTGTCCTTAGTTGGCGCACCCGCCGCAGGCGTGGGCAAAGCAATGCCAGTGGGAAACACAAAAGAAAGGGAAAGAAAAACAGACAGAAATGATTTGGCCTTGGTCCGCAGGTGCCTCGCGCGAGCGCCTGGTCGGGTATCAACTTTCATACGCGCTCCCCTCAATCGAAACAGCGTTCGCAAACACCATTTCTTATCTAGACTAAACCCACTTCGAATCATAAAGTTGCAAAGTTCGCGCCAACGTGTCGAGGGTGGCCACGGACTCCTCGCCAAGTCGTCAACCGCCTGTAAAACCCTCCCCGAACCTGTCGATTTCGTCGCTCCCCATTCGACATTAAGGTAGAGCCCAGAAGGTAGAGCCAAGAAACCGCAGGAGGCGAACATGGCCCCAAACACCCACTCTCGGAACCGCCAGCCAATCGTGAAGGTAGCCATCGCCGGGTTCCTACTTGCCACCTTATTTTGCATGCTCCGCGGGGTGGCCGCGCAAGAATGCTTCCTTTTCCACAACCTGGCATGGGTCGCTTTGGAGGTTGTACGACCAGCCATTTCCGCGGCCTGGCAATCCGCGCCCGCGCATCTTTGTGAGCGATCAACCCTCTTGCAGCACCTACTGCAAATTGTGGCATCCAACTGGCCGCTGCTTGGCGTCATAGCCGGTTAGGCATGGCAAGAAACTTGCCGCGAGCTATGCTATTGTTTCTGAGCCTCTAACAAAATTCTTTCAACCTTGACGGCGTAACCGTCGATTTCTTAGCCTCTCGTTCGACGCTTAGGTGAAGTCCAGTTTTCAGCCGGCCGAGGTCGGCAGGGAGCCGCGGCCCGAACCTAAACCAGAAGGAGGCACAGCCATGCGATTCATGATGTTGCTGCCGGCTCCGCCAGAAGCGCTGGAGGAGTGGGCAGGCGAGCCCAAGAAGGAAGTGGTCACCGCAATGCGCAGGTTTAATCAGGAAATGACCGCGGCTGGCGTGATGCTGGCCGCCGAGGGGCTCCACGCAACCTCCAAAGGATCACGCATCCGAGCGTCCGGAGGCAAGCGCGTCATAACCGATGGCCCGTTCACCGAAGCCAAGGAAGTCATCGCCGGCTTCTGGATCATTCAAGCAAAGTCCAAGGAGGAGGCCATCGAGTGGGCCAAGCGCTGCCCCCTGCCGGAAAACGGCTCGATTGAGATTCGCCAGGTGTTTGAAAATTGTGACTTTCCGCCCGAGCTGCAGAAAAAATCCGTGTAGCATGTCGATTTCTCTGCCTCTCGTTCGACGCTTTAATAGAGCCTGAGCCGGCGGCCACCCTCCGGAAACGCGGCTCCGAACAGAAAACGAAAGAAAAGGAGATGTGACCATGAAATTCATGATGATAGTGAAGTCGGCTGAGCGCTCGGGCCGTCCGCCCCAGGCGCTTATGGACGAGATAGACAAGCTCGGTAAAGAGGCCGGTAACGCTATGATTGGCGGAGGTGGACTTGGCCCGACCGCGCTGGGAGCCCGTGTCCGGCTTTCCGGTGGGAAGGTAACGGTGATCGACGGACCTTTCACGGAGGCCAAGGAGATTATCGGCGGCTACGCGCAATTTGAATTGAAATCGAAAGAAGAGGCGGTCCAGTCCGCGGTGACGTTCATGGAACTTCACAAAAAACACTGGCCCGGCTGGGAGGGCGAAACCGAGATTCGCCAGATGTTCGGTCCCGAAGACTTCGCCGCTTGCAAACCGTAGGCGCATTTCCTCCCACAAGCCTCTGAGACGAGGCCGCGCATTCCACCGCCCGCGCGGTCGGCTTGCGCGAACGATTTGAAGATGGTGTGATGGGTAGCCGTGACTTCCACCGCTACCCACAGCGCCATCGACGCCGTCTGGCGCATTGAGTCCGCCCGCATCATCGCTGGCCTCACACGCATCGTGCGCGATGTCGGCATCGCCGAGGAGCTCGCGCAAGACGCTCTCGTCGCCGCACTCGAACAGTGGCCCGCCTCCGGCATCCCGGACAATCCCGGCGCCTGGCTCATGGCCACAGCCAAGCACCGCGCCATTGACCACTTTCGCCGCAACAAGCTCCTCGAGCGTAAGCACCAGGAGTTCGGCCGCGAGCTCGAAGCCCAGCAGGAGATGGCCGTGCCGGATCTCGACGCCGCGATCGACGACGAAGTTGGCGACGACCTCCTTCGCCTCGTCTTCATCTCCTGCCATCCCGTCCTCTCGCCGGAGGGCCGGGCGGCACTCACCCTGCGCTTGCTCGGCGGCCTGACCACCGACGAAATCGCTCGCGCGTTCCTCGTCGCCGAGCCTACCGTCGCACAGCGCATCGTTCGCGCCAAGCGCACGCTCTCCGAAGCGCACGTCCCGTTCGAGATTCCCCGCAAAGCCGACCTCGCCGCGCGTCTCGCCTCCGTCCTCGAAGTCATTTACCTCATCTTCAACGAAGGCTACTCGGCCACCGCGGGCGACGACTGGATGCGCCCCGCCCTCTGCGAAGACGCCCTGCGCCTCGGCCGCATCCTCGCAGAGCTAGCCCCGCAAGAGCCGGAGGTCCACGGCCTCGTCGCCCTCATGGAAATCCAAGCCTCACGTTCCGCCGCGCGCGTCAGCGAAAACGGAGAGCCCATCCTCCTCCTCGACCAAAACCGCGCCCTCTGGGACCAACTCCTCATCCGCCGCGGTCTAGCCGCGCTCGAGCGTGCCGAAAAACTAGCCCACAGCCGCGGCCCGTATACACTCCAGGCTGCCATCGCCGCCTGTCATGCCCGAGCCCTCACCCCGCAAGAAACCGACTGGCCGCGCATCGTCGCGCTCTACGAAGAGCTTGGCCAGATCGCCCCCTCTCCGGTCGTGGAGCTGAATCGCGCGGTCGCCGTCACCATGGCCTTCGGGCCAGCCGCTGGCCTGGAGCTCATCGACACACTGACCTCAGAGCCCTCGCTCAAGGCCTACCACCTGCTTCCCAGCGTCCGCGGCGACTTTCTCTTCAAGCTCGGCCGCTTCGCCGAAGCCGAGCAAGAGTTCGCCCGCGCCGCCTCCCTAACCCGCAACGCCCGCGAGCGCGAGCTCCTCCTCGACCGCGCCCGCCTCTGCGCACAGAGCTAACCCACCGCTACACTCACCGCCGCGCTCGGCATCGGCGCAAGCATCATCATCTTCAGTGTCACCAAGCTATTGGCAAGCGGAAGGGGGCGGCGTGGTTACCGGAGGTGGCGGAGCCGCGGCAAGAAACGCGCGAACAATTTGTTTAGGTTTATCGGTTTTCGGTGATGCCCAGCATCTTTCGATTTCCTTCTTGTCGTTGGGAGACAGGTGCCAGGAGAGCGGAGCGTCTTCGGGAGGGTATTCAAAGACGGAGTTTTCGATGTCGATATTGCAGGAGGCAGCAAAGCGGCGCAGGAGGTCGCGTTCTTCTTCGTTGCGCGGCAGCTGGCCGGTATCGCGGACGTTGAGCATCGCGGAAATGGGCGCATAAGACTGGAACGGCCAGCCCCGCCAGGACAGAGCCGGGGGTTCAGCCGCGGGAGGTGAAGCGCGAATTTCGATGATCAGCACCCGGCGCACGGGATTTCCGGGCGCTCGGAGAGCTTCATCGAGCCAGGCTAGAAGCGTCGCCATGCCGTAATTGTCGGTGTAGCCGCCGTCGACGGCATGAATTTGCGTGCCGGCGATATCGGGACGGGCGGCCGGTGAGACGTAAGGGAATGTCGCGGAGAGGCGCGCGGCCGTGACCAGAGAAATGTCCCGCCCGGCAAATTGCGGAAACTGCGGATCTCGCAGGCTGCTGCGGCCGGGGGCGGGCGAAAGGTCGGTAGTGCCCAGGAGAAAACGTTCGCCGCTTTCGACAACCGTTGCGTTGAAAACAACGGCCGGACGCCAGCCTTCCAGAACGCCCTCCCGCCAATCGGATAGCGGACTGAACAGATGATGCTCGCGGTTTGGCAATTCGCGCGTGAGCGCTGCTTCCAGCGCCCTGCCGCGATCCAGGTGCTCGAAGACGGGCACAAAGATGCGTAGAAAATCGGGATACACAAGCCCCCAGGCGATGTCATCCAGGCTGGAGGCTTCCGCGCGGGCGACGCCCTCTTCTAAGTCCTTTGGGTTGGAGGGAAGACCTGCGCCGTTCGCGCCATACTCGCTGACGAAATACATGGCCCCAACACTGCCGCCGGAAACCGCGCTGATCAGACGGACGGAATCACCGAAGATGCGTGGATTGCTTTCTTCCAGGCCGGTGAGTACGCGCGCGGTCCAAGCCGCGGCTTTGATGCCCCCACCGCTGGCGGCGACCACGATGACCGCGGAGCCGGGCTTGCCAGCCCGAATCACCTGCGCGGGCGAGAGATCGGGAGAGCTTTTTGTGCCGAACATGTAGAAGTAATGATCGGTGGCGTGCACATGAGCGGAAACGATAGCGGCCAATAGAAATGGCAGCAGCAGCGGGATGCGGAACCGGTCCAGGATGAAGGTGACGGCGGACAATCCCCAACACAGAATCATAAGGAACACCAGCAGGTCCGCGAGAGTCGGGACGGTCGCCGGGTCGCCTATGCGGAAGAATTTTCCGATGCCTATGGCCACGTAGACCAGGAAGCTCAGCAAGAACGACCAGAGCGCCAGGTAATGGCCCTCTCGAGCGGAGTTTCCGTCCTTCTTGAACCCGGGACCGAAGTAGGAGAGAAACGCCGTGACCGGTTTGGCTTCCGACCAGCCCCGGCGCTGGAACTGGCCGCCGGCAACCAATATGACGAATGCCAGGACCGCTCCTCCCAGCGCGCCCAGCAGCAATCGCAGATACGAAGAGGTGCCGCCGCTCTTGGATACGTACATGGCGGTAAGAATGACGGGTAGCGAGAAGAGCGCGAAAACCGGCGAATGCCCCACGCGCGTTGGTAATTCCTTAAACAGGGAAGAACGAAAGGGAAACTCCCGGATGTGAAAGCGCTCGGGACCGTACAGGAAAACCTGCCAGGCAGTGACCATCACCGTCCAGCTCGCCAGCGCCGCGCCCAGCGTCACGAACACCATGGCCACCGGCGTGACATCGAAGACGCCGAGGAGCAAGTTCGGCGCGAACCACAGCGCAACGAACGGGAAAGCCAGCAGCGCCAGAAAGGTCATGATCTGGACGCGCAGGAGATAAAAGTAAGGAAGCGCGTCCCACGCGGACGCGCCTTGGTTTTGCACCGAACCTACGGTCGTGTTGGTCGCCGCGTCAGTCACCCGTTGTCCCAATCGGCAAATGGTGTAACACGCGAGTACCGACCTGTGCAACTCAGTTTTTGGTTACTCGACCGCAACTCGAAGTAACTCACGCGGCGCGCGGCTTCTTCAGAATTGCCGCGGCGGCCAGCCCCATCGGGATCAGCGTAATCAGGCCGGCGACCATCCAATGCAATGCCAATGTGTGCGGCAGGTTATAGACAACATAGTCGTTGAGCGTTGACGGCACGACGGTGAACAGCGTCATCAAGATCCCGTAGCGGATTCCTTGACCGACCCAGGGCTTTTCTTCCTTTCCTTTCGCATACACCCATACGAAAAGAATGGAATACAGTGCGTCACTCACCCAAATGCCCCAGAGCTTGTGGCGCATCGCGTCTTCCGGACGGAACGAAAACCCCGCGTCGCGCATTTCGCGATACGTCGGTTCCAGCAACACGCTATGCACCAGAAACCCAGCCGCGAACAGAATTACGAATGCCGCCACCATGGCCCCGATCACCTTCTTCGTATCCATTGTTTCCTCCCGCCCACCTTCCATTGCTCAGACTGACGTGGGAAAGACCAGAACACCAGGAACCCCTCACCAAGTAGACGCAGCCTAGCACCGCGCCACCCACGCCGCAAAGTCCTCCTCTCTTTTCCGTTCTTCGAATTTTGTGTCAATGGGGGCTCTGTCCAAGCGTGGTAGCGCCCGCTTTCCGAAGCGGGCTCCGCGCATCCTGCCTTAGGTCTGAAAGCCGAAACCCGACTTGTTCATGTTCATTTCACTTCCGCGTCACGCTCTGCTAACTCGACGCGGCTACACCCTTAACCGAAGAGGTTTGCAACTACTGCCTCAAGACGTTCGAATCATCTGCTTTTGAAAAAGGGGGAAGAATGAGTAAGAGTTACAGAATCGGTTTGTTTGGGGGAGCGTTCGTGCTCTTGGTTATGCCCGCTTTGCGTCTGTCTGCGGAACCCGGCCCAGGCCATGACGGTGATACCAACCGGGGTCGCGACATTCGCCACGTATTGCTAATCAGCATTGATGGAATGCACGCGGTCGACTTTGAAAACTGCGCAGCGTCCAACACTTGCCCGACCTTGGCCGCCCTTGGCCACACCGGCGTAACTTACACGCGTACTACCACTTCTAGGCCATCCGATTCGTTCCCCGGGCTGATGTCGCTGGTGACCGGTGGCAGCCCCAAGACCGTTGGCGCGTTCTACGACGTCGCCTACGATCGCGTCTTGGCCCCGCCTAAGACGACCACCGGCAACGGTCTGGCGGGTGGAACCTGCACCCAGGGAACTATCAACGGAACGCAAACCGAATACGAAGAAGGCGTCGAGATCGACCAGACCATGGTCAACGGCGGTGGTCCCTACTCTCCTATCGACGGCGGCGTTCTATCCATTGATCCCAACAAGCTGGTTCGCGATCCTTTCAATGGCTGCAACCCCGTTTATCCTTGGAACTTCGTTCGCACCAACACCATTTACGGCGTAATTCACGCCGCGGGCTTATTCACCGCTTGGTCCGACAAGCACCCCGTCTACGCCGTTGTTTCCGGACCGACCGGAACGTCCAGCCCCAGCAACGTCGACGACTACTACGCCCCGGAAGTGAATTCCAATCAGGTCCCCCTGCCAGTGGTTACCGCCGGCAACAACGTCGACTGCTCGGCAATTGCAGCCAGCGGGAACGACTGGACCACAGATTTTCAGGCCATCCAGTGCTACGACCAGTTGAAAGTCAACGCGGTGGTGAACTGGATCAAGGGGCGGAATCATCTCGGCACCACCAGTGCCCCCGTCCCGGCAATCTTCGGTATGAACTTCCAAGCGGTTAGCGTGGGGCAGAAGCTGATTAAGGGCGCTGTCAAGGGTGGTTACACTGATGCAGCCGGCACGCCAACAGCCAGCATGGCCAGCGAAATCGCCTTCGTGGACGCGGCCATCGGACAGATGGTTACCGCGCTCAAGCATCAACATCTCCTCGACTCCACCGCGATCATCATCACCGCGAAGCACGGCCAGTCGCCCATCGACACCAACCGCTTCTTCCCCATCCCGGGGCATTCGGGAACCAACGGGATGCCGCCCTCGGCGGTTCTTGCTGCATTGCTCCCGGCGTCCGCCACCAGCGGCCTCGGGCTGGCCGAGGATGACATCTCCCAGCTGTGGCTAACCAATGCGAGTGATACCCTCACCGCAGTGGGCCTCCTGGAAACCAATGCGCAAGCGATAGGACTCGGCCAAATCTTTTACGGTGCCTCGCTCACAACCCTGTTCAACGCGCCCGGCGTGCCGAACGTTCCCGGCCCCTGCTGCCGTCTGCGTGAGGGCGGCGATCCGCGCTCGCCCGATATCATCGTGGCCCCCAACGTCGGCGTCATCTACACCGGGAGCCTCAAAAAGCAATCCGAGCATGGCGGCTTCGCTCACGACGATACCAACGTGATGCTGTTGGTATCCAACCCCGGCATCCGGGCCCACACCAATACCAGCTTTGTGGAAACCAGTCAGGTGGCTCCTACCATCCTGCAGCTGCTGGGCCTGGATCCCTCGGCCCTCGACGCCGTCAGAACCGAAGGGACGCCGGTGCTTCCAAACTTGTTTGATTCCGACCACGACTAAGGCCTGCCGCCTTCGACGCGGCGGCGATTCTCAATCCAGAGGAGCGCGGCATCACTGCCGCGCTCTTCTTTTGCAGGGCTCGCTGTGTTGGCCATTTCAACGGTAACTTGCCTGCGGGGTGTTGGTGTCAGCGCCTATCACGGAGGTTCGCTTCTGATTCGCCCGCCCCCTTGGACATCGCGCCCACTCCGGCGTAGTATCTTGCTCTCTCCCTTGAGTCCTATTTTAGAGGTGTGCGATGAAACGATTAATTCCGATTCCCAGTGGATGTGTCGACCAACTGAAAGAAGTTAAAGAAACAGGCATCGGCTATCAGATAGTTTCAGTGCAACTCAGGGACGGCAGATCATTCGATCAGGTCGTCACGAGTGAAGGCTGCGTTATAGAGGTCCGGGGGTACGAGGAAATTCCTTTCGCGCCTGAAGACGTGGCATCGGTAATGGTCAATCACAAGCGTTGGAATTTCAGGGAAGCATCGGACGCACGCGCTAAAAGTAGGGCTGCGACTGCCTGACAGTTTCATCTTACGGCCAGCAACCCCTCGGCTTCACTGCCGTCGTCGCCAAAACGCGGTCCCCTTCGGTTTGCGAATCGTCTCCAGCGTCCACCGAAACAGGGCGTAAAGCATGAAGCCGCCACTGAATAAACCAACCGTCACTAATCCAACGACAGCCATCGCACGATCCCGGAGGCGCAGCCTTTAGGCTGGACGCAGAGAAACATCCCTGAACATCAAAAAACACATAGCAGCAATCATGGCAATCACGCCGATCAATCCCCAAAACAAAAGTCTGCTTCCCCGACGCCGCCAGGAAAAACGCGCAAGAACGGGAAGGGAGATAATCTCAAAAAAAATGAGTAGTGTGGTCGGAGGCTTCTGTTGCCCCGCATGCTGGCGGGAAAACCCTGATGTAATGGATTCTTTCGCCATTACGGTCGCCACTAAATTGATGCGCCGCAGCAGCCTACCGATACACGCTTTTTTGCGAATACCTGCCCCGGTTATGATGGTGCATAAAAATAAACTCGCTATGGCACTAGCGGACGCGGCGGGTGGACAACCCTTCGAGAGGCCAACCTCGGTGACGGACCCTTTGATCTTTGCAAGGGTCCGAGTAGAGCTAACTTCAAGAAGTAAGTCATTAGCACGCACCGATGTCGAGTGGGGATCATTCCACCACAATTTCGTTGAATTCCACAGGGACCGCAATCCTTGTATCCAACTGCTTTTTCTGGCATCAAACTGAGTTCATATAGCGCCACAAGGAGGGACAACTATGAATTCCAAGCAAGTGGTTCTCATCACCGGCTCCAGCACCGGCTTCGGCAGGCTGTTCGCCGATACTCTGGCTCGCAAAGGGCACACCGTTTTCGCGACGATGCGTGACCCTGGAGGGCGCAATGCCAAGAATGCCTCCGAAATCCGTGCACTGGCGGAAAAGGATTCACTACCAATACACGTCCTTGAACTGGATGTGACCGACGACGCCTCTGTCGAGCGGGCTGTCAGTGCCGCCGTCGCCAAGGCGGGTCGCATCGACGTCGCCATCAACAACGCCGGTTACTACCTCACTGGGCTGGAGGAAGCGGTCACCACCGAACAGGCGCGGCGTCTGATGGACACGAATTTTCTTGGCCCGGTGCGCGTAAATCGCGCCGTGCTCCCCCATATGCGGCGCCAACGCAGCGGCGTGCTCATGCACATCAGCAGCGGCGCCGGCCGCGTGATTCTACCTGCCGCGGGTTTCTATTGCGCCAGCAAATTTGCACTGGAGGCGCTGGCCGAGGCGTACAGCTACGAACTTGCCGCGCAAGGAATTGAATCCGTGATTGTCGAGCCCGGCGCGTATGAGACTCCTGTTTTCGGCAATACAGTGACGGCTGCCGATCAGGCACGCACCGATACGTATGGCGCTGTCAAGGAGATCCCTGCGAAGCTCAACGCGGCACTTTCCTCCACGGCCGGCAATGCTCAGGAAGTCGCGGACACCGTTCTGCGGATTATCGAGACCCCTGCGGGCGAGAAGCAGCTGAGATATTTCGTCAGCCCCCAGAACTTCGGCGTCGAGGAGATCAACGCCCTCGCGAAGCAAGTGCAAGCCAAGGTGCTGGAAGCCTTTGGCCTCGCTGCCGACACCAAATTCCGCAAAGGTAAAGCAGCCGGCTCCGTTTAGATCTCCCGCGCAGGAACCGCGAATTCCTCTCTTCAGTTCGTCGCCGTTCGCTGCTCCTAATAGCCGTTCGACCCCGAAAATCGACCGTTCGCTGACTTTTACTTTACTTCTCAAGAACGCTCGCGCTAACCTTTCCCATGGTCGCCCTGGGCGCGGCGCAAATCTCGAAGCTTCGTCCCCGGCTACGCACCCCGCCGCCCATTACTCTGTACTCACAACTCACTGCCCCTCTTTTTTCCCGTCTTCGAACGCTCAACTCCTTTGCTTCCTATTATATCCCTGCAACCCCAGCAGTTTCATGCGATTACGCACTCTTTTGCGCAACGGCGTGCCGCTATCCATCCTATTTTCAATGGCTTCCGCACTCTTTCTGTCGCCACGGGGGTGTACCCCCTAAGTGTTCCTCAACGACAGGCCTTCAGGCCTCCAAACGCGCGAACTCTTTTGTTTGCATTGGCTTGGAGCCTCTTTGGTCTCTCTTTGCGCCCTTTTCTACCCTCGCTTCCTTTGTTTTCAATCGTTTGCAGCCTCTTTTCCGAAAACACCCGGGGTGGGGGTACCTCGTCCGCCCCTCTGCGTTGCCTCTGCGCCCTGAGCGTCTCTGCGTTATCATCTCTCCTCGATCTCCGTACCAGGAGCATTCATGCTGGTTCGCAACTTTATCTTTTGGCTGTCCACCAAGCGCAGCGTTACCAATTCCATCGCGCGCCGCGGCATGAAGCTCGGCTTCGCGCGCCGCTTCGTCGCCGGGGAAACCCTGGCCGAAGCCCTCACTGCCAGCCGCGAGCTCTGCCAGCAGGGCCGCAACGTGAGCCTCAACCACCTCGGCGAGAACGTCACCACCGAAACGGCCGCCCGCGAAGTCTGCGCCAGCTACATCGAAATGATCGAAGAGATGCACGCCAAGAATCTCGCCGGCAACATCTCCATCAAGCTCACGCAACTCGGCCTGGACCTCAGCAAGGAACTGTGCACGGCGCTCGCCGGCTCCATTGCCCGCCGCGCTCGCGATCTCGGGCGCACCATCGAAATGGATATGGAAGGCAGCGCCTACACCGACGCAACGCTGGACATCTTTGAAGCCGTGCAGCGCGAGTCCGGCAACACCGGCTTGGCCGTTCAGGCCTATCTCCACCGCACGGAAAAAGATTTGAAGCGCCTCGTCCCGCTGAAACCAAAAATCCGTCTGGTCAAAGGCGCCTATCGCGAGTCCAAGAAAATCGCCCTGCAAGGCAAATCCGCAGTCGACGCCAACTACAAGCGCGTGACCACGCTATTGCTGGAAGGCGCGGCGCAAGGGCTTTTCTTGCCGGCCATCGCCTCGCACGATCCGTTCATGGTCGCCCACGCGCAAGCGGAAATCGCTCGCCTAAAGCTCCCCAAAGACCGCTATGAGTTCCAGATGATTTATGGAATTCGCCGCGACTTGCAGCAAGAAGTGCACGCTGCCGGCCACACGCTGCAAGTGTACGTGCCCTTCGGCACAGATTGGTGCCCCTATTTCATGCGCCGCCTCTCGGAACGCCCAGCCAATTGCTGGTTCGTCCTGCGCAGCCTGCTCGCCGAGTCCGGCCAGCCCCGCGCCCGCACCGCCTGAATTTTCAAAGTATGCAGAGCGCGTTCACTACAGTAGCGCAGGGCGGTGTCCGCGGAGCCCTGCGGCTTTTTCTAAGTCGCAGCGGTTCAATCCGTGATGTCGAAGTCCACCGATCGATTCGGCGCTTGATTGTGTGCGCTGTCCGCCGCCTGCACCACTAGTCGATAACTCCCAGGGGCCAAACCCTTCACGTTTACCACCAAGCCGCCCGGTATCACCGGATTTCCCTTCTGAATAAAGTCATCCGCCGGCGCCAGCCCGCTGAAGAACACATCCTTGTTACTCGCGCGCTCATAAATGTGGTACGCGAAGCCCACGCGCGGCGGCGTAGCCGACACCAGTCCCGGCTCGTAGATCTCCGTGTACAGGATCACATTGTCGGTGCGCTTGAATCGGTTGCTCGCCGAAGGCACAATCTGCATCCCCTTCAACACCAGCGGCGTGCGATCCTCCAGCAGCACCGAATCCAGCCCGGACGGAATGTTCGTGATCCGTACCGGGGAATTCGTCAGCGCCACGCCGCCCAGACTGAAATGCTGCCCGTCGTAAGCGTCGATCTGCAGCGGCGATTCAAATTTCCCAAACGTGTCGCCTCCTCCGCTGAGCACTACGGTTAACTTGTAAGTGCCCGGGGCCGCATCGAACTGGTTCTGGTAGCGATACGGAACCTTGGTGAATTCTTTCCACTCATCCTTTTCCAGATCCAGATTCACCGTATCGCTGAAGCGCGCCCCCACAGACCCGTCTGCGTTGTACGCGATCCCCAGAATATTCACGTCGGCGTGATACTTGCCTTTCTCTTTGTTGAACTTCAACGATTCCGAGGGAATCTCCATCGCCAGGTTCACGCGCGCCACGTTCGGCGCGGTGTAAAAGTAAGGCGTTTGCAGCGCGCCGTGGATCGTACCTACGCTCGCTCCCGCCGCGTGCAGCTCCAACTGCTTCTCCAGCGGCTTGCCGTCCAGCGGATTGACCGTTCGCGCATTGCAGTACCCGCTGCGCGAACGCACATTCATTCCGCCGCCGTGATTCAATTTCACTTTCAGCGTGTGGCAACTGCCCTCCGGAGTCTCCGGCGGCACGTAGCCCAAAATATAAAACTCGCTCTGCTCGCGTCCGATTTTCTGGAGCCCGCCGAGCAAATCGTTGGTGTTAAAAATAGAAAATCCGCCGGTGCCCTCTGCCAGCGCCGCAAGTATCTGCTGGTTCGTGGTCGCGGAAGTCGGAAACTGCGGCACAATCGTGCGCGACTGGTTGTACGGATTGTTCAACGGATTCCCGTACGGGTTGTTGTTGTAACCTCCGGTACCGGTTCGTGTTCCCCCGCCGCCGGTGCTTCCGGTTCCACCTTTGCCGCCGGCGCCACCCGTGGTGCCTCCGGTTCCTCCCGTTCCGCCTTTACCACCCGTGCCTCCGGTTCCTCCCGTGCCGCCGGTCCCGCCGGTTCCACCCCTGCCGCCGGTTCCGCCAGTGCCGCCGGTACCTCCCGTCCCTCCAGTTCCGCCGCGACCTCCGCCGCCCGTTCCTCCGCCGGCACCGCCTGTGCCACCGCCACCGCCGCCGGGACGTTGCGGTTCACCCAGCGAGTAAGAAGTCAGCACCAATCGGGCGGGAGGGCGGGAATTAGACGCGGCATGTTGCGCTACAGCGCGCCCCTGGCTTTCCGTTTCGTTTCGTGCGCTTCCCGCCGGCGGCGCTCCGCTAACCAGGCCGCGCACATCCAGCGAATAAATCGCGACGTTGGCTTTGTTGCACGCGTCGATGGTGGCGGTCAGTTCCGATTCGTTCTCCGGCGTCAAGGCGAATCCCGCCGAAAAAAGCACCAGCATTTTTCGCCCCGGCACGGAGCGCAAATTTTTCGCCAGGCTGCGCACCGCCAGCAGCATGGTACGCGCGCCAAAATCCGCCTCCGCATTGCTCAGCGAAGAGAGTCCCATGGAAGCCACGGTCACCGGCGTAGAGGTTGTCGCATCCGCAGAGTTCGAATCCACGCTCGAATATTTCACGCCCTTGACCGCCGCGGTCAGCGCGTCGGCATTGGCCGTAAAATTCTGCACGATCTGCAGTTTGCCTCCGAAATCCACCACCGCCATCATGCGGTCCGGGCCGGAGTTGGCCTGCACAAACTTTTCCGCCGCCCCGCGCGCCTGGATCTGGTCCGGGGCAGCCATGGACGAATTATCAAAAAACAAAATCAAGTAATGCCTTTGCCCTTTCGCTTGCACGGAAATATCCGAGCCCGAAGAAAAACTAGCGACCGGCTGCTCCTTGTTGTCCTCATAAATCTTGAAATCCTTGTCGGTGAGGTCGCGAATGTAATTTCCTTTTTTGTCGGTCACCACCGCGTCCACCAGGACCAGCCGCGATTCCTTTCTGATCACCACCGGCGAGGTTTGGGGCTCGGCCGGCGCCGGGGGAGCGGGTGCGGCTTGCTCCTGCGGCGGCGCCTGCGCTGCCAAGCGCCGCGCGCCACCGAAAAAACCGAGTAACGCCGCGCTGCATCCCAGCCATGCAATTTTGGTCATGCGATGTGTTTTCATGTGTGCCCCCAAACTCAAAAGCTAATACGGAATACTTACGGCCCCGTTGCGCGCGGCCATCTGCGCGCCTTCCGCGTCGCGGACCACCATACGCACCAGGTACGTTCCGGGTTTGATATCGAAGCTCGATTTCAGGGTGAACCCGGAGCGGCTCAGCCGTTCTAATGTCTTGTCCAACAATTTCATTTCGACAATCTTCTGGCCGCCGGTGACAAAATTTCCGTTTTCGTCAAAAATCGCCGTGGACACCGTCAGATCATCGTTATTGCGCCCGTCTGCTTTGCGAAAACGAATCCCCTTGACATCCACGCGGGTCAAAACCGCCAGGCGCGCCTGCGATTCATCCTTCCTGAAGAATTGCGTTTGCAACGCCACCGGCAAATCGTTTATTTCGTCCTGCGAGAAGAGAGCTTCCTGAATCTCTTCCTTGGCGGCCTCCGCGGGATCCTTGATGGTGCGCGGGGCGTAGTATCCGTGCCGCGCCTGTACGTTGAATTTTTGCTTGCCCGCCAGCGATACTTTCAGGGTGTGATACGCTCCATTGATCTTCAGGTTTTGCGGAGAGAATCCCAGCAGGTAGGACATGGCCGGCGCTGCCGCAGCCTCTCGCAATCCTTCCTCGATGTCGTTGCGATTGTGAAAAAAGGTCCCGCCCGTGCCGTCCGCCAATTGCGCGAGAATGTCCGCTTGCGCCAACTGTGACTGGAGCAGATACGAACCCTTGATTCCGGCGGTCCTTATCGAACCCTGCGAAGGGTCGCTGATGTCCCCCATGTCGGGAGTGTAGAGGCCGCGCGCGTCGATGGTATTGATCACGATGTTGGAGCGATTCGCACGGTCGATCAGGGACGAGGAGTCCGAGGTAAGTATGTTGGTAATGACAAAACCCGGCGACACAAACACCAGC
>Ga0210406_10001496_pt1 | contig 28294 bp, 25 predicted proteins | sample IncBWC30MmetaG_FD_155454 | JGI IMG/M metagenome (GOLD analysis project Ga0210406, IMG submission 155454) | Forest soil microbial communities from Barre Woods Harvard Forest LTER site, Petersham, Massachusetts, United States - Inc-BW-C-30-M | ecosystem: Environmental > Terrestrial > Soil >... | reverse complement strand
CTCGCTGCCAGTGTTAGTTTCTCTGACATTAGCCAGTCGATGCTATATGTCGTCGACTCAAATGACGCGGCCGCCCTCCAGCATCGCATCGGTCGCTGCGCTGCCTTGATCATGGCAACGCCTCCGCGCGAATCCCCGCTCGCAGCGCGCGTGCGTCCAGTCGTCGGCGGATGATGTCCTGCCGGCGCCTGTCGATTGGAGAGCGCCACATCAACAGGCCGGCGACTAGGTACAACGCCGCAGGGATGAACAGCAAAGTGAGGAGCAGACCGATCACGCCCCAGTGACTGTTCGACTGTGCTGCAGGATCGTAGTTGAATAGACCGATCGTGAGGAACGCGAAACCGCCACCCAATGCGATATTACCCTTCGTGACCAGCGACTTCAGGGCGTAGTAATTGGCGGCGCGATTCTTGCCCGTTCTTAATTCGTCGAAGTCCACGATATCTCCGAGGATCGCATCGGAGGCAACCCGGCTTACGGCATCCGCAAAGCCGCTGATTGTTATCAAAACAAGCGCCGGTATGTAGCTCGCGGGCCCGGGTGTTAGCGGCGCCAGCAACGGGTAGATGAGTGCATCGCCGAACACCCCAAGGGCCCAGGCCCGGTGCTTGCCGATGCTGCGAATGATCCGGAGCCAGATTGGGACGGACAGCAGGTTGGCGACCGCGTAGCTCAGCAAGATGACCGGAAACGCCTGTGGCAACTTGAGGTAGCTAACGACGTAGATATAGGACAGCGCCAGAAACACGCCGAGACTGATGCCGCTGATGCTATAGCTCAGCAGGAACAACAGCATCGGGCGGTTGTGTCGGACGTTGGCAAGAATGCCCCAGAAGCCGATGGGGCTGCGTGCCTGGCCGGGGCGCCCGCGCGGCCCGTAGCGAAATGCAATCGGTACCGTGATCGCAAACAACACGGCCACGAGCTCCGCGTTGAAATGCAGTACGTCCGCATTGAAGGAAACGTCGCGCGACATGCCGAGAAACGGGGATACCAGAAACAACAAGCTGCCGAGGTAGTACGCAGTTGCCCGGTACGTAAAGATCCGTGTCCGTTCGAGATACTCGCTGGAGATGTCCGCGCCCCAGGCATCATAGGGAATGATCGCCATGGTCCAGCCGAAGTACAGGCAGATCGTCCAGCCCAGGTAGTACCCGCCACCGATGCCCTTGTGCGGCGCGTAGAGAAATGCGACTGCGACGGACGAGACAACCGCCCCGGCTGCGAGCCAGGGCTTGCGGCCGCCCCAGAGATGAGCGCCGCGGTCCGACAAGTACCCGATGATCGGATCGATGACGGCGTCAAAAATTCGCGCAACCACCATGACGGTACCGATCAGTCGGGTGCTGAGACCCATTTCGGTGGCGTAAAAGCCTGGAATCACGAGCGAGGCACAGTAAAGGAGCATCGCCTCCGGCACGCCCGGTGCCGCGTAGGCTGATATGGCGGAGAACCGAGAGGTTCGGGCACCGGTAGCGGTGACCCGCGTCATTGACGCTCGGCCTCCACGCGTTGCCTGCGACTCTGCGCGATCGCGTCGCGGGTCTCTCGGACGACCCGGCTCACGACCGGATCGGCCTGCACAGCCTGCCAATATGCCGAAAGTTTCGGAAACCGCTGCAACGGTGGGTCCGTGCCGAATACTGAGGGAACCCACTCTTCGGCGAGAATGAGCATCGGGGCGAGCGCACCATCGGCCACGGTGAGTGATGGGCCTACCGCGTAGCCGTTCATGCCGATGTAGACCTCAAGAGCGGCAAGCGCCTCGGCGACCTTGACGACCGCCGCGTCGATGACAGCCCGACCCCACTCAGAACGCCTCGTGGCGAGTATGTCGAACAGCGGCACCATCGCCATGACCAGGTAGATGTCGCTGATGCGCGTCACGAGCCGCACTTGTGCACGCTGCCACGGATCCGCCGGCAGCAGCGGCGGAGACGGGAAGGTCTCTTCCAGGTACTCGCAGATGACCTCGGACTCGGGCAGCGCGCGCCCATCGTCGAGGACGAGTGTCGGCACGCGGCCCAGCGGGTTGATCTTCAGGTAGTCGCCTTTCGGCAGCTTCGAGTTGCCAAACCCCGGCGGTTCGACAATCTCGAACGGTATGCCTTTCGCGTACAGCACGAGGCGGACGCGCGTCGGAAACGGTGAGGCGAAAAACTGGTATAGCTTCATCATATTTCTCCGCGAGAACCGCCGGCCTTCAGATTCATACCTACTAGAACATATCGAAGAAAGCGAGCGAACTGCTAATAATTGCGTATCCCGCGGGCATCGAACAGTTTTTTGGGAGCCATGACTTTCATGCAGGCCTGCACGATCATCAAAGCCTCGAATTGAGCAGTAGGTAGTCTTTCTCTGCAGCACGCGCGAGCCGCGACAGTGAGTCTGCTGGTCCGGCCTCCATTTCCCGTCGCAGCATCATCCGCGCGAGCACGCCGCGCCAGCCTGGCGGCACGCCAAAGTCGCAGTGATAGTTGACACGGCACCGGCTGTCGCCAACGGCAGTGCAGCTGACGTTTTCACGCACCGTGATGCCTAGCGGTAACTGGATATTCAATCCAATCTGCCGCCGCGCAGCGTCGATCTCGGTGTATTCGAGCGCCACGGCGAGACGCAGAATCCGTGGCCCGGATTCACCAAAGATTTGTTGACCAACGACCGCGGGGCCCAGTGGAACAATACGCGTCACACGAATGTCGAAGAACGTTGGCCATCCAGCGGGATCCGTAAGAAGCTTCCACACGACGTCGATGGGCGCCCTCACCAGACCCGTGGGACAACTAATAATTGGCATCGGTCCATCCTTCACAATCATTGTGCGCGAACGCCCAGTTTAGTTACTTCATGTAGTGTTACCGTTTATAGTGTTACCAACAGTAGCATATAGACCGGATTGGTGCACGTCGAGAGTGGTGTGCTTTCGTTGCGAATCAAGACTTGATGAACGCCAGCAAGTCGGCGTTGATGGTGTCCGCCTCGCTAGTGGGCATACCGTGCGGGAATCCCTTGTAAGTCTTTAGGATCGCGCCCTTGACCAATTTGGCACTCAAGGGGCCCGAGTCGGCATACGGGACGATTTGATCATCATCGCCATGCATCACCAGCGTAGGTACTGTGAATTTTTTTAGGTCCGGAACGAAGTCAGTCTGAGAAAAGGCGACGATGCCGTCGTAATGTGCCTTGATGCCTCCCATCATGCCCTGACGCCACCAATTCTGAATGACCCCTTGCGAAGGTTTTGCGCCGGCACGGTTATAGCCGTAAAAAGGACCAGTCGGCAGATCGACATAGAATTGGGCCCGGTTGGCGGCGACTTGCGCCTGAAATCCGTCGAAGACCTCTTTCGGCAAGCCTCCTGGATTGGCCGGCGTCTTGACCATGATGGGTGGCACCGAGCTGATCAGTACTGCTTTTGCAACCCGACTCTCTCCGTGACGAGCGATATATCGTGTCACTTCACCGCCGCCGGTGGAGTGCCCAACGTGCACGGCCTTCTTCAGATTCAGATGCGCGGTGAGTGCAGCGAGGTCATCGGCGTAGTGATCCATGTCGTGTCCGTCACCGACCTGGCTCGAGCGTCCATGGCCGCGCCGGTCATGCGCGATGACGCGGAATCCATGATTCAGGAAAAACATCATCTGTGCGTCCCAGTCGTCGGCCGACAGCGGCCAGCCGTGAGAGAAAACAATGGGCTGTCCGCTGCCCCAGTCCTTGTAGAAGATCGTGACTCCATCTTTCGTTGTGATCGTGCTCATTTTCATGTCTCCGGTTTTAGGCGGACGCTGAGCGCCTGCGTTTGTTGATTCGCTTATCGCTCCGAACGGTGCTGCGCCGGCTAGCGCGGCGGCTGCGCTTTCGAGCATTCTGCAATGATAAGTACTCATAGTGACCCGTCTAATGACAGATTGCCATGCCATGGAATCCGTCATTTCGACCGCATCGCCGGCCGCCCCAGTCACAATGCGTTGGAATACGCACAATTCAGATATTGGCCGGCAACCTGAATTTATGAAGATTCTGCGGATCAATGCATTTATCCGACTTACCGCAAGGTGCACCGCATGCTCTTCAAAGACTCGCCGAAGGCCGCCAATTCCCGTAACCAGCAGGCACACGAAGCATCCTTGGTTACTTCTCAGTACATTTCAGCGGCAAGCGAAGCACCGGCGGCGTGGCCGCGATGCTTCAATTGTTCAGCACCACTGGATGGCCGCTTCTGCGCGAACTGCGGCCAAGCCGCCAGTAGCGACATGCCAAATGCAATGCAATTTGTGCATCAGACCATAGAAAGCATTACTCACGCGGACTCGCGACTGTGGCGCACGCTCAGGCTGTTATGGTTCCGACCCGGCCAGTTGACCCTGGAATTCATGGAAGGGCGACGTGTCTCATTCCTACCGCCGGTCAAACTCTACTTTGTCTTCAGCGTCATATTCTTCGCGCTCGTGTCACTCTCGCGCCCGCGGACCGCGTTGACGCAATTCATCCACGCCAAACACCGGCGAGAACTCTCTCCGGAGATTTGCAGCAAGTGGCTTGTTTTCGGAGATCACGCATGGACAGAGCACCTCACGCATATTTGTGAAGAAAGTGTACGCGACCATGGCGCCAATCTGCTGCAGGCATCGGTCGACACCATGCCGGATGCGATGTTCATCTTCGTCCCATTGATTGCTCTTTCCCACATGTTGATGTACTCGCAGCCGCGGCACCTCTACGCGGAGCATCTATTGTTCTTTTTGCATGTTCATGCATTTGTTTTTTCGATATTGACCGTGTGGCTGGTGCTGCATGCGTTAGGTGCAATGTGGCCGAATGCAAGATCAACACCGGTGTGGCTCACTTGTACAATGTTCTCGATGATGCCTCTCTACGGCGCTTTGGCCCTCAAGCGCGTTTTCAGGAGGAACTGGGTCGGCACGGTTGCCCGCACCCTCGCATTGCTCGCAGTCTATGTGGCTGTCTCCGGCGTCATGCTAGTCGGCGTATTGATATGCGCGCTTCTTCGAGCGTGAGGTGCATTTGTTGCGCCACCTACACATTGTACCGAACGGCCCAAAAAGCCGACATCAAGCGGACAAACGTGCCTATCACCATGCTTACCGACCGCGGCGCGCGGGGCGCGGGGCGAGCGCTCGAGCAAAATGAAATTTCCGGGGGATGGCATGAGCGGCATCATAAAAACGACAGGCAAAGTCTTGCTGAAAGGCGCCGGTGTGGTGATGGCGGTGGCCATCTCGGTAGCCGGTTACCTTATCTATCCGGGAACACCGAGCAACGCTTCCAGCCTGATATTTAAAGGCTTTGTGCCGCTGCCATCCGCCGGCTTGCTTTCAATACTCGACTATTTGACGGTGAGTGATGATGAGTTATTCGTCACGAATGAGAGCACCGGCGATGTATATAGAGTTCACATCCGCAAGGACATTTTGCCCACCGCCTCTGATGTCGCGAGATTGCCGGGGGAGCCGGCGGCACATGGAGTGGTCATTGAGCCATCGAGTCATCTCGCCTTTGTAACGCGCAGCGACGCGAATTCCGTCGATATTTTCGATCCGGCCACCATGGCTGCGATCAAACACATTCCGGTGGCGGATGATCCGGATGCGATCTTTTACGATGAAATCAACAAGCTCGTGTATGTCGCGAGCGGCGATTCGCATCTGGCGACATTGATAGACCCGTCGACTCAGGCGACGCTCGCGACCATCCCGCTTGGCGGCAAGCCCGAGTACGCGACGCTCGATGCATCGACAAAACTGCTATACCAGAATCTGCACGATACCAGCAGCGTCGTGGCAATCGACATCGCCAAGCGTGCGGTGGTACAACGTTGGCCGCTTCAAGGATGCGTGGCGCCGACAGGAATGGCCATCGATGAGATGCATCGACGATTGTTCATCGCCTGCGGCGCGAATGCCGTGCTGGCGGTTTTCGACCTGACCGGGCACCGCGTCGTCGCGACCATACCGATCGGCAAAGGGCCCGACTCCGTGGCCTTTGATCCCGCACTGCATCGCATCTATACAACCGGCAAGTCCGGGGCTCTGGTGGTCATTCAGCAGGACGAGCCGAATAAGTACGAAGTACTTGATACCGTTCATCTGCATTACGGAGCGCACACACTGACGCTGGATCCCAGGACGCACGCTCTCTATGTGGGATATGCGGGTCTGGTCGTCAATCCGCGCATCGCCGTATTCATTCCTCGTCCCTAGCTGCCGTCGCTCACCGACCCTAGGTCCGCACGTATGTTCGGATGCGGACACATTGTCGCGCCTCATCCGCAATTCGGACATTAAGCCAAAACCTGCGGACCTTACGATTTCCAACGTTCACCGGCTGATTGCAGCGTTGGCTCGCGCACGCAGGGCATCTGTCGGATCCGGCCGTGATTTTCGGCCTCCATCGGTCCTGACCGTACACAAGGTTATATGCAACTCCATACTCTTTTTCTCGCGACCATTACGTTCACATCCATGCTTGGCGGCTGCGCCACATTGCCCTCCGGCAAACCGGATCCCAGCGATCGTTTCGAGCGCGTCAATCGGTCGGTCTTTTCATTCAATCGCGCGATTGACCACGCCGTGGTCCGCCCGATGGCGCGCGCTTACGTCAAGATCACGCCCGCGCCGGTGCGCAGCTCGATATCGAACTTCTTCACCAACCTTGATTACCCGATCACAATCGTCAATGACTTCCTGCAAGGCAAACTTCATGACGGCTTTAGCGATGTGGGTCGATTCGGAGTGAACAGCGTGATTGGCATCGGCGGTCTGTTCGATCCCGCCAGCCACTGGGGAATGGAAAAGCACAACGAGGACTTTGGCCTAACGCTGGCGCGGTGGGGGCTTGGATCAGGGCCTTATCTCATGTTGCCGATCTTGGGGCCTTCCACGGTTCGCGATGCACCGGGACGCGTTGCCGATCGTTTCGTGACTCCGACGTCATACCTCAACAACACGGGTCTGGAGGTGGGGACCTTCGTCGCCAAAGGAGTGACGGCGCGCGCAGGTGTTTTGGACATGGATCAAGTGATCGACTCGGCGTTCGACCCTTACGCCTTCGTGCGCAATGCCTGGCTGCAGCGGCGCGAATATCAAATACATAATGGCAAGGTGCCGGAGACCATGATTCCGGAAGACGAGAGCGACCGAAAACCGCCGGAGGAGGGCGACCGAAAGGAGCCCGAAGGTGGCGAGCGAAAGTCACCCGAGGAAGCCACCGGGCAGGCGGCGCCCTGAGAGAACTGCGATATGCATGGCGCTCGCTCCACAGCTGATCAAGTGCTGGCCGGCATCGATCTGACCCGCAAGCGAATCGTGGTAACAGGATGCAACTCGGGCATTGGATTCGAGACGATGCACGCGCTCGCCGCCAACGGTGCGCACGTCATCGGGCTCGCGCGGACGCGTGATAGCGCTCAGGCGGCGTGCAAGTCAGTGGGTCCCTCGGCAACAGCGATTGCCTGCGACCTGACGAGTCTTGAATCGGTGCAAGACGCAGCCGATTCGATACTCAGGCTGCCCGGTCCGCTGGATGCCGTCATCGCGAACGCGGGGATCGCGAATCTTCCCACGCTGCAGACACGCTACAGGGTCGAGCTACAGTTTCTTGTCAATCACATCGCCCATTTTGCGCTGGTCAATCGTCTCGCCGGTGCGGTTCGCAGCGGTACCGGGAGGATCGTGATTGTGAGCGGCGATGCGAGCATCAGGCAAGCGCCGGCCGAGGGAGTCATGTTCGACAATCTCGACGGTCAGCGCTTCTATGACCCGTGCATATTCCATGGACAAGCGAAATTGGCGGCGGCACTTTACGCCAAGGAACTTTCGCGGCGCCTGGCCTCGCGCGGTGTGGCGGTCAATTCCTTGCATCCCGGCTCCACGAGAGGTACCGGCATCGACAAATACCGGACCTCAACCCGGCGGTTAAGCAGTCGGGTCGCGCGGTTGTTCATGAAGTCTCCGGCCCAAGGTGCGGCGACTCAAACGTTGCTGGCGGCGAGTCCACAGGTTGCGGGCATGACCGGTGAGTATTGGTCGGATTGCCAAATTGCCCCCGGTAATCCGCTGCTGGCGGACGAAGGTCTCGGTCGCCGCCTGTGGGAGACGTCCGAAGGAATCGTGTCTTCGATTGGTGCAGCAAGGAGCAGCGCACGAATGGCGGCAGTTCAAGAATCTGCGATCGTCGACTCGCCGCCGTTACGCGCGATCCGTCGCGCGGCGGACTTCGTCGGATTCTGAAATCCTCGCGTGCGTATGCAGCACAGGCAACACGACGCGGACCTCCAGGCCGCCCCCCGGCCGATTCTTGAGAGTGATCTCGCCACCATGCCCCTGGACAATGGCTTGAGCCACCGTGAGGCCCAAACCGACACCCCCCGTGCTGCGATTGCGCGATTTTTCAACTCGATAGTAGGGACGGAAGACCTCATCGAGGGCTTCCGGGGGTATGCCGGGTCCGCGGTCCCTGATGGTCACGACGAATGCCGTTTCCTCACGGCACAATTCAATTTCCGGGTTCTTTGCATATTTCGCGGCATTGTCGATCAAATTGGTGAAGGCGCGTGTCAGGTTGAACGGTCGACCCCGATAAGCGGCGCGTGCAGGCCCGACATAGCCGATCGCGATGTTCTGATCGGCATAATTGTTCGCAATGTTGAGAAGAACGTGCGGCAGATCGAAACTGGTGGTCTCTTCGGTCGTGGCGTCGTCTCGAAAGAAGGCGAGAGCTTCGTCGACCATGTTCTGCATCTCATCCACATCTCTGAACAGGCGCGACTGCTGCTCCTGGTCCTCGATGAATTCGCCCCGCAAACGTATGCGGGTCAATGGGGTTCGTAAATCGTGGGAAATGGCCGCCAACATCATGGTTCGATAGGCCACGAATTTCTGAATTTGCGCCTGCATGGCATTGAATGTTTTGATGACCTGCTGCAGTTCTCTGGGTCCCGTTTCGGCGATTGGCGGGGCTCGCGGGTTCAATCCGAATTGGCGCACCGCTGTCGCAAGTCGCTCAATCGGTCTGGAGATCTGGCGCGCGGCGAACGCCGCGACGACGGTTATCGATACTGCCAGGAAGCACAGCCACATCGCCCAGCGATCGGCCAAGGGCATTCCCCAGGTGCGTCGCGTCACACTGAAGACAAGCCAACTCCCATCATTCAATTGCACCGCCAACATGTAAGGTGCGAGGGGTTTGGTCTGATCGTAGAGGATTCCAGGAGGCACCGATCCGGCCCTGCCGGGCATGAGAACCGCAACGGCTCGCTTCAGGTGAGCACTGATCGTTTTCTGTGCGTTCTCATCCTCGCGGCGCGGCGCGGCTTCGAGCGACGCCGATGCGCGCGATGCCTTCGCATACCAGTCGGTGCGAAACTGATCAGGCGCCGCCGCCGCTGCCAGTGCTTGCCGCATCGATGGCGGAGCGGCTTCGATCATGCGCACTATGTCGGCGGCTTCATTCAGCAAGCTCGTTCGGTCCAACGGCTCATGCGACCACGCGCCGCCAAGGGTCCTGAACAGGCCGACCAGCGCAAGCGTCACGGCCACCGCCAGTACTTCCGTCACGGCGAAGCGGCGCGCGATGGTGTCTGAAAACCAGGCTGAGCGCTTCATCCGCGGCTCACCGCCGGCGCAAAAATGTAGCCGCCGTTTCGTACCGTACGAATCAGTATGGGGTTCTTCGGGTCTTCCTCGAGCTTGTAGCGAAGGCGGCTCACCTGCACATCGATGCTTCGGTCGTAAGCCACGTGCGCCGAGCCGCGCGCGAAATCGATCAACTGATCGCGCGTCAGAACGCGCTGTGGATGTTCGGCAAAGGCCAGCAATAGGTCGAATTCGCCGCCCGACAGCAACACCAGTGTGTTTTCGGCCGAGCGCAGTTCACGCCGGGCCACGTCAAGGCGCCAATCGGCGAAACGCAACACCGGCCGAGTCTCGCTGCGCGTCGGTGCCGCAGCCTTCTCCGCGGTTCGTCGCAGCACCGCTTTGACACGGGCCAACAACTCGCGTTGATCGAACGGTTTGGTCAAATAGTCATCGGCCCCGAGCTCGAGGCCTACGACTCGATCCGTAGGGTCCGACACGGCGGTGAGCATGATGATCGGCACTACAAGTTGAGCACGCAACCGCCGGCACAGCTCGAAGCCGTCTTCCTGCTGCAGCATGACATCGAGAATCACGAGATCGATCGGCTGCTTCTCCAACGCAGCGAACATCGCAGCGCCGTTCTGCGCAACCGATACGATGTGCGAATGCTTGCGGAAGAAGTTCGTCAACAAGGACAGGATGTCCTCGTCATCATCGACTAACAGCAGATGGGGCATTGCCAGCACTCTCCAAGGACACCACGCGCCGGTGACCGGCTGATGTCCGCACAAAGGGTCTTTGTTTCAGCTTGGACACATTGCGGCGTCCAGCCCGCACTTTGCACCTCAGACCGGTAATTGACCGGTGTACATGGCCGGTTCTCGAATGACGCCTCCGACCTCGTACTGTTCGATCGAGTGGGCAATCCATCCAACCGCTCGACCCAATATGAATAGAGAGTCCTTGCTGTCCATGCCAAGTCGCCGTGCGAGGTAGACGTTGGTCAGGGCAAAGTCGGGCTCCAATCCTGTAGAGTCGCGCACGACGGCAATGGCGCGTTGGAGTTTGCGAAAGTCGGCGTCGTCGACGAAAATCTCAGTCAGCCGCTGCAACACCGCGCGCGCGCGCGGGTCGCCATTCTTGTACAAGTCCGACCCGAAACCCAGAATCTCCTCACCCTCGCGCATTCGCCGTACAACCGGGTCTTGCGGCTCGCGCGAGTTCGCCACTTCGTTGAGTAAGCGGGCAAGTCCTTCATGCCTGCCGATTTTGGTTCGGCGCCCCATCGAAACTGAAAGCCCTGTCAGCACAGAACGGTAAGGCGTGACACCGGTGCTGGCCACAGCACGCACTGCATAGGTTCCGGGCTCGAATCCGTGGTCGGCCGACAGAACCATGACGCGGCGGATGAGGTCGGCCATATCGTCGGAGGCGCCGAGACCGCGAGCGACACTCACATGCAATGGATCACTGCTGGGGGAGTGTGTCTTGATCAGGAACGCCGCCAGCCAACGAAGCACATCAACGCCGGTCTGGCACATGCCTTCGCGCGTCAGGTCATAGGCGCGCGGGTTGGCAATTTCGATGAACGGGAACACGGCCGTGGCGCGATCCGCCGCGCTGGTACCTGAAAAGAGCCGCAGCATCTCCATCAGTTGAACGGGCGCATTGGGTAATGCGCGCGTGAAAACCGCAGACCGATCCGCTTGCCACAGCAATGCCGCAACATCCTCGACGCTTCGGGTCTCCGACAACCGAACTGCGTTCTCGCCGCGATAGTGGGGCCCTTGCTCGGTGATGAGAGTGATGTCGGTCTCGCGACGCAGGCCGCCTGGCCGTTCGGCGGCGGGCGCCTCATCGCCGCCCGCAACGCGTTCGATATCGGCTCTCCAATAACGGTTGCGGCGGGTCCCGGGGACCGACTGCGAGCGAATTTTCTTGCGGCTCACGTAGGCATAAAGCGTTGGGAGACTTACGCGGAGCATCCGCGCGGCCGTTTCGGCGGAAACATATAGGTCGTCTTGCATAGCCAATGTATGTACGGTTTTCGTCAAGATTGACGAGATAAGCGGATTATCACACGATATTTGTAAATAAGAAATACATGTTGATTGTATGGATCAATATCAAGGGGGGTTTCATGGCGCTATCACTCAAACTTTGGATGCCGACCCACGGCATATGGTTGCGCTGGGCATTGGGGTTAGGGCTCGCAGTCCCGTCGCTTGTGCCCGTCGCGGATGCGGAGCAAGGGGCGTCGCAATCGGAAGCGTCGGGCGCCCATCTCGAGGAGATTCTAGTCACCGCGCAGAGGCGAGAATCGAAGCTCGAGGACACCCCGATAGCGGTGTCGGTGATCGATGGCGGCGAAATTCAGCGGGAAAGATTGATCAACCTCAGCGACATCGCGGCGAAAGTCCCCAGCATCACCTTCAATCAGGTGAATCATTCCGAATCGTTCATTTCAATTCGCGGAACGACCATCGGCAATGACGCTGCCGGAATCGACCAGGGTGTCTCCGTATTTATCGACGAAGTCCCCACGACGGGCTTTGGGGATGACAGCCCCGATCTGTACGATCTGCAAAGTGTCGAGGTGCTGCGTGGTCCGCAAGGCACACTGTTCGGTCGAAATGTGACCGGGGGAGCCGTATTGATCCGCACCATGCCGCCGAGCTTCACTGAGTCGGGGCGCGCGACTGTAACGTACGGCTCCGATAATCTCATGGAAGTACAGGGCTACGACACCGGGCCGATTGTGGCGGAAACCCTCGCAGGCAAAGTAGCAGTGGATGTTCGTCGACGCGATGATTTTCTGACGAACATCGCTCTGCACGACAAGACTTACGGCGAGAACGTGGGATCGGTCCGAGGCCAGCTATTGTGGACACCCATCTCGGACCTGCGCGTGTTGTTGGGAGGCGACTACTTGGACGACACCTCGGCAGGAAAAACGCAGTGGCTGGTTGGCAATTTTCAACCAAGTCTCTTCCCGACGTTAAGCTACAGCCCGGACGTTACCAACCAGGGCTCGAATGCGCACACTGAGAAGAAGGTCGGGGGACTGCTGAGTCACGTCGATTGGGATCTGGCCTTCGCAACATTAACCTCGGTCACGGGTTATCGAAAGGTTGACGAGCATGTGCATTTCTCAACCTCAGGCGATCCTTTCAACAGCATCATTTCCGATCCGGTTATCCACGACAACCAGATCTCGGAGGAGCTACGGATGACTTCGCCGGCGGGTCAGCGTCTTACCTGGGTGGGCGGTCTATTTTATCTCCATGCGGACCGTGCCTACCTGCAAACCGTGTCCTTTGACGCGGTCCCCGGTACCCGACTCAATGCCTTGGCTCAGTTTGGAATTCCGAGCCTTGCACGATTCTTGAGCCCCTATGTCAATCAGGCCAATCAGCACGTTGCGGTGGACAGCAGGGCCGCGTTCGGTGAAGCAACATTTGAGGTGACATCGAAACTCAAAATGACCGTGGGTGCACGTTATTCCAGCGAGTCGAAAGCCGGACACACGGAAATCAGCGATACCAGCGTGACAAACCCCTCCTTAAGTTCCGGGCCGTACTCCAAGACCTGGACGGCATTGACGCCCAAAGCGCTGGTGTCATACACGCCTGTGTCCGACGTGATGATATACGTGAGCGCCACAAAAGGCTTTGAGAGCGGCGGTTACGATACCAATGGCACCACCAACGCAGAGCTTGCCTCGGCGTATAACCCGGAATACGTATGGAGCTACGAGAGCGGAATCAAGACCGCGCTTCTGGAGAAGCGCCTGCAGATCAATCTGGCCGTTTACGATGCCGAATACAAGGACCTGCAAACGCGCAACTTCGATCCGATTTCAGGCAACATCATTGCAGGAAATGCCGCAAAAGCGCGGGTGCGAGGCGGCGAACTCGAGGTGGAGATGGTACCGGCCGAGTGGCTGACGCTTGGGCTTTCCTACTCATACACCGATGCGAAATACCGCAGCTACCTGGTGCCGAACGCTCCGCCCGCGCCGTCGACCGATAACTCCGGCCATACCATTCCTTTCACGCCGCGTAATGCGGCCAATTTTCGCGCGGAAACACATTTTAGGGCACCGGGTAACTCGGGCAAGATTCGCATCGGCGCCGATGTCACCTACCGCAGTTCCATCGAGTTCGACGATGCCAACGATACACCGCGATTCATCGTCGCCAAGAGCGCGTATCACGGCGTGCTGAATATGCATGCGACGTGGTCGTCCAGCGACGATAACTCCGAAGTGACCCTTTGGGCGAAGAACCTCAACGATAAGCGCGCGATCATCAACAATGCCGACCTGTCAAATTTCTTCGATACCTTCGCCGAATACAATAAGGGAGGCTATGTATCGATCGACAACTGGAACGATCCAAGAACCGTCGGCATCAGCCTGACCAAACGCTTTTGACCGCACGCGGATCGTGCAAGGACGGTTCTTGACAAAGCAACACATTGCAAAAGGAGTATTCGCTTGGACGAAATTCGGTATGTAGCTGCGAGCGGCGCTTTGGGGGTCGGCGTGGACGCCGAGGCGCTCGACAAATCGCTCGACATGCGTCCGCATTTCATTGCTTCGGACGCCGGCACCACCGATGCCGGTCCCTTCGCGCTGGGCTCGGGCGCCGCAGCGTTTCCTCGCGAGGCGGTCAAACGTGATCTCACTCGCGTGTTGGTGGCGAGCAGAAGGGCAAACATTCCGGCGCTGATCGGCTCCGCCGGCACGGCAGGCGGCGACCCGCACGTCGAGTGGGTTCTCGACATTGCCCGGGAGATTGCCGCGGAGAATGGCCTATCCCTGCGAACCGCCGTCATCCGGTCAGAGCAGAACCCCGAATACCTCAGGGAACTGTTTAGGCAGGGGCGCGTTCGCGCTTTGGATCCGGCGCCCGAAATCGACGAGGCGGTTTTCGCGCGCAGTGCGCGAATCGTCGGAATGATGGGCGTCGAGCCGCTGCAGGCGGCGTTGGAGGCGGGTGCCGACTTCGTGCTGGCAGGACGTTGCAGCGATCCGGCGCTGTTCGCCGCGCTGCCGATCATGCGCGGATTTCCCGCAGGTCTTGCATGGCACGCGGGCAAAGTGACCGAGTGTGGAACGATGGCATGCGAGGGCGGCCATGGTGGTGTGATCACGGCAACCGTGCGACAGCACGAAGTCATCTTGCGGCCGGTCGGCAAGGGACTGCGCTGCACACCACAAAGTATCGCGGCGCACAGCCTCTACGAAAATGCCCATCCCTACTTGCACAAGGAATGTTCCGGCACTCTCGACCTGACGAATTCGAAGTACATGGCGGCCGATGATATTTCTGTTCGCATCACCGGCAGCGAATTCATCCCCGCGAAGGACTACACGGTAAAGCTCGAGGGCGCTCAATTGGTCGGCTACCAATCAATCATGATCGGCGGTATCCGGGATCCCTTTATCCTCCGGCGGCTGGATCGGTGGATTGGTGAGGTCAAGGCCTATATCTACGCAGCGGTAGAGCGAGTTCTGGCGCTACGTCCGTCCGATTGGACTCTCACCGTTCACGTCTATGGGCGAAACGCGGTGATGGGTGCCCTTGAACCCAATCCCTCGGAATTGCCTCACGAAGTGGGAATCGTCGTCGAGGCAACCGCTGCCACACAAGAATTGGCCACCAAGGCGGCGCAACTTTCGCGCCAGCCGTTTTTGCATCATGGTGCGCCTGAGTGGACGAGCGGGACCACAAGCTTCGCGTGCCTGCACAATCCTGCTCACATCGATCGAGGTGCCGTGTATCGTTTCAATCTCAATCACGTTGCTGTGCCCCATACCAAGACGGAAATGTTCAGAACCGAGTTCGTCCAACTCGGAGGGTCGCGACAATGAAGCTTGCACAGCTCGCGGGCCTGATTCGCAGCAAAAATGCGGGGCCTTTCATATTGACTTTCGACATCATGTTCCCCGATGACGAGAGTTATCTTCGCGCGAAAAAGTCAGGCGCGCTGACCACCGCTCGCTTTGCCGAATTATTCCGATGCGAGGAGAGGCACGTCGCATTCTTCGAGTGCGATAACGCGCGTGCGTTCAAATTCAGCATCCCGCGACCCATTGTGCAGGGCGATCTCGGCGATGGCGACATGCATGGCGGCCAGCAATTCATTCCTCTGATGGACATCGAGATTTCATGACGGAAAAAGCCGGGCCGGACGTGGGCGCGCGGCTCGATCGGTTGCCGGCGACACGGTATATATGGCGTCTGGTCGCATTGCTGTCCTTTGGGGCTTTTTTTGAAATCTACGATTTGGCGCTGACCGCGCCATTGAGTCTCGGGCTCCTGGTGGCGGGCGTGTTCCATCGCGGGGCGGCGGGATTGTTTGGAATCACGGACCAGGCGACGTTCGCCGCCGCCACCTTTGCGGGCCTTTACGTGGGAACGCTGGCGTTTTCGACGGTGGCAGACCGGCTGGGTCGACGGCCCATCTTCACGTTCGCGCTCCTGTGGTATGCGATCGCGACGGTAGCGATGGGTCTGCAGAGAAGCGCGTTTGCCATCGACCTCTGCCGGTTCATCGCCAGCATGGGCGTCGGCCTCGAATTGGTTGCAATCGATTGCTACTTGGCGGAACTCATGCCGAAAGCCGTGCGCGGCCGCGCATTTGCGGTCAGCGCGTCGCTGCAGTTCCTGTCGGTCCCGCTGGTCTCGGTGCTCGCATGGGCGTTGATCCCGGGCACGCACCTTGGTATCGACGGCTGGCGTTGGCTCGCCTTCGTTCCTGCAATCGGCGCCTTGCTGATCTGGCAGGTGCGCAGAGCGCTGCCGGAATCGCCGCGATGGCTCGAGGCGCACGGGCGATGGGCCGAAGCCGAACGGATTACCTCAAAGATTGAGCAACGCGTGGCCAGTGATCTCGGTTCGCAACTTCCCGCGATTCACACATTCACCGACGCTTCGATGCAAAAGGCCAAGGCAATGTCCATGTGGACGCCACCCTATAGGCGGCGAACGGTTGTGCTCATCGTTTTTCACGTGTTTCAAACCATCGGCTATTTCGGTTTCGCGAACTGGCTTCCGACTCTCTTGGTGTCGCAGGGCATTGAAATCGGCAAGTCGCTGGCATACAGCGCGGTGCTTGCGTTGGTGCCGCCGGCCGCTCCGCTGGTGTTCAGTTTTTTCGTCGACAAGGTGGAAAGGAGGTGGCTGGTCGCCGCGGGAGCTCTATTGGCCGCTGCCGCCGGCTTGCTGATGTCGGGCTTTACGCAGAACTCGAACTTCGCCTTGTTCACCGTCATTGGAGCCGGGGTCGCCATCGGCAATTCCTTGATGTCTCTGTCGTATCACACTTATCAAAGTGAACTCTTTCCCACACCGATGCGCGCCCGGGCCGTCGGTTTCGTTTATTCCTTCAGCCGGCTATCCGCAATCTTTTCCAGCTACATCATTGCCGCGACGCTCGACCGTGCCGGCAGTGTCGGTGTTTTCGTCCTCATCTCCGGGGCAATGCTGGTAGTCGCGCTAAGCGTAGGTCTTTTCGGACCCCGCACACGCGGGCTTGCACTCGAGCAGATTTAAGCGTGGGCCGCGAGTCGTCGGACGGAGACATGTTAGAACCACGCAGAGGGTGAGCCGCCTTGAAGGCGGGCGCACATTGAAATAATTGCAACTGTGATCAACGGCCCCGAATTGGGCGAATGGGGGTTTGTAACGAGATATTCATTTTAGCCGCGCTAAATGCCGAGAATATATTCGCGGCCGCATTTGAACGAGCGCTCGATACACCGATGAAGCCGAATTCTTCTGAAACATTCTCGACGCATGAACACCGACCCTTGGCGACGGTCGTGATCATCAATTACAACTATGAGAAATTCGTCGCGGCTGCAATCGATAGCGCCCTCGAACAATCTTACGAGCCGCTCGAAGTGGTTGTCGTGGATGATGGCTCGACCGACGGCTCGCGGACAATTATCGCAGCATATAAGGATCGGGTTCGCACCGTACTGCAAAACAACGCAGGACAAGGCGCGGCGTACAATGCCGGGTGGCGAGCCGCACATGGCGAATTCGTACTGTTTCTTGATTCCGACGACGTGCTCACGAAAGATGCCATCGCCAAGGTGGTCCAGACATTCGAAGGCAACGACGCGGTGAAGGTGCAGTTCTACCTTGCACAGGTCGATCGGAATCTGAAGCCGCTTGGCTTCCTCCTGCCGAGCTACGATTTTTCATCCCTGACAACACGTCAGCAGATCGCCAACTATGGCAACTATGTTGGCCCCCCGGCGAGCGGCAATGCGTATCGAAAATCTTTCCTCGACGAGATCATGCCGATTGCGGACGAAGAGCTGTATCGACACGCTCCTGACGGCTACACGGCGGGTTTAGCCGGGCTGCATGGCGGTGTCCTGTCGATTTCGGAAATCTTGGGATACTACCGCGTGCATGGCGATAACTATGGAGGGGAGAGCGGCATCAAGTCGCTTCAGCAGCTGCATCACATGTTCATGCGAGATATCAAGCGAGAAGATTCCCAACACGCCTTCGGAGATCATTTCAACTTCCATTTTTCGGCGGACCGTTCGCGCTTCTGTCCGGGCCATACCAAATTGCGCTTGCTGTCCCGTCGCATTCGCCCGGACTCGCATCCCCTCAATACAGATAGGGTTTCCGCGTTGGTTCTCTGCGGGCTGGCATCCGCGTTCACATTTCCGCACCTTAAGCTGGCCAAGCGATTCAGCGTTGCGATGGGATTTATCGCTTTGGGGGCAATGCCTCGTTCCATGCTGCACACTTATTTCGACACCATCGCAACTGCCCAGAAACGCAAAAACACGATTCCCGCCGCGCGGCGGTTGGGCCCGGATGGGTTGCACCCGTGGATCGATCACGATTAAATTGCATAGACCGGCGCTCCGGCGGATGGTCTACCGGCCGGCGACGCAGCTACGCCTTGGCCTGATTCCGAAACGGCAATTGCCGGATGCGTTTGCCCGTGGCGGCGAAAATGGCGTTGGCGAGTGCCGGAGCCGTTGGCGGGACACCCGGCTCGCCGAGCCCGCCCATTGAGGCATCGCTTTCCAGAAAATGCACATCCACGTCCGGCGCTTCGGCCAGTTTCAAGAGTGGGTAATCATGAAAATTGGATTGCTCCACCGCGCCTTTGTCGAGCGTGATGGCTTCATCGACACATGACGACAAGCCCATGATGATGGCGCCCATGACCTGGGCGGCGCCTCCATCCGGGTTGACCACGCGACCACAATCCACGCTCGACCACACTTTGTGTGCGCGTGGGCGACCATCGTCGCCGACGGATGCCTCGATCACGTGGGCGACAATCGTGTTGAACGATTCCACCATGGCAATGCCGCGCCCGCGTCCCGTGGTGAGCGGCGTGCCCCAGCCACTGCGCTTTGCCACATCATCCAGCACGGCCAAATGACGCGATCCCGGCTGCAGATGCTTACGCCGAAATTCATAGGGATCTACGCCGGCCGCGTGAGCCAGCTCGTCCATGAAGCTTTCGGAATAGAATCCGTTCTGGTTGGAATTGACTGAGCGCCAGGGGCCATCGTGTTGGTTGGTGGCAAATTTATAGTGGCGCAGCGCAAAGGCCGGAGTGTCGTAGACGAAGCGCGTTTCACGCGCGGCATCGTCCGATTGGGCATAGTCGGTTGTCCAGGCGGCAATCCGTCCGTCCTTGTCGAGCGCTGCCTTCAGATGGGCCGATGCCTGCGGACGATATGTGCCGTGCCGCACTTCCTCCTCACGCGACCAGATCAGCTTGACCGGATAGGGCGTCTGCTTGGCGATTTGAACCACCTGGCCAATAATCTCGCAAAATCCCGGCAAGCGGCGACCGAAGGCGCCGCCCATGATCATCGGGTGGAAGGTGACATGATCCGTGCTGATATCCGCCGCCTCGGCCGCTATCTTGCGGCTGTGCAACGGGTCCTGCACACCGCCCCACAGCTCAAGCTTGCCATCCTTGAAATGGGCGGTGAGTGCGAAGGGCTCCATCATCGCGTGATGGATGTATGGCACGGCATAGTCGGCCTCGACCAGCTTGACGCCGGTCGCCGCAAGCGCGGCCGGTACGTCGCCATGGCCGCTTTTATTGTCCGGCTTGTCCGTCTTTATCTTGGCAGCTTGCGCCGCCGCGATGGAGGCTGATGACAGTGCTCCGTGTCCACCGTCGGAGAAATTCGGGGACAGTGCCCGCAGTCCGGTCAGCGCCTGCCAGTAACCCGTGGCGATGACGGCTACCGCATTGTCGAGCTTGACGACTTTCTCCACGCCCTTGACGCCCAAGGCGGGCGCGGCATCAACACCGTCGAGTTTCCCGCCGCGTACCGGGGCGGCCATGATCGTGGCCACGCGCAGATCGGGTAGGTGCACATCCATGCCATATCGGGCGCTGCCATCGACTTTTGCCGGAATATCCAGCCGCGGGATCGGCTTACCGATAAAACGGTAGTCCCCGGCTTCTTTGAGCTTGGGCTCCGTCGAAAGTGTCATTTCAGCGGCGTCAGCGGCCAGCTCACCATAACGCAGCGATCTGTCGCTCTTGGCGTGGATGACTTGACTGTTTGCCGTGTTCAACTCGATCTCGGGCACGCCCAAGCGCTTGGCAGCCGCGGCAATCAGGGCATGGCGCGCGGCGGCACCCGCGACGCGCATACCCGTCTGGCCGGTCGCGCGAACGGTGGACGATCCTCCGGTGATCTGCAACGGAATGTTGCGAGCGATCATGGCGAACGTGGAACCTGAAATCCCTTTCAGAAAGGGGGGAATGGAAAAGGGCAGCAATTCCCCGCCAAATCCCTTTGCCAGCGGCGCGTTGGCAAATGCCACATTCACCGGCGCGGATTCGAGCACCACTTTTGACCAGTCCGCGTCCAGTTCGTCGGCCGCCATTTGGGCAAGCGCGGTGAGTGATCCTTGGCCAATATCGACATGGGGCGAGAAGATGGTGACGGTGTCGTCCTCGGCAATGCGGATCCATGTCTGGAACACGCCGGCCTTGTCCTTGGCGACCAGCTTCGCCGCCCTGCGGGTTGCCGCTCTTTCGGACCAGGACACGGCAAACAGGCCGCCGCCGATCAATGCGGCACCACCGATCAGAAACGCTCGGCGTTTAACGCCCACTATGAGTCTGCCCGAGCAGCTGCGGCGGCTTGGCCCGTGGCAGCAAGGATGGCCATGCGGATGCGTGGATAGGTTCCGCAGCGGCAGATATTGGTCATCGCCTGGTCAACCTGGGCGGGGCTTGGCCGACCGGTCTTCTTTATCAATGCGACGGCGGCCATGATCTGGCCCGACTGGCAATATCCGCATTGCGGTACTTGCGCATCGATCCAGGCCTGCTGCACCGGATGAAGTGTCCCGTTTGGCGCCGCAATTCCTTCAATCGTAGTAATGGTCTTGCCGGCGACGGAGCCGACAGGAATTCTGCACGAACGCGAGATTTCACCATCGACATGCACACTGCACGCGCCGCATGCGCCGATGCCACAGCCAAATTTTGTGCCGGTCAGCCTCAATTCCTCGCGGATGACCCACAGCAGGGGCGTATCTGAATCGGCCTCGATGGAAAAGGACTTACCGTTCACCTGCAGATCAATGGCCATCACGGTTCTCTTGCCCCAATGGGTGCTTTATCCTGTCTTGCCGCTTCGAGCATCATGCCTGACCGAACCGTTATCAGCTCGTAAATCTAGCGCAAACAGTACACACTTGGCGGCATAATGCTCGCGCCGGGCGGCCGGGACGCGGAAAGGCGGGCTACCGCTAATTGGGAAATTTAAAATGTCACCGGTACCGCGTGACGAGATCGTCACCCCCCGTCTGTCACTGATTGCCATAACGCCTGAGATGCTGTTTTCGGAGAAAAACAACGATGGCCGTCTCGGTGAACACCTCCAGTGTCTCATTCCGGCGAACTGGCCCCCGGCCGATTGGGAGCCGCACGTTCTCGATTTTCTGCTGAAGCAGTTTGCTGAGCATCCGGAGCAGATCGGCTGGTGCCGCTACGTCGGCTTTGTCCGTCCCGGCGGACACCGCGCTTTGATCGGCACGCTCGGGGCGTTCACGAAAGCCGGCCGTCCGTCAGAGTGCGAGATCGGGTATTCGATTCTGGCGCCGTATGAGGGTCTGGGCCTTGCGACCGAAGCGGCTAGGGCGCTGATCGACTATCTTCGCGTCGATGCGGAGTTGAGCAGTATCATCGCCCATTCGTTTCCGTCGCTACCGGCTTCGATCCGGGTGATGGAAAAGTGCGGGATGGTCTTCGACGGTGAAGGTGAGGAACCTGGAACCATTCGCTACCGGCTGCAACTAAGGTAGTTGGCTTAAGAATAAGAGGAGGGCTGATCATGTCGCGTGTCGATCAAACCTTCAGGCTTGGTAATCGCGTCGTGCGGCGCGTTGGATACGGTGCCATGCAACTCACGGGTCCCGGGGTATTCGGGCCGCCGAAAAATCGCGACGCGGCATTGGCTGTACTGCGCGAGGCCATTGCAAGCGGAGTCAACCACATTGATACCAGCGACTACTACGGCCCGCACGTCACCAACCAGCTGATCCGCGAGGCGTTGGCACCGTACCCCGATGATCTAGTTATCGTCACCAAACTCGGTGCCCGCCGCGGCGAGGGCGGATCGTGGCTCCCGGCTTTCTCGCCCGAGGAGTTGAGGCAGGCGGTCCACGACAACTTGCGCAACCTCGGGCTCGACGTCCTTGAGGTGGTCAATCTTCGTGCCATGTTCAGTGCTCATGGTGCCGTGGAAGGATCGATCGAGGCGCCACTCACCGTTCTCGCCGAGCTCAAGCGGCAGGGCTTGGTGCGTCACATCGGCTTGAGCAATGTCACACCCACACAGATTGCGGAGGGACGCAGGATTGCCACGATCGCCTGCGTGCAGAACCACTACAATCTCGCGCACCGGACCGACGATGCCCTTATCGACGTTCTTGCTCGCGACGGCATCGCCTACGTGCCGTTTTTCCCGCTCGGCGGGTTCACGCCGCTGCAGTCATCCACCTTGTCGGACGTCGCGCGCCGGCTTGACCTGACGCCGATGGTGGTCGCGCTGGCGTGGCTGCTGCACCGCGCGCCAAACATCCTGTTGATCCCCGGCACCTCGTCGGTCGCGCATCTTCGCGAGAATTTGGCCGCCGCTCAGTTGACGCTGTCGCCGCAAAGCTTGGCGGAGTTGGACAGCATCGCCTCATGACTAGCTGAGATTTGCGGATCCGCGTCATTTCGGCATCCTGAGGAACGCGCTGCGCCATGCACATTCTGCTAAATACCCTTGCCGCGGCAGTGATCGTTGTGGGATTGGTTGGCTCGATAGTGCCCGTGTTGCCGGGCATCCCACTTATTTATGCAGGCATCTGGGTAATCGCCGGCGTCGATGGGTATCACCATCTTGGGCTGGGATGGCTGCTCGGAATCGCAGCCGTCGGTGTGGTGGGATTGGTCGTGGACCTGCTTGCCGGTGCTTTGGGTGCGAAGCGAATGGGCGCGAGTTCGCAAGCGGTCTGGGGTGCACTTATCGGCACCGCGATCGGACTCTTCTTCGGTATCCCTGGATTGCTGATCGGACCATTCCTCGGCGCAGTACTCGGCGAGCTTTCCGCCGGCAATAGCGTTTTGCGTTCGGCACACGCGGGGGCAGGCGCGTGGCTGGGCCTGATGTTCGGCACGATTATCAAGCTGGTCTCGTCGCTAATGATGGTGGCGTTATTTGGCGCGGGTTGGTGGTTGAACCGCGGCGCGTGATGCCGCGGCATGCAAGCATCAGCCCTTCTCGTACTCGTCGTGGCGCCGCCACCAGATGCCCTCCTCGTTGCGGCCCTTGGGTCCACGGTCGAGCCACTGGTACGCGCCCCAGAGGACATCGAGGCCGCGCGCATAGGTGGAGTAGGTGTGATAGACCGCTCCTTCCTCCAGCACGAACGCGCTCATACCCGGCCGATCGCGCGTGTAGGTGGGCGCATCTGTTCCGCACATGGCCGCGAACCTAAGAACGGGCTCCGGCGCACTCTTCGCATCCATCGCAGGGCCGCCACGCCGGTAATTGTATTCGAGGCCACCCGCGCGCTGCTCTTCCTCGGTGAATGAGACACTGAAGTCGGAATTGAACTCGTTTCTGAACGAAGAGCCCCAGGGAAATGTCCATCCCATGCGCCGCTTGTAGGTCTGCAGCCTCTCGAGAGGCGCCCGCGAAACCGACCACAGCATCACGTCATGGTTGGCCAGGTGCACGGCGAAACCATCGAAGCCGTCCGCGATCATGGAGCAGGACGGGCAGCCGGCGGAGTAGTCGGGCCCGAACATGAAGTGATAGACGAGAAGTTGTGAGCGGCCCTGAAAAAGGTCTGCGAGCGAGGCGCTCCCTTCGTCGGTCTCGAATCGATACTCCTTGTCAACTCGGACCCACGGCAACGCCTGCCGCCGCTGCGCCAGTTCATCACTGCGCCGCGTGAGCTCCTTCTCCGCCTCGAGCAGATCGAGCCGCTCGCCCAGCCACACTTTACGTGTCGCAGTCCTGTGCTTCGTCATCTCTCGTCCCCTTCTGTTGATTGGTGATGACTTAGATTAGACGTTGGCTAGCGAGGGGTGGGAGTTACAAGTGTGGCGGGATTCCGAATTAAGGTTTCCTTAACAGTCGGTTAGACAGTGCGTTTGTTGCGGTTTCGCGGACGGCGCAGCCTTCGCGTTGTTCGATCAATTGAATAAACAGGGTGTTCTCATGAACTACCAGACCACGATCAAGGCTCGATCCATCCCGGTCCTCTCAATTTTTGCCGCCGGCTTCTTGGCTTTGGGTTGTGCCGCAATGGGCGGCAAAGTGCAGGCTGCCGAGGCGCCGCAGTACGATACAGCCATCGTCGCGTTCGGAGACCTGAACCTAGACTCTGAACAAGGCGTCAAGGTGCTCTATGCGCGCCTGCGCAATGGTGCTCAAACAGTGTGTTCCTCCTTTGAAGGTCGCGATTTGTCCTTCAAGAGGATGTGGCAGACTTGCGTCGATAGGGCAGTGGCTTCCGCTGTGGTGCAGGTCAATAGAACCAGCCTTACCACACTGCACAATCAGATTGCGATTCGATCAACGGGTTATCGGTAAGGCGGCGGGGTTTTAACTTTCGGCGAAGGCGCGTTTCCGGCGTTCTAAAAGCCTGGGCATACGGTTTCACAGGTCAGCGCTTGCGCGTTGAAATGTCTCATGCCCACATTTGCGGTACGATCGGGCATGCGTTTGTCATGCTTGATCGGAACAGTCGCCGCTGTTGGCCTTTGCGTGGGGAGCGGGGTCGCGGTGCCTTCAGATACGGTGCCCGGCACTGCCGGCCCGGAAGCGCGTGCTTCCGTTTTGACCGCGGAACAAGTAATCCAGATCTTGGACGAGACGGTCGACTGGTATCGAACTCTGGGTACACAACAGCAGAATGCCACGCAACCCAGCGATTTACTGATCTTGTTTGCGAATCGACAAACGGCGGATCAAGTAGTTGGCTTGGCCATAGAGCTCGCGCGCGCGAACGCCGAACTTCTCAGCAGCGAAGCCGGTGCCGGACAAAGCGCGTCGGATGCGTCTTCCCCGCAGTCGCTCAGTCAGCAGCAGTCTCAATTGGATGCGCAGCACGCATCCCTGGAAGCGGAAATGGCCGGTCTGAAGGAGTCGCGCTCCACCGGAAAGGGTAAGCAGGATGTCGCGGCGAAGCTGACCGAACTGCAGGGCGAGCTCGCGATGCTCGCTGCAAGAAGAAATCTGCTCGACACCATGACGGCATTTACCGACCAGAACAGCCCCAAACAAGCGAGCGTCAGCGCGCTCAAAGCCCATATTGATGCCATTGCCGCGACGCTGCCGATTTTGAGCGCAGCTTCCGGTTCCACTGCCGTCTCCAGCGCAGCACAAACGAGTGCCGTAGCAACAGCGAATCCGAGCGGTAACGAGATGAAGACGGCCGCGACGCGTTCCGGAATATGGGACCTTGGCGTCACGGCGGTAAACCTGCACAGAAAGATCAAGGCGATCGATACTGTGGATCAGCACACCGCGTCGCTGGCCAAGACGTTTCTTGAGCTGAGCGATTTGCCCCTAAGACAGTTGAAGGCATATTCCGCGCGCAGCGACGTGCTCGCCGCGGAGGCGGACAAGGCCAACGGCGCAGCACTTGTCGCCCTTCGAGGAGAATTCGATACGCTGGCCTGGCTGTTCAAGCAGACCTCCGCGATTCTTCTGCCGTTGAGCAAGGAGCAGGTGCTGCTGACGCAATATCGGCACAACTTGGGCAGCTGGAGAGAAGCCACGCAGCGCCAATACCATGAAGCCTTGAGAGCGCTGGGAATCCGCTTGGCGATCCTGGCAGGCATTTTGACTGCGGTGTTTGTTCTCGCTGAGATTTGGCGGCGCGCCGTGGATCGTTATGCCCACGAGCCTCGGCGCCGCTATCAGCTGCTGTTGGTTCGCAATATTGTGATGTGGACGGCGGTCATTGTAGTAGTGGGATTGAGCTTCGCCACGGAGATCAGTGCCTTCGCTACTTTTGCGGGGCTGCTCACCGCCGGTGTGGCGGTGGCCATGCAAAGCGTTTTAGTGTCGATAGTCGGATATTTCTTCCTCATCGGTAAATATGGGATTCGCGTCGGAGACCGCATACAGATCGGCACTGTCGTGGGCGAAGTTATCGATATTGGATTGGTGCGAATGCACCTGATGGAACTCCATTCGGACGGTCCGCTCGGCCCGACCGGGCGCGTGGTGGCCTTTGCGAACCTCATTGTGTTCCAAGCATCGGGCGGTTTATTCAAGCAGATCCCCGGCGTGAACTTGTCGTGGCACGAGAGCACCCTGGTATTGCCGGCGGTCGCTGACTACTCAGTCTTGAAAACCAAGTTGTTGACGGCGATCAGTCGCGTGGTCGAGGAATACCGCGACGAGTTCGTGCGGCAAGCCAACGCGATCAAGGAGTCCACGGCCTCGATTTCCGTCGATGACACGCAGCCGCAGGTTCAGATGCGTCTGGTAGGCGGGCGGATGGAGGCATTGATCCGGTATCCAGTGAACCTCAAACACGCCGCTGAAATCGATGAACGGGTCTCTGAAGCCGTGCTCAAGACCCTTGCGGCAAGTACCACGACGCAGGCTGTTGGCGACCCGAAGGCTCCCGCATGAGATTTCTGCCGCTCATCTGGTCCGGCATCTGGCGCAAGCCTGGACGGACCAACCTGATTTTCCTCCAGGTCAGCGTCGCCTTCGCACTGTTTGGCGTGCTCCAGGGCCTGAAAACGGGCGTTGAGCATGTGATAGGCGACGCTCGCGCCGATCTACTGCTTGTACACAGCAGTCTAAATGTGTTGGATGATTCCCTGCCGTTGGGCCTGTTCGAGGGCATCAAGTCGGTACCGGGGGTCAAGGTTGTCGCCCCGGTGGAACTGTTCCGGGCCATCTACCAAAATCCCAGTCAAAAATTGGGCATTGTCGCGATCCGACCCGACGAAGGCTGGCTTTCGGCGTTCACTTTCACGATCGCGCCCGATTACGTCGCGGCTTTGCGCAGCACGCGAACGGGAACCATCATTAAAGAGGGGCTGGCAAAAGAGTACGGCTGGAAGATCGGTGATCACATTCCCCTGATGACCACCACGAAGCAAATGAACGGCTCAACCGACTGGGCGTTCGATGTGGTGGGCACCTACACGGATAGCGACGTTGGTGGCGGGACAGAGACCCTCCTCATCAATTATGCGTACTTCGACGAAGCCCGCTTCGCCGGCAAGGGCACAGTCCAGCACTTCAACGTCGCGGTTTCCGATCCCAAACTGGCGGTGAATGTGGCCGATGAAATCGACCGGCGCTTCGCTAATTCCGCGAACGCAACGCAAACCGACTCGTTGCGTGAATTGGCTCAATCCCAGCTGCAGGCTATCGGCGATCTGAACTTCCTCATCCGGGCAATCGTGAGTGTAGTGCTCCTGGCGCTGCTGTTCGCGACCGCCACGATGATGATGCAGTCGCTCCGAGAACGCACGCCGGAGTTGGCCGTTCTCAAGACGCTCGGCTTTTCCGACCGCGCGGTATTTCTGCTCATACTCGCGGAAGCCATGGTGGTCTTTGTCGCAGGCGCCGCGTGCGGGTTGGCGCTGGCGCTATCGGTGTTTCCGTTTGCCTCAAAGATCGTGCCGGGGCTGTCGATGCCTTTGGTCGTGGTCGCGTTTGGCGTGATATGCGCTGTGTTGGTGGCAGCCATCAGCGCATCGCTCCCGGCTGTCCTGGCCGCAAGATTGAATATCGCCACGGCGCTGGCAAGGCGCTAGCGCGTCGCATGCATTTCACCCGACAATTTCTCAGTATCTTGCTCATGAACCTGTCGGGAATCCGGCAGCGGGCAGCGCAGGTCCTGACGATCATCTTCGGCGTCGCTTGTGCCGTCGGTGTATTGGTGTCCATGCTCGCGATGGGTGCCGGCGCGCGCCGCCAGGAGGTGGCCGACGTACGCGCCGACCACGCCACCCTGATCACGTCAGGCGCGCGCTATCGGCAGAGCAACATCTCCCGGGACGAAGTTGCCGCCATCCTGGGCCTGCCGGGCATACAAAAGGGCACTGCGGGTGAGCCCATCGTGGTGTTCGAGTCCATGGTCCCCATCGAAGGCCGCCGGCGCGTGACGGGCAATCGAATCTATTTTCCGCTC
>Ga0210406_10001495_pt1 | contig 28297 bp, 25 predicted proteins | sample IncBWC30MmetaG_FD_155454 | JGI IMG/M metagenome (GOLD analysis project Ga0210406, IMG submission 155454) | Forest soil microbial communities from Barre Woods Harvard Forest LTER site, Petersham, Massachusetts, United States - Inc-BW-C-30-M | ecosystem: Environmental > Terrestrial > Soil >... | reverse complement strand
CGGCCTCTTCTGGTTGGTGAAGAGTAAAAAGACCGGCGGGGCGATCTTGGCCTGCGTCATGTAGTAAATCCGCACCGGCCGGGCCTTTGGCGTGGAAGCGCGCTGCAAATCCACGTCTTCCTTTAACCAGCGATTCAACTCGCCAGTGGAGACCTTGCGGTTCCGCGCTTCGGCGACATGATCGATCAGGGCATAGAGCTTCTCGGTACGTTCGCCGGTCTTCGCCGAAAGAAAAATAATCGGGGCGTAGCTCAGGAATTTGAATTTCTGCTGCACCATTTTTTCGTAATCAAACAGCAGCTTGTGCTTGTCCACGGGCCGCTGCTTCACGCCGGCCGTCGCGCGCTTTGCTTTGCCGCGGGCGCTTTTCTCCGAAACGTTTTCGGCGCGTTGCGCGGCCTCCACCGCCAAGTCCCATTTGTTGACCACGATGATTACCGAGCGGCCGGACTGCTCGGCGTAGCTTGCAATCGTGGCATCGCCCGAGGTCACGCCGTGCTCGCCGTCGATTATCAGAAGTGCCACATCGGCGCGCTCCAGGCCGCGGCGGGCCATCACCACACTCAATTTCTCCGCCACCAGCTTGGTTTTGCCCTTGCGGCGAATTCCCGCCGTATCCACGAAGCGGTAGACGCGTCCGTCGCGCACTACGTCGGTATCCACGTTATCCATGGTGGTTCCGGGAATCGGCGAAACGATGGAGCGCTCTTCTCCTGCCAGGCGATTCAGAAGCGTGGATTTCCCAACGTTCGGCCGCCCGATTATGGCGATTTCAACTTCTTTTTTCTCGACTGGCTGATCCGCAATCGCGTGTCCCAGCGCCTGTTTCAACGCTTCGTCCAGCAAATCGTCCACGCCGGTGCCGTGCTCGGCGGCGATCGGAAACACGGGCACGCCCAAGGAATAGAATGCCGCCGCGTTCGCTTCCTGCATCGCCGAATCGATCTTATTCACCGCCACCACAAACGGCTTTCCGGTGGCGCGGAGCAGCCGAGCGAGTTCCTGATCCAGCGGCGTCAATCCCGCCTGGCTGTCCACCACCAGCACCAGCAGCGCCGCGTTCTCGAACGCCACGCGCGCCTGGCGGAAAATTTCCGTCGGGATCAGCGCCTTGTCGTCGGGGACGATTCCGCCCGTGTCCACCACTTCCAGGACGCGGCCGTTCCATTCCGTTTTGCCGTACATGCGGTCGCGCGTGATGCCGGGCTCGTCGGTGACGATGGCCCGCCGCGTTCCGGTCAGCCGGTTAAAGAGAGTGGATTTGCCGACATTCGGCCGCCCCACGATGACCAGCGATGGTAGTTTCTCCGCCATAATTTGTGCGTGCGCCCTACAGGACACTCTTTCCGTCAAACCCTAATCTTCCAATCTACCGTATCCCCACCCAACTAGCGAATTGCCGGCGGCCCATACCGAGTGGGTTGTGACCGGCGTCACGCCATTCTCCCGGCTTATTCCCGCAGTTGCTTCATAGTTCAAATAGAAACATTTTCTTCTGAAAACCTTGCTTCTCTTCCGTTCTCTGAGTATGTTCATTGGCAACAATCCATGGTGTCCTTGGACGCTTCGTCGGGGAACGCGTCCGCAACACTCTCGGGGTTTCGAGATGACTACTGAATCGATCAAGGAGTAGCTGATGAACAGCTTTTTCCGCGCTATTCGCACGCTTGCGCTCGTTATATTTACACTGACAGTTTTTGCGGGAGCCTTGACCTTCGCGCAGACCTTCCGCGGCACGATCCTCGGCAGCGTCACCGATTCTTCAGGGGCAGCCGTTCCGGGCGCTACGGTGACTATCAAGAACGTGGATACGGGCCTGGTCCGCACAGTCACGACCTCCGACGACGGCAGCTATGCCGCGCCGGAATTGCCGATAGGGAATTACAGCGTAAGTGTCGAGAAGGCGGGCTTCAAGCTCGGCGTTGTCACCGGCATCAAGGTGGAGGTTTCCTCGGAGCGGCGAGCGGACGTCGCTCTGCAGCCTGGCCAAGTGGCTCAGACAGTCACGGTCCAGGGTGAAGAACTCCCTATGGTTGAATCCACCTCCAATACGCTGGGAGGCATCGTAGAATCGAAGGTTATTGGCAATCTCCCGGTTAATGGGCGCGACTATCAGAAGCTCATTCTCTTGGTTCCCGGTGCCGCCTCCGGCCCGGATGCGATCACGGACTCGCCGGGTTCGTACGGCACTGTTTCCGTCAACGGTGCGCGTGGCCGTTCGAATAACTACCTTCTCGACGGTACGGACATGAATGATGGCTACCGCAACGACCCAGCAATCAATGAAGGCGGCGTTTTCAGCACTCCGGCTACGATCCTGCCAGTGGAAGCCATCGCCGAAATGCATATCGCTTCCAACTTCGAAGCTGAATATGGACGCAGCGCCGGGTCCGCAATCAACATTGTCACCAAGAGCGGTACCAACGATTATCACGGGAATGCTTTTGACTTCGTCCGCAACACCGCTCTTAATGCCCGCAACTATTTCGATGTCGCCTCCGCTGGTCCCCAGCAGCCTTTCCACTTGAATCAGTTCGGCGGCACGTTCGGCGGCCCCATCATGCGCGATAAGACCTTTTTCTTCGTGGACTACGAAGGTGTGCGCGAAACCGGTGTGGAAAGCAGCCCTGGCTGTGTTCCTACCGCCGCGGATATTTCCGCCGCCGCTCCCACGCCGGGCGATCTGACCAGTATCAACCCGGTCATTCAAAAACTTCTGGCGCTGAATCCCTGGCCAAAGCCGACGAATTCAAATGATTGCCTCGCTGGCGGCAACCCAAACATCACGATTGGCACGCCCTTTTCCAACCGCGTGGACAATGGCATCGTTAAGCTTGACCACAATTTTAATAAAGACAATCTCCTCACCGGTCGTTACTACATTGGCGACAGCAGCCAGCTCTTTCCCCTCGCGCTGACCGGCGGCGGAGACTTGCCCAGTTACAACACCTTCACTCCCACCCGTGTGCAGTTGATCGCCATCTCGTTCGTTTCCGTGCTTACTCCCTCGGTGGTTAATGAGGCGCGCATCGGCTGGAACCGCTTTGCTGAAGGCTTCTTCCCGGAGGACCACAGCTTCAATCCACTTTCGATCGGTCTGGACACGGTGGGCCCGAACACCCCGAACAACGGTAACCCTTATAACTTTGGATTGCCGGTATTCAACGTTTCAGGTTTGCCTCAATTGGGTTCGGACAAGGGCGACCCGCGCCAGCGCGTGGATACCAACTGGCATTACATTGACAACGTCTCGTGGAAAGCGGGGAAACATGATATCAAGTTCGGCTATGAATTCCGGCGGACCTCGATCTCCCAAATTTTCAATCGCAACTTTCGCGGAAGACTGAAGTTTAAGAGTTTAAATAGTTTTCTGGCGGGGAATCCGGACAACGGCGCATCCCAGGGCACAGGAGACACGAATCGAAACACCTTCGAAAATTCCCATGCCTTTTACCTCCAAGACAGCTACCGGATGACCCGGAATCTTACCGTGAATCTGGGGCTCCGCTACGATTATTTCGGCATAGTCCAGGAAAAGCACAGCATGTTCACCAACGTGGATCCCACCACAGGAAACGCGTTTGCAGTTGGCCAGGGCCGCCTGTATGAGCCCGACTACAATAACTGGGCGCCCCGTGTCAGCGTCGCCTGGGACGTGACTGGCCATCAGAAGACGGTTATGCGTGCCGGATATGGGATCTTCTATGACGCCACCTCCCAGGACATGTTTTTGGGCCATCTCCCTTTCTCCAGCAGCTTTGATCCCGGAGTCGCGTACTCCGGCCTTCCCGGCGTTAGCCAAATTTCCTTCGGGAGCTCGACCGGGCCTTTCCAGCTTTGCAACCCGACCAACCCTGGGGCTTGCGTTCCTGTTTTTGGCGGCTACTCTCCTATGGGCGATGCCTTCGGCGTTGACCCGAATATCCGCACGCCCTACCTGCAAAACTACAATCTGAATATCCAGCAGCAACTTACGCGGAAGATGGTCTTGCAAGTGGGATACGTGGGTTCCCATGGAAGTAAGCTGTGGGACTTCCGCGACATCAACCAGCCCGGCTTTGCACAGATCTGGGCCGCGGATTGCGCTGGGGTAACTCCGCTACCTCCTGTCGGCCAGCCCTGTCCAGGCGGCAAAATCCAGGATTTCAGCGTGCCCAGGAGGCTTGCGAGCACCACCAGCAATTTCTACATTTATCAGGAAGAGAGTGGCGCCAAGTCCAACTACAATTCGCTCCAGGTGAGCTACCGCATTGACGACTGGCATGGACTTACAAGCTCCGTCAGTTATACCTGGTCTCATTCCATTGACACTGCCAGCGATGGGGAAGACTATGTCCCCAATGCCGCTCAGCCCACCGACAGCACGCAGGCCTTCCTGAACCGAGGCAACTCCAATTTCGATGTTCGCAATCGCCTCACCTGGAATTTCATCTATCAGCTTCCGAATCGCAGCGGAAGCTGGCAGCGTCTCAAAAACGGCTGGGGTCTCAACGGCATCCTGACAGTTCAGACTGGACAGCCTTTTCACATGATTCTCGAGGCCGACGATTTCGATGGCTCAGCCACCGACTTCCCGAAACCGGATGTGGTCGGTCCCATCAAGTACAATTACAGCGATCCGACGCAGTTCCTCCAATTGAGTTCGTTCGCCGTCCCCTGCACGTATAGTGGAACCGACGGCTTCGCCGATTCCTGCGCTCCGGGTACCCGCCACTTTGGCAATCTCGGGAGGAATTCCCTGGTCGGGCCTCCCTTCCGCCAGTTTGATTTCTCTGTGTATAAGAACACTATCCTGACGGAGCGTGTGAAATTGGAACTTCGTTTTGAGTTCTACAACCTGTTTAACCACCCAAACTTCGCCAATCCCATCTGGCCCAACTTCCTGTCGGATCCGACGATCTCGAACAGTTGCGGGACTACTCCCGGCTGTGCCAACTCGATCGGTTCGAATGGCCGCTTGGTCGGACATCTACCCATAACCACGACCGCAGACGTCGGCCCGGGCTATCCGTTCTTAGGCGGCGGTGGGCCTCGTAGCCTGCAGATCGCCGCGAAGTTTACGTTCTAGTTGGCTAAAACTTTGTAGAAGCAGCGCGAAGGCCCCGGTCGCCCAGCCCGGGGCCTTCGTGTTTATGGGGAAGTCATGGCCCTCCCGTAGTAAGTCGTTTAGATTCTGCATTTACGGGAATTGTGCCCTTGCCCGTGCGAGAACACGCGAGAGGCTGGCTTGCCCTAACCCGCACAGGGCATTGCAACTTGTGATAGTTTTGCGACGGCTGCTGCGTACTAACTTATGGAACCGCTGAGACCAGGGCGAATGAGCGCACCGGGAAAAACGGAGCCGACGGAAATAATCGCTCGAGCCCGGACTGGGGATACCCAGGCTTGGGGCGATCTGTACCGGGAATTTGCCCCGGCAATCTTCCGCTTTTGCCGGAGGGCGATGCCCACGCGCGAAGACGCGGAAGACGCCACGATGGAGATTTTCATGAAGTTGCGCGACAAACTGATCCAGTACGACCAGACGCGGTCCTTCACCGCATGGTTATACAGAGTTGCCGCCAATCACTGCTGGGACATGCTGCGCCGCAAGAAAGCCCGCCACGACAAAGACATGGACGACGTCGACGATGTGCCCCTGGAATGTCCCGAGCCGAATCAACTGGAAAAATTGATCGAAGAACGCAGCAGCGAGGAAGTACGCAAGGCGCTGGACACGCTGGGCCTGCGCGCGCGGATGGCGCTGGTGATGCGCTACTACTCGGACATGAGTTACGACGAAATTGCGGACGCCCTGGGCGTTCGCAGGCAGTTTGTAGGGGTGGTGCTTTTGCGCGCACGGCATGAACTACGGCAGGCGCTGGGGGAGAACAGCGCGCTGGCCGTGGGAGGAACCCGATGACAGAACCAGACATGAACAGGGATAAACACGCGAACGAAACGCACGTGGATGAAATGACTTTGCTGCTGTACGTCGAGCGGCAGCTGGACCGCGAGGCGGCGCAGGGCGTGTCTCTCCACACGCAGACCTGCACGCGCTGCCTGACGCTGCTGCGCGCTCTGGACCGTGAATCGCGTTTATTGACGCGCTCCATGCTGGAGCAGGACGAGCCTTTGCCCGCGCGGCTGGCGGAGTTTCACGAAAAAGTGAAGCGCAACATGCAATGGATTTGGGGCGTGGTCTTTGGCCTGGCGGTTCTGGGCGTCTACGCCTTTTACACCGAATACATCGTGTCCGTTCAACGCAATTTCGAGGACGCCGGCTTCGGCAGTACGAATCTGCTGAGCCTGGTGGTGTTTCAGGGCGCATTCTGGAAAGGATGGCAATCCATGTTCAGCTTGTTCGAGGTGCTTGCCGTGATGTGCATGGTTGGCTTCGGGCTGTTCGCGTTCCGCCGCTATTTACGGCGCGGCTCGGCGCTGGCGGTGCTGTTTGCCAGCTTCGGCATGTTGCTGGCGATTGCCACGCCTGCATCGGCAACGGAATTCCGCAAGGGCGACAACGTCAACGTTAAAAAAGAGGAAGTCATCAAGGGCGACATTTTTCTTACCGGCGAACACGTGCGAATCGACGGCGACGTGGAAGGCGACGTTTATGCGTTTGCGCACCAGGTGGACGTCAGCGGACACATCAATGGCGACCTGATCTGCTTCGCGCAAGCGGTGCGGGTCAGCGGTGTGATCGACGGGAATCTGCGCACCGGAGCGAACAATGTGACGCTAACAGGTACCGTCGAGCGCAACGTCATGGTGTGGAACGAAACCTTCAATCTGGACGCCAGCGGGAAAATCGGCCGCAGCCTTACGGCCGGAGGCGAGACTCTGACGCTTGACGGAAAGATCGGACGCGACTTTCTCGGCTTTGCCGATAGCACCACCATTTCCGGATTGATCGGCGGCTCCGTGCAAGGGAGGGGCAAATCGCTCTCGATTGTTTCCGGCGCGGAAATCGACGGCAAGACCGCGTTTAAGGGGTACAAAGCACCGAATGTCGCTTCCGATGCCAAGCTGGCGTCGCCGCTGGTTTTCACGCTCATCGAGCACCGGCGCGAAGAGCGCAGCGGCGGCTATTATCTTTGGCAGTTGATCTGGGCGGCGGCCTACGTGCTGTTCGGCCTGGTGCTCTTCAGCCTGATGCCGAAGTTTTCTATGGAAGCGACCGCGAACACGGAACACCTTGGGGCTTCGGCGGGCCTGGGGATCCTGGTCGGCGCTGGTTTTCCGATCGGGGCGCTGCTGGCTTGCATCACGGTAGTGGGACTCTTCGTGGGGATTTCCGGGTTCTTCCTGTGGTACGCCTCGCTGTACTTCGCGCAGATCATTGTGGGCGCGGCGGTGGGCCAGTGGATCATGGGCCGGACGGATGAATTCTGGCCGGAGATTGGAAGAATGATCGTGGGCCTGCTGCTGCTGCGGGTGGTGATGATGGTTCCGTACGTGGGCATGTGGATCAAGTTCGTGGTGGTTGTCTGGGGCTTGGGAGCGATCTCGCTGGCACTGTATCGCCGGTTGCAGCCGACGATGGCGCCCAACATTCCGCCGGCGCCGATGGCGCCGCTTGGCGGGCCGCTGCCGTCGAATACCACGGTGGGCGGGATCTAGCCTGTATTGAGTGCGGGAGCGTAGCTCCCGCTTTTGCAGGGCTAACACCAACGCCCAAATTCAATTTGTTCTGATATTAAAAATCTCAAAAGCGAGAGCTTTGCTCTCGCACTCCAAAAAAAGACGGGCCCCGAAACTTCCGGGGCCCGTTGCCTTTGCGGAGGCGGGTGAAAACTTAGTGTTGGCGAACTTTGGCCGCCTGTAACGCCTGAACCGGACCACCGATTGGATTGTAGAACAGCGCAGAGATGGAGACGGTACCTCCGCTCGCCAAGCCACCCGCATTCGCTGCGCCTTCGAATAGCGTGGCGTTCGTGTAGGTTTGTACCGAAGGCGGTACCGTGAAGGCCGTAATGTAGGTTGGCAGTCCGTTGATACCGAAAACTGGGCCTGAGACCGTGCCCACAGTTCCCGTCAAGCGCGAGAAGCGCAGGATCAGCGCCGTTGCGGTGGCGTTGATGCCGTTGGTTCCGGTGGCAGCGCCAGTGACCTTGGCGCGTATGGTTTGTCCCGCGAGCAGATCGCCCACCGTCGAGAATCCGCCGTTTGTGGCCGGCAATCCCGGCTGGCCGGTTAGAATTCCGAAATCAACGGCGGAGGTGGCGGTGGGACTGATCGTCAAGCAGATGCCCGTCCCAAAGCTGGAGCTGGCCAGAGGCGAGCCGCCGGTGGTAATCGAGCTGTCGCTGAGGATCATGCCGAAGTTTGAGCCGCCGTTGCAGTTGCTGGGATAAATCGTGCCTTCCACTTCGTCGACCGGCGTTTTTGAGGAGTCGATGACGTCGAGCGAGGTGGCAACGATTACGCCGGTGTTCGTTAGCACCCCTTGCAAACTGATGATCGAACCGACCTGGATGCAGGCCAGCGTTGCCCCGCCCGAACACTGGGCAGGTGACTGGGGGTCAAACACCTGAGTGGACCCATTGATCGTGGCGGTCAGGCTGCCGCGCACCGTCGAACTCAACGTGATGCTGCTGGTGGAGACGGCAGTGACCCGCCCGGTGAAATCATCGACATTGGCAAAGTCGCCGCTGGGAATCCCGGTAGGCACCGTAGTCGACGCTGTGAGTACCCCCGATTGCTGCATGTCTATGCCAATACCACTGGTGGTCACAATCGCGTTGTTGTAGTTGAAGTCTAGGTCCAGCCACTGGTGGGCACCGCTGTTCAGAACGAGGGCTGACCCGGCTGGAAAGGTAAAGGTGATCGTCGTCGTGACTCCGTTGGGGATTGCGCAGACTCTGAACGGGGTTCCCGCGGCGCAGGAACCAACTGCGGCGCCCGAATTGTTGATGAACGTTCCAGAGGCCGCACCGACGGTTACGTTGACAGCGGTGTACGTGCCAGCCGCAACTGAGGCATTGGTGACGACCACGTCAGAATCGGATTGCAAGCGGGTCAATTCAAAATTAGCCGCCGTGCCTGTGGAGAACACTGAGACTTGGCTGCCTGACGAGGAAGTCAAAGAGATGCCGACGATCGGCAAAGTAAAACTCACAACGGTGGTATTCGCTGGCGGTGTGTCTGAGATGGAAACGCTCAGCAAAGCGTCGCCATTGACCACGCAGTTCGTGACGCAGCGATTTTTTACGCCGCTGCAGGAAGAAAGCGACACAGCAGCGACGAGCACAGCGAAAACCAGATATTTTCTTGGATTCATACAAACACCCCACGACGGATTTCACCGCCACCTGCGGCGGCAAAGGGCAGCTGGAATTCCCCAACAACACTTTAACCCAGTCCATTGTTTGGGACGTGCAGAAAAGCAAGGAATGCCCAAATATTAACGTTGGAGTTCCAGGTCAACAGAGGCTCTGAAGGTCGAATTCGACTATGGCGTTCCGTCCATCCGGGGTTTCTATATAGATTGCCAGAGCCGACCCATCCAGCTTTAACGCATCGACCTCCAGATCAAAGGTTTCTCCAATGCTCGCCACTCGCGTGTATGGGTCCGTTGGTGCGTAAAACGCCGCACGCTTCACTTCGAGGGGAGCAATTTCCTTCCGATTCTGGACCAACTAACGGCCTCGGGCGGAGCATCCGACATGTAGCAGATTTCCAGGTGGATTCGAAACGACAGTGCCTTACCGAGAAATTCCTGCACCGCGTCCTGTGCGCTGTAATTCAGCTTTTGGCTGGATTGCACGGCCACCTGCACGAATGGCGTCTCAATGCGTGCAAAGGAAACGAATTCTTCTACGCGCAAGCTGGGGATTGTACGCCGGTAGTCTGCGAGAAACTCTGTACCCAATCCTCCATGCCGTTTCCCAAGAAAGTAGGCATCGCGAATTGCGGTTGAAGTGAGTGGGTAGTCGTATGCAGCGGCTGGCAGAGCCACGGCGAGGCCGACAAACATCGCGAGCAGCTTGGGAAACGCAGTTCGAGAGACTTTGCAAATTCGACGCATGGTTTCCTCGCTGGCGCTTTCTGGTGATCGGAGGCGCGTCCGCCCTGAAAATGAGACGCGCGGGAGTGTGCTATCGTTACTGATTCCAGCGTTAGTGGCGCAGATTAGGCAGGGGTTTTGGTCAAGCGTAAATCCATCCCGGGCTCATCCGAGGCTCCAAAGAAGAACAGGGAAGTTGTCCAGGAGCGCGTGTACGCGCCGCTGGAGGACGAGTTGCGCGCACACGACGTTGAGGGGCTGCCGGTGCGGCAGAATCGCACCGTTGGCGATGCGTATGGATCGGCCGCGGGTGTGGCCCCCGCTCACGAGGACGAAACTTCTTCCACTGGCCCGACGATGGAGCAGATCTTTGGCCCGGGCGGATTTCTGGAACGCAGCATGATCGGCGGTTACGAGCATCGGCCAGCGCAATTGCAGATGGCGGAGGCGGTGCACGACGCGTTTCAGAAGCACCATCACACGGTAGTGGAAGCGGGCACGGGCACCGGGAAAACTCTGGCATACCTGCTGCCGGCGATCTGCAGCGGGCGCCGCGTGGTGATTTCTACGGCCACCAAATCGCTGCAGGAGCAGCTTTATCAGAAAGACGTGCCGTTTCTGCAGAAACATTTTGCGCCCAATTTGAAAGTGGCGGTGATGAAGGGCCGTTCGAACTTCCTGTGCCTTTCGAAGATGCATGCGCTGGCGGACCAGCCCATGCTGAAGGGCATGGAAGAGGTGGACGCGTTCCGGCAGATTCGCGAGTGGTCGAACCTGACGGAAACCGGCGACCGCGCCGAGCTGACTTTTTTGCCGGACGATTCGGAGTTGTGGTCGCGCATTGACGCCCGGCGCGATACCTGCACCGGGAAGAAATGCCCGGAATTTGAGAAGTGCTTCCTAACCCAGATGCAGAACCGCGCCAAGGAAGCCGACCTGATCATCGTGAACCATCACCTGTTTTTCGCCGACCTGGCGCTGAAGCAGGACGATTTCGGCAGCATTTTGCCGGAATATTCGGCGGTGGTGTTTGACGAAGCGCACGAGATGGAAGACGTGGCCAGCGATTATTTCGGCCAGCAGATTTCGAATTACCGCTTCGAAGAACTGGCGCGCGACGCGGATCACGCCATGCGGCTGACCAAAACGGGCTCGCCCACGCTGCTTCGGCGTACGCAGCGCATCCGGGAAAAGAGCCGCGCGTTTTTCGACAGCTTTCCACCGCGCGACGGGCGCTTTCCGTTTACGCGGCAGGAGCGCGAAGCTTTCCTGGAGCAGAACCGCGAAGGCTACGACGCGCTGCTGAACGCGTGCAAAGCGATGGAAACGGAATTCGCCGCGCTGACGCAGAAGCCGGAGGAGTTGACGCGCATTGGCCGCCGCAGCTTTGAAGTCCGCCAGGAGCTTTCGTTCCTGTTTGAATCGAACGAAAAGAATTACGTGTATTGGTTCGAGCGGCGAAACAAGGGCGTGTTTCTTGCCGCCACGCCGATCGACATCAGCCAGATTCTACGGGAAAAGCTGTTTGAAGCCTTCGACACCGTGATTCTCACCTCCGCGACGCTGACCGTTGCCGGCCGATTCGAATTCATTCGCCAGCGCCTCGGCCTGGACCACGCGAAAGAGTGCGCTTTGCCACCGGAATTCGACTTCCAGCAACAAGCGCTGCTCTATCTCCCGCAGAAAATGCCGGACGTGCGCGACGCGGGTTTCCCCGGGAAAGCGGCCGACGAAATTGTGCAACTGCTGGAGTTAAGCCAGGGCCGGGCGTTCTGCCTGTTCACCAGCTATTCGCAGATGAACGATCTGTTCGAACGCGTGCGCACGCGGGTGGATTTTCCGTTGATGCTGCAGGGGACGGCTCCACGCTCGGTGCTGCTCGAACGGTTCAAGAACACGCCGAACGCGGTGCTGTTTGCCACGGCCAGTTTCTGGCAGGGCGTGGACGTGCCCGGCGAGCAGCTCTCCTGCGTAATTGTGGACCGCCTGCCGTTTGCGGTCCCGAGCGATCCGATCGTGGCCGCGAGGGTCCGTGCGCTACAAGACGAAGGCCGCAATCCCTTCTCCGAATTCCAGGTGCCGGAAGCAGTTCTTGCGCTGAAACAGGGCTTCGGGCGGCTGATTCGCGCAAAGACCGACCGCGGCGTGCTGGCCCTGCTAGATACGCGTATCCAGCGGATGCCCTATGGTAAAATTTTCTTGGAGTCGCTGCCCCGGTACCGGAGGACCAACGATCTGGAGGATGTCTCCCGGTTTCTGTCCGCGGCCAGCCCTGCCTGAAAGCATCGTCCCCAGGGAAGAAGAGGAAGTGAAAGCCGGCTATGTTTCAAGTGAGTGTGGAAGATACGTTTTCGTCGGGGCACGCCCTGCGCGGGTACAAGGGCAAGTGCGAGAATGTCCATGGGCATAATTACCGCGTGCAGGTGACGTTGGAAGGGCCGCAGCTCGACAACATCGGTTTGCTGATCGATTTCACGCAGTTGAAGCACGCGATGCGCGGGCTGATCGCGCGCCTGGATCACCAGTTCATCAACGATCTGGAGCCGTTTACGACGGTGAATCCGTCGGCGGAAAATCTGGCGAAATATTTTTACGAGAATCTGACCAGCCAGCTGACCGGCTTGCCGCCGGGAGCAAAATTAAAAGACGTGGTGATCTGGGAGACCGACACCGCCATGGCACGCTATCACCCATAGGTTGGCGAGGGTAGCGGGACACGGCAGGGAACAGGGGACACAATGAACCGATCGTTCTTCATCATCATCGTGCCGGCGCTGTTGATTGCGGCGGGATACGTCGTGGTTTTGCGGATGATGGGCGTCTCGCCGGGTTATCCGCGACTGGTGATCGCGATGGTGCTGTTTTTCGGCGGGATTTACTGGCTTTCCAAACGCTCCGGGAAAAAAGCGAAGACCGGCAGCTAGCAGACGCATCAAGAATTTGTAGCGGCCGCCTTCCGAGGCGGGCGCCTCTAGCTTGATTTGGAGGGAAAGCAGATCCCTCACCCGCGGAAGGCAAGGGTTCGGGATGACAATTAAGTTGAGAGTTTCTTAGAGTTGCGCACGGCTACCAATGTTTATCACGGAAATATTCAAATCCATACAGGGCGAAGGAACGCGCGCGGGCCTGCCGTGCATTTTCGTACGCCTGACCGGTTGCAATCTGCGCTGTACGTGGTGCGATACGGCGTACGCGTTTCACGGCGGGCAAAAGGTGACGGTCGACGAAGTGATGCAGCGCGTCGAATCGCTCAGCCGGCGCCCGGACGGCAGCGCCGCAGGAGTTCCCCTGGTTGAGCTGACCGGCGGCGAACCGCTGCTGCAGGAAGAAGTTTATCCTCTGGCGGAGCGGCTGCTTGCGGCGGGCTATACGGTGATGATTGAGACGAGCGGCGAGCGGTTCATCGGGCGATTGCCGAAGGAAGTCATAAAAATTGTGGACGTGAAATGCCCGGACTCCGGCGAGCCGGACACTTTTGATCCGCGGAATCTGGAAGAATTGGGTGCGAACGACGAAGTGAAGTTCGTGATCTCCAGCCGCAAGGATTACGAGTTTGCGCGCGAATTCAGTCGGGAGCACCGATTGACAGAGCGGGTGCGCGAGGTGCTGTTTTCTCCGGTGCACGACGATCCAAACGGGAAATGGACAGGCCTGGAACCGCGTGAGCTGGTCGAATGGATTCTCGACGACGGATTGCAGGTCAGGCTAGGTTTGCAGCTTCACAAAATCGTCTGGGACCCCGCCATGCGCGGTGTCTAAACCAGAGTTCGAGGAAAACGATTCGTGGGAAAAGTTGACGCCATCGTTTCGCTGAGTGGAGGAATGGACTCGTGTGTCTGCGTGGCCGAAGCACTGCACAAGCATGCGCGCGATCGAGTGGGGCTGCTGCATGCCAGCTATGGCCAGCGGACGGAAGCGCGGGAGCAGCGGGCATTTTCAGAGATCGCGGAATTCTATGGCGTGAGGGAAAAGCTGCTGGTACGGCTGGATTATTTTCGCGCTATCGGCGGCTCCGCGCTGACCGACGCGAAGATCGCCGTACCGGAAAATGAACTGGGCGCAATTGGACCCGGAGGCAGCGCGATTCCGGTGACGTATGTCCCCTTTAGAAACGCACACTTTCTAAGCGTGGCGGTCAGCTGGGCGGAAGCAAGCGGGGCGGGCGCCATTTACATCGGAGCCGTGGCGGAAGACAGTTCGGGATATCCCGACTGCCGTCCGGAGTATTACGAGGCGTTTCAGGAGCTGATTCGCAGGGGAACGCGGCCCGAGACGAAGATAGAAATCGTGACCCCGGTGATTCGCTTGAAAAAGAACGAAATTATCCGTCGCGGCGTGGAGCTGGGTGCGCCGCTGCACCTGACGTGGTCGTGCTATCAGGGCGACGAGTTGGCCTGCGGCACATGCGACAGTTGCCTGCTGCGTTTACGTGCGTTTGGTGAGGCGGGTCTTCCCGATCCGATCGCGTACCGGCCGGAAGCTCGCGCGGGGGCCGCGAAATGAGGTTGCGGCACTTGGATTCCCGGCGATATAAGAGATAATGGTTGAAACCGGCCAGCGGACCGAGGCCGGCGCTCCTCCACAAAAAAGGAGAATGGGGCATGGTGAAATGGACGAAGACGTACGCGCTGGTCGCAATCCTGGCTTTGGGAATGCTGGGATGCTTCGCCACGCGGACGGCTGCGCAGCAGGAAGGAAAAATAACCGGATCGCTGATCGATTTTGACGGAAATCCGTGGGCCAATCTTCCGGTGAAGATCAGGTCCGAACAGGGCACGATTACCGAATCGAAGACGGATGCCGCCGGAAAATTTTCATTTGGGGGCCTGAAGAACGGCAAATACACGTTCACTGTGCAACCGCCGCAGATGCAGACTCCGTTTGACGTCGCGGTGGATGTTCGCGGAGCGGATACCCCGCCGCTGAACATCAATTTCAAGGAAATCCTGGAGAAACAGAACCCCGAAGCTGCCGCGAAATACCGGCAACAACAGGCGGAACAAAAGAAATTCGTCGGCATGAAGGAGCAATTCGCGAAGGGCGTTGCCCTGCTGGACCAGGAGCGCGCGGCGAAGGCCGAACTGTCCAAAGCAAAGCCCGATGAAAAGGATGCAATCAAGGCCAAGGTCGCCGATCTTTCCGCCCAGGCCGTTACAACGTTTCAGGATGGCCTGAAAGCCGCTCCGGAAAAAGATCCGAATATCCACCTCTTCTGGGCGCGCATGGGTGAGGCATACGACCTGGCCGGACGCAACGACGAAGCGATCAACGCGTACCAGCAGGCAATCGCGGCGAAGCCGGACAATCCGAGCTACTACAACAACCTGGGAAATATTCTGGGACGCACGGGAAAAATCGACGACGCGCGCGCCGCCTACACCAAGTCCGCAGAGATGGATCCGCCAAATGCTGCAATGGCGTGGCGCAACTTTGGCATCAGCCTGTATCAGGCGGACCGCAAGGTCGAGGCGATCGAACCTCTAAAGAAGGCCACGGAGTTGGATCCCAAGAACTCTCAGGCCTGGTACCTGCTGGCAACCTGCATGATGTCCGACCCGAGTGTTTTCAAGACGTCGGGCGACAAAATTGAAGTGCACCCGTTGCCGGGCACGATTGAGGCTTATCAGAAAGCCATCGAACTGGACCCCAACGGCCAATGGGGCGGGCAAGCAAAGGCAGGTCTCGAACAACTTCAACAGATGACCGGGGGTATCGATACCAAGGTCGGAAACAAGAAAAAGAAACCGTAAGCCGAAAGAAAGAAATATCAGCATCGATTCCGAATGGCGGTCCCGGTTCGCCGGGGCCGCTTTTCTTTTTAGCGGTGAGTGAGCGTTCCGGTGATTTTTGTCCGGCGAAGCGCCCAGGAAAAAATCAGAACGGAGGAAGGCAGCAGAACGGCGGCAAACGCGAGTAGTAGCAGAAGCGGATGCGCGAGAGAGAAGATGCCTGCTCCGTCGAGAAGCGCACCGCGCAGGGCGTCCATCGCGTAGGTTACGGGATTCAAGCGCGCGACGATTTGCAGCCACGGCGGCAGGATGCTTACGGGAAAAAGCATGCCGCCGGTGACGCTGGAAACCCCAAGGATGAACCACTTCGCGGGATTGCCACGCTTGAACAGCAGAAGATACGCCGCCGAAAGGACCCCGAGGCCGGAAAAGGCCAGCAGCGTGGAGAGCAGCACGGCAAAGACGGCCAGCCAGTTCGCGGCGTGCAGGGGAAAATCGAACAGGATCGCCGCCCAACCGAGATAGACGGCGATACGCAGGGTGGTGGCAGCGAAGGGATAAAACGCCGAGCCGATGAGGATGACCGGCAAGGATACTTGCGTGACCAGCAGTGGTTCGAGCGTGCCGGCGTCGCGCGCGTCCTGGAGGCTGCGGTCGAACGTGTCCAGGGCGGCGTTCAGGTAGTCAAAGAAAACGAATCCGGCGAGCGAGTAGGCGAAATACGATTTGCCCTGGGGAAGAGCTTCGCGAAGCGCCGGTGAATCCACGAACCGCGCCACATAGTAAAACATCGCGGCGCCGAAGAGCGCTTCGACGGCTTCCAGAATAAATGGACTGCGATAAGTGCTGGCGATGCGGAGATCGCGCTGGAAGAAAAGAAAAATGTCGCGGAGGATTCGCGTCATTCGGGTTTCGACTCCGCAGCGGAATAGAGGCGGCGCCCGGTGAGGCGCGCGAACGCTTCTTCCAGGGACGACGACAAAGTCCTGGCCCGGAGCGCAGTCGGGGTATCGAACGCAAGCAATTTGCCTTCGTCGAGGATGGCCACGCGGTCGGCAAGGAGTTCGATTTCCTGCATGGTGTGCGAGGCGAAGAGCATCGACGTGTCTTTCCGCGCCAGAACTTCCGTTTTCAGGAAATGCCGGAAGTCCGCCGCGGCGATGGCGTCGAGGCTGCGGGTCGGTTCATCCAGCAGCAGGACTTTGGGCTGGTGAAGAAGCGCGCGGAGCAGGCTAAGGCGTTGAATCGTGCCGGAAGAAAGCGCGCGGGCCTGGCGGTCCAGAACGCGGGTCAATCCGAACCGTTCGCCAAGGCTTTCGATGCGGCCAGCGCTGAACTGATCGGAGAGATGATTCAGGCGGCCAAAAAAGCGCAGATTCTGGCGTCCGGTAAGCCGCGCGTAGAAGCCAAGATCGCTGCCTGCGTGGTAACCGATTTGCCGCCGCACGGCCGCGGGCTCGCGCGCGGTTTCGTGCCCGGCGAGGGAAGCACTACCGCGCGTGGGCAGCAGCAGGGTGGCCAGGATCCGAAGCAAGGTGGTCTTCCCGGCTCCGTTGACGCCAAGTAGCGCGACTGCCTCGCCTTGCTTCACTTCGAGGGAAATGCCCCGCAGGGCCGGCGCGGTGGGCTGGGCGAATGGCTGAAGAAAAGCGCGCCAACCGCTGAGCGCCGGGGGAAACCATTTCTCCAGGGAATCGAGGATAATCGCGGGGTCGGACACTCTGAAATTTATAACGTGTCTCCCTGCGGAAAACAATGCGCGATGGACGCGGCATTCCATCGGCAGAACATGGCGGATCGCGGCAAACCCCGGTAAGATACCGGGGTAATTTCGAAAACCAAATGTCCCGGCTGGAGTCCAGAAGATGGTGGAGTTGACAATGCGCGCGGTTGTGCCGGCCCACGTGCTGATCCGGCACCTCGAAGGGGAGTCCGTGCTGTTGAATCTGGACAGCGAACGGTATTTTGGCCTGGACGCAACGGGCACGCGAATGTGGGAATTGATGACTTCGCAGCCCACGATCGCCTTGGCATTGGAAAAACTTCAGGAAGAGTATGAGGTGGAGCCCGAGACTTTGCGGACTCACCTCACCGAACTTTTGAGCAGGCTTGTGGAGAGCGGCCTGCTGCAAGTGCTGCCGGCGGATGTGGGAACCACTTCAACGATATAAGGCGCTGGAGCCAGCATCGCGGCGGATGTTCCGGCGCGCTGCGACACTGTTGCCGTGGCTGCGCTGGTCGCTGCGCTTGCGAGGCTACGGCAAGACCTTTGCGTCGCTCCAGAAGCGTGTTCCCCGTCCGGCGAAAGAAACGGAGATCCGACCCGGCGAACAGGAAAAAGTGCAGGCGGCATGTCGCATGGTAATCGCCGCGCTGCGCTATTCTTTCCTTCAATATACCTGCCTCGAAGAATCCCTCACCCTCTGGTATCTGCTGCGGAAGCAGGGAATCGCCGCGTGCTTGCGCATTGGGGTCCGCAAGGAAAACGAGAAATTCGAAGCGCACGCCTGGGTGGAGCACCGCGGTGAAGCACTGAACCAGGACGAGGAGACGCACCGGCACTACGCGGCATTCGAAGAGGATCTGCAGGAACCACCGGCGGAACAGCCATGAGCGGGTTTTTCGGGTTGGTGCGGACAGACGGCACGGCCGTGGAGCCGCGATTCCTGGAAATGATTGCGCAGCGGCTGCGTTTCCGCGGGCCGGAAGGCAGCCAGACCTGGGCGAAAGACGGCTTGGGCGCCTGCTTCGCGTACCTGGAGACCGGGACGCGCTATCAATCCCGCAGCCAGCCCTTACATCTTGGAGGGCGATACACGCTGCTCGGCGACGTGCGCCTTGACGCGCGAAAAGAGTGGATCCGCGAGTTGCTGGAGAAAGGGCAGGGGCCAATTGAAGAAGCCTCCGACGAGGAGTTGCTGCTCCTTGCTTGGAGCGTGTGGGGAGAGGGAGTGCTGGCCAAACTGCTCGGCGATTTTTCCTTCGCCCTCTGGGATGCTTCGCAGCAAACCCTTTTCTGCGCCCGAGATTTTTGCGGCGCCCGCCCTTTTTTTTATTCCTGGCGTGAAGGAGTCTTCTGCCACAGCAACACACTGAACGTGCTTCGCCTGGCTCCTGAAGTTTCCGACGCATTGGATGAAATGTATGTGCGGGAATTTTTGCTCACAGGTTTGTGCAGTGATCCCACCCGCACTGTATGGCGGGATATCCGGCGGCTGCCCGCAGGCCACCGGTTGATTCTGTCCGACGGTCAAATCCATGTTCAGCGATTTCTGAGCCTGCCCATCGAAGAGCCGTTGCGCTTCAAGCAATCCAACGAGTATCTGGAGAACTACAAGGAGCTTCTGGCGCAGGCGGTTGCCGATAAGTTGCCGGCGGGGAAAACCTCGTTCTCCCTGAGCGGGGGCCTGGATTCGGGTTCCGTGTGCGCCACAGCTGTCAGAATCGCGAAAGGAACCGGTAATTCCGAGGCGCTGAAAGCGTTCACGATCAGCTGGCGACCGCTGTTTGACGATCCCGAGCCAGAATTTGCCCAGCTCACCGCGAGGCACCTCGGCTTGGCCCATGAAATTCTGGAAGAAAATTTGATTCGACCCGATGAGTGCGGGGCGGCGAGCGCGCCCGAGCCCAGCTCCGAATTCTTCCTCGATCGAGATCACCGCTTCAGGCAATCCATCTCGAAGCACGCGCGCGTGGTTATTTCCGGGGACGGGGGCGACGACGTTTTGTCGGGGCAATCGTGGCCGTACCTCAAGTATCTTTATGGGCGCGGCGAATGGATGGAAATTGTAAGCAGCTTCGGCGGATACCTCGGCTCGCACGGTCGTTTGCCTCCCTTGCGCGGGGGATTTCGAAGCAGATTCCGACGATTGGCTGGCGCAAAGGATAAAACCACGGAATTGCCGGCCTGGTTGAACGAGGGATTCGCTGAGCGCGGGCGTGCGGAATCCGAGGCGAGCTTCCGGGAGCGACCGCGACTCGAAGAGCACCCGCTCCACCCGGATGCCTATCGCGCCCTGCACGGGGGATATTGGGCCAGTGTTCATGAAACGGAGGACGCGGGCTGCACGGGAGTGCTGCTGGAGACGCGGGCGCCCCTGCTTGACCTTCGCATGCTGCGGTTTCTCTTGCGGGTGCCTCCCGTCCCCTGGTGCATCAACAAGGAACTCTGCCGCCGGGCGATGAAAGGCGGATTGCCTGAGCGAGTGCTGGCACGGCCAAAAGCTCCACTCGGGGAAGATCCGCTGGAACTCTGCTGGCGGAGGGATGGGTGGCGGCCGAATCCCGAAAAAAAACCTCCGAAAATGGTTCATGAATTCGTAAAATGGAACTCCTGGCTTGCAACTTTGGAAGGTGCGAAGGGTTACTTTCAAAACGAGTACCTTTATCCGCTCACTTTTTCGCTCTGGCTGAAAGCCATTGAAAAGGGTAGGGGGATTCAGTAGAGTGCTAGACAAGGGGCATGAATGAAGCAGCAGTCCAAGCGAAGCGCTAAGAAGGCTTATCAACCACCTAAGCTGCTTGTTTATGGCGATCTCGCGGAAATGACCAAGGCCGTCGGAAACAAATTTAAGATCGACGGCGGACACAACCCGCGAATGCGACGTACCGGACGCTGAACCCCGCTCACAGCGCCGAAGCGGCTAAAAACAGATTCCTTTGAGTTATTCCTACCGAGCTTACGGCCTTGGAATCAACTCTTCCTGCCGTATTGCAGGGCTCCACTCAGTTCCCCTGCAACCGGGAGAGGCCAGCTTGGAGTTTCAGGACGGCCCGGAACCGGCTTGGGTCGTAAAACTACTCGGACTACCCGCCCGAATTCTGTCCCATCGATCCGAACCCGCAGCCTCCCCCGATCCTTCCTTCGTTCTCTCCCAGCACGGCGAAAGAAAAGGCTATCAACTTTCTTATTCCGACGGGACGCGCTTTGTCGTGGACGGCGCCGCGGCTCAGATCTGGGGAACATACCGGCCTCCGTTGACGGCCGAAGATATGGCGACGTATTTTCTGGGGCCTGTTCTGGGTTTTGTGCTGCGCCGCAGGAACACCATCTGTTTGCATGCAAGCGGGGTCGAGATCCAGGGAAATGCGGTGTGTTTCTGCGGTGATGCGGGTTACGGAAAATCTACCACGGCCGCGGCGCTGGCTCTTCGCGGGGTTCCGGTGCTTGCGGAGGACGTCGTAGCGTTAGAAGAGATCGGCGGTGGATTCGGCGCGGTGCCCGGATATCCGCGCGTTTGTCTTTGGCCGGAGAGCGTGAGGATGCTCCTCGGCCGGGATGATGCGCTGCCGCAATTGACGCCGGTGTGGGAGAAGCGCTTCCTCGAACTCGACGGGCGAGGAGCCAAATTTGTGGCCGCGAAACTGCCTTTGGGCGTTATCTATCTGTTTGCGCCGCGCAGCGACGACCAGGGCGCGCCCCGCGTTGAAAAGGTCAGTCCGCGCGAAGCGCTGCTCGAATTGGTGCAAAACACATATATGAACTGGGTTCTGGACCGGGAGCAGCGAGCGGCGGAATTTGACACTCTTTGGCGGCTGGTCCAGAAAGTAATTGTCCGCCGCATCACGCCGCACGCGAAACCGGAAAAACTCGTGGCCCTTTGCGACCTGATATTGCGCGACGCCGCGGCGATTCTCTGATCTCAGCCGGCTTCCCCGCGCCGGTGTACACTGGCAAACATCATCTGCAGGAGAAACTTTTGACGGCGCGCACTCCATTCGGAGCAAAGCCCTTCGAACGCGAATGGAAATTCTTGTGCGCGAGCGCTTCTCCAGCGCCGTCGTCCGGCGGCAGGATTACCCTGCTTGCGGCGAATCTCGATTGGAACCTGGCGCTGGAACTGGCGGAGGAACACAGCGTCCTTGGGGTCGTCGCCAAACGCCTGAAGGAGTTGGGCGACCTGGGAATGCCCTCGGCCGCCCGCGAGAAATTCCAGGGAGTGATGCGGACGCAGCAGCTTTTCTCTCTGAGCATGGCCGCGGAACTGTTTCGCATCCTGGATGCGTACGGAAAAGCCGGAATCGAGACGATTCTGGTGAAGGGGCCTGTCGTGTCGTATCTGGCCTATGGAGATCCCGCGGTGCGGAGTTACGTGGATCTGGATCTACTTGTGCGCGATTCGGCGATCGTTCCAGCCTGCAGAATTCTGACCGCGCTTGGGTTCGAGGCGGACGTTCCGGAGGCCGCCATCCTCGCGGGCAAAATCCCCGGGGAATATCTTTTCAAGCGGGCCGGGGCGCAGCAGATTGTCGAACTCCACACCGAAAAGACCTTCCGCTACTACCCCCGCCCAATGCGGATTGAAGATCTGTTCGCGAGGCAGAGGCGCGTGACATTGGAGGGCCGGGAAGTCCCCGCACTCTGCCTGGAAGACGAACTGGTGCTCAATTGCATCCACGGCGCGAAACATTTCTGGGAGCGCCTGATGTGGCCGGCGGACATCGCCGCGATTGTTGCGCGCCACCCGGAGATTGCCTGGGAGCGCGTGCGGCTGGCCGCACGCGACGTCGGAGCGGTGCGGATGGTGCACGTGGGCCTGCTGCTCGCCGAATCGCTGCTGGGGGTTCCGGTGCCCGCGGAGATGGCTGCCGAGACGAATGCGGACGGCGTGGCGCGGGATTTAGTGCGGCAAGTGAAAGGCTGGCTGCCGACGGCAGGGTATTTGCCGCCGCCGCTGTACCGGAGAGCGATGTTCCGGCTGAAAATGGGCGGAGCCGGATTGAGTGGCATGGCTTACCTGATGCGGTTGTCGTTGTCGCCGACCGAGGAAGACTGGGCCGAGGGCCGCGAGGAGCGCGGTTCGCGGGTGTGGGAAGCGATCAAGCGGCCGTTCCGGCTGATGCGCAAGTACGGCCAGGACGGTTAAGAGGAATCGGGGGACGCTGCAGAGAAAATTGGATTGCCAGAAAAGGGAGGCCCGGCTTCGAATTGCAGCGAGCCGGGCCGTTGTGTCCGCAGTGAAACTAAATGTGGGTGCGTTCGGAGAGGACATGTTCTTCTTCGTCGTTCTGCTGGGGCAGCTCCACGGAAAGTTTCAGTTCGCTCTTGTTGCGGAGAATGCCGAGCTGGATGCTTTTCTCTTCGTGGTGGGTAAGCAACTTTTCGCGCAACTCGCTGGCATTGTGGATTCGGTCGCTATTCAGGCTGGTGATCACGTCGCCGACCTTCAAACCGGCCTTGGCAGCCGGGGAGTTCGCAAATACGCCGCGCACCAGCACGCCTTCGCCATCGGGCGCGCCAAAGTAATTGCCAAAGTCGCCTTTCAGATTTTCCGCGTCAATGCCGAGCAGCGGGCGCCCCGGTGAAACCATTTCGAACGAGCGCAAGTGCTCGAGTCCGGAGAGATCCGGCATTTCCGGAAGAGTTGGCATCTTGAACGCAAAGGACTTCGGCCCATCCGCGAACACCTTCATATTGCCGGCTTCGTGCTTCCCGACCGTGACCTTGAGGTTCTGGGAGCGGCCGTCGCGCCAGACCGTAAGATTCGCGGTGCGGCCTGCTGGAATCTCATGAATCATACGGCGAAACTGTTCCGTGCCCTCGATGCGCTGGCCGTTGAGTTCGAGCACAACGTCGTTTTCTTTCAGGCCGGCCTTGGCCGCAGGGCTGTCGGGAACAATCTTTCCAAGCAGCGCGCCCCGTTCTTCGGGGAGCCTCAGCGATTTCATCTTGTCGGCGGAAACTTCAGAAACGCCCACGCCGAGCCAGCCTCCGCCACCGCCCATGAAGATCTGGAAATTGTCGTCGTCCGCAATCTTGGGATCGTCGGACTCCTGAACCAGGGTGTTGCCGTCCTCGAGATCGTTGACCATCACGTAGATCTCGTTATCGAGGGGCTCCACCTGGACTTCCATATCGGGAGTCAATTTCACCTGGGACTGTGAATTTTCCTGCGCCTGCGCTTGAGCCAAGCGCGCGGCTTTCGAAGCTTCTTTTGTCTGACTGGAATAACTCGGAAGCGCAATAAGTAAAATGCTCAACGCGCCCAAGCCGAGGCCCATCCACATTTGCCGTTGAATCATGAGTATTTCTCCTTCGTCTGTTTAGACGCAGAAGAAGCTAAATGGTCGACCGGAGCGCGACGACGCGGATAGCGCCATTCACGGTTCCCAGCCGGATCGGGGCGCCGCCCTTGCCCAACCGTCCCTTCAGGATGCGAGGCTGGATGGCACCTTCCATGACGAAGGGGAGTTCGGTGGAGAAGCTGCCGTTCATGCAGCGGGCTTCGAGGTCCGCCTGAGAATCGGCGGGTATTGCCAGCAGGACGGAGCCGTTGGTGGTCTCCGCCTGTGTGCCATGCAGATCCGCGGGATGCTTCAGCTCGACGTACACGTTTCCGTTTGTCGTGTGCGCGTGCAGATTGCCGCTGCTCTCATAAACTTCGATGTTGCCGTTGACGGTGTGCAAGTCGCCGAGCGAGTCAAGATCCTTGACGCGGAGCGTGCCGTTGACCGTGTTGATGTGCTTCAGGAGCGTGTGGCGCGGCACATGAACAGTGTACTCGACGGCGACTTCCACGCCCTCTTCCGAGGGATACCGCGTGGAGATGGAAAGGCTGTCGGGGCTGGAGTTCACGTCGATGGAAACGAGGTCCAGCTTGGATTCCTTGTCGGTGGTGGTTTTGACCGCGCGCACCTCCACCTCATCCTTGTCCCAGCCCTCGATACGCACGGTCCCATTAATGTTGCTCAGTTCCAGGGTGCCGTCGGGCTTCAGGTGATAGGTTTGCGCAAATTCGCGCGTGACGCCGAAACACGCCGGAGCGGCGAACATGGACACGGCCGAAAGAGTCAGACCAATCGAACGGATCGCGGAGCGAAACTTCATACAGCCTCCTTCACGGACTACCCCGAAACTACCCCCAGGACAACCGACAAATCCGAACCGCTGACCCCAGCCTCCACACACTATCGAAGCTGGAAGTTAAAAGCCAATGTTGATATTACGTCCACCTTGTTGCCGCAAATCCCCGGATTCGCACGCCATTGCCGCAGCGCGGTCATCGCCGCCTCTACCAGCGCCGGCTCCCCTTCTATAACCTTTTCCACCTCAAGCGTTCCATCCGTTTTCGCTCGCACCTGCAGCCGCACCACGCCCTGGATTCCAGCGCGCCGCGCGATCTGCGGATAATCGGGCGGGGGCGAATTGATCAAGCGCTTCTTGAATTCATCCGGCTCTTCGCGGACCCCACCCAAAAAGGTTACTTGCAGGCGGCTCTTCCAGGAGTCCCACCAGTCCGTACCGCCGCCGGTGCAGGTCACAGTGCCGGTCGCCATTTGCGAATTCGCAACGGCGACGCTGGCTGGGGAGTCTTCAAAACTTGGCTGGCTCAGTTTCTGCGCCAACCGGTGTTTCTGCTCTTCCAGCAGGGTTTGCCGGAGGGCAGTCTGTTCGTCGACATACTGTAGACGGATTTTGCCGGCATTACTGCGAAGCTTTAGCACAGCGCCGCCGCCGTTCAAGGCTCCAGAGGCGCGCACAGGCCCGTCCTCGCGCGCCTCCAGATTCAGTCCAAGAGCCGAATCCGCTTCGATGCGATCCGCGCCGCCATTTTCCACGCTGGCTTCGATGGTGGCCGCCAGATTCCGCGGCAGGAAAACGACGATGTCGCCGGTACCCGAAGAAAGCTGTGATGGGCCGGGCAAACGCACGGGCCGCGATGCGTCGCCGGACTCGGGCGTGATCCAAGCAGTGATGGTCCCGTTGCCGGTTGCGGCGCGAACGACGTTCGAAACTCGTGTCAGGCAGATGCCGCCACCGCTGGTTTGCACATCCATCGGGCCGGAAACATACATCACGCGAACGCCGCCGCCGGCCGTTTCCGCGTGAACGGAACCGTGCACTTCGCCGAAATCGATCTGGCCGCCGCCCGTGCGCACACCAACCAGCGCCCCCGCCTCGCCAACGGTGATGTTGCCTCCGTCGGTTTCCAGCTGCGCGGTGCCGCGAATGTGAGCGGCGCGAATGTGTCCGCCGCCGGTGCGAATCTTGGCGTTGCCGGCGACGTCGCGGGCCTGGATGAATCCGCCGGCGGTGTAGGCATCCAAATCGCCGGCGACGTCTAGAACCGTGATGTGCCCGCCCTGGGTTTCAATCTTTGCAACGGGCGCGGAATTCAGGTTGGCAAGATGGTCGATTCCGCCGATGCGACCGGTTGTGATATTTCCGCCGTCCGTCACCAGCAGCGCGTGGCCGCCGATATCGCCGGTTTCAATGTCGCCGGCGCCCGTGTGTACCTCCACCGAAAAATTCGACGGAACGTAAACGGTGAACTGCACCCAGAACTGGGCGTTGCGTCCCGCTATGCTGCGGAGCCTGGGAAGCAGGCCATTCAAGGAAATCGTGCCGCGGGTCTCGCGGAAATTCAGGACGTAGCGGTTAAAAAGAGTTTGCGAAAGGGGCTGGTGGGCATCCGTTTCAAGGTGCACGGTGTAGCGAACGGCCGGAGGCGCACCGGCGGGCTGGGGAAGGATATGCACCGAGCCCATATCCGCAATCAGGGAGAAAGTGCGCGCGTTGCCGGCGGGCAGTTCCCCGGTGCGATCGGCCGAAAGGTGAGGCGGAACATTTTCGGCTCTGCAGACGCGGCAGAAGACGCAAGAAGTGGCCAAGCACAGTGCCACGGTGAAGCCAACGGCCATCAGCCACGGCAGAAACTTCCCGAAAACGTTGTCGCGTGGAATCGCTTTCATCGGTTCGACATCTTAATCCAAATCCGTTGCGCCGGCTTACTGGTCGTTGCGCGCGCTAAGCTGGCGCAGGGCGGCCGCGCTGCGCAACCGAACGTAGCTGCTGGGGTCGCTGCGCCGCAGATCCTCCAACGTCATGATCACACCCGTCATGGAGACCTCATGCGCTTTCCCGCTGGCCATCGCGGGAACTGTGTTTCCGTCCGGCATGGACGGCATTCCCGGAACCATCATGGGCATAGTGTCTCCATTGCCCGATTTCTCCAGCGAACCCACCAGCAAATTGACGGCTTCCACGCGGACGCCGGGATTCGAATCGTGTTTCAGGGTATCGAGCAGCAAGGCCCGCACGGCCTCTTCGGAAGCGGAATCGCGCAACGCCTCCAGCGCTTTCAAGCGAACCGCGGGATTCTGATCCTTCCGCGCCGCGGCAAGCAACGCATCGCGCACGTCGGAATCTCCCGCGCGGGACTTCAGGGCTTCCAGGCAATCCAGACGCATGCCGGGATCAAAGCGATCGCCACCCTTAACTACGTAGGTCACTACGCGGCGGACATCGGAATCGTCCAGGCTGCCGGTGATTTCGACGGGTTGTTCCGCGTTCAATTCCACGCGCACGTTTTGTGCTGCGCTGCCCACGGAGGGCGAGAAATTAATCCCGGCTACCCGTATCTTGGAAAGCTGGTCATCCGTAAGGTGCGGGCCTGGATGCACATTGACCGCTTCATCGAGAGGGTTCACGGCATTGCGCGAAAAATACCATTGGGAAGTCTGCACGCCGAGGAGCAGCCCAAGCGCCACCAGCACGGCGCCGCTCCAGGCGGGGCGCAATGCCATCCAGCGGCGAAACGCGCCGAACACCGGAGTTTTTTCCAGGACCGGAGGCCGCACCAGGTCGTCGAGAGTTTCCGCAAGTTCGCTGCGACATTGCGAAAGCAGCACGCCCGCGGAATCCAGGCGGTCGGCATTCTGGAGGAGGGAAGCAAAGAGGGTCTGCAAATTCTTTTCTTCGGAGAGCTGCGCGTTGCACGAGGCACAAACAGCGAGATGCTGCTGGACCAGTGTTAGTTCACTGGCATCCAGTTCGCCGCAGGTATAAAAGACCAGCAGCGGCGCTACCTGTTCGCAGGCGTTCTTGAGTTCCGCCGGTGTCATCGGAGTTCTCCCAACTGGCTGCGGAGCTTCCGTGTGGCCCGGAACAGCGAGTTCTTGACGGTTTCTTCACTGGTACCCAGGGCGTCGCCAATGGCACGCAGCTTCAGGCCCTGGTAGTGCTTCATTTCGAAAACGATGCGTTCGCGAGGTGACAGCCGCTCCATCGCGTGGGCCAACCGAGTCTTTATTTCCTGGCCGATCAGGTGGCGCTCGGGATCGGAGGAAGGCCGCTGTTCCTTCTGCCGCTCAAAGAAATCGGTCATGCCTTCTTCATAATGGGAGGGATGCAACTCGGGGGCTTGGTCTTCGGGGCGCGCCTGGCGGCGGCGGAGGTGGTCGAGGCAGACGTTGGTTACGATGCGATAGAGCCAGGTATAAAAGCTGCATTCAAAGCGGAAGCGGTGGAGGTTGCGGTAGACCTTTAGGAAGGCTTCCTGGTAGACGTCGCGAGCGTCCTCGGTGCGCTTCATCAGGTTCAGGGCAAGGCGGAGGACGTCGCGGTCGTAGCGGCGGACCAGCTCCTCAAACGCAAGGCGGCTGCCGGCCTGAGCTTCCTGGACGAGGGCGCGCTCTTCAAGTTGGGTCAAGGAGGTCCCCGATGCCAGCGCGGCACTGGGGCTGCCGGACCGGCCGCTATCGTCAGCCAACGCAAAAGCCAAACGGGGTAGAGGCATCGCTTGTTTCTCTCTGCCGACTCTTGTGTAACTTATTGAAACAAGAGACTTTGGTGAATCGG
>Ga0210406_10001494_pt1 | contig 28312 bp, 20 predicted proteins | sample IncBWC30MmetaG_FD_155454 | JGI IMG/M metagenome (GOLD analysis project Ga0210406, IMG submission 155454) | Forest soil microbial communities from Barre Woods Harvard Forest LTER site, Petersham, Massachusetts, United States - Inc-BW-C-30-M | ecosystem: Environmental > Terrestrial > Soil >... | reverse complement strand
CGACCATCGGGGAGATGTCGTACTGGGAGACCACGGCGTCGCTGTGGCTGCGGCGGATTTCGGCGATGCCCCCCAGGACCGTGGTGGGTGCGCCGGCGGCGTTGATCGGCAGATTCTCGAGCGCCGGCAGGCTGTCGATCTGGTATTGCGGCGTCTGCATCGCGATCGGATACGTGACGCCGTTCTTCTCGTTGAGCCAGTAGACGGGTGCAACCTGGCTGGAACTGGCGAGGTTCACGACCATGCTGTTGGTCACGTCGGCTGCCGTGACTCCGGTGTATTGCGCGCGCGTGCGGTCGAGATTGACATCGAGCGTCGGCAGCGCGGCCGATTGTTGGATGCGCGCATCGGCCACCCCGGTGACGTGGCGGACCTGCGCCAGCAGTTTATTGGCGTAGGCAAAGTCCGCGCCGAGATCGTTGCCGCGAACCTGCAGATCGATCGGCGCCGGCGCGCCGAAATTGAGGATCTGGCTGACGATATCGGCGGGCAGAAACGAAAAGGTAGTGCCGGGGAAACGGCGCGGCAGCCGATCGCGCAGGCGGCTGACGTAGTCGGCGGTTGACGCGTGATCCGGGTTGAGCGAGATCTGGATGTCACCGTCCGACTCGCCGATCGTGCCGGTGTTGTTGTAGATCGTATTGATCGACGACAGATAAGTACCGATGTTGTCCACCACGGTCGCCACTTCGGACGGCGGGATCACTTCGCGGATCGCCTTCTCCACGTCGGCGAAACGCGCGGCGGTTTCCTCGATGCGCATGCCGACGGGCGTTCGCACATGCAGCAGTATCTGACCGCCGTCGACCTCCGGGAAGAAGTTGCGGCCGAGAAACGGCGCGAGCAGGAACGAGACGGCGATGAAGCCCAGAAACCCGCCGACGAAGACCCTCCGATGTTCGATGGCGAGCGCCAGCAAATCATGATACCCGGTGCGCAGCCGCTCAAACCCCCTCTCGAAGCCACGCTGAAAACGCACCAGCGGGTTCTTAGCCGGCTTGGCCTCGCCGTCGCCGTGGGCCACATGCCTGCGCAGCAGATATTTCGCGAGCGTCGGCACGAGGGTGCGCGACAGCAGGAACGAAAAGACCATCGCGAAAATAACGCTCTCCGCCATCGGCACGAACAGAAATCGCGGCACGCCGCTCAGGAAGAACATCGGAATGAACACGATGCAAATGCACAGCAAGGACACGAATGCGGGTATGACGATCTGTGAGGCGCCGTCGAGGATCGCCGTCTCGACGTCCTTGCCCTGTTCGAGGTGGTAGTTGATGCTCTCGATGGTCACGGTTGCCTCGTCGACGAGTATGCCCACCGCTAGCGCGAGTCCCCCCAGGGTCATGATGTTGAGCGTCTCGCCGATCGCCGAAAGCGCGCCGATCGCGCCGAGCACGGACAGAGGAATCGAGGTGGTCACGATCAAGGTCGAGCGCCAGCTGCCGAGGAAGAGCAGGATCATGAGGCTGGTCAGCGCCGCGGCGATCACGCCCTCGCGAATGACGCCCTGGATCGAGGCGCGCACGAATATCGACTGATCGCCGATCGGCTTGACCGCGAGTTCGTCCGGTAGCGAGGGCTTGATGACTTTCAGCATGTTCTTGATGCCGCTGACGATGTCCAGCGTCGAGGTCGTGCCGTTCTTGAACACGCTGAGCAGCACCGCGCGGCTGCTGTCCACGTGCACGACATTGACCTGCACCGCATTGCCGTTGTGCACATGGGCGACGTCGTGCATGTAGACCATGGCGCCGCCCACGCTCTTGATCGGCAGGTCGCCGAGCTCGGATATTTTCGATGGGGCGCTGTTGAGGTTGACGGTGTATTCGTAGTTGCCGATCTTTTCCGTGCCGGTCGGCGTGATGAGGTTCTGAGCCGCCAGCGCATTGGCGACATCGTTGCCGGTCAAGCCGCGCGACTGGAGCGCGGCGGTATCGAGGTCGAACATCACCTGAGGGGTCTTTCCGCCGAACGGATAGGGGATGCCCGCGCCCTGTACCGTGACCAGGCGCGGACGGACGAAGTTCAGGCCCAGATCGGCGAGACTCTGCTCGGTCAGTCCCAACCCCGATAGCGCGAGCTGGATGATCGGCACGGTCGATGCGCTGTAATTGACGATCAGCGGCGGCGTTGCACCGGGCGGCATCTGCTTGAGCAAGGTCTGTGATATTGCGGTGACCTGCGCGTTGGCGGTGGCGATATTGACCGACGGATGGAAGAAGATCTTGACGATGCCGAAGGTCGTATACGAATTCGCCTCGATGTGTTCGATGTCGTTGACCGTCGTCGTCAGTGCGCGCTCAAACGGGGTGATGATGCGCCCGGACATCTGGTCGGGCGGCAAGCCCTGGTATTGCCAGGCCACGCCGATGATCGGGATGTTGATGCTCGGAAAAATATCGACCGGCATGCGCAAAGCCGCGAGCGTGCCGATGAGGAAAATGAGCAGTGCCGCCACGATGAACGTGTAGGGCCGGCTGAGCGCGATACGAACGATGGCAAGCATGGGAGTACCGGGAGGCGTGAGACCTAAATTGATGACTCGTCAGAGCGTGGGCGCGATGGGTGCCGGGCGTGTTGCAGATCTCGGCCGCCTCGGTTACGGATGAAACAGCGCGCTCAGCAACCACAGTGGCCGCACCAACGGCCGTTCCACCTGGTGGCTATGGCTGACGCCTGTCGAGCACCAATTGCAAAAGTGCTCGCAGTTATTGGTCAGCAGACGATAATCATTTTCGCCGAGGCGCGAGCGTGCGCGCCGGACGATTTCTTCCTGGGAAAATAGAGACGTGGGGTGGACGACGATTCGCGTGTCGCGCCCGGCGGAGAATCGAGCCAGGGACACTTCCTCGACCGGACCGCATTGCCAGGAACCGGAAAGGCCGGAGTAATGCACCACCCGCCCGCCGCCGACATACACGCCATGGTGGGTATAGCCCCGGCGCGAGGTCGTCAGATGTGCGCCAAGGGGAGGCTCCCGCTCCAGTCCCGATGGCCAACGCCGGTCGAGATCCTTGCCGTCATGCGACACGGGCAGATCATCCGATGAAGCGAAAGAGAAATACACTGATCAAGACGGCTGCGGCGAATGCAAAAATTCGGATGGTATTCATTTGGGGAAATTCCTCGAGTGGCGATCATTGACGCCTGCAATTTAGCCTCGACCCATTTGTTGCGTGTTTCCGTGGGGTGTGCCGACATTTCAGGTGAAACGCGCGTGGCGCTCTTGAAGACGCCGCCGAAAGAATCGTGGGCGCATCATCCGAGAAGCGCCGTTATTGCGGCGTTGATGGCGCCGCCGCCGAAGATCAGCCATACAAACAGCGACGCCGCCAGCGCCAACGGCTTGACTCCTGCCGACCGGACTGCCGAAACGTGAGTGGTGAGACCGAGCGCCGCCATCGCCATCGCCAATATGACGGTATCGAAGGTAACCGCGGCGGCGACCGCGGTCTTGGGTAGTACACCCAGGGAGTTGCATGCCGCAACGCCGATGAAGCCGACGGCGAACCATGGGATGACGATCCCGCTCGATTGCCGCGCGCCGTTTGGTTCCCGTACATTGCCGCCGGATACGGTGCGCGCCCGAGGGGCGGTGCGCGCCAAGACCGCCGAGAGGATGGCCAAAAAAGGCGCCAACATCATCACCCGCACCATTTTAGTGATCACGGCTGTATTGGCTGCGTCCTCGCTGATCGACCTGCCTGCCGCCACGACTTGCGCCACCTCATGAATCGTAGAGCCGGTAAAGATCCCGTAAGAGGCCGGGGACATTGCCAGCAGGTGATTCCGGATGATGAAATGATAAATCGCGGGGTATAGGAAGATCGCGACAGTGCCGAATACCACCACGGTCGATACGGCAATGGTGACCTGCTCGGCGCGGCCGCGCACGACCGGTTCGGTGGCCATCACGGCCGCCGCTCCGCAGATTGCACTGCCGGCGCCGATGAGCAGCGCAGTCTCGCGGTCCAATCCGAATAACCGCGTGCCCATCCACCACGACAACATAAAGGTGCTGCTCAACACCAGTGAATCGATCGCCACCCCGGCGATGCCGACGTGGGCGATGTCCTGAAACGTCAACCTCAGGCCGTACAGAATGATGCCCAGGCGCAGCAAGGTCTGTTTGGAAAACGTCACGCCGGCGGCGGCGGCGTGCGCAACTCGAGGGTAGAGGGTGTTCCCGACCAGCATGCCGAGAACGATTGCGACGGTGAGCGCGCTGATCCCCGTGGATGCAAACCAGCCGATCTTTCCAAGCGCGATCGCGAGCGCGGCCACCATGGCGGCGAGCAGCAGGCCTGGAAGGCGATCGGTCGCGTTTTGCAGCCACTTGGAGCGCTGGGTCGCAGCAGGGGTGGGGTTTACAAGTGTGCTCATGGATTCTTCCGTTCGTCGAACTGAAACTCTGGTCTATGAAGTGTGGCGATGAAATATCCATTCGTAAAACAGATTATTTACCTATAATCTAGTCACTAAATAGGTTAATGGAAGAATTCGGTGAGGCTTACGCTGCGGCAACTTCAAATCTATGGCGCCATTGCGTCGAGCGGGAGCACGACGGCCGCTGCCAAGAGCGTGGCCCTGTCGCAGTCAGCGACGAGCGCGGCACTGAACGAGTTGGAGCGCACTCTGGAGACCCGGCTCTTTGACCGCGTCGGCAAACGTCTCATATTGAACGATACCGGCAGAAGTTTGTTGCCGGCGGCGTTGGCGGTCCTGGACGGCGCGAAGAGCATCGAAGCGACTCGATCTTTTGGCGATCAAGCGGTTCCCATGGATCTGCGTCTCTTTGCGAGCACCACCATCGGGAACTACATTCTGCCGCGGATGCTGCGCGCTTTGCCAGGCAATTCCCGATCGCGCGCCTTCAATTGCGCATCGGCAATACCCTCGATGTCATCGGCGCGGTGCAAGAGTTTGCAACGGACCTCGGATTGATCGAGGGTCCATGTCACGCCTCGGACATGCGGGTGATTCCCCTGTGGGACGACGAACTCGTCATCGTCGCGGCGCCGAAGCACCCGCTTGCGCATGCGGCAACGCGCCAGAGACTCACCGCAGAGCTCTTGAGCCAGGCGCAGTGGCTGCTGCGTGAGCCGGGCTCCGGTACTCGTGAGGCTGTGGAGCATGCTCTCCTGCCGCATCTTCGGCGTATACGCTCCAACATGACCCTGGGCAGCTCGGAGGCGATCAAATACTGTGCGGCCGCAGGCCTCGGCCTCAGTTGCCTGTCCCGCCATGTGGTGCAGGACTTGGTGGCGGCGAAGCGGCTGACCGTGCTTGCCACCCAATTGCCGCGCTTAACGCGCCGGCTTGCGCTCATTTACCCTGAAACCAAAGTCCTTTCGAACTCTTTGCGCAGATTCGTGGCCTACTGCGAGCGCTATGACGGCGGGGAATCCGACGCAAAGCGAGGCTCCTGACGGTGGTCTATGCGGACAAGCTCCCTTGTTTCAAATGAAAGACTAGGGACCGTACCTCGACATCGGCGCGCGTTCTTTCCCTGAGATGCTGCAGCCGATGTTCTCGATCGTCATATACGAAGCAGATGATCTAATGCGCGGGCTCCTTAAGGAGTGGCTGACAGGTGCCGGTTATCGCGTCAGTGCCGTCACACACTGCGGCCCCGCGCCGCCTGAAGCGGATCTCGTGATCGTGAACATTGAAATGCCCAAACACATGGGCTCGCGCGCGGCCGACAAAATTCGCGCTGCGCACCCTGGAACACCCATAATCGCGATCTCCGCCCAGTTTCGCGCAGGTCTCTCGACCGGCGGTACAACCGCCCAGGCCCTCGGCGTCACACAGGTCATCGCCAAGCCGCTGACCCGCCATGCGCTGCTCGCAGCCGTAAGCGCTATCATCGAGCCGGCCACCTGAGCGGTACGCGACGAATGCCTGAAAACACCGACCCAATCACTCAACCGGCCGGTCCTCTGCGATTCGAGCGGCTTCGGCTGCGGATCGTCATTCTCGGCGTGCTGACGGTGGTGGCGTTCGCGGGGTCATCGGCTTATGACGCTCGGCGTTCCTATAAGAATACACTCGCCGGCTACCGACCACGAAATCACGGATTTGGCGATAGCGCTTGCCGAGCAAACCGCCTGGACGTTCGAGGGCATCGATTTATTGCTGCGCGATACGGCGCGTTGGTATCAGAACGACAGCCAAAAAATAGCGCCTGAGCGTCTCGATGAAGTCCTTGCAGATCGCTCGGCAGGGATCAGGCAATTACGCTTGGTCACGATCACCGACGCGCAAGGCATCCAGAGGCACCGCTCGCGCGGGTCCTCGCCTCCGAATTTCGACGTGTCGGACCGTTCCTACTTCATCGCACAGCGAGATGGCACGGCGGCGGGCCTGTTCATGAGCGAACCGCTGATCTCCCGCTCTGACGGGCAGGCGGGAATCATTTTTTCGCGGCGTTTGGAGGACGAGGCGGGAAGATTTGCCGGCGTCGTGGCAGCCATCGTCAATCTGGAGGATCTCGAGAAATTCTACTCTGCGCTCAACTTCGGCAACGGCAGCGCCGTGCAACTTCTGCGCGACAACGGCCAATTGCTGGTGCGCGATCCGTCGGCTCCCGGCGCAGTGGAGAAGAGATTTCCGCAACTCATCGCCATGAGAGCGGCGCCGGGCCGGCTGAGGAATCCGATTGACGGCAAGCGCGAATTCATCGCGGTGGCGGGTGTCAGAGATACTCCCCTGGTGATTGCCATCACTCGCGAGGAGGCGGTGGCATTGCGGCCCTGGCGCGATGAAGCGATCCGACTGGCGGCGCGCAGCGGCGTGGTCGCGCTGTTGGGCCTGATGGGGATTGGATTGCTTTGGCGCCAACTCCGCCGCATTGAAACGGGTGAAGAGGCGCTGCGGGCCAGTGAGGAGCGCTACGCTCTGGCGATGGAAGGGGCGAACGAGGGACATTGGGACTGGGATATCGCGACCGATCGACTGTTCCTGTCGTCGAAAATGGCCATGCTGGAGGGCCATCCTCAAGATCATGTGACCATGACCCGCACCGCGTGGCTGGCGCAAATCGAGATCCACCCCGATGACAGAACACGCCGCGAGACTGCGATGCGAAATCACCTCGAAGGGCTCACGCCGAGTTTTGAATGCGAATATCGTGTGCGCAACGGCGACTGGCGTTGGCTGCTGGCGAAGGGCCGATGTCTCCGGGATGAGACGGGGAGACCCTATCGCTTCGTCGGATCGGCCATCGACATTACGGCCCAAAAGCAGGCGCAGTCGGACAGAGAACAATTAGAGGGACAATTGCGCCAGTCGCAGAAGATGGAGGCGATGGGCACCCTGGCAGGCGGCATTGCCCACGATTTCAACAATATACTGGGTGCAATCTTGGGTTATGGTGAGCTCGCGCAACAAGAGTCTGCGCCGGACACCCCTTTGCGGCGCTACATTGACAATGTGATGCACGCGGCCGGTCGCGCCAAAGTGCTCGTCGATCGCATTCTCGGGTTCAGCCGCAGCGGCCTTGGTGAACGCGCCCATGTCCACATCCAGTCGGTGATTGAAGAGACTCTGGAACTCATTGCTGCATCGCTGCCCGCCGACATCCGGCTGGAGAAGACCCTCAGCGCGGGCAATGCCGCGCTCATCGGTGATTCGACCCACCTACACCAGGTCGCCATGAACCTCTGTACCAACGCCGTGCATGCCATGGAGCACGGCGGCACACTCAGCGTGCTTCTCGAACGCGTCGACCTGGCCGCGGCGCAATCGGTGTCGCGCGGCACCCTGTCCCCTGGACACTACATACGCCTCGTGATCAAAGATACGGGCGTCGGCATTCCACAAGACGTGGTTGAACGCATATTCGATCCGTTCTTTACCACAAGGGGCGTTGGCAAAGGTACGGGGCTGGGCCTGTCGCTCGTGCACGGGATCGTGACCGATCTCGGCGGTGCGATCGATGTCAAATCCGCAATTGGAGCGGGCACCAGCTTTGAGATCTGGCTGCCGGTCACGACAGAAGTCGGAAAGCCCACCGTGGAGGCGGCCCGTGAGCTTCCGCGCGGACGCGGTGAAACGGTGATGATCGTCGATGACGAGCCGACCCTGGTTGCGCTTGCCGAAGAGATGCTTGCCGGGCTCTGCTACGAGCCGGTGGGTTTTGAATCAAGCCGCCTGGCGCTGCAGGCTTTTGCGGCAAATCCTGAGCGTTTCGACATAGTTCTTACCGATGAGGCAATGCCGGAGCTTGTAGGCACTGAGCTCGCTCGCGAGATCCGACTCCTGAGGCCGGATATTCCGATCATCCTCATGAGCGGCCACGGGGGCGCACCCCTGGAGCACCGGGCCGCCACCATCGGCGTGCAAGAGGTGCTGCATAAACCGCTCCAGCGCATAGACCTCGCCGAGTCGCTCGTCCGCGCTCTGGCGCACTGAGGGTCCGCGTACTAATGCTAAAATCAAGTTATCTGGCCTCGGAGAACCGATATGCCTGAGAATATCCAGGCGCACATTCTGGTCGTAGACGATGACCCGCAGATTCGGGACTTGCTGCAGGAGTACCTCACACAGAACGAGCTGCGCGTCAGCGTGACTTCGACCGGAAGGGAAATGTCGGCGGCCCTCACCGAGCACGCGATCGATCTTGTGGTCCTTGACCTGCGTTTGGCCGGGGAGGATGGGATGACGCTTGCCCGTAAGTTGCGCGAGGAGTCGGCGATACCCGTCATCATGCTCACCGGCGTGCGCGATGAAGCCGATCGCATCATGGGTCTTGAGCTCGGCGCCGACGATTACCTGACCAAGCCGTTCAGTCCCCGCGAGCTTTTGGCGCGTATCCGGACGGTGTTACGGCGAACCAAAGGGTCAGCCTTGACCGAGGCCGGGCAGAAAGACGTTCGCGCCTATCGCTTTGCCGAGTTCGAGCTGAATCTGCGCACGCGGCGACTGACAAAACACCCGGGACAACGCCTCGAGCTGACCAACGGGGAATTCAACCTGCTCGCGGCATTGCTCGCCGCTCCACAACGGATACTGACCCGGGATCAGCTGCTGGAAGCCAGCCGCGTGTACGACAATGAGGTCTACGACCGCTCCATCGACGTTCAAGTGCTGCGATTGCGTCGCAAGATCGAGGCTGACCCATCCCAACCGCAGTTCATTCTCACCGAACGCGGTGTGGGGTATTCTTTCAGCGCACCGGTCAACGTCGTCTATTGACCGCTCGAGCGCACTTCGTCAGGTGCTATCCCAGAGGCCGAGGTGCTATCCCGGAGGCCGAGGTGTTATCCCAGAGGCCGCCGACGGCTTTCACCAGCAGTACGCTCGCATCGAGCCGGCGCCGGGCGATGTCGATGGCCGTGCGCTCATTGGTCAAGGCGGTGGTCTGTGCGGTCACCACGTCCAGGTATCCGACCGCACCGCCCTGGTAGCGCTGCAGCGCCAGGTCCAGCTCATGCTGTGCCGCGCTGACCGCTGACTGCTGTGCCCCTGACTCCTCGGCGAGTACACGCAGGGCCGCCAAATTGTCCTCGACCTCCTGGAATGACGTCAGCACCACCTGGCGATAGTCGGCCACCGCCGAGTCATACATCGCCTTGGCACCGTTCAATTTCTGCTTGCGCAGACCGCCGTCGAAAAGCGTGCCCACCAACGGAAGGCCAACGGCCCAAAAGCGGCTGGGCGCGCTCGCCCACTGCGCAAAGCCCCCCGATTCAAGGCCGCCGGTGAGGGACAGCAGTAGATCGGGAAAGAATGCGGCAGTGGCAGAACCCACGTCCGCGTTGGAAGCTGCCACCAGGCGCTCCGCCGCCGCCACGTCGGGTCGCCGTTCCAGTAGTTGTGAGGGGACGCCGGCGGGAATATCCGGCGGCGCAAGCTGTACGGCGTCGGGCGGCAGATTGAAAGTGGAGGCGGATTCGCCGATCAGCGTGGCAATCGCGTGCTCGAGTTGGGCGCGCATGACGCCGAGATCGATCAGTTGCGCACGCGCCGTCTGCAGCTGGGTCTGCGCGAAGGCGACGTCCGAGTCCGAGGCGACGCCGGCGTCGAATCGCTGGGTCGCGATGTCGAGTGCCGCCTGAAATGCGACGACGGTCTGTTGCAGCAGGTCGGTCTGCGTATCCACCCCACGCAAATCGAAATAGTCCACCGCGAGTTCGGCGTGCATGCTGAGTTCAACCGAGGCCAGGTCCGCTGCGCTCGCCTGCTCCCGGGCCTTGGCGCCCTCGACAGCGTGGCTCACCTTGCCGAATAGGTCCGGCTCCCAAGAGGCGTTCAGCGCAGCGGTGTTGTCCCACACCGTCGTGCCGGCCAGGCCCTGCCGTCCGATCACAGTGGCTGAGGTACGGACTCGATCGGGCTCGATGCCCGCCTGAACCGTGGGGTAATACGCCGAGCGCGCCTGGCCAACCACCGCGCGCGCCTGCTGAAGAGATGCCACGGCCTTGACGATGGTTTGATTCGACACAGTGACGCGCGCCTCGAGCTGATTCAACGACCCGTCCCGAAAGATTTCCCACCAAGCGCCGCGATCCTGCGCGTCCTGCGGCGAAGCAGGCTTCCAGCCCGGCTGCGGCGCGGCGGCCGTCGCGGCTCCGGACGGACGCGCGGGCGAGGCATCCGCAGGCCGCTCCTTGAATGCGCCGGGCATATCGACGCTCGGCCGCACATAAGCGGGCCCCGTCGCGCAGCCTGCGAGCAACAGCGGGACCAGTGCTGCTGCGCGCACGCGATTCTTGATATCGGCTTCGACCGTCATGATCGTGCTCCGGCGGGCGGCGATTTCGAAGGCTGCTCGGCGTGCGGCGGATTCTCGACGACACGCACGGCGTCGCCGGATGCGATGGCGTCGCCAGGATTGGAGACGACCCGTTCATTCACGTCCAGCCCGGAGGTCACTTCCACGGTGGTGCCGAAGTCCCGTCCCAAAGTGACCGTCCGCAGCTGTGCCTTTCCCGCCTCATCGACGATCGCCACCTCGATCCCGTTCGGGCGGAACAGCAATGTATTCACGGGCACCAGCAGAAGCGGTTGCGACGTGCTCACATCCAGATCGACCAGCGCGTAGGCACCCGGCAGTACGGCGCCGTCCTGGTTGTCAACGTCGACCTCGACCCGCAAGGTACGGCTGGCGGAATTGATTGCTCCCGAGGTACGTGCCACGGCGCCGTGCAAGGGGCTGCCCGGCCGCTGCGGCAGGATCAGCGTCGCCGGCACTCCGGGCCGTATGTCTTGTGCATAGACCTGAGGGACGTCGACGAAGACCCGCAGCTTGTCCGTTTCCGCCAAGTGAAACAGTTCCATCTTCGCTCCTCCGGCGGCGCCCGAATCGATCAAAGCGCCCACATCGATGTTGCGTGCGGTGACGATGCCGGCGAAAGGCGCAATCACTCGTTCGTAGGACTGCAATTTGCCGAGCCGAGTCACGTTCGCCTGCATCGAGGCGAGAGTAGCCTCACGCGCCTTCATCGCGGCGACGTCCTGTTCGGCCACTTCGCGCGAAACCGCATTGGTCTTGAGCAGGCCGACCCAGCGGTCGGCAGTCACCTTGGCGATGTCGTATTGGACTCGTGCCGTATGTTCATCGGCGCGCGCCTGCTCGAGCTGCGCGTCGACTTCGGGCGTCTCGATGGACGCCAAAAGCTCGCCCGCCGGCACCTGGGTACCGATGTCCTTGTACCAATGCGCGAGGTAGCCGTTGGTGCGCGCGAAGATCGAGGCCTCCTGATACGGCTGCACATCGGCCGGCAACTCGATGCGCTGCACGGCCGGCGCCGGCCTCGGATTCACAACCGAGACCACGGGGGTGCTGAACGACTGGGTTTGGGTGCGCAGCGCGGCGTGCGCCTTGAGTCGCGGCAGAATCCCGACCGCGAGGGCCAGCAGCACGAGCACGAGCGGCGTTGAGCGCAGCAGCCGGGCTTTCAGGGGTGGAGCGACTTTCGGATCATCGGTATTCACGTTACTTCTCCCGTTCAATTCGCGGATATTGGGGTCATCGCGGCGGTATGCGCCTCGCGGCGCTTGAGCCATCCGTGTACCGCCGAAAAGACGACGGGCACGAACAGCAGGGTGGACGCGGTTCCGAACAAGAGGCCGCCGATCACGGCGCGCCCGAGTGGAGCGTTCTGTTCGCCGCCGTCTCCCAAGCCGAGGGCCATCGGCAGCATGCCGATCACCATGGCGAGCGCGGTCATCAGCACGGGGCGAAACCGCCCGAGGCCGGCATCGAGCGCGGCGCGCAGGGGCTCCGTTCCCTGCGCCAACGTTTCACGCGCAAAACTCACCACGAGGATGCTGTTTGCGGTCGCGATGCCGATGCACATGATGGTCCCGGTCAACGCCGGCACGCTGACCGTCGTGCCGGTCACGAACAGCATCCACACGACGCCGACCAGGGCAGCCGGCAGCCCGCTGATGATGATCAACGGGTCGAGCCACGATTGGAAGTTGATCACCATGAGCAGGTACACGAGCAGCACCGCGAAGCCGAGCCCGGTCAGGAGGCCTATGAACGAGGACTGCATGGTCTGAACCTGTCCACGCACCACGATGCTGGAACCGGCCGGCAAATTGCCGCGCGCCTGATCGACCAAGCCGCTGATCTCACGCGCCACTCCGCCGAGATCTCGCCCCTGCACCGAGCCGAAGACATCGATCACCGGCTGGACGTTATAGTGGGAGATCACCGCCTCCTGTGAGCCGCGATCGAGAGTGCCGAGCGAACCCAAGATCTGCGACTGCGCCGCTCCGGGGACACCTGGGCTTGCGCCCGCGGCCGTGCCCGCACCCGAAGCCACGCCGGCGCCCGGAGCCATGCCGGCACCCGAAGCCGCCCCGGCACCCGAAGCGCCGGCACCGCTGCCCGGGCTGCCACCGGCAAGCGGGATATTGCGCAGCGCGTCCAGCGAATCCACCGTGTACTGCGGCGTCATGGTCATCAAGGGATAGCTCACCCCGTTCTTCGGATTGAGCCAGAAATTGGGCGAGGTCTGCGAACTTCCCGAGAGTGCAATCAGCAGGTTCTGTCCGATCTGGCGCTGCTGAAAGCCGGCCTTCATCGCCTCGGTGCGGTCGACATCGATGTTGATCGCCGGCGCATCATCGGGCTGCTGGATGCGCAAGTCGACCAGGCCCTGCACCTGGCGCAGCCGCGCCACCAACTTGGTCGCCGCCGCCCGGTTGCCGTTCACGTCGGCACCGACGATCTGAATGTCGATGGGCGAGGGCAGTCCGAAATTGAGAATCTGACTGATGATGTCCGCCGGCAAGAAGCCGAAGGAGACGCCGGGAAAATCAGCGTTCAATGCGGTCCGCAGCGTTTGCACGTACTGCGCCGTCGGCCGGTGTTTCGGATTGAGCGTGACCAGGACGTCGGCGTCCGCATTTCCGATCGGCGACGCGGAATCGTAGGTCAGGTTGATGCCGCTGACCGGCAGACCGATGTTGTCCAGGATGCTGCCGAGTTCGGACTTCGGAATCAGCGAACGAATGCGTGTCTCCACGTTGTCCGTGATGCGCGCCGTCTCCTCGATGCGCGTTCCGGTCTTGGCGCGCAGGTGCAGCCGAATCTCTCCGGTGTCCGAGGTTGGAAAGAAGTCCTGGCCCAGAAATGGCACGAGGGTCGCGGTACCCAGGCACACGCCCAAGAAGCCGAATGCCAGAATACGGGGCCGTGCCAGCCCCCACTCCAGACGTGCGCGGTAGAAACCGCGGAACTTTTCGAAACCACGCTCGAACCGGCGCTGAAAGCGCATGAACGGCCCCGGCGGTTTACCGTCGTCGGCCGAAGTGCGCGCGGCGCTACGCAGCAAATACATCGCCAGCGTCGGAATCAAAGTCCGTGAGAAGAAGTACGAGGCTAACATGGCGAAGACCACGGCCTCCCCCAGGGGCACGAACAGATAGCGCGCCACCCCCGACAACAGAAACATCGGAATGAACACGATGCAGATGGACAGTGTCGAGACCAGGGTAGGCACGGCGATCTGCGCGGAAGCCAAGAGAATGGCCTCGCGCTTTTCAGTGCCGGCCTCGAGGTGATGGCTGATGTTTTCGATCGCGACGGTGGCGTCATCCACCAAAATTCCGACCGCCAGCGCGAGTCCGCCCAGCGTCATGATGTTGATGGTCTGTCCAAGCGAGGACAGCGCGATCAGCGAGGTCAAGATCGAGAGCGGAATGGTGACGGCGATGATCAAGGTGGCGCGCCAATTCGCCAGAAACAGCAGAATCATCAGCCCCGTCAGGACCGCGGCGATCAGCGCCTCGCGCACCACGCCGCTGACGGCGCTGCTGACGAACACCGACTGATCGGACACCGGCTGGATGCCGAGCGCCTTCGGCAGACCGGCCGCGATTTGCGGCAGCATTGCCTTGACTTGCGCGATGATCGTGAGTGTCGATGCATTGCCGCTCTTCTCGATTTGCAACAGCGCGGAACGCGTGCCGTTCGTGCGCACGATGTTGGTTTGCGGCGCGTAGCCGTCCCGTACGTGCGCGACGTCCCGCACATAGATCACCTTGCCGCCGGACATGCTCACCGGCAGATCATTGAGGGCCTCGACCGTCTGGGTGCTGCCGTTCAAGTTGACGTTGTACTCGAGCGCGCCGATCTTGGCCGTACCGCCCGGCAGAATGAGGTTCTGCGCATTGACGGCATTGACCACGTCCAACGGCGACAGGCCGCGCGCCTGCAGGGCCCGAGAATCGATATCCACCATGATTTGCCGGACTTTGCCGCCGAACGGCAGCGGCACGGCCGCGCCCTGCACCGTCGCGAGCTGGGTCCGGATGAAATTGTTGCCGTAGTCGTACAGCTCCTGTTCGGGCAGAGTCTTGCTCGTCAGGGCGAGCTGCAGAATGGGCACCGTGGAAGCGTTGTAGGAAAGGATCAGCGGCGGGAGTATCCCTGGCGGCAGATTGCGCAGCAGCGATGATGAATTCGCAGCGGCCTCAGCAATCGCACGATTGATGTCCGCGCCGGGATGGAAGAACACCTTGATCACCGCCACACCGTTCAGGGTTTGCGACTCGATGTGTTCGATGTTGTCCACGTCGGTGGTCAGCGCGCGTTCGACCGGGGAGGTCACGCGGTGCGCCATGTCCTCGGCGGAGAAGCCGTTGAACGACCAGACGATGCTCAACACCGGTATGTCGATGTTGGGAAAAATATCGGTGGGCGTGCGCATCACGCTCAAGGGACCGATGATGAAAATCAATAGTGCGACCACGATGAACGTATAGCGTCGGCGCAGGGCAAGTTCCACAATCCACATGACTTCTGGCTCCCGTCGATTGACCATCGTTGATTGGCAGTGAGAGTCACGCGGGCAAGTTGTCCATCGATGTCCTCGCGCGCGGCGGGCATTTCAACCGTAATTCGAACTGCAATCGAGATCGTGCCATCGAACGCGCGAGCATTGTTTCGGCCGACGGCGACAAATTGCATCCGTAACCGGGACGGCGCCGGCGGAAATCGACGGGCAACCAGTGGAACCCACCCTCGGCTACAAGGAGGATTCTCACCATGAACAAGGCTGTCACCATCTTTTGCCTCTCGCTGATGCTGTTGGCGGGCGCGGCCGCCGTCGCCGACGATCCGGTGACGATCAGGATTTATAACGACAACGCTGAAGCCATCGTCGTGAGCGTCTACGACATGAATGCACAGCCGCCGGAGGCTGTCGTCGCCAATCAGAGAATCAACGGATTCGCCTGGATTGCCGTCTCGGTGGCCGCAGGCGCAGTGGGAAAAGCCCACGTGACATGGGTCGCAAGAAACGTTGACTCGAGTTTTCACAGTTGCGGATCTCAGGAAATGCACGGAGTGGCGAACGACGCATTGGTGTCCGTATCCGTGGATTCCAGTTGCCGCTAGATCACGCGCTGAGCGGCGACCGACACATTGCGTCGGCCTTCGCACAATCGGGATATTGCCGGGCAATTTATCCCTTCGAAGATTCCACGGGGGCAATCGGCCTCCGAATCATCAGAAGGTCTTCTTCATGCTCCATCAAGATGCGCCCAACGCCGATATCGGCGACCAGCAGGCGTTTCATGTCGTTTCCAGATACGCTGCGTCAAGAGGCGAAGCGTCGCTCGCGCCATCGCGGTGCTCCAATTGCTCCGCCTCGCTGGACGGCCCCTTTTGCGCGCGCTGCGGGCAGGCTGCCGACAGCCATATTCCGAGCGCGCTGCAATTTGTGCATCAGACAATAGAGACTCTCACGCATGCAGACTCGCGATTATGGCGGACGCTGAGACTCTTATGGTTCAAACCAGGTCAGTTGACCATTGAATTCCTGGAAGGGCGGCGCGTCTCGTTCCTGCCACCCGTCAAGCTCTACTTCGTCTTCAGTGTCATATTCTTTGCGCTCGTGTCGCTCTCGCGCCCGCGGACAGCGCTGATGCGGTTCATCCACGCCAAGCACCAGCGGCCGCTATCACCGGAGAGCTGCAGCAATTGGCATGTTTTCGGAAATCACGCATGGACCGAGCACCTCACGCATATTTGCGAAGTCAGTGTACGCGACCACGGCGTCAGTCTGCTGCAGGCGGCGGTCGACACGATGCCGGATGCAATGTTCGTCTTCGTCCCATTGATCGCTCTTTCCCATATGATGATGTACTCGCTGCCGCGTCACCTCTACGCGGAGCATCTGTTGTTTTTTCTTCACGTACACGCGTTCGTGTTTTCGGTGCTGATCGCGTGGATGGCATTGTCTGCGTTGGGCGCCATATGGCCCGCGTCAAGGTCGACACCAGGGTGGCTCACCTGCGCAATGTTTTCGGCGATGCCGGTGTACGGTGCCATGGCACTGAAGCGAGTGTTCAAGAGGACCTGGGCCGGAACGATAGCGAGAACCATCGCATTGCTCATAATCTATGTGGGCGCTTCAGGCGTCATGATAGTTGGCGTATTGATCTACGCGCTGCTGAGAGCCTGAGCGCCGCAGAGCATTCATTTGTTGCAACACTTACACATTGTGCTGAAATGCCCGAAAGTCCGACATCAATCGGAAAAAATCACCGCGCACGATCCATGCTTGGCCTAGGGGATAACATCAGAAATACAATGAAAACGCTGATCAAGATCTTACTGATAAGCATGGGTGCCGTGCTGGCGGCGGCCATCGCGATAGCGGGTTACCTCATCTATCCGGGGACACCGAACAGTGCTTCCAGCCTGATTTTTCGGGGCTACGTACCGCTACCGTCCGATAGCGTGCTTTCAGTACTCGATTATTTGACGGTGAGGGGTGACGAGTTGTTCGTCACGAATGAAACCACCGGGAATGTGTATCGAGTCAAGATCCATAAAGACGCTTTGCCTTCTCCCGCTGACGTGGCGAGATTGGCGGGCGAGCCCGCGGCGCACGGCGTCGTCATCGAACCTACGAGCCATCTAGCCTTCCTGACGCGCAGCGAAGCGAATACCGTCGATATTTTCGATCCCGAAAAAATGACCGTCATCAAGCGTATTCCGGTGGCGGATGATCCTGATGCAATCTTTTACGATGAATTCGCCAGGCTCATATATGTCGCAAGCGGTGATTCCCATGTTGCGACGCTGATAGATCCGTCGACTCAGGCGTCGCTAGGTACCATTCCGTTGGGCGGCAAGCCGGAATTCGCGACGCTCGATGCTTCGACGAGACTGCTGTATCAGAACTTGCATGACACCGATAGCGTAGCGGCGGTCGACATTACAACACGTACCGTTGCGCAGAGCTGGCCGCTGCAAGGCTGTAAGGCGCCCACGGGGATGGCCATCGACGAGGTGAACAGGCGATTGTTCATCGGATGTGGTGCGAATGCAGCGCTGGCCATCTTCGACTTGACCGAGCACCGCGTCGTCGCGATCGTGCCGATCGGCAAGGGACCCGACTCAGTGGCGTTTGATCCTGCGTTGCATCGCATCTATACGACCGGAAAATCCGGCATTCTGGTGGTCGTGCAGCAGGAAGAGCCGAATAAATACAGGATTCTCGACACCCTTCATCTGCACTATGGGGCACACACACTGGCCGTGGATCCGGCCACGCACACTCTCTATGTTGGGTATGCGGGTCTGGTCGTTTATCCGCGCGTCGCCGTATTCACTCCCCGTACCTAGGCGGCATTCTCGATTGTTCGGCCGGGGACACATTGTAGTGCCTCTCCAGTAAACCGGACATCAAGCCAAAACCGTAGGGCCTTACGATTTCCCACATCCACCGGCTGATTTGCAGCGGTGGCTCGGGCACGCAGGTGTCTGTCCGATCATTCGGGCTCCATCGGTTCTGACTTTCAAAAGGTTTTATGCAACACAATATTCTTCGCCTGTTCGCGACTTTCGGCGTGATATTCGCGCTCGGCGGCTGCGCCACATTGCCCTCCGGTAAAGCGGATCCCAGCGATCGCTTCGAGCGCGTCAACCGATCAGTGTATTCATTCAATCGCGCGATCGACCACGCGGTGCTCCGCCCGGTTGCACGCACGTACGTCAAGATCACGCCGGCTCCGGCGCGCCACTCGATCACGAACTTTCTATCCAACCTCGACTATCCAGTCACCATCGTCAACGACTTCCTGCAAGGCAAGATCCGTCACGGGTTGAGCGATGTGGGTCGATTTGGAGTGAACACGGTGGTGGGAATCGGGGGCTTGTTCGATCCGGCAAGCCATTGGGGATTGGAAAAGCATAACGAGGACTTTGGCCTGACGCTGGCGAGGTGGGGAGTGCGATCAGGGCCCTACCTCATGCTGCCAATCTTGGGGCCTTCCACCGTCCGCGACGCGCCGGGACGCGTTGTCGATCGATTTTTGACGCCGACGGCGTACCTCAACAATACCGGTCTCGAGGTGGGTCTCTTCCTCGTCAAAGCAGTGGATGGGCGCTCCCACGTTCTGGGCATGGATTCAATGATCGACTCGGCATACGACCCGTACGCCTTTGTACGCACTGCCTGGCTGCAGCGGCGCGAGTACCAAGTCCACGGCGGGACTGCGCCGGACTTCATGCTGCCCGACAAGGAGGGCGAACCAAAGGCGCCAGAGACAGACGGCGAACCGAAGGCGCCAGAGGACGAGCCGGCGGCGGTACCTGAGCCGGCGGCGCCTGAGCCGGCGCTGCCCGACCCGGCGGCGCCCGCGGCCGCGGTGCCCTGAGATATTTTATCTCTCATGGCTCCATCAATTCGTTTTGGCGCTCGTTCAACGGCCGATCAAGTGCTGGCCGGCATCGACCTGACCCGCAAGCGGTTCGTGGTCACCGGATGCAACTCGGGCATTGGATTCGAAACGATGAATGCGCTCGTCGCCAACGGCGCGCACGTCATCGGGCTTGCGCGGACGCGTGATAGCGCCAGGGCGGCGTGCAATCTGGCGGGTTCTTCGTCAACACCGATTGCCTGCGATCTGGCGGATCTCGATTCGGTTGAAGCCGCAGCGGAGTCAATCCTCCGCCTACCCGGTCCTCTGGATGCCGTGATCACGAATGCCGGGATCGCGAATCTTCCCACCTTGCAGACGCGTTACGGTATCGAACTGCAGTTTCTCGTCAATCACATCGCGCATTTCGCGCTCATCAATCGCTTGGCCGATTCGGTACGCAGCGGTACCGGGCGGATCGTGATTGTGAGCAGCGATGCGAGCATCAAGCAGGCGCCGGCGGAGGGAGTCTTGTTCGACAATCTCAACGGGCAACGCTTCTATGACCCATTCATGTTTTTTGGGCAAGCCAAATTGGCGGCGGCGCTCTACGCGAAGGAGCTATCGCGTCGTCTGGCCCCGCGAGGTGTGTCGGTCAATTCGTTGCATCCGGGTGCCACGAGAGGCACTGGCTTCGACAAATATCGGACGTTGACGCGGCGGTTGGGTCATCAGTTCGCGCGACTGTTCATGAAGTCCCCCGCCCAAGGTGCGGCGACTCAAACCCTGCTGGCAGCGAGCCCGCAGGTTGCGGGCATTACCGGGGAGTATTGGTCGGATTGCCGAATTGCCCGAGGCAATCCGCTGCTGGCGGACGGGGGTCTTGCCGGCCGCCTCTGGGAGGCGTCTGAACGGATCGTGTCGAAGGCGTGAGCAGCACGGGCAGCACGATGCGGGCCTCCAAGCCGCCCTCCGGCCGGTTCTCGAGAATGATCTCGCCGCCATGCCCCTGGACGATGGCTTGAGCCACCGTCAACCCCAAGCCGACGCCGCCCGTGCTGCGGCTGCGAGATTTATCAACTCGAAAGTAAGGGCGGAAAACCTGATCGAGGTCATCCGGGGGTATGCCGGGTCCCCGGTCTCTGATGGCAACGGCCAGTGCCGTCTCTTCGCAGAACAATTCGATTTCAGGGGTCTTTCCGTATTTTACGGCGTTGTCGATCAAATTGCTGAAGGCGCGCTTCAGGGTAAGCGGCCGACCGCGATACACGGCGTGCGCGGGCCCGCTGTAGGCGATATTGATGCCTTGATCGGCGTAATCATTCGCAATGGTGAGAAGAACGTGCGGGAGATCGAAACTGGTCGTGTCTTCGGCGATCGCATCGTCCCGGAAGAAAGACAGCGCTTCGTCGACCATGTTCTGCATTTCATCCACATCTCTGAACAGCCGCGCCTGTTGCTCCTGGTCTTCGATGAATTCGCCGCGCAGCCGCATGCGGGTCAACGGGGTTCGTAAGTCATGAGAGATTGCTGCCAACATCATGGTTCGATAGGCCACGAATTTTTGAATCTGCGCCTGCATGGCGTTGAATGTCTTGATGACCTGCTGAAGTTCCCGGGGTCCTGTTTCGGTGATGGGCGGCGCGCGCGGGTTGAGTCCGAACTGGCGCACCGCCGCTGCAAGCCGCTCAATGGGCCCCGAGAACTGGCGTGCGGCAAATACGGCGACGATGGTTATCGATGCCGCCAGAAAGCACAGCCACACCGCCCAGCGATTGGCCAAAGGCATCCCCCAAGTCCTTTTCATCACACTGAAGACGAGCCAGCTTCCATCATTCAATTGCGCCGCCAGCATGTACGGTGCGAGGGGTTTGGTCTGATCGTAAACGATCCCGGGAGGCACTGATCCGGTCAGTCGGGGCGTGAGAACGGCGACGGCTCGCTGCAGGTGAGCGCTGATCGTCTTCTGTGCGTTTTTGTCCTCGTGGCGCGGCGCAGCTGCGAGCGACGCAGATGCCTGGGATGTCGCGGCATACCAATCGGTGCGAAACTCAGCAGGCGCCGCCGCCGCTGCAATTGCCTGCCGCATCGACGGCGGAGCCGCCTCGATCATGCGCACGATGTCGGCGGCTTCACTCAGCAGGCTCGATCGCTCCAAAGGCTCGAGAGACCACGAGCCGCCAAAGGTCCTGAACAAACCGACAAGCGCCAGCGTCACGGCCACGGCCAGCACCTCGGTCACGGCGAAGCGGCGCGCGATGGTATCCGAGAACCAGGGCATGCGCTTCATCCGCGGCTCACCGCCGGCGCAAAAATGTAGCCGCCGTTTCGGACCGTGCGGATCATCAGTGGATTCTTCGGGTCTTCCTCGAGCTTGTAGCGAAGGCGGCTCACCTGGACATCGATGCTCCTGTCGTAGGCGACATGCGATGAGCCGCGCGCCAAATCGATCAACTGGTCCCGTGTCAGAACCCGCTGCGGATGTTCGGCAAAGGCCAGCAATAAATCGAATTCGCCGCCCGAGAGCAGGACGAGCGTGTTGTCGGCCGAGCGCAGTTCGCGGCGGGCGACATCCAGCCGCCAATCCGCAAAACGCAGCATCGGCCGCGTTTCGCTGCGCGTCGGTGCGGCAGCTTTCTCGGCGGTTCGTCGCAGAACCGCTTTGACCCGGGCCAGGAGCTCGCGCTGATCAAAGGGCTTTGTCAGGTAGTCATCGGCGCCCAGCTCCAGGCCGACGACCCTATCCATATGGTCCGACACCGCGGTAAGCATGATGACCGGCAGTGCGGACTGCGCGCGCAGCCGGCGGCACAGGTCAAAGCCGTCTTCCTGCTTCAACATGACGTCGAGAATCACGAGGTCTATCGCCTGCTTTTCCAGCGTTGTGAACATCGCAGCGCCGTTCTGCGCAACCGAAACGATATGCGAGTGCTTGCGGAAGAAATTGGTCAACAAGGACAGGATGTCCTCGTCATCATCGACCAGCAGCAGATGGGGCATGGGCAGCATCCTCGAAGGACAACACACTCCGGTGGCCGGGTGATGTCCGGATAAGAGGTCTTTGTTTCAGCCCGGATACATTGCAGTGTCCCGAAGCTTTTCAAACAGGCAATTGACCGGTGTACATGGCCGGCTCTCGTATGACACCGCCGACTTCGTATTGTTCGATCGAGTGGGCGATCCATCCAACGGCTCGTCCCAGTATGAACAGCGAGTCCTTGCTGTCCATGCCCAGACGCCGGGCGAGATAGACGTTGGTCAGGGCGAAATCGGGCTCCAGTCCTTTGGCGTCGTGGACGACGGCAATCGCCCGTTGAAGTTTCCGGAAGTCGGCGTCGTCGGCGAAAATCTCAGACAGGCGCTGAAGCACGGCCCGCGCGCGCGGGTCGCCATTCTTGTACAAAGTGGATCCGAACCCGAGAATCTCCTCGCCCTCGCGCATTCGCCGCACAACCGGATCCTGTGGTTCCCGCGAGTTCGCCACTTCGTTGAGCAAGCGGCCGAGTCCTTCGTGCCTGCCGATCTTGGTTCTACGCCCCATCGAAACCGAGAGTCCGGTGAGAACGGAACGATAAGGTGTGACACCCGTGCTGGCGACGGCGCGCACCGCATAGGTGCCAGGCTCGAATCCGTGGTCGGCCGACAGAACCATGACACGCCGGATCAGGTCGCTCATATCGGCGGATGCGCCGAGCCCGCGCGCGACGGTGATATGGAGTGGATCGCTGACGGGGCAGGGTGTTTTGACCAGGAACGCTGCAAGCCAGCGAAGCACGTCGACGCCGGTTTGGCACATGCCGTCGCGGGTGAGGTCATAGGCGCGCGGGTTGGCGATCTCGATGAACGGAAACAGCGCCGTCGCGCGATCCGCGGCGCTCGCTCCGGAAAATAGCTGCAGCATCTCCGGCAGTCGAGCCGGCGCATTGGGTAATGCGTTGGTGAAAACCGAGGACCGATCCGCCTGCCACAGCAACGCTGCGACGTCCTCGACGCTTCGAGTCTCCGACAACCGAACTGCGTTCTCGCCGCGATAGTGAGGACCCTGTTGGGTAATGAAGGTGATGTCGGTCTCGCGGCGCAGTCCTCCGGGGCGCTCGGCGTCAGGCGCTTCGCCCCCTCCCGCGATGCGTTCGATGTCGGCTCTCCAATAGCGGTTACGGCGGGTCCCAGGGACCGGCTGCGAACGGATTCCCTTCCTGCTGACGTAGGCATACAGCGTCGGGAGGCTTACGCAAAGCATGTCCGCGGCCGTTTCGGCAGAAACATATAAATCGTCTTGCATGGCAACTAATATGTACGAATTAAATCAAGATTGACGACAATAACCAATTATCCCACGATATTTCGAAATAATAAATACATGTTGATAAACATTATCAATATAAAGGGGGTATGAAGGTGGTGTCAATCAAAATTGGATTCCTGCCCGACGGAGTACCGCCAGGCTGGGCATTGGGGCTGGCACTCGCTTTCCCGGTGTACATGCCGGCCGCGCATGCAGAGCAAGGGGCGCCGCAACCGGCGGCGTCGGGCACCCAGCTTGAAGAGATTTTAGTCACTGCGCAGAGGCGCGAATCCAAACTCGAGGACACCCCGATAGCGGTGTCGGTGATTGATGGCGGCGAAATTCAGCGCGAGAGATTGATCAACCTCAGCGACATCGCAGCGAAAGTCCCAAGTATCACGTTCAATCAGGTGAACCATTCCGAATCGTTCATTTCAATTCGCGGAACAACCATCGGTAATGATGCCGCGGGCATAGACCAGGGCGTATCCGTATTCATCGACGAGGTCCCTACGACCGGCTTCGGCGACAACAGCCCCGATCTCTACGACCTGCAAAGCGTCGAAGTGCTGCGTGGTCCGCAAGGCACGCTATTCGGCCGAAACGTAACCGGAGGAGCCGTGTTGATCCGCACTTTGCCCCCGAGCTTCACCGAGTCGGGCCGCGTGACGGCCACTTACGGCTCCGACAATCTCATGGAAGTGCAGGGCTACGAGACAGGACCGCTCGCTGGGGATGTCGTGGCAGGCAAAGTAGCGGTGGACGTTCGTCGACGCGATGATTTTCTGACGAACATCGCCCTGCACGACAAGACCTACGGCGAGAACCTAGGGTCGCTCCGCGGCCAGATACTGTGGACGCCCACGTCGGATCTTCGCGTGCTGGTGGGAGGCGACTACTTGGACGACACCTCGCCGGGGAAGACACAATGGCTGGTCGGCAATTTTCAACCAAGTCTATTTCCGACCTTGAGCTACAGCCCGGACGACACCAATCAGGGGTCGAATGCGCGCACGGACAAAAAGGTGAGCGGTCTTCTGACTCACGTCGATTGGGAGCTGGCCTTTGCGACCTTGACCTCCGTCACGGGCTATCGAAAGGTCGATGAGCACGTGCATTTCTCCACGTCCGGCGATCCTTTCAACAGCATCATTTCCGATCCGGTCATCCACGACAACCAGATCTCGGAGGAGCTGCGGATGACCTCGCCGGCAGGTCAGCGCCTTACGTGGGTGGGTGGTCTATTTTATCTCCACGCGGACCGCGCCTATCTGCAAGAAGTGTCCTTTGACGCCGTCCCGGGCACCCGCCTCAACGCCCTGGCTCAGTTTGGAGTTCCGAGCCTTGCCCGATTCCTGAGTCCTTACGTCAATCAGGCCAACCAGCACGTCGCCGTCGACAGCAGGGCCGCTTTCGGTGAATCGACATTTGAAATGATCTCAGGTCTCAAAATGACGGTCGGTGCGCGTTACTCCAGCGAGTCGAAATCCGGACATACGGAAATCTTCGATACCAGCGTGACGAACCCTGCGCTGAACTCCGGGCCGTACTCAAAGACCTGGACGGCGCTGACGCCGAAGGCGCTGTTGTCATACGAGCCGGTCTCTGACGTGATGGTGTACGTGAGCGCCACGAAGGGCTTTGAGAGCGGCGGTTACGACACGAATGGCACTACAAACGCAGAGCTTGCCTCGGCCTACAATCCGGAGTACGTCTGGAGCTATGAGACGGGAATCAAGACGGCACTTCTCGAGAAGCGCCTGCAAATCAACCTGGCCGTATACGATGCCGAATACAAGGACTTGCAGACGCGTAACTTCGATCCGATTTCCGGTAACATCATTGCCGGAAACGCCGCAAAGGCGCGGGTACGGGGCGGCGAACTGGAGGTGGAGATGCTGCCGGTCGAGTGGTTGACTCTTGGACTTTCCTACTCGTACACCGACGCGAAATACCGCAGCTACTTCCTCCCCAACGCTCCGCCGAGTCCGCCCACCGACAACTCCGGCCACACCATTCCTTTCACGCCGCATAACGCGGCCAACTTTCGCGCGGAAACGCATTTCAGCGCACCGCGAGGAGCTGGCAAGATCCGCATCGGCGCCGACGTGACCTACCGTAGTTCGATTGAGTTCGACGATGCCAACGATACGCCGCGTTTCATCGTGGCCAAGAGTGCATACAAGGGCGTGCTCAATATGCATGCGACTTGGGCGTCCAACGACGATCACACCGAAGTGACCCTTTGGGGGAAGAACATCAACGACAAGCGGGCGATCATCAACAACGCCGATCTGTCCAATTTCTTCGATACCTTCGGTGAATACAACAAGGGCGGCTACGTGTCGATCGACAACTGGAACGATCCGAGAGTCCTGGGAATCAGCCTGACCAAACGATTCTGACCCAATTGCATGTCATGAGAGGAGTATTCGCTTGGACGAAATTCGGTACGTAGCAGCCAGCGGCGCCCTGGGGGTCGGCGTGGACGCCGAGGCGCTCGACCAATCGCTCGACTCGGCTCCGCACTTCATTGCTTCCGACGCCGGCACCACCGATGCCGGCCCCTTCGCTCTGGGCTCGGGCACCGCAGCGTTTCCGCGTGAAGCGGTCAAACGTGATCTCACCCGCGTCCTTGTCGCGAGCAACAAGGCCGACATTCCGGCGCTGATCGGCTCGGCCGGCACGGCCGGGGGCGACCCGCACGTCGAGTGGGTCCTCGACATCGCCCGCGAGATTGCCGAAGAGAACGGCCTGTCCCTGCGAACCGCGGTGATTCGGTCGGAGCAGAGTCCCGACTACCTCCTGGAACTGTACAGGCAAGGGCGGGTTCGCGCACTCGATCCTGCTCCCGAAATCGACGAGACGATATTCGCGCGCAGTGCGCGCATCGTCGGAATGATGGGCGTCGAGCCGCTGCAGGCGGCATTGGACGCGGGCGCCGACTTCGTGCTGGCGGGACGCTGCAGCGACCCTGCGCTGTTCGCCGCGTTGCCGATCATGCGTGGATTTCCCGCAGGCCTTGCGTGGCACGCGGGCAAAGTGACCGAGTGTGGAACCATGGCATGCGAAGGCGGCCATGGTGGCGTGATCACGGCGACCGTGCGGGAGCACGAGGTGATTTTGCGGCCGATCGGCAAGGGATTGCGTTGCACTCCACAGAGTATCGCGGCGCACAGCCTCTACGAAAATGCACATCCCTACCTGCATAAGGAGTGCTCCGGCACTCTCGACCTGACGCATTCGAAATACACGGCGGTCGACGAGGCTTCCGTCCGCATCACGGGCAGCGAATTCATTCCGGCGCAAGACTACACGGTCAAGCTCGAGGGTGCGCAATTGGTCGGCTACCAGTCAATCATGATCGGTGGCATCCGCGATCCTTTCATCCTTCGGCGGCTGGATCAGTGGCTGGCCGAGGTCAAAGCGTATATCTATCGATCGGTGGAGCGGGTTCTCGCGCTTCGTCCGTCCGATTGGACTCTCACCGTTCATGTCTACGGGCGGAACGCGGTGATGGGGGCCCTGGAGCCCAATGCCTCGGAAATGCCGCATGAAGTGGGGATCGTCGTGGAGGCAACCGCAGCCACACAAGAGTTGGCGACCAAGGCTGCTCAACTCTCTCGTCAGCCGTTTCTGCACCATGGTGCGCCGGAGTGGACGAGCGGGACCACGAGCTTCGCGTGCCTGCACAATCCCGCTCACATCGATCGAGGCGCCGTATATCGGTTCAATCTGAACCACGTTGCGGTGCCGCGTACCAAGACCGAAATGTTCAGAACCGAGTTCGTCCAACTCGGAGGATCGCGATGAAGCTTGCGCAGCTGGCGGGTCTGATTCGCAGCAAGAATGCCGGGCCCTTCATATTGACTTTCGACATCATGTTCCCCGACGACGACAGTTATCTTCGCGCCAAGAAGTCAGGCGCGCTGACCATCGCCCGCTTCGCCGAACTATTCCGATGCGAGGAGAAGCACGTCTTGTTCTTCGAGTGCGATAATGCGCGCGCGTTCAAATTCAGCATTCCCCGGCCCATTGTGCAGGGTGATCTTGGCGACGGAGACATGCATGGCGGCCAGCAATTCATTCCCCTGATGGACATCGAGATTCCATGACCGGAAAGGGCGGCCCAGACGTCGCTGCGCGGCTCGATCGGCTGCCGCCGACACGGTACATATGGTTGCTGGTCGGACTGGTGTCCTTCGGCGCTTTTTTTGAAATTTACGATCTGGCCCTCACGGCACCATTGAGTCTCGGGCTCCTTGTCGCCGGCGTGTTTCACCGTGGAGCGGCCGGATTATTTGGTTTCAGCGACCAGGCAACCTTCGCTGCCGTCACGTTTGCGGGCCTCTACGTGGGAACATTGGCGTTCTCCACGGTGGCAGACCGGCTGGGCCGCCGGCCCATCTTCACATTCGCGCTGCTGTGGTATGCCATTGCGACGGTTGTGATGGGTGTGCAGAACAGCGCACTTGCCATCGACCTCTGCCGGTTCGTCGCGAGTATGGGCGTGGGTCTCGAATTGGTCGCGATCGATTGCTACCTGGCGGAACTCATGCCGAAAGCCGTTCGCGGGCGCGCCTTTGCAGTCAGCGCCTCGCTGCAGTTCCTTTCCGTTCCCCTGGTCTCGGTGCTCGCATGGGCGTTGATTCCGGGCAGGCATCTTGGCGTCGACGGATGGCGGTGGCTCGCCTTTGTTCCCGCGGTCGGCGCGCTGCTGGTGTGGCAAGTGCGCAGAGCGCTGCCGGAATCGCCGCGATGGCTCGAGACACATGGACAATGGGCCGAAGCCGATCGGATCACCTCCGAGATCGAGCGACGCGTGGCCCGGGACCTGGGCTCTCAAGTTCCTCAATTGCACGCACCGACCGATGTTTCAACGCAGGCGGTGGCCCGAAGCGATCTCCATGTGGC
>Ga0210406_10001492_pt1 | contig 28349 bp, 24 predicted proteins | sample IncBWC30MmetaG_FD_155454 | JGI IMG/M metagenome (GOLD analysis project Ga0210406, IMG submission 155454) | Forest soil microbial communities from Barre Woods Harvard Forest LTER site, Petersham, Massachusetts, United States - Inc-BW-C-30-M | ecosystem: Environmental > Terrestrial > Soil >... | reverse complement strand
GGCGCCAGTGGCGGATACAGAGGGGTCAGCCGTTCCCCCACTCCTTCTGCCCAGGAAACCCGGCCTTGGACGAATACCGGAACGTCCGCTCCCAACTTGAGGCCCAACGCGGCCAGTTCGGGCGTCGGCCAATGGATCCCCCACAGCCGATTCAGCGCCACCAAACAGGTTGCCGCGTCGGAACTGCCCCCGCCCATGCCGCCGCCGATCGGGATTCGTTTCAGCAGACTGATGTCGGCGCCCAGCGGTGAGCCCGAAGCCTCTTTCAAGGCACGGGCCGCGCGTATGCACAGATCCGCATCTTGCGGCAAACCAGGGATGTCGAGCGCACGCCCAATCTGGCCGTCCGCGCGCACTTCAATGGTGATTTCATCGCATAGGTCGACGAACTGAAAACAGGTCTGCAGTTCGTGGTAGCCATCCGGCCGCCGTCCCACGATATGCAAGAACAGGTTGAGCTTTGCGGGCGCAGGCCATACCGACTTCGCCGGCATTATTTCGACCAATCCCAGTGATCGATGATGATGCGCACCCGCACCTCCTCGCGGCTCAACACCAACCGCGCGGGCAACAAGTCTCCGGCCACCGGCATGTAGCGATCGTACGTGATGCTCCACCCCGCCTGGGTCAAGCCCTTCGCACGGTCCTGATCATTGCGCGATACATCGAAGCCGATCGCCGGATTGGGAATGCCGAGCAGCCAGTAATGCAGATTCTCGAGCGGTGGATCGAACCCCAGCTTGTCGTGGACCTGTGACAAAACGGCCTCACTCGGCGGCGCGCCGTTCAACGAAAGACCGTCCGGGCCCTGTTTGAGCACCAAAGCGCCGATCCCGAAGGGGCCCGACAGGTGTACTTCCGCGAGCATGCCGGACTGGCGCCAATTGAGTGTGGCCTGCCAACCTTGCGTCCCCAGGGCGACGGCAGCGCGGCCATCGAGTTGCCAGCCCGCGGCGTGCTGCAGTTCAGCGATCCGCTGATCCCAAGTTACCGCCGGCGCCGCAGGCGTCACAGGCCGCACCGTTGCGCACGCCGCGAGCGCCGAACAAACCACCAAGAGCAACGCACGCCGCATCGATCAGTTTGTCGAGGTCAGGCGATGGCGCGTCGACTTGAGCAAATGATTGTCCGCATCCAGCGCGCTGGCCTCGGACCAGACGCGCGTTGCCTCATCCTGTCGACCCAGCTGCCATAACACTTCGCCCAGGTGAGCGGCGATATCGCCGTCGTGATCATCTACATAGGCCGCGTTCAAATAGGGTAGCGCCTCGATTGCGCGGCCTTGGCGGAACAGTACCCAGCCCAGGCTGTCGAGAATGGCGGCATTCTTGGGCGCCACCGCATGGGCGCGTTCAATGAGCTTGCGCGCACGCGAGAGTTCTTTGGTGTGGTCGGCGAGCGTAAACCCCAGGGCATTCATGGCGGCCGGATCATTGGGCCGCGATTTCAGGACCGAGGTCAATTCACGCAGCGCGGCGGACACGCGCCCCTGTTCCTCGTACACGGAAGCCGTCGCGTAGCGCAACTCCACGCTATCCGGATATTCCAGAGCACCTTTTTGCAATACCGCAAAGGCCTTCGGCAAATCTCTGGATTGGGCATACATGCGCGCACGCGCGGTGAGTATCTCCGGCGCACGCTGCGGTTCATCTTCGATGAGCCGATCGAGCAACTCGTCAGCCGCGTTCGCGGCGCCATGCGTGTGCAGCAGCGTGGCGGCGCGCAGCAAGGCGGGCAGCACGTTCTCACCGCCTTGCACTTGCGCGTAGAAACGCAGCGCTCCCTCTGCATCGCCGTTGCGATCGGCAATCAATGCCAGATAGTAGAACGCATCGTCCGCAAATTTACCGCTCTTCAGCAGCTGCCTGAATCTCGCAGACGACGCGTCGAAATGGCCCTGCTGAAACTCCAGAAGCCCCAACAAGCGCAGCGCCACCGCCGTCGTGTCAGGATTACGCACCAGGATTTCCAATTGCGCCGTGGCCTCCGGCAAGCGCTGCGCGGTCATCAGCAGTGCCACATAGTTGAAGCGATTGGTGGGCGAATCATCCGCACTGAGCTGCGCCGATGCCGCGCTCAAGGGTTCCTCGACGTCGCCGGCCATGATGCGCGCCCGCAAAAGTGTCTGCGCCAATTCCTTGCGGGCGGTCTGCTTGGTCTCGACCGCGGTCCTCATTTCGATCGCCAGTGCGTTCGTCAGGCTACGTACCGCCGCCGCCGGATCATCGGCACGCAACGCCGCCATTCCCTGCATGCGCAGCGCCGATGAGGAGGTGGGAAAGTAGGATGCCAGTCGATCTGCGAGCTGGTGTGCGCCGAAAACGTTCTCATCGGAACCCAGATCGGTCTCCACGTCGGCGAACTCCGCATCCACTCCCCCGGGCGAGTTCAACAAGACGATTCGGTAGTGAGCAGCCGCCTCGTCGACCCTGTAGAGCGCGAGCGCGGCTCGCGCGGCGGCGCGCTGCGCCTCGAGGGATCTCGGATTGACGTAAAGCCACCGCGAAGCCACGCCCGCCATCAGCGATGGCTGCAGGGTCTCTGCCGTGACTTCGGTCGCGCGCTGCAATATCGCGGGATCCGTCTCATGCGCCGCGATGGTCGCATACTGGAGCGCGGCAACGCGCGGCTGCCGGCGAGCCAGGGCTATCTCGCCCGTGACAGTATAAAATGACTGCGGGGCCACGGTGTCGGACTTCAGCCCCGTGCCTGCACAGGCACTCAAGGCGAGCGCGCCAAGCCCCAAGGAAGCCCCGATGAAGTTTGAAAACGAGAACACGGCCGCACTATAGCGAAATGAATAACCCGATGCCGCGGATTCATCCTTGATCTAGCGGTGCGTCATACACCAGAATCCTCAAGAATTGAGCCAAAGCGCTTCCATGGCATTCAACATCCTCGGTATCAACCATAAGACCGCACCGGTCGCGTTGCGCGAAAAGGTGGCGTTCAGCGAGGACCGGCTGGCGGCCGCTTTGCGGACCCTGCGTCAGGAAAATGGGGTTGCGGAAGTGGTGATCCTGTCCACCTGCAATCGCACCGAGGTGTATTGGTCCGGCCCGGCCAGCGGCGCGGAGCTGTCGCAATGGCTGGAACGGCACCATGGGAACAACCTGGATCTTGCCGCCAGTCTGTATATTCACCAGGACTCGCGCGCGGTGGAACATGCCTTCAGCGTCGCATCGGGCTTGGATTCCATGGTGCTGGGTGAGGCGCAGATCCTCGGCCAATTAAAAGACGCCTATCGCGTGGCGCAGGAAACCGGCAGCACGGGGCCGGCCCTCAACAAGCTGTTTCAGGCAGCCTTTTCAGCCGCTAAACGCGTGCGCTCGGAAACGCGCATCGGTGCCAATGCGGTGTCTTTAGCCTCTGCCACGGTGAGCCTTGCACGGCGCGTTTATGCAGACTTGAGCGCCCATAACGCCTTGCTGGTCGGTGCGGGCGATATGAACGCCCTGACCGCACGGCACTTCATGAGCGCCGGCATCAAGCGCATGGTCATTGCCAACCGCACTTTGGGCCGGGCGCAGGCACTGGCGAAGGAACTCCAAGCACACGCCGTGGAACTCAAGGATTTGGACAAGGAACTGGCTGAAGCAGATATCGTCATCAGCTGCACCTCGAGCCCCGTGCCCATCATCACCCGGCGGGCCGTGGAGGCGGCGATCCGGACACGGCGTCGCCGGCCGATCTTCATGGTGGATATGGCGGTGCCGCGCGATATCGAGCCGGCCGTGGCTGAATTGGAAGACGTGTATCTTTTTTCCATCGATGACCTGCAACAGTTGGTGGACGAGAATATCCAGCAGCGCGAATTGGCAGCCGGCGGCGCACGTCTGGTGATCAACGAGGAAGTCACGCGATTTCTCGCCGAATCCCGTGCGCAGGACGCAGGTCCCGCCATTCGTGCGCTGCGCCAGCAGGCCGAAAGCATTCGCCGGCAAACCGTCGAGCAGGCGCGGCGCATGTTGGCGACGGGGAAATCCGGCGACGACGTCATCGAGTACCTGGCCAATACGCTCACGAATCGGCTGCTCCATGCCCCCACCCAGGCTTTGCGCCAGGCCTCGGAATTGGCTGATTTGGAGCTGGCAGAGACGATTACCCGCCTTTTGACTGAAGAACGCGACCGGCATTAGAAGCCTGTCTGGTCCCCAAGGCCGCTATAATTCGCCGCCATGAAAGACTCCATCCGGCGCAAGCTGGAAAAACTCGACGAACGCTTCGAGGAAATCAGCCGGCTGCTGTCCGACGCCGGCGTGATTTCCAAGCAGAACCAATTTCGCGAGCTCTCGATGGAGTACTCGAGGCTCGAAGCCCTGGTCGGGCGCTATCGCCGCTTCCTTGCGCTCGAGGGCGATGCCGCGACGGCGAAGGAGTTGGCGGCGGACCCGGATCCTGCCACCCGCGCCATGGGCGAGGAAGAGCTGGCCGACTTGAATCCCCGCCTGTTGGGCGAAGAACTCGAGCTGCAGCGGCTGTTGGTTCCCAAAGACCCCCATGATGAGAGCAATATATTTTTGGAGGTACGCGCAGGCACCGGGGGCGATGAGGCAGCGATCTTTGCCGGCGACCTGTTTCGCATGTACGCCCGTTACGCCGAGTCCAAGGGCTGGGGGGTGGAAGTCCTGAGCGAGAGCCCCGGCGAACACGGCGGATATAAGGAAGTCATCAGCCGCATCATCGGCCGTGGCGCCTATTCGCTGCTCAAGTTCGAGTCCGGCACTCATCGCGTACAGCGCGTGCCGGCGACCGAGGCGCAGGGACGGATTCACACCTCGGCATGCACGGTGGCCATTCTGCCGGAGCTTGAAGAAGTCGAAGCGGTGGACTTGAACCCCGCGGAGCTGCGCATTGATACCTATCGCTCCTCAGGAGCCGGCGGCCAGCACGTCAACAAAACCGACTCGGCCATTCGCATCACGCATCTACCCACCGGCATCGTCGTGGAATGCCAGGACGAGCGTTCTCAGCACAAGAACCGTTCGCGGGCAATGTCGCTGCTCAAAGCCAAGCTGTTATCGGCGGAGCGCGAGAAGCAACAGAGCGCGCAAGCTCAATCGCGCAAGCTGCAAGTCGGTTCGGGCGATCGCTCCGAACGCATACGCACTTATAATTTCCCGCAGGGCCGCGTCACGGACCATCGCATCAATCTCACCCTGTACAAGCTCGACGATGTCATGAACGGTAACTTGGACGAGCTGGTTCGCGCGCTGAATCAAGAACATCAGGCAGAAGAGCTGGCGCAGCAGGTCGAATGAGTGCCATGCCCACCATTGCCGAGACCGTGACAGTTGCCGCGCTCACGTTGAAATCTCACAGCGAATCGCCGCGCCTGGACGCAGAATTGCTGCTGGGAAAAGTGTTGCGCCTCTCGCGCGCGTCGCTGATCGCGCGCGACAACGAGGCCGTTACCCCCGCCGATGAGCTTCAGTTTGCCGAACTGATCTCGCAGCGCGCGCACGGCGTACCCATCGCCTACTTGACCGGCAACCGGGAATTTTGGTCGCTGCCTCTCACGGTGACACCCGACGTGCTGGTGCCGCGTCCGGAAACCGAAAGTTTGGTGCAGCATGCTCTGGAGCTTCTTCCCGCCGGCGACGCCTGTTCGGTGTTGGACTTGGGCACCGGCAGCGGAGCCATCGCCTTGAGTCTGGCCACCGAACGTCCCCGCTGGACGATCACGGGAGTCGATCTTTCGCCGCAGGCACTCAGTGTCGCTGCGGAAAATGCCGCGGCGCTTGACCTCCCGCACATCGCATGGCGCCTGGGTTCCTGGTTCGACGCCGTTCCCGGCGAACGCTTTCACTTGATCGTGGCGAATCCACCCTACATCGGCGCGTCGGATCCGGCGCTCTTGAAACTGAAAGCGGAGCCTGCCATGGCCCTGACCTCCGGCCCGACCGGCCTGGAGTCCCTATCGGTCATCATCGCCCAGGCGCCGCAACATCTACACGCGCGGGGCTGGCTGGTTTTGGAACATGGCAGCACTCAGGCAACCGATGTATCCCAGTTGCTGAATCAGCGCGGTTTTGCTGCGATTCGCACCTTTCCTGATTTTTCCGGCAAGCCCCGCATCACGCTGGGCATTCACACACAACACTAGGAACCTCCATGATCCGCTTCGAAACCAGCCTCGGCGACTTCACCATTGAGCTACTCGAGAAAGAGGCCCCGGAATCCGTGGCTAACTTTACCCGCTACATCGATGACGGATTTTTCGACGGCACGATTTTTCACCGCATCGTGCCTGGATTCGTCATCCAGGGCGGGGGCTTCACGGAAGACATGACCCAGAAGAAAACCAAGCCGCCGGTCAAGAACGAAGCCGACAACGGCTTGAAGAACAAGCGCGGCACGCTGTCGATGGCGCGTACCAACGACATCAACAGCGCGACCTCGCAGTTCTTCGTCAATTTGAAAGACAACGACTTCCTCGATCACTCGCGCGGCAATTTCGGCTATGCGGTGTTCGCGCGCGTGACCGAGGGGATGGATGTGGTCGATAAGATTGCGGCGGTGGAAACCGGGCGCAAGCGCGGCTTCGACGACGTGCCGGTGGAAGCCGTCATCATGAAGAGCGTGCGGCGCTTACCTAAATAGCGAGCGTGGCCAAGAAGAAGCCTTTCTTCCTGCGGCTGGCGTGGGCCCTGCTGTGGTTGCTGGTCGTGTGCGTCGCGGGCAGCGCGCTCGCCGTCGCGCTGCTGCGATGGATCAATCCGCCTTACAGCGCCTTCATGGCGCAGACGCAGATCGCGGCCTGGCAAAAGCATGATCGCACGTATGTCTTCCGCCATCGCTGGGCGGATTTGAATCAAATCTCACCCAATCTCCCGCTCGCGGTCGTGGCCTCGGAAGATCAAAAATTCCCCGAGCATTGGGGCTTCGACGTGGAGGCGATCGAGAAAGCTTACGAGCTCAATCAGCACAGCCATCGCGTGCACGGCGCCAGCACCATCAGCCAGCAGGTCGCCAAGAATCTGTTTCTGTGGTCCGGACGCAGCTATTTTCGCAAGGGCCTGGAAGCGTATTTCACGCTGCTCATCGAAGGCATCTGGCCGAAGCGGCGGATCTTGGAGGTCTATTTGAACATCGCCGAATTCGGCTACGGCACGTACGGCGCGGAGGCGGCCGCACAGCGCTTTTTCAAGAAACCGGCCGCCAAGCTTTCACGCAGCGAATCGGCCGCTCTGGCCGCAGTGCTGCCAAACCCACAACGGCTGTCAGCGGCGGTGCCCTCCACCTATGTCCAAACGCGGCGCGATTGGATACTAGGACAGATGCAGGCGCTTGGCGGCCCTGAAATGTTGGATGAAATCGACGCCTATCCGGGGCGGCGCCGCTAGAATTTCCTCGAGAATCTCCGGAATCTCGAAGACCGCGCGATTTCGGATGCGCGCGACACCGGCGCGGTACGAATCCGCCTGCGCTGTCACGTGCGCGACGCCCTCGCGAATGCTTTTGAACGAATCGAGCACAACGCCCACGCCATTCTCCTCCACCCACTCTGAGTTATAGCGCTCCTGCGGCATGGTCCATGCATTGCGCACTACGATGACGGGCAAGCCCTGTTGTACGGCCTCGCTGATGCTGCCCGGTCCCGGCTTGCCGATGAAGAAATCGCTGAGCTGCATGTAGTGACTGATCTGTGAGGTAAACCCCAGCACCACGCGCGGCGCCGATGCCTGCATGGCGCGCAATTGTTCGGCGAGCACGGCATTGTGACCGCAGACCAGGATGAGCTGCACATCATCGAGTCGTTTGCCGATCCCCCTCATGACGCGCGAGCCGTGGCCGCCGAACATCACGATGCCTGTCGGCCGTTTAGGATCGAGCCCGAGTTTGCTCATTTCGGTCTGCCGGTCCAACTTCAGTTCACGGTAGAAATTCGGATTGATGATCATTCCGGAGGTCTGGTGAATCTGCGCCGCCTTGCCCGCGGTGGCCTGTGCCTGGGCAACCGCGCGTGCCGTGCCGCAAATGACATGCTGCGCCTGGTTCGGTTCGATCCAAAAGTGGGGCGGAAAATCCGCGAGGTCGGTCAGCACGGTCGCATAGGGCACGAGCGGACAGGCCAGACGCAACCCCTGATACATGGCGCGGTTGAAATTCGGAATCAGGGAGACCACCAGATCGGGCTGACTGTGCAGCCAGTGGCGGCGCAACTGACCCACCAAGGACTTGTGGCTCAAGCGGATGAGCACCTGCAGGATCCGCAGTTCCTGGGCCAGCCCCAACGTCCAGCCTCGTGCCAGGCGCACGTTGTAGTAATCTTCCGGCTTCACGCCGGTGGTTCGTCGAAACACATCCTGGGGATCGAGGACTTCAAACAAATTGACCAGTCGCACGCGCCAATCTTTGCCCTGCTCGCGTATGGCCATCTCCAGCGCCGTCGCCGCGGAGCGATGCCCTCCTCCGGCGTTGACGTAGACCAGATCGATCGTTTTCATGTGTGAACATTTTGCGTCTCAAGTGTGACTAATCCATGAATATTCGCCCGCTCCTGAATATCCTCCTGAGTTTCCGCCCGCCCCTCGCCGCGCTGTTGCTCTTGAGCGGATCCGTCTGGGCCGCGCCTGCGACGTTGAGCCACGGCCGATTCCACGATCTCGCGGTCTATGCGCCCACCGGCAAACCAGCCAGTTTTGTGCTGTTCTTGTCCGGCGATGAGGGCTGGAACAACGGCGCAGACGCCCTGGCGCAGCAACTCGTGCAGCAAGGGGCGATGGTGGTCGGCATCGACCTGCCGAAATTCAAGGCGGTGCTCAAGGCCGATGGCGGCCAATGCGTATTTCCCGACGGCGATCTGGAAAACTTGAGTCACTACGTTCAAGCTTACTTTCACAACTCCACCTATCTTGCGCCCATGCTGGTCGGCGTTTCGGCCGGCGGCACCATGGCCTATGGCGTACTGGCGCAGGCACCGAAAGACACGTTTGCAGGCGCGTTGAGCTTGGGATTCTGTCCGGATCTGGATTTGGCCAAGCCACTTTGCAAAGGGTCGGGACTTGAATTCTCCGGCAACGCGCGCGGCGCCGGTGTGACGCTTTTGCCCATCGGCCATTTGGGAAATCCCTGGGTGGTGCTTCAATCTTCCAAGAATCAGGCCTGCCCCGCTGCCGCCACCCGCGATTTTGTCGCCAAGGTGCACGGAGCCGCCATGGCCGTTGTGCCGGAACCTAGCGGCGCGCCCGTCAATGCCGCGTTCGCCAAACTTGCCGGGGCGAATTTGACTCGAGGAGTAGCACCCCCGCCCGCGGCATTGGGCGATCTACCGGTCATTGAGGTGCCAGCACAACCCGTTGCTGCGCCGCCTATCGCCGCTGCGCCTACCGCCGCTGCACCCTCTGCCGCTGCTCCATCTGATGCCTTCGCCATCATCATGTCAGGCGACGGCGGCTGGGCTGGGTTGGATCAAGACATTGCCGCCGCCTTGAGCGCACGGGGCATTCCCGTCGTCGGCCTCGATTCCCTGCGCTACTACTGGACCGCACGCACACCGGACAGCGTGGCCGCCGATACGGACCGGATGATCCGCTACTACACGTCCCACTTCGGCAAGAAGCGCGTGCTGCTCATCGGCTATTCACAGGGAGCCGACGTGCTGCCCTTCGCGGTCAATCGCCTGCCGCAAGCCACCAGGGCACAGGTAGCCCTAACCGCGATACTCGGCATGTCCGAACACGCGCTGTTTGAATTTCATGTCAGCAGCTGGATCTCGGACAACACCTCAGGACCCGCGACTTTACCTGAGGTCAATCGCATCACCGGCATGCCGGTGCTGTGCATCTACGGAGAAGACGAGCACGATTCGCTGTGTCCTATGTTGGACCCCTCCGAGTTCAAAATCGTCAAGGTCAAAGGCGGCCATCACTTTGACGGCAACTATGCCGCTCTGGCCGACGATATTCTGTCCGCAGCCAAGCCTGCCGCCGCAAAGCCTTGAGTCGTCCGCCTAGCTTGCAGGCAATTCAGACGCGAAAAAGCCCGCGAGGATCATTTCGGCGCAAGCGGACAGAGGCCTGTGATCGGGCCGAAGGCTTCCTCGCCGTTCATGACTTTGATCACCTTGTAGTAGTCCCAGGCGTATTTCGATTCCTGCGGGGACTTGACCTGCATGACGTACATGTCGTGGATCATCAGGCCATCAGCGCGGATGTATCCGCCCTTGGTGAACATATCGTTGATCTTGGTCTTCTTCAGTTCCGTCATGACCTTGTCGGCGTCGGTCGTGCCGGCCGCCGCGACGGCCTTTAAGTAAGTCATTGTTGCCGAGTAATAGCCTGACTGGATCATCGAAGGGTATTTTTTCATCGTGTCGAAGTAGCGTTGACCAAACGCGCGCGTCTCTGCATTCGAGTCCCAATACCATGCGGTCGTAAGATATAAGCCTTGTGCAGTCTTTAAGCCTAAGCCGTCGATGTTATTCACGAACACCAGAAGACCTGCCGGCTTCATAGTCTGAGTGAGGCCGAATTCGTTCGCAGACTTCAATGAGTTGATAAAGTCATCGCCCGCATTGGCTAACCCAAGAACCTGTGCGCCGGAGGCCTGTGCCTGTAGCAGAAACGACGAGAAGTCCGAGGTCGACAAGGGCACCCGCACGCTACCTAAGTTCTTGCCGCCATTCGCCTCGACTACCTTCGATGCCGCGGCCTGTAACTGGCTGCCGAAGGTGTAGTCGGCCGTCAAGTAGAACCAGGTCTTGCCACCGCTTTTAACGATCGCGGTGGCGGTACCATTGGCGAGCGACGTCGTGTTGTAGACGTATTGAACCGTGTAGGCGGTGCAGTCCTCGTTCACCAATGACGCACCGGCCGATCCAAGTACAAAATAGGGCACTCTCTTGGCTGCGATGATTTTGGCCATTGCAATGGCGACGCCGGTGTTCGCTCCGGCCAACAGCATGTTGAGGCCGCGCTGGTCAGTCCACTCCCGAGCCTTCGAGGCGCCGATGTCAGCTTTGTTCTGATGGTCGGCCGATAGCAGTACGATTTTCCGGCCGAGTACACTGCCGCCGAAATCGGCGATGGCCATTTTGGTGGCTTCAATGCCGCCCACTCCGCTATTGTCCGAATACACGCCTTGTAGGTCATCGATGTCGCCGATTACCACATCGGAGGCGGCTCGTGCCTGTGGAGCGGAGGTGAGCCCTGTCAGCGCAACGGTCAGGCCAATCGTAAGTAACTTGAGCTTCATGATCGCCTCCCTGGTGATCGAGCAGTCGGGCCCTTTTGTTTATTCTTCGCCCAGCGGAGTCTGCGCCTGGAGTTGGTCAGCGGTCAAAAAACAGTTCAAGGCAAGCGCTGCCGCGGCTAGGCCAATGCCGGCCCGCTAGATACGGCCTTCCGCCACCATCCAGTCGTAACAGTCCTTGACCATCTCCTTCAACGGCACGATGCGATAACCCAACTCGCGCTGGGCTTTGGCGGACTTCGTGCTGACACTCTTGGAGATGGTCGCGACCATTTCCGGCGTGATCGGCGGTGGCTTGCCGGTAAAGCGGCTGGCAAAGCCGCCCACGGCCGCGACGATGCGCAGCGTGCCGGTCGACATGACCTTGGCGGGCGGGGGTTTTTCCACCAACACGGCAATCTCACGCACCAACTCCAGCATGGATTTATTCTCGCCGCCCAGCAGGTAGGCGCCCCCGTTCTGGCCCTTATCAGCCGCCGCGATATGTGCCGCGATCACTTCGCGCACGTGCGTGAAGGTGAGCATCGAGGCCGGTACGCCGGGTAATTTGTCGTCCCGAACCATGATGAACAATCGAGACCAGGTGCCGATGTCGTATGGGCCCATGATGGCGCCCGGCTGCATGATGACGACCTCGAGCCCCTTGGCTAAAGCGGCACGGGCGATTTCCTGCGCCTGCCATTTGCTGCTCTGGTAGTTGACGCGCGAGTTCGCGGCGAGACTCGGCGTCTGCTCGTCGATTTCTCCCGAAACCATGCCATAGGCCGAAATCGACGAAGTTACCACCAGCCGGCGCGCGCCTTTTGCCAAGGCCGCATCAACCACATGGCGCGTGCCATCGACGTTGTCGCGGGTCTGCTGCGCATTGCCGCCCCGCCACATGTTGGTATTGCCGGCCACGTGAAAAATCGTGTCGGTGCCGGCTGGAATCGCCGCCATCAAGGAAGCCGGATCGGTGAGCGCGCCCACGGCGAGCTTGGGGCGAAAGCGCTTGAGTAATTTCAGATCGGACGAAGGCCGATGCAGAGCGGTCACGTCCCAGCCCCGAATCATCAACTCTTTGACCAAATTCAGACCTACAAAACCGGTCCCGCCGGTGACGAACGCCGCTCGCGAGGAGCTAGGCGGCATCAGCCGCGTCTCCGGCATCCGGGTCATAGCCCAGGATCGGCGCCAACCAACGTTCCGCTTCGTTCACAGTCATTCCCTTGCGTTGGGCGTAGCTTACCACCTGATCGCGGTCGATCTTGCCGACGCCGAAATAATGCGCCTTCGGGTGCGAAAAATAAAACCCGCTCACCGCGGCGGTGGGAAACATTGCATACGATTCGGTCAGACGGATACCGGCGGTCCGGTCGGCATCGAGCAAGCGCCAGAGCAGAGCTTTTTCGGTGTGATCGGGGCAGGCCGGATAGCCTGGGGCCGGCCGTATGCCTTGATACTCCTCACGAATCAGATTGGTGTTATCGAGGTGTTCCTGCGGCGCATAGGCCCAGAATTCGCGGCGCACCCGCTCATGCAGACGCTCCGCCAGCGCTTCGGCCAGCCGGTCCGCGAGTGCTTTCAGCATGATGCTGCTGTAATCATCGTGCTGTGCCTCGAATCTAGCGACATGTTCGTCGATGCCGATCCCCGCGGTGACCGCGAAGGCGCCGATGTAGTCGGCGCGTCCGCTGAAGGCCGGTGCAACAAAATCGCTCAAGCACAATTGCGCCTGGTCCTGTGGCTTGGATTTTTGCTGCCTCAGGCCATGCAGGCGCAGCGCGACGCCCGCGCGCGCATCGTCGGTAAACACGTTGATGTCATCGTCGCCCACGCTGTTGGCCGGAAAGAAGCCGATCACGGCGCGGGCTTTGAGCCATTTCTCCTCGATCAGTTTATGCAGCATGCGTGTCGCATCCGCATACAGGCTGCTCGCCGCCTCGCCCACCAGCGGATCTTTGAGAATGTCGGGAAACTTGCCGGCAAATTCCCAGGCATTGAAAAAGGGCATCCAGTCGATATAGGGCGCCAGTTCTTCGAGCGGGTAATCTTCGAAGGTCTTGAGCCCCAGGAATGTAGGCACGGGCGGCGTATACGCGGCCCAGTCGATCTTGAACTTCTTGGCGCGCGCCTGGGTCAAGGACAACTGCGGCGCCTTGGCGCCTTTATTGCGATGCTGCTCGCGACGGCGCTCGTGATCGGCCTTGATGGTTGCCACGTAGGCATCTCGGGTGCTCTTGGTGACGAGTTGCTGGCACACGCCGACCGAACGCGATGCATCCTTTACATAAATGACGCCGCCCTGGTACTGCGGATCGATCTTCACCGCGGTATGGGCCGGCGAGGTGGTTGCGCCGCCGATCAGCAGCGGTTGCTTGTACCCCAAGCGCTGCATCTCTTTCGCGACATGAACCATCTCATCCAAGGAAGGGGTGATCAACCCGGACAGGCCAATGAGGTTGGCGCCTTCGCGTGTGGCGGCCTCGAGGATTTTCTCGCACGAGACCATCACGCCCAAGTCGATGACCTCGAAGTTATTACATTGCAGCACCACACCGACGATGTTCTTGCCGATGTCGTGCACATCGCCCTTGACGGTGGCAATGACGACTTTGCCGTTGGAGCGGCTCGCGCCCGATTTCTCCAGTTCGATATAGGGAATCAGTACCGACACGGCCTTTTTCATCACGCGCGCCGACTTGACCACCTGCGGCAGAAACATCTTGCCCGCGCCGAACAAATCGCCGACCACGTTCATGCCGTCCATCAACGGCCCCTCGATGACATCCAGCGGCCGCTTCGCCTTCAGGCGCGCCTCTTCTGTGTCCGCGAATACAAATTCGTCCAGACCCTTGATCAGGGCATGCTGCAGCCTCTCTTCAACCGGCAGCTTGCGCCATTCAAGATCATCGCCGCGCTTGATGCTGCCGCCGCCCTTGAACTGTTCGGCGATTTCCAACAGCCGCTCCGTAGCGTCCTCACGGCGCGCCAGAATCACATCTTCGACGCGTTCACGCAGATCCGCCGGGATGTCCGCGTAGATGGCGAGCTGACCGGCATTGACGATGCCCATGGTAAGACCGGCGCGAATCGCGTGGTACAGAAACACAGAATGCATCGCCTCGCGGACGGGCTCATTGCCGCGAAACGAGAACGACACGTTGCTGACGCCGCCGCTGATATGCACTTGCGGCATGCGCTGCTTGATGAGCGCGGTCGCCTCGATGAAATCCAAGCTGTAGCGATTGTGTTCCTCGATGCCCGTGGCCACGGCAAAGATGTTCGGGTCGAAAATGATGTCTTCGGGCGGAAAGTGGATGCGTTCGGTCAATATGCGGTAGGCGCGCTCGCAGATCGACACTTTGCGATCAATGGTGTCTGCCTGTCCTTTTTCATCGAAAGCCATCACCACCACGGCGGCGCCGTATCGCAGGCACAGCCTGGCGTGCACCAGAAACGCCTCCTCGCCCTCTTTGAGGCTGATCGAGTTGACGATGCACTTGCCTTGCACGCACTTCAGTCCCGCTTCGATGACCGACCATTTCGAGGAGTCGATCATGACGGGCACACGGGCAATGTCCGGTTCACCGGCGATCAGGCTCAGAAACTTCACCATCGCCGCCTGCGAGTCGAGCATGCCCTCGTCCATGTTCACATCGATCATCTGCGCGCCGTTCGCCACTTGCTGGCGCGCCACGTCGACCGCGGCTGCATAGTCGTTGGCCTCGATGAGCTTGCGGAACTTGGCCGACCCCGTGACGTTGGTGCGCTCTCCCACATTGACGAACAAACTGCGGGCATCGATGGTCAGGGGCTCCAGGCCGCTCAGGCGGCAGGCCGACTCGACGCTCGGCACGATGCGCGGCGGCATCCCGTCGACCGCACTCACGATGGCGCGAATGTGCTCCGGCGTCGTGCCGCAGCACCCGCCCACCATGTTCACGAATCCGCTGGCCGCAAATTCCCTCAAAGTCTCGGCCGTCTCTTCCGCTGTTTCGTCGTATTCGCCGAAGGCGTTGGGTAGCCCGGCATTGGGGTACGCGCACACATACACATCGGCAATACGCGACAGCTCTTCGATGTAGGGCCGCAGTTGCTTGCCGCCCAGCGCGCAATTCAAGCCCACCACCATCGGTTTCGCATGTCGTATGGAATTCCAAAACGCTTCGGTGGTTTGACCCGACAAGGTGCGTCCCGAGGCATCGGTGATCGTGCCCGAGACGATGATCGGCAGCTCTGTCCCCGCCTCATCGAATACCTTGCGTACCGCGAACAGCGCCGCCTTGGCGTTCAAGGTGTCGAACACCGTCTCGATCAAGATCATGTCGACGCCGCCGGCCAGCAACGCTCGCGTGACATCGGAATACGCACTCACCAGCTCATCGAAGCTGATGTTGCGAAAACCCGGGTCGTTGACATCCGGCGATAGCGAGGCCGTGCGGTTGGTGGGCCCCAATGCGCCGGCGACGAAACGCCGCAAGCCGGTCTTCGCCGTGACATCGTCCGCCACTTGCCGTGCCAGGCGCGCGGCCTGCAAATTCAATTCACCGACAATGGACTGCATGCCGTAATCGGCTTGGGACACCGCGGTGGAGTTGAAGGTATTGGTGGAAATGACGTCCGCACCGGCATCGAGGTACGCGCGATGAATGTCCGCAATGATTTGCGGCTGCGTGAGCACCAGCAAGTCGTTGTTGCCGCGAAGGTCGCTGCGCCACTCCTTGAAGCGCTCGCCGCGGAATTGCTCCTCGCCGAAGCGATGGCGCTGGATCATGGTGCCCATGGCGCCATCGAATATCACCAGACGCTGCTCGAGCAGCGCGGCGAACGCGTCGCTCGCAGAAACCTCGACGGAAGCGGCCATCAAGCCACCCGCGCTTCGTTCGAATGCGGCCGTATCCCCAAGGCGTGGCAAATCGCATAGGCCAGTTCGGCGCGGTTCAAAGTATAAAAGTGGAACTCCTCGACACCGTGCTGGCGCAGGCGCTGCACTTGCTCGATGGCCACGTTCGCGGCAATCATGCGCCGCGTATCCGGATCATCCTCCAGCCCATCGAACCGGGTGCGAAGCCAGTCAGGAACGGAGGCGCCGCAGCGTGCGGCGAAACGCAGCAGCTGCGGAAAGCGCGTGATCGGCAAAATCCCCGGAACGATGCTGGCCTTGATGCCGGCAGCGGCGCAGCTATCTCGATATCGCAGGAATAAATCCGTCTCAAAGAAAAACTGCGTGATCGCGCGGCCGGCGCCGGCATCCACTTTGCGTTTCAAGTTTTCCAAGTCCGCATCGACGCCGCCGGATTCGGGATGACCTTCAGGGTACGCCGCCACGGACACTTCAAAATCTCCGACTTGACGCAGGCCGCTCACCAGGTCGGATGCGTACGCAAACCCTTGCGAATGCGGCTGATAGCGGCCGTCGACCGAAAGATTGGCCGCAGGTGCGTCGCCGCGCAGCGCGACCAAGTGGCGCACGCCCAACTGCCAATAGCCGTGAGCGATCTGTAAGACTTCGGCGCGGGAGGCACCCACGCAGGTCAAATGCGGGGCGACTCGAAGATCGGTTTCGCTAAGCACCCGCTCCACGAATTCATGGGTCCTTTCGCGCGTAGATCCATCGGCTCCGTAGGTCACCGAGACAAAACTGGGGCGCAGGGGCGCCAGCCGCTGAACCGACTGCCACAGCTGCTGCGCCATCGCCTCGTCGCCGGGCGGAAAGAATTCGAACGACACGATGGGATCGGACATGAAGGGACTACCTCGACAATCAGCATGCTAGAGCCTACGATTTGATTCAATCTCATTATTCTCATACCAGGAATGAATTACGCTCATGTCCTCGACCGCCCTGGAAGTCCGCCATTTGGAAACATTATTGGCCCTGGCCGAATGCGGCAGCCTGTCCAAAGCTGCGGCCCGCCTCTTTCTGACCCAGTCGGCACTGTCGCACCAGCTCAAGGCTCTGGAAAGCCATTACGGGGCCGCCCTTGTGGAAAAGAACGTGCGCCCCCTGCGCTTTACTGCCATCGGCCACAGATTGCTTGCCCTGGCACGGGTGGTACTGCCCCAGATGGCGGAGGCGGGACGGGACGTGGCACGCTTGGCCCAAGGCCACGCGGGGCCCCTGCGCGTTGCCGTCCAATGCCACAACTGCTTCGACTGGCTGATGCCCGCCATGGATGCGTATCGGACACTGTGGCCCGAGGTGGAACTGGACATCATTTCCGGCTTCGTCATCGACCCCCTACCGCTCCTGGATCAGGGCGAGGCGGAATTGGCCATCATTCATGACCGGCAGGAAGCCCACCCCACCATCACCTTCAGCCCGTTGTTCCGCTATGAAAGCGTGGCGCTGATGAGCCCGCGCCACCGGCTGGCCGCCAAACCCTGGCTGGAAGCGGCCGATTTCGCGGCCGAAACCCTGATCACCTATCCGGTACCCGACGAAATGTTGGATGTCATGAAGCACTGTCTCACGCCCGCCCACATCAGCCCGAAACGGCGCACTGCCGAACTGACCGTGGCGATCCTGCAATTGGTGGCGAGCGGCCGCGGCATTGCCGCGCTGCCGTCCTGGACGGTGGGCAACTATATAGAGCGCGGTTATGTGGTCTCCCGCCCCATCGGCCAATCGGGATTGCGCTGCGAACTGTATGCCGCCACCACCCGAAGCGGTGCCGAAGCGGCTTATATCAGAGAGTTCATCGCCTTGACCCGCGCCCAGAGCCTCACCGAGCTCGCAGGCGTGTCGGCGCTGTAGCGCCTAATTCCCCCCGGGAAGAACCACCGCGGTCCGATTGGCGGCGCTCGCCCTGTACGCGTCCAGCGTCAATTCTCGGTCGATGGCTTCGCGCATCGCCGCCATGGCCGCACGACGAAGCCGCTGCTTCGCCAGGGCATGTGAAGGCATGTGCAGATTGCGCAGACCCGCCACGACATCTTTAAGAGCCTGCTCGAGGTCGTTTGCCGGAATCACACGGTCCAGGAAACCGGCAACAACGGCTTCATCGGGCTCGAACATTTCTCCCAATGTCACGGTGCGGCTAAGCCACGCTGGATGAACACGGCTGCGTGCCAGCTCGATCGCAAAGCCCGGCGGCGAAATACCGATCGCGACCTCGTTGAGGCCCATGCGGGAAGTTCCCGCGGTTCCGATGCGCACATCACACGCCAACAGGAGAAACGTTCCCATCGGGAATGCATGACCTTCCATGAGGCCGATGGTAGGAAATGGATAAGACATCAAACGAAGCGCCAGTTCCGCTCCTGCCTTCACCATCTCGAGACTGCGCTCTGCATCATTGGCTGCGAAAGTCTTGAGGTCGAACCCCGCTGAGAAGATGCCCTTGCGCGCGGAGCGCAGCACGATGATGGCCTTATCGGCTTGCGCCCGGTCGAACGCTGCGTCGAGTGCGCGCAGCATGGCCGTGGACATCACGTTCACCTTGCCGTCGTCCATCGTGACGGTGGCAACGGCGTCCTCGAGGCGGTAGGTGACCAGGTCCGACATTTTTTCCTTCCTATTTCGGTGGCGGCGACGCCGGCGGCAAGGGCCTTGGCGGCAACGGAAAAATGACAAAGTCGCGGTGCGGTTCCTGTTTGAGAGTGTCGCCCATGGCGTGGACAGCCGTCTCAAGCTCGGTCAGCGCCGAGGGCGGGAGTTCCAGAACATGCTCGTCGGGATGGCTGGGGGCTTCATCGGTGATGAGTTGCCCGGGCTCGCGGGTCATCTCGACATGGGCGCCCAGGATGTGGGAGATCGGGTGGTCTTTGGCGAAGGCGACAACCCGGTCGATGCTCTCCCGATAACTTGCGAATTGATTGCTCGGGATATACAGCCGGCAGGCGCAGATTGTGTCGCCCGACAGAAGCAGCCGGGTTTTTTCGTCATAGACCATGATGTGCGAGGCATGGTGGCCGGGCGTGGGAATGATATCCAAGATCCGGCCGCCGAGGTCGTAGCGAGCGAAGTCGTTGGGCCAGTCGCTGATCTTGAAGAAGCTGCTCACCTCCGTGGTGTAGAGGCCGACCACGGTCGTATCCGCACGCGCCTCAAACTCGACATCGCCCTGGTGGTGATCGCCGTGAGCGTGGGAATGAGCGATCACCAGCGGGATGGATGCGCGCCCGTGTTGGGCCAGCCAGTCGGCGATCACATGATCGACCGTCGGCCGAATTTTCAGGCCGCCGGCGCCGCTATCGACCAAAATGGCACGATCGCGGCCAAACAGCAGATAGAGAAACGGGCCTTCGAAATTGGTCCGGATCGACTGACGGATCACAAAGGTGTCCGCGTCGTAGGGCTGCACCTGCATCTCGGGTTCGGCGGATACGCCATTGATCCAAGGATGGAACAAAGGAGGATCGACGCTGGACTTGGACGCGCCCAGTGCGTCGGATGCGGCCGGTGCGTCGGGTGCACCCATTGCGATCGCGGTCAACATCGCCAGAGTCCAGAAAGCTTTCATCCCTCGCTCCACACTTTCAAATTATTGCCTCAACCGATTCGCGCGCTCTGGCCTCCGTCCACCGGCAGCGCCACGCCGGTGATGAACGCCGACTCGTCCGAGTGCAGAAACAGCGCGGCATAGGCGACATCCCAAGCAGAACCCATTTTATTCTTCAGCGGCACGCGCTTGTCGCGTTCGGCACGCAACTCCGCCTTGCGGATATCGAAAGCATTCGCCTGACCCTCGATGGCCATGGGGGTGTCCATGAGTCCGGGCATGATGGTGTTCACGCGGATGCCATACTTGGCATTGCTGAGCGCCAGCTGCTGGCCGAGCATGTTCATGCCGATCTTGGATAATTTATACGCGGTCAATCCGGGCGCGTAGGCCACCGCCGCGATCGAAGAAATGTTCACGATGGTGCCGGAGGCTTGCTCCCGCATGACGGGCAGCGCCGCCTGACATGAGAGCAGACAGCCCTTCAAGTTGATCCGCATGATGCGATCGTAGGCTTCCTCGGCGATATCCGCGGGCGGCCCATCGCCTGCGCCGACGCCCACGTTGTTGTGTAAGAAATCCACCCGGCCCCAGGCCGCAACGCAGGCCTGCACATAGGCCTTACAATCGGCGGCTCGCGTCCAATCCCCCGCAAAGCATTGCGATACGCCGCCTTCGGCCGCAATCATCGCGGCGGTCTCTTCGGCGCGCTTAAGCTCGCGGTCAACCAGCAGCACCTTGGCGCCTTCGCGCGCGAACAGCACGGCCGCTGCGCGTCCATTGCCGATGGTGTCGCCCGGCGTCTGGCCCGCGCCCACGACAATGCCCACCTTGCCCTCGAGCCTCATCGGCGGGCGCCCGGCAGAAAATCATCCAGAGGCACACCGAAGCTGTTCAATGCCCACGAAACCAGGTTGTACTGGCCGATGGTAAAAACCAGATCGATCATTTGCTCGGTGGAATATTTCTTTGCCAAAGCCGTCCACGTGGCGTCAGCCACCACGGAGTTCTCAAAAAGGTCATCGACCGCCTGCAGCAGCACCGCATCGCTCGCAGCCCAGCCACCGGTCGGCCCCGCCTTGACGCGCTCGATCTCCTCTTCGCTGATGCCCTCGCGCTTGGCAATCTCCACGTGTTGCGCCCACTCATATTCGGCCTGATTCAGCCAGCCGATTCTCAAGATCAAGAGTTCGCGCTCGCGCGCGGGCAAGGTTTGCTTGCGCAGCACATGACCTGCGAACACCGTCCAGCGCCGTACCAGCGCCGGGTGGTGCATTAATACCTTGAAAAGATTCAGGTCGCGGCCGTTGACACGATGCTTGGCGGCAGTGTCGGCATCTTCTTCGGACAGCTGCGAAAGATCGCGCAGAGCTAAGCGTTGTTTGCGCTTGATCATAGGCCCCCCCAGTGAGGCCTAAAGTATACGATCTTAAGCCGTCATGGCAGCTTGGCCGGCGCCGCCAAATAAGCCCCGCTCAAGGATTGGAATTGACCGCCGTCGGTGGCAATGCTGGTCTGTTGGCCGTCGCCGTTGCTGAATACGACGCCGAGGCCGCCGACCGCCACCAACTCGTCGGGATGCGTCAGAAAATAATGCACCCGGTTGTCGCGATAATGGAAGGGGGTGCCGCCCGGCGTCGTGGAGGGCACGCCCTCGGGCGTCTGCCACCAAATGATCGGTAGATTGCCGATGCCCGAATGGTAGGCCAGCGCTTCAGCCAGATGGTCTTGGAAGTTCGGATGCGTTTGATTGCTCTCATCCCAATAGTAGCCGGTGCCGCCGCGCGCGCAGTCCGACGGCTGCGGCGACACTTCGAAGCAGCCCGCATCTCGGTCGAGCGTTTCCTCGACGATGAAGTCTGCGTTTTGAGCGCCGACGGCATTCATGAATGCCACGACATCGGCGTTGGTATTGCCGCCCCACGGAGACGGCGGGAAGCCCACATAGGCGTTGGATGCGTACTTGCGCGCCATCGCGATCACGCACCGCGCGTAGCCCGCGACCGTATTGGCCAGCGTGGCGCAATCGGGATTGCTGCTGACGACCGCCGCAAGCTGGGTCGGATCGTGGCCCGGTGCGTTGAGCTCGACATATCCCCAGAAATCAGGCTCGACATTGACCAGCGCCGGCGTCTTCAAGGCGGCAATATCTTGAAACAAGACCTTCAAGCGGGACCAGTAAGTCGCCATGAAGGCTGCATCGTTCACGACGGAAATGTTTCCGTCGCCGTTATTGGCCATTTGGTAGTACGTATACATCGGAATCGCGCCAATCGACTTCGCCGCGTCCGCCACCACGCAGACATAATCGCAAGGCGGAGCATTCCAACTGGTCCAATCGCCTGAGCCCAGGTACGCATCGTAAATATCCACTTTGAGTGCTTGCGACTGTACGGCCGAAATCGTGCTGATTCCGGCCTGGGACCCGAGTCCCAGCAGCAGGCGCGAAGGCACCCCAAGCTTCGCCGCCAGTTGGGCCGCGGGTCCATTACCCGCAGCGGCAGTACTGCCGCTGATCGTGACCACCGCGTTTGCCGGCAAGCCGGCCTTGGCACCGGTGGCGTTCGATAGGGCCACCGAGAAAGTCTTCGAGCCGGCAAATGGCGCGGTGCTGACCGTCACCGCGAAGGTCTTTGAGGCCGCGTCGCCATCAGCCCAGGACAACATGCCATTCGCCGCGGTGTAATGGGTTCCCGCGACCGCCGTGCCATCGCTGGTAGCATAACTCACCGACGCCGCACCGCTCGAACCGTTGCTGCGAGTCACGGTAATGGCCACGGTGCCGGCGGTTTGAGCAACGGCGTATGTCGAAGCCGATAACTGCAGAGCACCGGGCATCGCAGGTGTGACCGGTGGCGGCGCCTGTGTGGGCGCCGAGGCGGGAGGCTGAGTGGGCGATACTACGGTGCTGGACCCACCGCCGCAGGCGCTCAACGCGAGCACGGCGAGAATCATCAGGGTGCATAGCTCAAAGCGTCGCAAAAACTCCATACTTTCGTGCCCGGATCAATTCGTTGAGCGCAGTTCAAACCATAAATGGCATCTGCGCCAAATGTCGCCACCCGGCGACCGGGCCGCCGCCGGCCGCGTAAATACTGTGAATTGCGGCACCTTGCGGCGGCGGGGCTGGTTCGTTTCAGCGCCTCTTAAAGCCATCCGACAAGGTTTCCAAAAATACGACCATGTCCTCGATGTCGGCGTCGCTCAATGGCGGGGGGTCGCCCATACGGCGGTCGAATGGCGGCTGAGTGTCGATATTGGCGCGATACGCGGCGGGCAAATCATCAAATTTCTTCGTGCCGCCGTCCGGCGCGCGCGGATACCACTTCTGCGGCCGGGTATCCCGCTCGGCATAGAAACGCACGGCGTCGCTCAAGGAATGCAGCACGCCGTTGTGAAAGAACACCGTCCGCAGCGCCACGTTGCGCAAGCTTGGGGTGCGAAACAGGCCGCAGTATTCCTTCCGATCGCGCAAATCCGCGCGCAGGGGTCCGCACAATCCCAGATCGTAATACTGCGGATCCGCGTTGGCCGGGATGCTCGAATTTCGAGGCGCGCCGATGGCGGCGAAACCGAAATCGGTGAACTGCGGAAACGCGCCGTTTCTCGCCGCAGCGGGATGGCAGCGGGCGCAGTTCCCCTTCGAGGGATCGTTGAACGCGGCGAGCCCCCGCGCTTCCTGCGGACTCAGCGAGACTTCATGGCGCAGCCAGGCATCGTACTTGCTGCTGTAAGGATAAAACTCAGCGGGACTTTGCTGGTAGGCCTCCAGCGCCATCAAGATTCCCTTGAACGCCAACGCCCCATCGTCAAAGATCTTCTCCCCGAAAGCCGCGCGAAATTCCCCGGCGTAGCGTGCACGCCGCACTTTCAGGACCACGGCATCGGCGTCCGTATTCGCCATCTCGTAGGGCGAGAACAGCGGCAGGCGCGCCTGATCATGAAACGATTGTGCGCGTCCGTCCCAGGTGCGACCTCCGGCAGGCCCCTGATCGACGCTGTCGTCCCCCTCATCGTCGATAAAGTGCTCGGTGAAAGGCGGAACATTTTGCGTGTACCTGAGCGACGGCACGGCGCGCATGCCGAAACTGCGCCCATCGCCGCCGCCGCGCTGCACCGGCAGACCATTCGCAGGTCCGAAGGTGTGCTTCGGATCATGGCAGCCGGCGCAGGCGATTTTTCCGGAAGCCGACAATGCCGGGTCCGAAAACAGTTGGCGGCCGAGGGCGGTCAGCGCCGCCGCGGCGGGCATTTTCTCGAAGGTGTTCGCATAGAACGGCGCCTCGGCGATGCGGCCGCTGTCCTGCGCCCATGCCGCGCCGGTACACGCGCTGCTCAGCAACGCAAGGCCAAACAACGCGAGGGCCAGCGTCAGTGAACAGAACTGCCGCTGTCGGCGGCCACGGGAGCCTTGAACAGCTGCGCCACATCGACCGCGTCGAATACATAGGCGCGATTGCAAAAATCGCAATGCACTTCCACCTTGCCGCGTTCGGCGATCACTGAGCGCGTTTCCGCTTCGCCAAGTCCCTGCAGCATGCCGGCCACTCGTTCGCGGGAGCAGCGGCAACGAAAATACACGGGCGATGGTTCGAACAGACGCAGATCGTCCTCGTTGAACAGCCGGTGCAAAATCTCGGTATCCGCCAACGTGCTCAGTTCCTCGGACGTCAGCGTGTCGGCAATGAGTTGCACGCGCCTCCAGGCGTCCTCGATCGCTCCGGTTTCGGCGGCCGGTACCGAACCTGTGCCCGGAAGCTTTTGCAGCAGCATGCCGGACGCCCCTTGTTCGTCCGCATTCAGCCACAACCGCGTCGGCAGTTGTTCAGAGTTCTGAAAATAAGCTTGCAGCGAGTCGGCCAAGCGCTCGCCCTCGATGGGCACGATGCCCTGGTAGCGCTGCGCGCCATCGTCGGATTCCAGAGTCACGGTGAGATTACCCTCGCCCACCAGATCGCGGATTCCCGAGGAACCGCCGGCGCTCAATTCTCGGTGGCGAGCCAAGCCTCTTACGCCCAAGCCGCTGGTGCATTGCGCCAGCATGAGGTGCACCGGACCATTGCCCTGCAATTGCAGCGACAACACCCCTTGGAATTTTATCGTCGCCGCCAACAACAAGGAGGCCACCACCGCTTCACCCAGCGTGTCGCGAATCACTTCCGGGTAGCGGCGATGCTCGATCAGTGCGCGCCAGGCCGCATCCAAGTGGACAATGTGCCCGCGAATCGGGTAGCGCTCGAACAGGAAGCGATGCAGAGTATCGCGGTCATGCATTTCCGCCGCCACCCAGCTTGGCTTTCAAAAGCTCGTTGAGCTGCGCGGGATTCGCCTTGCCGCCCGTCGCCTTCATCACCTGCCCGACGAAGAATCCGAACAACTTATCCTTGCCCGACCGATAGTCCGCCAGTTGCGCAGGGTTAGCGGCAATCACCGCGTCGATGACGCCTTCGATGGCGCCGGCGTCGGTGATCTGCCGCAGTCCCTTCGCTTCGATGATGGCATCCGCCGGCCTGCCCTCGGACCACATGGCTTCGAACACTTCTTTGGCGATCTTGCCGGAAATCGTCTCATCCACGATCCGGCGGAGCAATCCGGTCAGCTGTGGAGGATTCACTTTCGAATTCTCGATGTCGACATTGTCGCGATTGAGCGCGCTCGATAATTCACCCATCACCCAATTGGCCGCGAGCTTGGCGTGGCCTGCGCCGATGCCGGCGATCACCGCTTCGAAATAAGCGCCGAGTTCGCGGCTGGCGGACAGCACACCGGCATCGTAGGCCGACAGCGCGAAGTCTTTGGCGAATCGCACCGCCTTTTGGTCCGGCAGTTCGGGCAAAGTGGCTCTGACCGCCGCAATGAAGGGCTCATCGATTTCAACCGGCAACAGGTCCGGATCCGGAAAGTACCGGTAGTCGTTGGCCTCTTCCTTGGAGCGCATCGAGCGGGTTTCATCCTTGTCGGAATCGTACAGCCGCGTCTCCTGCACCACCTTGCCGCCGCTCTCGATGAGCTCGACCTGGCGCGCGACTTCGTACTGGATGGCCTTCTCGACAAAGCGAAAGGAATTTAAATTCTTGATTTCAGCGCGGGTGCCGAATTTTTCCTGACCCTTGGGCCGCACCGACACATTGGCATCGCAGCGGAACGATCCTTCCTGCATATTGCCGTCGCAAATCTCAAGATAGCGCACCAAGGTGTGAATCTTCTTCATGTATGCCACCGCTTCCTTGGCGGAACGCATGTCGGGCTCCGAGACGATCTCCAGCAGCGGCGTCCCGGCGCGGTTCAAATCGATGCCCGTGGCATTGGCCAAGCCTTCATGCAGCGACTTGCCGGCATCCTCTTCCAGATGCGCGCGCGTAATGCCGATGACTTTGACCGAGCCGTCGTCCAGCATCACCTTGAGCGAACCGCGCGCCACGATGGGCAGCTCGTACTGGCTGATTTGATAGCCTTTCGGCAGATCCGGGTAAAAGTAATTCTTGCGTGCAAACACCGAGCGGCGCGCCACGGTGGCGTCGATCGCCAACCCGAACTTCACCGCCATTTCCACGGCGCGAGCGTTCAGGACCGGCAGCACTCCGGGGTAGGCCAGGTCGACCAAACTGGCTTGAGTGTTGGGCGGCGCCCCATACGCGGTCGGTGATCCTGAGAAGATCTTCGACTTCGTGGCGAGCTGCGCGTGGACTTCCAGTCCGATGACGACTTCCCAGTTGCTCATCACTCGTACCCGCGCGGCGCGTGTCTGTGCCAATCCGTGGCCTGCTGGTATTGATGCGCTGCGTTCAACAGCTTCGCCTCGGCAAAATGCGGCCCCACCAGCTGCAAGCCCATGGGCAAGCCATCGACGAACCCACAGGGTACAGAGACGCCGGGAAGCCCCGCCAGATTGGCGCCGATGGTGTAGATGTCGTTCAAATACATGAGAACCGGATCGTTGATCTTTGCGCCGATATCGAAGGCCGGCGTCGGCGTCGTGGGGCCGATCACCAGATCGACCTTCTCGAAGGCCGTGCGAAAATCGTCGGTGATCATGCGCCGCGCCTTTTGCGCCTTCAAATAGTACGCGTCGAAATATCCGGCAGACAACACATAGGTGCCGGTCATGATGCGGCGTTTCACTTCGGCGCCGAAGCCCTCGCCTCTGGAGCGTTTATACAGATCCATCAGATCCTTCGGATCCTTGCAGCGATAACCGAAGCGCACACCGTCGAAGCGGGATAGATTGGAGGAGCACTCGGCCGGCGCGACCACGTAATAGGTGGGCACGGACAAGGGCAGATGCGGCAAACTGACCTCCCGTGTCTCCGCTCCCAAACCGGTGTAGATGGTCAGGGCATCCTCGATGAGGGCGGCGTTGCGCGGCTCCAACCCTTCGAAAAACTCCCGCAGCAGACCGATCTTCAAGCCCTTGAGCGGTGCGCTCAGGGCTTTCGAATAGTCGGGCACGGGTGCATTGACACTGGTCGAATCGCGCGGATCGAATCCCGCCATGACCTGTAGCACCGCAGCGGCGTCGGCCGCGCTGCGCGTGAAGACACCGGCCTGGTCGAGACTGGAAGCGAACGCAATCATCCCATAGCGCGACACGCGGCCGTAGGTTGGCTTCAGACCCGTCACACCGGTAAGCGCGGCCGGCTGGCGAATCGAACCGCCGGTATCGGTGCCCGTGGCAAAGGGAGCCAGGCGCGCGGCGGTCGCAGCGGCCGAGCCTCCGGACGAACCGCCTGGAACCTTGGCCGTGTCCCAGGGATTCCTGACCGGTCCGTAATAGCTGGTTTCGTTGGAGGAACCCATGGCGAACTCGTCCATGTTGGACTTGCCCAGCATCACCGTGCCGGCGCCTTTGAGGCGCGCGACCACGGTCGCATCGTAAGGCGCGACAAAGTTGTCCAGCATGCGCGAGCCGCAGCTGGTTTTGACCCCGTCGGTGCAGAAAATGTCTTTATGAATGAGGGGGATGCCGAGCAGCGGCCCCTTCTCGCCTGAGCCCAGGCGGGCATCTGCCGCAGCGGCTTCTTTGAGCGCTTGCTCTGCGGTCAGCGTAATGAATGCGTTCAGCGCCGGATTCAGGCGCTCGATCCGGCTCAGAAAGTGCCGAGTGAGTTCCACACTGGAAAGCTGGCGCTTGCCAAGGCGGTCGGCGAGTTCGCCGATGAAGAGGTTATGCAGCATCACTCAAGAATAGCACCGGTCTACTCGATTACCCTCGGTACCACATACAACCCCGCGGCCACCGCGGGTGCATTGGCTTGGTATTTTTCATGCTCGTCGTGCTCAGTGACCTCATCGGCGCGCAGGCGCGCGGTCTGGCCGTCGAGTGGATGGGCCATGGGCTGCACGCCGCCGGTTTCGGCGCGCGACAATTCGTCGACGAAGTTGACGATGCTCGACAGACTGCTCACGTACACCGGCATCTCTTGTTCGGTGATGGAAAGTCGCGCAAGGTGCGCGATTTTTTCGACGTCTTGACGGGTTAGGCTCATAGGTTGGGTGCTCAAAGTGCGCAGCAACTCACGCAAAATAAGCTTGGGGGATGATACACGTTGCCTTGTGATATGTCGTGTCGGTTGTTACATTAGCCGATCTTTTTTAACCCACATTTTGTAAGAAAAATACCCCATGTTCAAACGCCTTAGAGGTTATTTCTCCAATGACCTCTCAATCGATCTTGGAACCGCGAACACACTGATATACGTGCGTGAACGGGGCATCGTTCTGAACGAA
>Ga0210406_10001491_pt1 | contig 28362 bp, 24 predicted proteins | sample IncBWC30MmetaG_FD_155454 | JGI IMG/M metagenome (GOLD analysis project Ga0210406, IMG submission 155454) | Forest soil microbial communities from Barre Woods Harvard Forest LTER site, Petersham, Massachusetts, United States - Inc-BW-C-30-M | ecosystem: Environmental > Terrestrial > Soil >... | reverse complement strand
CTTGAGATAGACGTCCTCGTACTTGAGCGACCGCCAGAGCCGCTCGATGAACACGTTGTCCATCCAGCGGCCTCGGCCGTCCATGGAGATCGCGATGCCCGCTTCGGCGAGCGCGCCGGTGAAGGCGGCCGAAGTGAACTGCGAGCCTTGGTCGGTGTTGAAAATCTCCGGCTTGCCGAACTTCGCCAGCGCCTCCTCGAGCGCCACCAGACAGAACGAAACGTCCATCGTGTTCGACAGCCGCCACGCAAGCACCGCGCGCGATGCCCAGTCGATGATCGCCACGAGATAGAGAAAGCCGCGCCCGATCGGAATATAGGTGATGTCGGCAGCCCAGACGTGGTTCGCGCGCTCGATCGTCAGATTGCGCAGGAGATAGGGATAGATCTTGTGGCCGTGCGCGGGCTTGCTCGTTCTCGGCCTCGGCCCGAGCGCCGCGATCCCCATCAGACGCATCAGCCGCTGGACGCGCTTCCGGTTCACAAACACGCCCTCCGCGCGCAGCATCGCCGTCATCCGGCGCGAGCCGAGAAAGGGCCAGGCAGTGAACAGTTCGTCGATCCCGCGCATCAGCGCGGCGTCGTTGTCGTTGGCCGGCTTGCGCGGCCGGTAGACGCCCGAGCGCGCCACGCCAAGAAGCGCGCATTGTCGCCGCAGCGACAGCGTCCTGTCAGCGCGGTCGAGCATCGTTTTGCGGTCCGGCGCGCTCATCTTCCGGACCTCCTGGCTAAAAAATCGCGCTCCACCGTGAGCTGACCGATCTTGGCGTGCAACCGCTCGATCTCCCGCTCATGCGTCGCTTCCGCGTCCCGCCCGACACCCAGGTCGAAGGCCCGCGCCGCCTGATCCTGCAGCTGCTTCTTCCAGGCATAAATCTGGTTGGGATGGACCTCATACCGCTGAGCAAGGTCCACGACCGTGGCCTGCTCCCGTAGCGCCTCTAGCGCGATCTTCGCCTTCAGCCCGGCGTCAATCCGCCGCCTCGTCTTCTTCGTCATCGTTCGCTCCGTCTATCAAACGGAGCGGCGTTCTCCAACTTAACCCCCGGTCCCAAAATCAGGGTCCACTTCAGAGGGTGCAATCTCGCGCAACGTCTCCTCACGGTTGTCCCTTCGTTTAATTGCCCCGCGACGCTAATGCTCGGTCAGCTCGGGACTTGCGGCCAACTGGCGGCGAAGGGGGCGGTAGTCTGCAGGTTCGCAAGCGCGGACTTCTTAAGCGAGTTCGCTCGCGCTCAGGTCGCATCCCCCAGCACCACGCCCGCCTTGTCGACCTTCGCGCCCCGCAGCCGCGCGACCTCGATCACGTCCGCGCCAAGCAGTGGGCGCAGGTAATCATGGAACGCCGGGGTCACGTCGTTGCCGGCCGCGTTGATGAGATGATCCTCCATCACGCGCGTCTTGCCGGCGACCGTCTCGAGCGGGATCAACGGATAGTCGACCGCATAATTGCCGACGCGGCGGATCGCCACCGACCCGTCGCCTGCGTTTGCAAGCGCATATTGCACCGCCTTCTCGCCGACTTCGCGCGCCTCGCGCTGGTCGACCTTACTGACGCAGCCAACAAAGGAGCGCTGCAGATAGCCGAATGTGTCGCCGCGCACGCGCTTCATGCCGAGCTTTGACTTCACCTCCTCGCATAAGAGATCAGCGAGCGCGCCGGTGCCGGAGAGCTGAACGTTGCCGTGCGCGTCCTTCTCCGTTTTCCCTACGAGCTTGGTGATGATCGCCTCGCCCTTGTCATCGTGGATGCCTTCGGACACGGCGACGATGCAGCGGCCATGGCGCTCGAAGGTCTCCTTGACGTCGGTCAGGAACTTGTCGACGACGAAGGCGCGCTCGGGCAGATAGATCAGATGGGGGCCGTCGTCGGGATATTTTCGCGCCAGCGCAGAAGCCGCGGTGAGGAATCCCGCATGCCGGCCCATAACCACTGCGACATAGACGCCTTTCAGCGCGAGATTGTCGAGATTGGCCCCGGCGAAGGCCTGCGTCACGAAACGCGCCGCTGACGGATAGCCCGGCGTGTGGTCGAAGCCGACGAGATCGTTGTCGATCGTCTTGGGGATATGGACGGCGCGCAGTCCATGGTCGGACTTCTTCGCTTCCTCCGCGACGATGCGCACCGTGTCGGAGGAATCGTTGCCGCCGATGTAAAAGAACGTGTCGATCGCGTGCGCCTTCAGGACCTTGAAGATCTCCTGACAGTATTTGAGGTCCGGCTTGTCGCGGGTGGATCCGAGTGCGGCGGCGGGCGTCGCCGCGACCGCCTCGAGGTTGGCGACCGTCTCCTGCCCGAGATCGACAAGGTCGTCGTTGACGATGCCGCGCACGCCCTGCAGCGCGCCATAGACATGGCTGACGTCGGGAAACCGCCGCGCCTCGAGCGCCACGCCGGCCAGCGACTGGTTGATCACCGCCGTCGGACCGCCTCCCTGGGCGACAAGGATCTTGTGCGGCATGTCTTCAGCCTCCGTTTGGCGAATGCAGACTTAAGGGGCGCGGGCGCGCCGGCGCCCTCAGGCTTTAGGAGGCGCCTGTGTCACGCGCAAGCCAGAGCGCGCGCGTGGCGCGCGGCTTGAGGATGGAGGCGCCTGCGCCGCACGATGGTTCGCGAGCCAGTTCACGCGCGCATCGGGCGTCTCTATCCTGTGGCCGACATCCTGGGGGCCAAGCCATGCATATTCACGTCATCAATCCCAACACCACCCGTTCGATGACGCTGAAGATCGGCGCCGCCGCCAAGGCCGCAGCCTCGCCCGGCGTCGAAGTCACGACGGTCAATCCCGACCATGGACCGGCCAGCATCGAGGGCTATTTCGACGAGGCGTTCTCCGTTCCGGGCCTGATCGAGGAGATCGGCAAGGCGCGCGACGCGGACGCCTTCGTCATCGCCTGTTTCGACGATACCGGGCTCGAAGCTGCGCGATGCGCGACCTTAGCTCCAGTCATTGGCATCGGCGAAGCCGCCTTTCACATGGCAAGTCTCGTCGCCGCGAAATTCAGCGTCGTGACCACGCTCTCGCGCTCGATTGTTCCGATCGAGCACAACCTGGCGAAATACGGGCTTCTCTCCCGCTGCGCGCGCGTCCGGGCCGCCGAAGTTCCGGTGCTGGCGCTCGAGGAGCCAGGGTCCGACGCCAGGCGCGCGATCGAAATGGAGATCGAACAAGCGCTCACGCATGACGGCGCCGAAGCGATCGTGCTCGGCTGCGCCGGCATGACCGATCTTGCGCGCGACCTTGCGCTTAAGGCCGGCGTTCCTGTGCTCGATGGCGTCGCCTGCGCAGTCAGCCTGGCCGAAAGCCTGGTGCGGCTGGGCTTGAAGACATCGAAGCGTAACACTTACGCTGCGCCGCTCGCCAAACCTTATGCGGGCGAATTCAAACGCTTCTCGCCCGGCGCGCACTGAGCCTCGTCTGCAACGGCGCCCAGCCGACCTCGGGCCGCCTCCGCATCACCAGAGACATCGGCAAGCTGGGCAGCCTTGGCGAGGCCCATGAGCGGCATCCCGCTATAGATGCTTTCGTATTCGCCAGCGTGGATGAGATAGGTCTCGTGCCAGATGCCGACGTCGCCGCGCGAATCTTTCATGAGACGATTGAACTCGACCCACGCGGGCCAGTGCTGTTTGTCGCGCGCCCGCGCATAGGCCTCGAGATGATCGAAGCTGCGCCAATATTGAACAAGCGAGAAGAGACCGAGATTCGTGTAGCCGAGGAAGCCAAGTTCGGCCGGCGCCGCTTCCAACTCCTTGAGCATTTTCGGCATTGCGCGAAGATTCGGCAGCCATTTATGCGGCTTCCAGAGTTTGTTGATGCGCATGCCAATGAGAAAGACGACGAAATCGCCCTCAATATGCGCGGTCACACGCCTGTCGATGATTGGAGCCATGAACGTTTCCTGGTCGCGACAGAAGAAATACGCTCCCTTCGTGGCATAGGCCGTTCCCACAACCTCGGCAAGCCACGGCGCAGGGCCCGAGCCGTTTGACTCCGAGTTTCACGGCGTCACAAGGTACAGACGCCAAACTACTCGCCGGAATGAATACAAGTGGGGCGTGGCGTGTTTGATGAACGGAAATTGCGAGGGTGTCGGCGCAATTCCCGTAACTCGGGGCTCGGCACATCACATACATCGCGTTTTCGCCCCCATCATCGAGGGCGGACCGCCACTTCATCGACTTGAAACGGAGAACTCATGCTCAAAGTGACTGCACTTGCGCTTTTCGCCGCATTCCTCGGCGCAGAAGCCGCCGCTGCCCAAACGATGACCCTGACCAGCCCTGACATCAAGCAGGGCGCGCGCATCGCCGACGAGCAGGTTTATAAGGGTTGCGGCGGCGCCAACATCTCGCCCGCGCTGTCATGGTCCGGGGCGCCGCAGGGCACGAAGAGCTTTGCGCTCTCGGTTTACGATCCCGACGCGCCGACGGGCAGTGGTTACTGGCATTGGGTCGTCTTCAACATCCCGCCGGACGTGACCAGCCTCGCCAAGAACGCGGGCGATCCGAAGGGGCCGGCCGCGCCCGCCGGCGCGGTCGAGAGCCGCACCGACTTTGGCGTTCCCGGCTTCGGCGGCCCCTGCCCTCCCAAGGGCGACGCGCCGCATCACTATCACTTCACGATCTTCGCCGTGGATACGCCAAAGCTGGACGGCGACGAAAACAACAGCGCCGCCTTCGTCGGATTTCAGCTTCACTTCCACACGCTCGCCAAGGCGGAGCTGGTCGGCGTGTGGGGGGACTGATCGCCCGCCCGAAGGTTGCTGATCGGCCGACCCAGTTTACATAGCAAAAACGTCCCGCGCGCGGTTCTTCAGCAGGCCGCGCGCAAGACGGCTCCGATTAAAGGGCGTGCGCCGTCTTCAGAGCGTCTGAAAGATCCTCGTAGTACTCGCAGTCCTTCGATCCACAGAGCTTCTCGATCGTCGCCAATTGATCCTTGGCAAGGTCGAATTTCCCCTGGATGACATAAGCTTCGCCGAGATACTCGCGCACCTGCGAATAGTTCGGATCGAGAGCGACGGACTTGAGATAGTAGCCAATCCCTTCGTCCGTCCGGCCGAGTTTGCGCGTCGCGTAGCCGCGATAATTGAGCGCGCGAGGGGTATTGGGATTGTCGAGCATGTCGAGGACGTCGATCGCCTCCTGGTACCGGTCGGCCTTGGCGAGCGAATAGGCGTATTCGGTCAGGTCTGAATCGGGCAAGACTCCGCTGTGCCGCTCCAGGCACTTTTTCTTCTTCTTGTCCCAAACCTCGCCTGGCGCGCAGGTCGTGAGGTCGGTCTTTTTCATGCCTGTGGTTTTCTTTTCCATTGTGCCGGCGCCGCCGGCGCCGCTTCCGGCGCTGGCTCCGCTGTTATCGTCGCCCCCGGCCGCCTTGGCGGCGGGCGCGGCGAATCCCAGTCCAATGGCGACAATTCCACAGAAGAAGATCGATGCGAGACCAGGATGGCCTTGTTGAGCGGATGAACGAGAAGCGGTCATGATCGGGTCTTTCCGGTTCGAGGGTGGAGCCCAGAAAACGCTTGAGCGGATGAATTTATTCGCTTCCGGTCAGTTGTCCAAGTCAACAAAGTTTGTGCGTCGTCCCAAGGCCAACTCTTCTAAACGATCTCAGATAGGCGCGGCGGGCCGCGCTGTTGCGACGGGGCGGAAATCATCAAACCTTCGCGCACGGATAGATGTCACGAATTTTCGTGTTGAAATATGAGCCTAGCGAATTCTGCGCGAGCATCTCTTCAAGCGCCGTCTTGGGTACATCGTAATATTGGTAAACGCCGGTGTTGTGAAACTCGATCTCCAGAGTTCGCCATCGAGAATCATAACCGAGAGACCGCAGACTCGATGAATTGACCAGCCGCCGACGCATTGGGTTTGAACCCGTGAGCCTGCGGAATGTTGCCGCCTACGGCATGACGTAGGTCGCCCGTCCCTTGCCCAGGATCGCCGAGGGAATGGCGCCGGGCTCGTTGACCGAGAAGACGACGATGGGGATGCCGTTGTCGCGCGCGAGAGCGAAAGCCGCAGTGTCCATCACCTGCAACTTGCGGGCGATCGCTTCATCGTGGCTCAGGCGATCGAAGCGCGTCGCGGTCGGATCCTTCTTCGGGTCGGCGGAATAGATGCCGTCGACCTGAGTGGCCTTCATCACCGCATCACAGGCGAGTTCGGCGGCCCGAAGCGCCGCGCCGGTGTCGGTGGTGAAAAACGGATTGCCCGTCCCACCGGCGAGGATGATTACCCGATGCTTGACCAGATGGGCAAGCGCAGCCTGACGCGAATAGGGCTGGCACAGCGACGGCATGGCGACCGCGGAGAGTACACGCGCGGGCTGCTCGATTTGTTCGAGCGCCCCCTCCATCGCCAGCGCGTTCATCACCGTCGCCAGCATGCCAATCGAGTCGGCGCGTGCGCGCTCGATCCCCTTATCCGCGCCCTGGAGTCCGCGAAAGAAATTGCCGCCGCCGACGACAACCGCGACTTGCACGCCAAGGTCCGCCGCCGCCTTGAGATCGCCGGCGATGCGCTGAAGAGTCGGCGCATGCAGGCCATGCGTGTCCGGGCCCATCAGCGCCTCGCCCGACAGCTTGACGACAACGCGCTTGAATAACGGTCGCGGCGCGTTCGACATGCCCAGCCCCTCCTCGCGATGCGCGCCGCCGCACGATCGCCGATCCGCCCGTCTTACGCGACAAAAAAAGCGGCCCTAGAGGCCGCTTGATAATATCGCCAGGCCGTCAGGCCTCTTCCGCCGTCTTGTCGACGCCTTCGCCCAGCGCATAGCGGACGAAGCCGGTGACGGCGATCGGCGCGCCGACCGTCTTTTCGGCCTCCTTGATCGCCTGGGCCACAGTCTTGGACGGATCGTGGACATAGGGCTGATCAAGAAGAGTGACCTCCTTGTAGAAGGTCTTGAGGCCCGATTCGACGATCTTCTCGATCACGTTTGCTGGCTTGCCGGCGTTCTTCTCCGCGAGCACGGCGCGCTCGCGCTGAACTGTCGCTGGGTCAACCCCGGCGGCGTCGAGCGCGACTGGACTTGCAGCGGCGACATGCATGGCGATCTGCCGTCCGAGCGCGCTGAGCTGAGCGCGATCGCCTGTGGACTTGAGCGCGACAATGACCCCGATTCGGCCAAGCCCGTCGGCGACCGACCCGTGCACGTAATGGCCGATCGCGCCTTCGGACACACGGAGCCCCTGCGCGCGACGCAGCGTCATGTTTTCGCCAATGGTCGCGATGGCGTTGGCGATCGCCTCGGTCACCGTGCCGCCGCCCGGGTAATGCGCGGCGAGCACTGTCGTCGCGTCGACGTCGGGCGCGTGGTCGAGCGCGACCGCGAGCACGCCGCGCACCACCGCCTGAAAGTCATCGTTACGGGCGACGAAGTCGGTTTCGGAATTGACCTCGACAACGACGCCGACATTGTCCTCGACGGCGACGCCGACAAGGCCTTCGGCCGCAACCCGGCCGCTCTTCTTGGCCGCCTTGGCGAGGCCCTTCTTGCGCAGCCAATCGATTGCCGCCTCGATGTCGCCATCGGTCTCGCTCAGCGCATTCTTGCAATCCATCATGCCCGCGCCGGTCTTTTCGCGCAGGTCTTTGACCAGTCCGGCGGCAACGGTCGCCATGAACGTCCCTCTTTCGCTCTTAAGCCGCGCGCGGCTTAAACCCCTACTCCGCAGCCATCAACTCGCGCGCTTGCTCACTCCACTTGTCCCGCGCGATACGGCCATTGAACCTGAGATCGGCGTCGAGCTTCTCGGCTTCCTCCGGCGTCATCGCGGCGAGCTGCCAATAGTGGAACACGCCATGCTCGTTGAGCTTCTTGACGATCTGCGGGCCGACGCCGGTGAGCTTGGCCAGATCGTCGGGCGCGCCGCGTGGGGCGGCCAGGAGCTCGAAGTGCTCGGTCAACGCTTCCGGCTCGGTCGTCGAGGTCTCGAGTTCAACCGTCTCCGGCAGCGCTTCGGCGACCGGCGCCTCAGCCTCGCCGAGATCAACCCCCTGCGCGCCCTGGCCGCGGGAAATGCCGTCGATCGCAGCGCGAGCGATGAGGTCGCAATAGAGCTGGATGGCGCGGCCGGCATCGTCGTTGGCCGGGACCGGATAGCTGATGCCGTCCGGATCGCTGTTGGTGTCGAGGATCGCGATCACGGGAATCTTAAGCCGATTGGCCTCCTTGATCGCCAGCGCTTCCTTGTTGGTGTCGATCACGAACACCAGATTGGGAACGCCGCCCATGTCCTTGATGCCGCCGAGAGCGGTCTCGAGCTTTTCGCGTTCGCGCGACAGCATGAGGCGCTCCTTCTTGGTCAGGCCTTTTGCGCCCTCGCCCAGAAGCTCGTCGACTTTGCGCAGGCGCGAGATCGACGCCGAAATCGTCTTCCAGTTGGTCAGCATGCCGCCGAGCCAGCGCGCGTTGACAAAATATTGCGCCGACCGTCTGGCGGCGGTGGCGATCTCATCCGACGCTTGGCGCTTGGTGCCAACGAACAGCACCCGGCCGCCCTTGGCGACAGTGTCGGAGACCGCCTTCAGCGCCTGATGGAGCAGCGGAACCGTCTGGGCGAGGTCGATGATGTGGATCGAGTTCCGCGAGCCATAGATATAGGGCGCCATTTTCGGGTTCCAGCGATGCGACTGGTGGCCGAAATGCGCGCCCGCCTCGAGCAGTTGGCGCATGGTGAAATCTGGCAAAGCCATGGAGCTTATCCTTGTCCGGTTGAGCCTCGGCGGATCATGTGAAGCGAAGCGAGCCTCGCCACCGGAGCGGAACCTTGGATCAGGAGCCGCATAAAATCCGCCTGTGGAATGGCGCGGCATATAAGCGAGGGATGCGGGAAACGCAAGCGCGGCGCCTTCAGCGCGCTCATCACAGCGCGCCGGCGAGTTCGTCGTCATACTGTCATAAGCGCCCATCAAGGCTAGGCCCGAGGATTCAACCGGGCCGCGCGGCGCAAATTCCGATTGCCTTCAAAGCGGCAACCGTGTTTGACCTTTTTCGCGTCCGTCTGGCCGCTTCAGAGTGTAGCTCCCCACACGCGCCAGCCGGAATTCGCCCATGTTGAACTCCATTGCTTCCGCCGGGCGGCGGGCTCTGCCGAACCAATGGGACCTCATCGCGTTCGCCGCGATTCTGGCGATTCTGACGGCAATCGCGAAAAGCTACCACGGCATTTCAGCGCCCCTGCCCACGCCGAACGAAAGCCCGATCTCGCTCGACTATTGGCAACTCCCCTATTACGCGCTGAGAACGACCTTGCGGATGTTCGCCGCGCTCGTCGCTTCGCTCATTTTCACCTTCACCTACGCCACCCTCGCGGCCAAGAGCAGGCGCGCCGAGATGATTTTGATCCCGGTGCTCGACATCCTGCAGTCGGTGCCGATCCTGGGGTTTCTCTCTTTCACCGTGACCTTTTTTCTCAACCTTTTCCCCGGCAACACCATGGGGGCGGAGCTCGCGGCCATCTTCGCGATCTTCACCAGCCAAGCCTGGAACATGGCCTTTTCCTTCTACCAGTCGCTGCGCACCGTTCCCCGCGATCTCGATGAAGTCGCCCGAGGCTTCCGGCTAACCGGCTGGCAGAAGTTCTGGCAGCTCGAGGCGCCGTTCGCGATGCCGGGCCTCATCTGGAATACGATGATGTCAATGTCGGGCGGCTGGTTCTTCGTCGTGGCCGCCGAAGCGATCACGGTCGGCGACACGACCATCGCGCTGCCTGGAGTAGGCTCCTACATCGCCAAGGCCAACGACGCGGGCAACTGGTCGGCGATCGGTGCAGCGGTGCTGACGATGGGGATCGTCATCCTGCTGTACGATCAGTTGTTGTTCCGCCCGATCGTCGCTTGGGCGGCCAAGTTCCGCGTCGAATTGTCGGTCAGCCAGGACGTCGAGTCTTCCTGGGTCTTGAACCTGATCAAGCGCACCCATTGGCTGCGTCTCAGCGTCGCCCCGGTCTTCGGCGCGTTGCGCGGCGTAAGCCTTTTGCCGCTGCGCTTCCCGACGGGCTTCACGGCGCGCAAGCCGACCTCTGAGGCGCCTTCGCGACTCGTCGACACCGCCTGGATCGTCGCGATCGTCGTGGTCGCCGCCTGGGCAGCCTGGCTCACCATCTCCTATATTGCCACCGAACTGAGTTGGGATGAGGTCGGCCGCGTCTTCGTTCTGACCTTCTACACCCTCATTCGCGTCATCGTGCTGATGTTCCTTGCGACCCTCGTCTGGGTTCCGATCAGCGTCTGGATCGGCCTCAGGCCTCGCTGGGCTGAAGCAATTCAGCCGATCGCCCAATTCCTCGCGGCTTTTCCGGTCAACCTTCTGTTCGGCGCGGCGGTGAGCCTCGTGCTCGCCTATAATCTTAACGCGAACATCTGGTTGAGCTTCCTCATCGTCTTCGGCACACAATGGTATATCGTCTTCAACACGATCGGCGGCGCGGCGGCCTTTCCCAACGATTTGCGCGAAGCCGCGGCGAACTTCCGTATCCGCGGCTGGCGCTGGTGGACTCAGGTGATCATTCCCGCCATTGCGCCCTACTATTTGACCGGCGCCATCACCGCGTCGGGGGGCTCCTGGAACGCGTCGATCGTCGCCGAATACGTTAAGTGGAAGGACCACACGGTCGTCGCGCAGGGCGTCGGCTCTTATATTGCCAAGGCGACCGAGAAGGGAGACTTTCCGCGAATTGTGCTCGGCGTTGCAATGATGTCGCTCTTTGTGACGCTGTTCAACCGCCTGTTCTGGCGTCGGCTCTATGCTTACGCGGAGCGGCGGCTGCGCCTCTGACCGTATCGCTGATCAAGGAGTTCGGCCCATGTTGGACACCGCCATCACGACGATCCTCGACGTCGACAACGTCAGCCAGGTCTTCTCGACAGGTTCGGGCGAAGCGCGGGCGCCGGTGCTGAGCGACGTTTCCATGCACATGAAGACCGGCGAGATCGTCGCGCTGCTCGGCCGCTCCGGGTCCGGCAAGTCGACTCTTCTGAGGCTCATCGCCGGCCTGACCCGACCGACGCAGGGCACAGTGAAGATCGGCGGCGAGCCGGTCAATCGACCGGCGAAGGAAGTCGCGATGGTGTTTCAGAGCTTCGCGCTTTTCCCCTGGCTCGACGTCCTCGACAATGTCGAGATCGGGCCCCGCTCCAACGGCGTGCCGCTCGATGAGACCCGCAAGCGGGCCTTGAAAGCGATCGACACCATCGGCCTCGACGGGTTTGAATCCGCCTACCCCAAGGAGCTGTCGGGCGGTATGCGCCAGCGCGTCGGCTTCGCGCGGGCTCTCGTGATGCAGCCGAAGATCCTGCTGATGGACGAGCCGTTCTCAGCGCTGGATGTTCTCACCGCCGAGACCTTGCGCACCGACCTCCTCGACCTGTGGCAAGAAGGGCGCATGCCGATCAAAGCCATCCTGATGGTCACCCATAATATCGAGGAGGCGGTGCTGATGGCCGACCGCATTCTCGTGCTGTCGTCCAATCCCGGCCGCATCGCCTCTGAGATCCCGGTCACCATTCCGCACCCGCGCGATCGACTGGATAACGATTTCCGCGCCCTGGTGGACAAGATTTACGCCCTGATGACGCAACGGCCGGATCCGACGAAGCCGGCGACGCGCGAAGCTGCGACGGCGCTTGGGCTAGGGCTCGCGCTGCCGCGCGTTTCGACAAACTCGCTCGCCGGGATGCTCGAAGAAATCGCCGCTGCACCCTATGACGGAAAGGCCGACCTGCCGCATCTCGCCGACTCGCTGCAGCTTGAAATCGACGAATTGTTCCCGCTCGGTGAGACCCTGCAATTGTTGCGCTTGGCGGAATTCGAGGATGCCGATATCAAGTTGACGCCGCTCGGTCAGCGCTTCGTCGATATGGACGTCGACCAGCGCAAGAAGGTTCTCGGCGACCAAGCGCTGGCGCACATTCCCCTCGCCTCCCATATTAAGCGCGTTCTCGACGAGCGCCCGACCCATCGCGCGCCCGCGACCCGCTTCCGTGAGGAGCTTGAGGACTACATGTCCGAAGACTATGCCGAGCGGACGTTGCGGGCGATCATCAATCTCGGTCGTTACGGCGAGCTCTTCGCCTACGATGAGAACAGCCAGACGTTCAGCTACGAGAATCCGCAATAGCGATCTGCGGTTCTGCCGCTCGCCTGGTTTTGACTTGCCTTGAGTAATGCGCTGCAATATCCATATTGCAGTGCAAGAGCGCTTTAAGCTTTACGGGAGACGCTCGATGACGCCGACCTCCGCTACCCTTGCCAAAAGCGACAAAACCGCCGAGCCGCCGGCCGCGGCCTCCGCCACACTCAACGTGGGTGGAAAATCCGTCGAACTGCCGATCCGCAAAGGCTCCGTGGGCCCGTCGGTGATCGACATCGGCAAGCTCTACGCCCAAACGGGCATGTTCACCTACGACCCGGGCTTTACTTCGACCGCGAGCACGGAATCCGAGATCACCTATATTGACGGCGACGAGGGCGTGCTCCTCTATCGGGGCTACCCAATCGACGAGCTCGCTGAGCACGGCGATTTCCTCGAGACCTGCTACCTGCTCCTGTATGGCGAGTTGCCGACCACCGCGCAGAAGGCCGACTTCGAGTATCGCGTCACCCGCCACACAATGGTGCATGACCAGATGAACCGTTTCTTCAACGGTTTCCGTCGCGACGCTCATCCGATGTCGGTAATGGTGGCGTGCGTCGGCGCCCTCGCCGCCTTCTATCACGACTCGACCGACATCACCGATCCCTGGCAGCGCGAAGTCGCTTCGATCCGCATGATCGCGAAAATGCCGACGCTCGCGGCGATGGCGTTCAAATATGCAATCGGCCAGCCATTCGTCTATCCGAAGAATGAGCTCGATTACTCGGCTAATTTCCTGCGCATGTGCTTCTCGGTCCCGTGCGAGGAGTACAAGGTGAACGCCGTTCTGGCGCGGGCGCTCGACCGCATCTTTATCCTGCACGCTGACCACGAGCAGAACGCCTCGACCTCGACCGTGCGCCTCGCCGGATCCTCCGGAGCCAATCCGTTCGCCTGCATCGCCGCCGGGATCGCTTGCCTTTGGGGTCCAGCCCACGGGGGCGCCAACGAGGCTGCGCTCAAGATGCTGGGCGAGATCGGACGGGTCGAGAATATTCCCAAATACATCGCCAAGGCGAAGGACAAGAACGATCCGTTTCGCCTGATGGGCTTCGGCCATCGCGTTTACAAGAACTACGATCCGCGCGCCAAGATCATGCAGAGCACCGCGCATGAAGTGCTCAACGAGCTCGGGGTCAAGGACGATCCGCTGCTTGACGTCGCGATTGAGCTCGAGCGCATTGCGCTTCACGACGATTATTTCATCGAGAAGAAGCTCTATCCGAACATCGACTTCTATTCCGGCATAACGCTGAAAGCGATGGGCTTCCCAATCGACATGTTCACGGTTTTGTTCGCGCTCGCGCGCACCGTTGGCTGGATTGCCCAGTGGAAGGAGATGATCCAGGATCCGGAGCAAAAGATCGGTCGCCCCCGCCAGCTCTATACTGGCAAGACGCTGCGCCAATATAAGCCGATGAGCAAGCGCTAGAGGTTCAGTGGCCGGGAATTGGTCGCCAGAGACTCGGGCGTGTCTTGGCGGATACTGGAAGACCGTCTGTAAGGTCCTGCGTGAAAACGCGCAGTGTCTTCGGGTCGGGAGTTGAGACCTCCGCACAGACTTGGAAATAAGCCGGTCTGATTCACGCTGTCGGGCTCCGCTCCGGGACGCTCGTGAATAGCCCAGCGACGACGTTAACCACCGCCACCATATTTACGCACGTCTTTAGATAAATTGTTGCCTTCACAGCCGCCTCCATCCATAGTTCCACAGAGCCAGTGTGGCTATGCGGTTTTCGAATTGGGGACGGCTTATGAGCACAAATGTTCTGCTAAAATCACTCGCCGTAGTTGGCGTTGCAATTCTCTGCTCGCCGGCGGCTCACGCGACGACGATTACGGTTCAAAACCTCGGCCCAATCCTGAACGACAGCGTCTCGTTTCCCAGCACGAAGACGCCGGGCGCCGGCCAGACGTTCCAGGATTTCTTCGAGTTCACGCTGCCGACTGCCGAATATATCACCGCCTCGATGTCGCTCTCCGGCCCGATCCCGGACCAGATTCCAGCTGGCACGGGGGAACTGACCCTGTCGACCTGGACCTCGACCATGGGCGGCATCCCCCTCGGGAGCGTGATCGAGCAAGCCACGGTCTCGGCGCCGTCCTTAGGCGGCGAATCGGCGGTTGTCGGCTCGGCCACCCCGTTCGGGGACTTTGAGCAGGCCGGGACTTACTTCGTCGAGGTCTCCGGGACGAGCGGTCTCGGCTCGCTTAGGCTCGCCATCGACGGCAACGTGACCACGCTCGCGGTTCCCGAGCCCTCGACCTGGGCGATGTTTGGCATCGGCTTCGCCGGTCTCGCCGGGATGGGTCTCACCCGACGCCGCGGCAACCGAGAACGCGCCCGCTACGCGCTCTGACGCCTTCGGGGATTTGGCTCAGCCGAGTCCCGTTCCCGAGCACGGACGACGGTCGAAGGGCCATGGGTGCTAAAGGCGCCAATGGCCCTCATCGCATCGAAACCGGCCTGCGTGGCCGGCGCGGCTGCGGTCAAGGCGACGGGGGCGCAAACGTCCGATGAGGCGGGGCCGCCCAGCATCCTCAGGACTACCTTGCCGCTCGTGAGAGGCCCGCGGCCCGACGACTGGTGGCGACGCCTCGTCCGGCCGCGCGATCGGCCTGAGCGGGCGATTGGCGCGCGAAGACAACTGACCTCATGCAATACTTATAATCTTTAATATTAATTATATATCATAAGATATTGTTATATATAAATTATTTGAGCCCATTCGGTAAGCGACACGTCTGGATCAACGCAGTCGCGCGGCTCCCAGTCCCTGAGTTGCGCAGAAGAGCATCTAAGCCTCTGAAAACGCTGGCGCGCACACAAAGGTGCGCCCTTGGCCGGGCGCTGTGAGCCGTGCGCCGCCTGCGCCTTTCAACTGCTCGATCTCGACCGTCCGCCTCCCGCCTCGATCGTCTCAAGAACGGCGCGCGCCGCGTGGGCGCTGGGCGCGCCGCCGTCATGCAGCGCCATGAGCCGATCGAGCCGTGACAGCGCCTCGAGCTGGCGCGACCGCGCCGGGCCGTCCCGCACGATCTCCGCCATCGCCGCGGCGAGCGTCGCGGGCGCGCAGTCCCTCTGCAGTTTTTCCGGAATCGCGAGGTCGCCGAGGATGAGGTTGGGCAGTAGGATCGAGGGCACCTTGATCAGATATTTGAGCTGCTCCTCAACAAGCGAGACTTTGTAGGCCCCAACCATTGGAACGCCGGCGAGGGCAAGTTCAAGCGTCACGGTGCCGGACGCAGCGAGGCTTGCGTGAGCGGCGCGAAATGCTGCGTATTTCGCCGCTTCGCCGAGCACGATAGTCGGCGGCTCGAGCCAACGCGCCGCCAAACCCCGCACCTCGTGCTCGATATGAGGCAGCGTCGGCAGGACGACTGAAAACGAGCCGACCGATTGGCGCAGCGCAGCAAGCGCGCCGCCGAAATCCGCCATGAGCCGGGTGACTTCTGACCGGCGCGAACCAGGCAGCACGACGATGAGCGGCGGCCCCGAGGCGGTACGACGCGCCTCGTCCGCGTTTGGCCGCAGTTCGTCGAGCCGCTCGATCAGCGGATGGCCGACATAGACGCAACGCGGTCCCCCCAACCGCCGGTAGGCCTGAGGCTCGAACGGCAGCAGCGCCAGCACGCAATCAACGTAAGTCAGCATCGCTTTGGCGCGGCCGGGCCGCCAGGCCCAGACGCTGGGACTGACGTAATCGACGATCGGCAATCTCGGCAGCGCCGCCCGGACACGGCGGGCGACGCGGTGGGTGAAATCGGGGCTGTCGATGATAACGAGGGCATCGGGCCGGTCGGCGATGATCGCCCCAGCGGTCTCGCGGATGCGCGCCATAAGCGTCGGCAGCCGGGCCAGCACCGGCAGGATGCCCATAACGGCGATGTCGCTGATCGGAAACAGGCTTTTGAGGCCCTCGGCCTCCATCGCCTCGCCGCCGACGCCGGAGAAGGTGACGTCGCCCGACCGCGCTTCGCGGAGCGCCCGCATGAGCCTGAAGCCGAGTTGGTCGCCCGAATGCTCGCCAGCGACGAGAGCCACGCGCAATGGGTTCACTCGGCCGGGGGCGGATACGCGAATCCGGCGACGAACAGGCCGGCGGCGTCGGCTCTACCGGCGCAGAGCGCGCGCTCGAGCACGAGCACACGGCCCGCGGCGATCGCCAAGCCCCGCAGTTGCGCCTTGACCGCGCCTTCAATCGTCTTCGGGCCGACCGCCGGCATGTCGAGCCTGAGATCCTGCCCGCGCTTCGGCGCTTTCACCAGGACGCCCACTAGACCGGAAAGGCGCAGTCGGCTGTTGGCGCGCATTTCGGCGACGCGGGCAAGCATGGCGTCAGTGCCTTCGGCGGCCTCCATCGCCAGCACCCTGCCAGCGGCGACAATTGCGCCCTGCCCCGCGTCAAAGGTCGACAGCGCTCCGAGGAGCGCCGCGCCAAACGCAATGTCTGTCTCGTCCTCTTCGGACGGCGCGCGCGCGCCGATGGGGCCGAACGGCGCCAGGAGGCGGGGGGCAATTTCGTGCGCGCCGACCACCCGAACGCCCTCGCGCTCGATAATCGCAGCGAGACCGGCGAGCAGCCCGTTATCGCCGCGGCGAAACAGCTGCGCGAGCCCCGCGGCCCTCCTTACTGCGCCCCAGTCGAGCCTGAGATCGGCCAGTTCAGGCCTCGTCATCGCGCCGATAATCACCATTTCGGCGATTGCGCGTTCCTTCAGTGCGGCGAAGAGCTTGCCGACTTCACCCATCCGCACCCACACATGGGGGTAAGCCTCGATCGCCGAATCGGTCGCGCCAACGACCCCGACGAGAAACGGGTCCCGTCCGGCGCGGCGAGCCTCGCCGGCGACCTCAAGCGGAAAAGCGCCCCCGCCGGCCAGGATCGCCAGAGGAGGGCGTGCTCCGCCCGCGCCCGGACCGCCGCCGTCCGTTCTACTCACCCCTCCTCATCCCTTCCGGCGCGCGGGACGCAGATCGCCCGATCGCCTCCCTGGCGCAAAAAGGCGACAATCTGCCGGACGGCGTCCTGGTCAGCGAACGCGTCCGCGACCTCGTCGACGCGCTCTTTCAACGTGCCGCCACCATTGAATAGCATCTTGTAGGCACGTCTCAGCTCGTGGATTGCCTCGTGCGAGAAGCCTCGGCGCTTCAGGCCAACGACATTGAGGCCCGCGAGCCCCGCACGGTTGCCGAGCGCAAGCCCAAAGGGAATCAAGTCGTGCTCGACTCCAGCGAGACCGCCGACAAAGGCGTGCGCTCCGATACGAACGAATTGATGCGCGGCGGCACCGCCACTCACAATAGCGAAATCACCGATATTGCAGTGGCCGGCCAACATCACGTTGTTGGAAAGAATGACGCCCTCGCCAATACGACAATCATGAGCGACATGAGCGTTGGCCAGGAACACCGACCGCGGTCCAACGCTCGTTTCCGAGCCGCCGCCCGCGGTGCCAGGGTTCATCGTCACCCCTTCGCGAATGAGGCAGCCCTCGCCGATTGTAAGGCGGACCGGCTCGCCGCGATATTTGAGGTCCTGCGGCGGATGTCCGATCGAGGCGAAAGGATAAATGACCGTGCGCGCGCCAACACTGGTGTCGCCAGCGATACTCACATGAGACATCAGCCGTACGCCGTCACTCAGCTTCGCCTGCGATCCAACATGACAAAATGGCCCGATCTCGACGCGCGCCCCGAGCCGAGCCCCGTCTTCGATGACGGCGCTCGGATGGATTGTATTCGTCATTCACGCACCAGCATAGCGGAGACTTCGGCTTCGCAAACCAGCACGTCTTCGACCTTCGCCTCGCCCCGGAACCACCACATGTTTCGCTTTTTGGCGATGCGGGTCATGTGAAACCGCACCTGATCGCCGGGAACGACGGGCTTGCGGAACTTCGCCTTGTCGACCGTCATCATGTAGACGACGCTCGGCGCGCTATTGTCCAGCTGCGAAGCGACGCACAGCGCGCCCGCCGTCTGCGCCATCGCTTCGATCAACAGGACGCCGGGCATGACCGGTCGGCCTGGAAAATGACCTTGGAAATGAGGCTCGTTGGCCGTCACGTTCTTTATCCCGACGCCATATTCGTCGCCGCGGGCTTCCACGATTCTATCGACCAGGAGAAACGGATACCGGTGTGGCAATAACTCGAGCAGCTTCTGGATGTCGTAGCTGTCGAACGTCTGGGCGGCCAGTTCGTTCATTCCACTTCCTTTCTCTCCCGTCCGTTCGGCAGCGTTATTCGGCATTGGCGTCGCCACGCGCGTCGCCGTCGGCCAATCGCTTGATCGCGGCGACCTCGCGAAAAAACTTCCGCACGGGCTTCGCTGGCGCGCCGGCCCACCGCTCGCCGGGGGGAATATCGGTCATCACGCCGGCTGCCGCGGCGACCTGGGCGCCCGCGCCGATCGTCAGATGTCCGGCTATGCCCGCCTGACCGCCGAGGGCAGCGAAATCGCCGATGGCGCTCGATCCAGAGACGCCCGACTGAGAGACCAGCACCGCATGGCGGCCGATGACGACGTTGTGGCCGATCTGCACCAGATTGTCGATCTTCGCCCCCTCGCCGATGACGGTGTCCCGGTTCGCGCCGCGGTCGATTGTGACCCCGGCGCCGATCTCGACGTCGTTTTGAATGATCACGCGGCCGATCTGAGGCACCTTGAGATGCCCTCGCGGCCCAAGCGCGAATCCGAAGCCGTCCTGTCCGATATGCGCGCCGGGATGAATGATCACCCGGTCGCCGATCAGCGCGGCTAAAATCGTCGTCGAGGCGCCGACGGAGCCATCGCGACCGATGCGCACCGCAGGACCGATGACGGCATTGGGCCCGATGATCGTGCCGGCGCCAACCTCGACGCCGCGGCCAATCACCGCGCCGGGGTCGACGATCACACCCGGTTCCAGCCGCGCCGAAGGGTGAACAGACGCCGCGGTTGAAATCCCGGTTTCACCAAAAACGGAGCCCGGCTTGACCGCGAAAGGATAAAGTTTGGTCATGACCACGGCCATGGCGCGATAAGGCTCGGCGGCGATGAGCACCGCGCAAGTCGCGGGCGCTGCGCCGGCATAGCGCGGCGACACGAGCGCCGCCGCCGCACGCGTCCGCTTGAGCGCGTCGAGATACCGGGGATTGTCGAGAAAGGTGAGATCGCCGGGGCCCGCCTCATCAAGAGCGGCGACGTCCCGGATCACGCGGTCGGAATCGGTGTTCGCGCCGAGCGTGGCTCCGCACCAACCCGCAACTTCGGCCAATGAAGGTGCTGAACTCGGGAGAAAGAAGCGAATTCTGGCCAATCAGGAGTTCCGTCGGAAGCGACGACGGGCGCGCCAGCCCTGGCGCGCCCGCTTGTTAGGGAAGGCAGCTGGTCGATTTTAGAACGTCGTGCCGCCCGAGAAGTTGAAGAGCTGGGTCTGGTCGAATTCGCCTTTTCTAAGCGGGATCGCGAGGTCAAAGCGGATCGGGCCCATCGGCGAGTCCCAAATCAAGCTCGCGCCCACCGAGGCGCGGATTAGGTTCGGGTCGTTTACCTGGGCGCAGCTCAATTGCGTGGTGGGGAACGCCCTGGCAATTGAGTTCGGAGGCGGACAATTGGTAAAGCCGAGGAAGGTCGAGAAGTCGGTCGGCCCTGAATATCCGATCAGGTTGCCGGCGTCGGCGAACAACGCCCCTTTCAACCCGACTTCTTTCGGTAGGCCGAAGATCGGAAAGTCAACCTCGGCCGACGCCCCATAGTAGCTCGTACCGCCAAGAGCGCTGGCCTGGATATTGAACGGGTCCGAGATGTCGCGCGGCCCGATGCCTCCCGGGGCGAAGCCGCGTATCAATGACGAACCCTCCATGAAGTTGTTGATAATGAGAGCTTGTTTCGAGCCGAAGGAATTGATCTGACCGGCCTGCAGGTGAATCAGCCCGATGAAGTCCTCCGTGATCGGATGGTACCAACGCGCGTCGAACGTTTCGCGGACGAACTCGGATTGCCCGCCAAGGCCGGCGAAATCCTGCTTGTAATTAATGACGTAGCCGGTGGTGGGGTTCTTCCGATCGTCAATATTATTGAACAGGATCGAGAATCCGGCCATCGAGGTGATGATGTTGCCTTGCGCCGCCGCCTGCTTGATTTCGACAGGCGCTTCGCCGTTGGTCAAACAGTTGACAATCGGATTCGGAATAAGCGCAAAGGGGACTCCGCCGGGAAAGAAGGGATCATTGGGTCCTGAGCAATCGTCGAAGGGGGCGCTTTGCGTGTTCGGAATGGTTATCTTCGACTCATAGAGCGAATAGTTAGGCTGGAACGTCAGGTCATCAGTAATCGGTATGCCGAGCCGAAGGGTCCCGCCGGTCGTCCAGTTCTGGTAGAGCGCGAACTGGTTGTTGCTGTTGGTCTGATGGTAAACGTCAAAGCCAGCGGCGAGGCGCTGGCCAAGGAAGTAAGGCTCGGTAAACGAAGCCTTCCACCCCTGGGTGAATTGACCGTCGGAAACGCTCAACCGCACGTATTGACCGCGGCCAAGAAAGTTCGTTTCGGTGTAGGCGAGCTCAGCCAAAAAGCCTTGGGTCGTCGAATAGCCGCCGCTCAGGCTGATTGAGCCGGTCGGCTGGTCCTCCACATCGACCACCACGATGACCCGATCCGGCGAAGACCCCGGCCGGTTCGAGATGTGGACCTTCTTAAAGTAGCCGAGGCTGTTCAGGCGTCGTTCAGCCCGCTCGATCAGGACGTGATTATAGGGGTCGCCCTCGCCGATATCGAATTCGCGGCGAATGACAAAGTCGCGGGTGCGAGTGTTTCCGACAATGTCGATGCGCTCGATGTAGACTTTCGGACCATTGTCGACTGAGAACGAAAGCGCGATCGTATGATTGACGGCGTCGCGTTCGCCATGCGGCCGAGCCTCCGAGAAAGCGTAACCTTGCCGAGCGACGTCGCGCGTGATCCCTTCCACAGACTTGTCGACGCTGCCTGCGTCATAGACGTCCCCAGCCCTCAGAGCGACAAATCGATTGAGGGCCGGCCCATCCACCTTCGGAATATTGGAAACCACCGCCACCGACGACACGTGATATTGGGGACCCTCGTCGACCGTGATCGTGATGACATAGCCGGGGGGACTGGCGTGGTAAGTGACGTCGGTGTTCGTGATTTGGAAATCCGCGTAGCCGTTCTTCATATAATAGCGGCGAATAGCCTCCTCGTCGGAGGCTAACCGGTCGGGATCATAAACGTCGGTGCTCTTGAACCACGATAGCCAATTCATCGTGCTGGTTTGCATCAGGCTTCGCAGTCGATAGTTCGAAACCGCATGATTGCCGACAAAATTGATCTCTCGGATGCCGGTCTTCTCGCCTTCATTGACGGTGAAGACGAGATCCACCCGTCCGTTCGGCAATTGGACCAGCCGCTTGGTGACACCGGCTTCGTTGCGGCCGTATTTCTTGTAGGCGTCTTTGATTCTGCCGACGTCGGCATCTGCGGTCGCCTCGTTGTAGGCGGTATGCGGCTTCGACTGCACCTCGACTTCGAGCTGTTTCGTCTCAATCTGTCTGTTGCCTTCAAATGCAACTCTGTTGATGATTTGCGCGCCCCCGGCAAGGCTGACGACAATCTTGCCATTCTCCACCGTCGCGCTGACATTCGAATAAATGCCAGTGGCCCTCAAATCCTCAACGCCCCGCTCGACTGAGGCTGGATCGGTTCCAGTGAAATACGGCTTCAGCGTTGAAGGATCGACGTTCGCGCCTTGGACGACGATCTGCTGCGCGCTCGCAGGCGCCCCCCAGCTCAACCCACACAGACTAAGAGCTACCGCCAGAAGGACACCAACACACCCGCGAATCCAATCCATATGGCCCAAAGCCCCTGTTCGCGCCACCGTGGCCCGCCATTGCGGCGCCGCTTCAGTGTGACCCTTGCCCGCGCCTCCCGCGCGCCTCACGGCGTCAATCGCGGGTGGCGCCGCACACGCCGCGGCGCTCTATCCCGCTCGCCGAACTGACGGCCGGGAAGATTAACGGCGTTTTACAATCTTTGCTCGCCCCTGCAAACCGTTATTGGCGGAGCCTACACCATTTCCGGCGACCGTTGCGTCGGGGACACGCAAACATGGTCGACCGTTCGTTAATTCCCGCTGCTGACCAAGCGGAAAAGGTCGTGTGAGGTGGTGAAAACGACCAACAACGCGACCAGCGCGATTCCGATTCTAAGGCCAATTTCCTGCGCTCGCTCGCTTAACGGGCGTCCGCGCAGGGCCTCGAACGCATAAAATGCGAGATGGCCGCCATCCAACAGCGGAATTGGAAGGAGATTCATCAGACCGACCGAAACCGAAAACCACGCGGCGAGACTGAACAACTCCCAAAGGCTGATTTTCGCCATTTCGCCCGCCATTTGCGCGGCGCCGATCAATCCCGACATCTGATCGGTTGATTCGCGGCCAGCAAAAATCCCGACGATATAGGTCCCGGTCGCTTTGACGATGAACCATTCCTGCGCTGCGCCCCAGGCGGCGCAGGTCGCGAGGCCGCACCTTTCGACCTTCGCGTCGTTCTTGTCGGCTGAGGAGGCAAGCCCAAGATGGCCCATGCGACGCTTGCCGAAAACGCCTTGGTCGACGACGGTTATCTGGGGCGTCGCGGTGAGGTGGACATCGTTGCCCTGGCGCTCAACCACGAAGTTCATGGGCAGACCGGTGCTCATAAGCGTCGATTCCTGAAGCGCTTCAAAGCTATCGATCGGATTCCCGTTGATCGTCTTTACCAAATCGCCGGCTTGAAACCCGGCGGCCGCAGCCGGAGCGCCCGCCTCGACCCGGCCAATGCGCGCGACATGCTCAATTCGCCCGAAGGCCATGAACATGCCGGTGAAAATGACGAAGGCCAGTATTAAATTCGCGACCGGCCCCGCGAGCACGATCGCGGCGCGGTTGCGCAAGGGCTGACCGGCCAGCGTCAATGAGCGGTCGACCGCTGGATTGAGGTTGGAGCCCTCACCGACACTCGCGGCGTTAGCGTCGCCGTGAAACTTGACATATCCGCCAAGCGGCAGCGCGCCAATCCGCCACCGCGTGCCACGCGAATCCACCCGCGCGAACAGCTCATGGCCGAAGCCGAGCGAAAACGCGTCGATTTTGACGCCGCACCATCGGCCGACGAAATAGTGGCCCAGTTCGTGCACAGCGACGATCAGGCTGAGAATGACAATGAAAGGGACGACGTACCATCCGAGCCAAGCCAGCAGGTCGGCGACCGCGTGTACTCCCGCCATCTGCGGCGCCTCCAGGTCTGAGTGCCGCATCGGCGAACGGCCGGCGGACGATGGTTACTGAACGGTTACTGTGGCGCAAGTCCGTGCTTACGCCAAGAGACTTGCCGTCCTATCTGTCGCGATATGGTGAATTGCCATTGCTTCCGCAATGTCAGCCGGAGCGCTCAACTCGCCGGTCGCGGTCATCGCGGCGAGCGTTTTTGCGACAAGGCGCGCGATGTCGCCGAAACCAATTCGTTGATCGAGGAACGCCGCGACGGCGATTTCATTGGCGGCGTTGAGGGCGGTGGCCGCGCCTCCGCCGGAGCGCAACGCATCGATCGCCAAGCCGAGCGCCGGAAAACGCTGGAGGTCGGCGCGCTCGAAGGTCAATCGGCCAAGCGCGGCAAGGTCCGGCGGTCGCACCCCGGACGCGATCCGATCCGGATAAGCCAGGCAATGCGCAATCGGGGTCCGCATGTCTGGCGACGCCATGCCGGCGATCAGGGACCCGTCGGCGAAGGCGATGAGCCCGTGCACGATCGATTGCGGGTGCACCACGACATCGAGCCGGTCGGCTGGCAGACCGAATAGATGATGCGCTTCAATCAGTTCGAGACCCTTATTCATCAGACCGGCCGAATCGACCGTCACCTTTGGGCCCATCACCCAGTTGGGATGGGCAAGCGCCTCCTCGCGCGTGGCGGCGGAAATGCGCTCGGCGCTCCATTCTCGGAACGGTCCGCCGGAAGCGGTGATGGTCATCATCTCAATGGCGCCGGGATCGCGTCCGCCGATCGCCTGGAACAACGCATTGTGCTCGGAATCCATCGGCAACACTATGGAGCCTTCGCGCCGCGCCCTTTCCATCACCACCTCGCCGGCGCACACCAACGTTTCCTTGTTGGCGAGAGCAACCGTGCGCCCGGCTGCGATTGCGGCGAAGGTCGGGCGCAACCCTGCGGCGCCGACAATGGCGGAGACCACCAGATCGGCCTCGCGCAGAGCGGCTTCTTCGACTGCCGCCGGACCAGCGGCGATTTCGACCGCGTGCCCTGCCAGGCCCGCCTTCAAGTCCGGATAGCCAGCGGGATCGGCAACCGCGGCAAATTCAGCGCCAAGTTCGATCGCGCATTTCGCTAGCGCCGCGCCGTCGCGTCCCCCCGCGAGCGAAACGACGGAGAATCGGCCTGGCGCGGCGGCGATCACTTGCGCGCATGAGCGGCCGATCGAGCCCGTCGCGCCCAGAATCGACAGGCGTTTGGGCAAAGGTACGGTCCCCCGGGAACGCAATGACGAGGGCCGAACGGCGGTAGTCACGCTCACCATTGAAACAATCCGCTGGCTATGAAGGAGCTTCGCGAGTTGAAACCCGCTACGACTGCGGCGAAAACGGACGCCGCGACAAACGCGTCAAGCCGATCCATCAATCCTCCATGTCCGGGGATCAAGCCACCCGAATCTTTAACGCCGAAACGTCGCTTGAGCGCGGATTCGAACAGATCGCCAAGCTCCGACACGATCGCCGTCGCAAGTCCGAGCCAGAACAGCGGGATAAAGCGATTCGTCCAGGCCATAAGCACGAGGCCAAGAACCGCCCCGGCAAGCGCGCCGACGATGGCGCCCGACCAGGTCTTGCCAGGCGAGACGCTAGGCCAAAGCCTAGGCCCCCCAATTGTCCGTCCAGCAAAATAGGCCGCGACATCCGCTCCCCAAACGACTGCGAAGACCCATAGAATTGCGGCCAAGCCGTAGCTCGGACTGATTCTCAGCAACGTGACGCTAGCGACGAGCGCGCCTGCATAGAGCACGCCCACCCCCGCCCACGTCCCGGTCCCCCGTCCAGCCAGCCAGCCGACGGCGGCCGCGCCGAGAATGAGCCCCGCGATGACGCCCAGAATGGAATTGTGCAGCGCGAACAACGCAGCCAGCGCGATGAAAAGACCACCGAGCGCCACCCGCTCGGCGAGCCGAGCGCCGCCGATCAGGCGCTGCCACTCCCACAGGACGACCACGGCTGCGAGCCACCAGAAAGCGGCAAAGATGAAGCCGCCAATCCATGCGGTCGCGAGCGCCAAGCCTCCCATCACCGCAGCGGCGGCAACGCGCGGCTTCAAATCCGGACCGAAGCGCCTCCGCGGCGCCGGCCGAACCGCCGGATCCCCACCGCTTACCGCCACGCGCCCGTCCTCACGACGCCGACTTGACCGCAGCGGGTTCGATAACAGCGCCAAAACGACGTTCCCGCGCCGCGTATTGGTCGAGCGCGGAGAGGAAGGCAGCGTCGTCGAAATCAGGCCACAGGACGGGCAGGAACACGAGCTCAGCGTAGGCCGCCTGCCAGAGCAAGAAGTTCGAAAGCCGCATCTCCCCGGAGGTGCGAATGATGAGATCGGGATCGGGTAGGCCAGCCGTGTCGAGCCGCTCGGCCAATTCGTCCGGGCCGATCGACCGTGCGTCGAGACGCCCATCGCGAACGTCGATGGCCAAACGACGCGCCGCGTCGAAGATTTCCTGCCGTCCGCCGTAGTTGAAAGCCACAGTCAGCGTGAGCCCGTGATTGTCGGCGGTGAGCATTTCCGCCTCGACGATGAGGGCGATAATGTCGGGCTTGAGATTATCACGTTGGCCGATGACCCTGACCCTAACCCCGTTGGCGTTGAGCTCCGCCAGATCCTCGCGAATGAAGCGTTTGAGGAGGCCCATCAGCATCGCCACCTCCTCCGGAGGGCGGCTCCAGTTCTCCGATGAGAAGCTATAGATCGTCAGGAACTGCACGCCACGCTCGATGGCGGAGCGAACGACCCGGCGCACCGCCTCTACGCCGCGCCGATGACCCTCGAAGCGCGGCAGACCACGCGACTTCGCCCAACGGCCGTTGCCGTCCATGATAATGGCGACGTGGGCCGGTGTCCGAGCCGAGCAGGGAGGGGAGCGATGATGATGCATGAGGGCCTCGGACAAAGACGGCGATCGCCTAGACCTGCATGATCTCCTTTTCTTTCGCGGCCAGAGAGGAGTCGATCTCCTCAATGGTCTGATCGGTCGCCTTCTGCACGTCCGCCTCGTGGCGTTTTTCGTCGTCCTCGCTAATGGCGTGCTCCTTCAACAGCTTCTTGAGGATATCAATTCCGTCCCGACGCACATGCCGGACCGCCACGCGCGCGTCCTCGCTGTATTTGTGGGCGATCTTGGCCATCTCTTTGCGCCGCTGCTCATTCAGTTCTGGAATGCGAATGCGCAGAACGGAGCCCTCGATTGTCGGACTGAGACCAAGGTTGGCGTCCCGGATCGCCTTGTCGACCGCCTGCACCATGCTCTTGTCCCAGACCGAGACCGAGAGCGCACGCGGCTCGGGGACACTGATCGAGGCAACCTGATTGATCGGCTGCCGCTGGCCGTAAGCCTCCACTTGCACCGGCTCAAGCAGGCTCGCGCTGGCCCGGCCAGTGCGCAGGCCGCCCAGTTCATGCTTGAGCGACGCGTGCGCCGCCTGCATGCGGCGTTTGACTTCGGCTAGGTCGAATTGAGGCAGTTGCGCCATGTGCATCACACGAAATCGAAGGCCGCCGCGCGGGGCGAACAAGACGGCCTAAAGCGAGTTTGCGACGATGTTCGCCCGTCGCCCCCTTACCATAGCTTTATCCCACTAACAGCGTCCAAAGAAGGGCGGCGATATCATTGGCGCCCTGACACAACTGCTGGGAAGTTCTGCGCCGCCGTCAGCGCCCTAGGGCACGGCGCCGGACGCCTCCGTCGCCAACGTCGGCTTGGCGAGCTTCGCCGCTTCCGCCATTGCGGCGAGCGCGGCCTGGCCTTGAGGCTGGATGAGTCCCGCCGACATGATCAGTTTCGCAGCCTCGTCGGCGGAAATCGGCAATTCGATGACCTGGTCGGCCGGGATATAAAAAAAGTATCCGGTGGTGGGATTGGGCGTGCAGGGCATGAAGGCGGAGATCATCGGCTTCCTCTCCGGCAACGCGCTGGCGACGATCTCGGGCGGGGCCGAAGAGATGAAGACGATTGACCAGCTGCCGGGAACCGGAAATTGGACCAGCCCGACCTTGCGGAACTGGCTGCCGGACTGGCTGAAGATGGTTTCGAACACCTGCTTCAAGCCCTTGTGGACGCCGCGAACGAGCGGCGTGCGATCAAGCATCGCTTCGCCAAACCGGATCAGCGAACGGCCGATGAAATTGGCGGTCAGGAACCCGAGCAAAGTGAGCCCGGCAATCGCAATGAGGACGCCAAAGCCTGGGACATGGAACGGCAGATAGTCATCCGGCGACAGGATGTTCGGCAGCCAGGGCCTCACCCAGTTGTCGATCGTGTCGACAACCCACCAGGCGATATAGGCGGTGACCGCAACCGGACCGAACACCACGAGTCCGGTGAAGAACCAGGAGCGGAGCCGCTGGCTGAACGAACGGTGGAAGGGCGGCGGGAAAGGATCGGACACGGGGATCTCAGCGCGTTGCGCATCGACAGGATGCCGACTCGCCTGTGCGGTTGCAAGACGAATGCCAAGCAGGCGCGTGCTCGCCTTCGAGCGGTTCCATAAGAGCAAATAAATGCCAATAAACGCCAATAAATGCAAATAAGCGATAGTAAAATAGCTAGCGCTTACTAGCGTTTATTTTTCCGAATCGGGACTTTTCAATGGGTTACGAGCGATTCAAATAAAAAATTTCTCCCATTTCACGCCGTGCGACTCGCCCCGCACCAATCCCCGTCCTTCTCTTCGCCCAGCGCCGGCCGGCCCGATTCTTGAAGACGGTCGAGCAGGAACATCTATAGCATGGATTTCCCTTTCTGGGAAGATCTTGCGTCCGTGCTGTCGGTAGCAGACGATATGTCCGGTTTAGGTAGCGCACGATCTGTCCGGTAGGTCCGGCCCTTTTTGGAGGGTCTGGATGCGCCGGACGGAGGCCCTTCAGGGGGTGCGCATGGCGATGTTTTTGA
>Ga0210406_10001490_pt1 | contig 28377 bp, 25 predicted proteins | sample IncBWC30MmetaG_FD_155454 | JGI IMG/M metagenome (GOLD analysis project Ga0210406, IMG submission 155454) | Forest soil microbial communities from Barre Woods Harvard Forest LTER site, Petersham, Massachusetts, United States - Inc-BW-C-30-M | ecosystem: Environmental > Terrestrial > Soil >... | reverse complement strand
GACGCGGAAACTCCGCAGTGAATTGGGAGTTCTGCGATGAGCCCGAAAAATACTTGCGCGGAAGTCGTGCCGCTTTTGGTTTTTTATCTATGTAATGAAGTGGACGACCGGGAGCGCGCGCAGATCGAGTACCATCTCGCCAAATGCGAGGCCTGTCGCACACAACTCTCCGAGGAACGTAGCTTCCAAGATGCCATGGGCGGGGTCTCTCAAGCGGCAGACGAACTGGATACCTCCGGCATTCTCTTAGCGCAATGCCGCAGCGAACTGGCCGAGCAACTCGACGATTTGACGCGGCCGCGCGTGAAAGAAACTCCGCTGCGATTCGCATGGCTGCGCCGCTGGTTGATCGTTCATCCCGCGTTGAGCGGGGGGGCGCTAGTGGCTTTGGGACTTGTTCTGGGGGTGCAATCCACCGAATGGTACGCGAGCCGCAATCCCAGCAATGGCATGGATCAGGCCATCGATGTGCGTCCCAGCGTGCGCTTGACCGACGATCAACTCGCCAAGATGGCCGTCGCCGGAATCAACTTGACGCCCTCCTCTTCCTCAGAAAAGCAGAATGTGCGGTTGCAACTGAGCGCGGAGCAACCAGTCGAGCTGACCGGCAGCCTGGATGACTCGGACGTGCGGCGAGTGCTTACCTACGTGTTAGCGAACGGCGAGCGATTCGATCCAGGTGTGCGGCTGGATTGCCTGGAGGCGCTGAAAGCTCGAGCCAGGGATGCTGCGGTGCGCAATGCGCTGCTTTCCGCGGCGCGCAAGGACCAGAACCCGGCAGTGCGTCTGAAGGCGCTGGAAGCTCTGGGCGATGAATCATCGGATCAAGCCGTTCGCGACACTCTTTTGCAGGCGTTGCAGTATGATACGAACCCGGGAGTTCGCGTAGAAGCTGTGAACTTGTTGGTGCGCTCTTTGCAGAATTCACCGGAAGGGCTGATGCCCATGCCTAGTTTGCCGGAAGGGCACGCGCCGTCAGCAGTTCCGGGTGTCGTGGCCGGTTCTGCGGATGAATCGATGGCCAATGTGATCCGCACGCTCGAGGATTTGCAGCGCAAGGATCCCAGCCGCTACGTTCGCCTACAAAGTGCCGCAGCGTTGCGGCAAATTGCTGCGCGTAATGAACAGTGATCTAACGAGCTGGATTTTCTAACCGCATGCGCATGGAGCCTCGCATCTCGCGTTTTGACGACCAACCGCGCGGAAATTTTCCCGCGTTGGGAAGAGCGCTCCTTCTCACGCTGCTGCTTTCCGTTGCCCCCGTTTGGAGCGGCGAAAACACTCCCCCGCACCTGTCCGCGGAGCGCTCTGGAACGATTCCAACCTCCGAAGGCCTGACGTTACACGTGACGACGGACCTGGGCTCGGTGAATATCCAGAAGCAGCCTCCCGGGTCGCCTCGCGCCATCCACTACTCGGTACACATCGAAACCGATGCGCGCGAACCGCTGGCAACGAAACTACTGCAGAATTACGCGTTGGCTGCCGCGAGTAATGCGTCGGGCGTGACCATCACAGGAACGATTCCTCAGCAACACGTAAGAGCAGGAGGAAAGCAGCAGCAAGCACAGTTCTGGGTGAAATTCCTCGTTAGCGTGCCGGTGGACTACAACGTGGAAGTTTCCACCGGCGCAGGCGATATCGAAACGTCGGATCTGGGTGGACGCGTTGTTCTGGAAACCGACGGCGGCAACATTACTACCGGCCGCATTGGCTTTGAGCGACCCGCCGCGATGATCGGGCATCCCATGGCCAAGATCGAAACCCAGGGGGGCCATATCAGCGTAGAAGACGTTTTCGGCGATTTTGATGCTTACACCGCTGGCGGGCACATTCGAGCCGGCAATATTGCGGGTAACGCGAAACTGCGCACCGGTGGAGGGCACATCCGCGCGGGAAAGATCCAAGGCGTCGCACAATTGGAAACAGAAGGCGGAAACATCACGGTAGGAGAAGCCGGCACGCTGGTGACCGTGCGAACCGGGGGTGGCCAGATCGATTTTGGCGAAGTGCACGGATCGGTACGCGCGCAGAATGGCGGCGGCGGAATTCGCATGATGTATGTTGCCGGCCCTCTGGAAGTGGTGACGAGCGGCGGGAGCATCTGCTTGACCAAGGTCACCAATACCGTTCGCGCCGCAACCGGAGATGGCACCATCACTGCGTGGATAGCGCCCGACTCCAACGACCCCCGGCAAACCGTGCGGCTTCCGGGCCCTTCGCAATTGGCTTCTGAAACCGGCGACATCGTTCTGTATCTGCCGCGGAATATTGCGGCGACGATTGATGCCACGGTCGATCGCGGCGGCGTGCATCGGATTGAAGCAGATCCGTCGCTACTATTGAACGCGCGCGCGCGCCCGGATGGTGTGGTGCACGCCATGGGCAGACTCAATGGCGGAGGAGCGGTACTGCGGCTGCATACGGCTACAGGAAAAATTCGTCTGCAATATCTCGACGCGGACAGCACGCTGCGCAACTCGCTTTTGCAGGAGCAGAAGCATCGCATCGAAGAAAAGCTACAGCAAGCGGGCTTCACGCCGGTCACGATACCGAGCCAAACTGCCGAAGCTCCGCCGGCGATTGCTGCCGGCGGGAGGGGGGACTGGTTCGACACTGTAATTACGCGCCTGGAAATCGGGCTTACGGGCGGCCTTCATGAGGACCAGGACGAGTTCATGAAGCACGTGCTGAATCAGCCGCCTCCGGAATATCCGCAACTGGCGCGCAAGGCCGGCGTGCAAGGCGTTGTAAGGCTGCAAGTACGGCTGAAGACGGACGGAACCTTGGTGGTGGAAAAAGTCCTGGAAGGCGAACCAGCGCTGGTAGACGCAGCGACAATCGCGGTCAGGCAATGGCGGCTGAATCCTGAAGAGTGGGACGGTAAGAAGGTAGATGTAATTTCGACCGTAACGTTTAATTTTCAGCTGCGCTGAAGCTTTGCACGATTGGGGTGGCTGACAAGAGTTTATCGGTGTCCTGGGGGCTCCCGTCGGATGAAAGTTTTCGAAGGAGGTTCGATTATGGCTCGCTCCGCAACCCGTGGCGTCTGCATGGCTATTCTCCTGGCTGTATTTCTCGCTGCTCCGCACTGTTTCGGAGTGACGCGCGAGTTTACGAAAACATTTCCGCTGCAGGCCGACGGTTCGTTCGAACTGTCGAACGTGAACGGTACGGTGCGCATCGAGACGTGGGACAAAGATGAGGTGGAAGTGCGCGCGGTGAAGACGACGACGGAGAAAGAGTCTGCGTTGGATCTGGTTTCCATCGACGTCAACTCGCGCCCCGATGCCCTTTCCATATCCACGCGCTACCCGGAACTAGGTGGGGCGGAAGTGGCCGTGGAGTACACCGTGCACGTGCCGCGGCGCGCGCACTTGAACAAATTAAGCACGGTGAACGGAACACTCCGCGTCATGGACGCCGAATCAATTGGCGACCTGCACACGGTGAATGGCAACATCGAAGTGTATGAGGGCAGCGGAAATGTGCACGCCCACACCACGAATGGGAATGTTTACCTGGAATGGAAGCATCCGGCCGATTTGCACGGGGCTTCCGCGGAAACTACGAATGGCTCGGTGCTTCTGGCGATCCCCGCGGATCTCCGTGCCGACCTGGAGGCGCGCTGCATGAACGGGAGCTTTTCATCGGAGCTCCCGTTCGTAATGCGAGGAGCGGACCAGCCGCGGGTTCTGCATGGCAGGCTGGGGCACGGCGGCGGCGTGGTGCCCATCCACCTGGGCACGGTGAACGGAACGATAAGAATCGTTGCATTGAAGTCCACCGTTTAGTTTTCCTTTCGTCTAAAGGACCTAAGGAGCTGAACGACACCATGAACAAAAAACTATTGCTGACGAGTCTCGGACTCGGGGCGCTAAGTGTTACTCTGATTGCCTTGCCAGGTTCTTCCGCACGAATGCAGGACGGCGACAATTCCACGGTTGCGGCTCTAGCAACGACACTGCAACAACGGAAGGCCGCACCGGTCGTCGAGGCCTCGCCCGCAATCCTGTCGCAAGAAATAGACAACACGGTCATTCAAGATATCGAAGATGATCGCAATGAGGCACAGGGCAATGTGCAAGTGTTCCTGGACAGTGATGGCAGTTGGCTCGGCGTGGAAACGTCGGAAGTCACGCAACAAAAAGCCAAAGACCTGAAGCTGCCGGCGGAACGCGGCGCGGTGGTCGGCAAGGTGCTGCCCGATAGCCCAGCCGCTAAAGCGGGACTGAAGCAAAACGACGTAGTCAGTGAGATCAATGGCCAGCGTGTAGAAGGCACGGCGCAATTTCGCCGCATGATTCACGAAATCCCTGCCGGGCGCCCGGTGCAATTGACGGTATGGCGCGACGGCCGTTCGCAAACGATCAGCGCGACCCTGGGGAAATCGGAAGCTCGCCGCGACAGCGGAATGATGCATGGTCAGGATCGGTTCTCGTTCCGCATGCCAAATATCCCGGAGATGCCGGAAGTCGCCGGGTTGGGAGACCTGAGTAATTTCGTGTTTATGGCGCCGGGCCAGACTCGTCTGGGAATTAACGCGGAAGAGCTGCAAGGCGACTTCGGGAACTACTTTGGAGCGCCGGATGGAGAAGGAGTTCTGGTCCGCGAAGTTTTTCCGGACTCACCGGCCGCGAAGGCGGGACTGAAAGCGGGCGATGTGATCACCAGCGTGGGCGGTAAGAGGGTCCGCACGACAAGCGAATTGCGCGACAAGCTGCGAAGCGGCAAAGATGCTAAGTCATTGTCGCTGGGGGTGCTTCGCAATAAGAGCTCGTTGAACTTGAGCGTGGAACTTCCAGCACCTCAGCAATACGTTCGCTCCGAGAGTCATCGAACCAATCTGTAGTGAAAGACCCAGGAGCCGGCCCGTGATCATTTTGCGGGCCGGTTCTTATTTGAGCTTCCGCCTCACGATAGCCGGAGGTCAGGATTCAGTGGCCCTGCCCTGCCCATGCATCCTGATCCGTCCTAAAGGCCGCCGGAGGGCGTCCCAGAGCCACCAGCGGCCATGCTCCTCAGCTTCTGCCAGTCTTCCTCGGTGGGTGAAAGCGACAGTCGGAGCAGGTAGGCCGCGCCGGCAATTCCTCCCCCACGCATGCTCATGCGGCATACGGTACGCTCCCACAGCGCCCGCGGCGCATTCCAGCTTGCGGCAACCATCGAGCAGAGACAGACTGTGCACGGACCTTTCCGGCGTGCGCATAGTAGAATGGCCGGGCTGCTGCGAAGTCGCGCACGCACCACAACGTCTTCTTTGTCGTGTCGCCAAGGGCGAAGCTGAAGTCCCCAATGATTCGTTGCAGGCACGCTTCTCCCCAAAGCCGCCACGCCTGGAGAAGAAGTTGCTCGTCAGTGTTGCTCTCTTCCGGGGACGGCCCGTGTTTCGCAAGGTCCGCGACCAATTCAGAGTACCCCTCGAGCCGCACATCCCAAAACTCTTTCTGACGTAACACGCCGAGGAAACCGCTCATGATTTTTCCGCCGGCAAGTTAGCGAACTCGCTCTCAAAGGGCGCGTAGTGTCGGTGCAGTTCCTCGGACTGGTTCAGCGCTTCACCTTCATATTCAACCCACGCGTGGGCTTCGAATTTTCCTACTTGTTTGCGCACGCCAATGCGAATGCGGCAACTGATATTCTGCCGACCTAACAGATACCACAAGGCCAGAGACTCTTCCAGGCAGGTGGATCGCGTCAACCCGTGGTGTTGAGCGGCGCGCACCATGCGGCAGGTTTTATGCATGAGTTCGCCAATAGAGCCCGAGTCCAGTGCGGTTGCGTTTCGGCTTTCCAGGCGTTTTTGCAGCCAAGCTTGCGTCTTCTTGTAGCCACGAGTACGTAGCGACATCACGACAAACGCAAGCAACGCCGCGGCGCGAAAAAACAATTTCCGCGCGTCGGGGTCTAGAGCGCTAAACCGCCGGAATCGTTCCCACATCGGCAGGCAACACGTCCAGCAGCCCATTGTCCACCAGGCGGCTCAAAAGTTCGGCAAGATGACCCCGCAAAACTTCACCTTGCACTTCATATTCTTCCAATAGCTTTTCGTACGCGGATTCAATGCAGGGCGAGGCGGTGACCAAAGCGAACATGCGTGTTCCCATGGCATCCAGCCCGAAGTACTTTTCTGTGTTGAGATTCAGGAGCACCGATTCGCCGTCGAGGTGCCGCACCAGCACATGCTCCGGAACAATGGCGCGATTTGCAAACGAAACCATCCGTGCGCTCCTATGCATTCCTGTTGTCAGTGCGCGTCAAGCTATACCGCACGCCGAGGACCGTGAAGAGTATTTTACCGGGGATTGCCCTTCCCCGCCATCGGCGATGCGGGTGTGGCGGGTGAGGCCGGGCGGCTGATTGTTTTCTTTTGCGGGAAACGCTATAAGTTCCAGAGTGATAGCTTCCGCGATCAGCGTCGACTCGCTCGAGAAATGGTTTCCTCCGGCTCGCGGCGGCTGGCGAGCCTTCCTTCAGCCATTCGCGACGGCAACGACGCCGGCGTTGCGCGGAATCTCGCTGGAACTGGCGCAGGGTGAAGCAGTCGCGCTGCTAGGAGCGAACGGCGCCGGAAAGACCACGCTGCTTCGCATCCTGGCCACGTTATTACTCCCCACACGAGGGTCCGCGAGGCTGGCCGGCCATGATGCCGTGCGAGAGCCGGCTGCGGTGCGTCGCGAGCTCGGCTACCACGCCGGCAGCGATCGAGGTTTTTACCCCAGGCTCACGGGCAGAGAAAATCTTCAATTCTTCGGCCGGCTGAACCATCTTTCCAACGAGTACCTGGGCGCACGAATTCGCTCCCTTTCGGAACAGTTCAACCTGGGCGAAGCGCTCGATCGTCAGGTGCGTACCCTTTCTTCTGGAACCATTCAGCGGCTTAGCCTGCTGCGCTCACTGCTTCACCAACCCAAGGTGCTTCTACTGGACGAACCCACGCGCAGCCTGGACGCCATTGCCGCGGCGGAGTTCCGGCGCTTCCTGAAAGGGGAAGTCATCGCCGCGCAAGGCACTTCCCTGCTGTTCGCTTCTCATACGTTGCCTGAAATCGAATTCCTGGCCGACCGTGTGGCCATTCTTGAGCAAGGCGCGATCATCGCCTTCGATACGCCCGCGGCTCTCAAAGCCAGCCATTCGGTCAGCACACTTGAGGAAGCGTTTCTTCGCCTGACGGGGCACGACATGCAACCGGTCGAGGAAACCCATCCGCCATGAAACAAACGCTGCGCGACTTGCTGCTGTTTTTCGTGCGCGACTTGCGAATCGCGAGTACCTATCGCAGCCCGTTTATTCTGGAGGCGATTGAAGCTCTATTCGCGGCGGCAATGTTTTATTACGTCGCTCGATTCGTCGATTCGCCGGAGCTTCGCCAATCATTGCCCCAGGGCAACACGTACTTCGCTTATTCGCTGGTAGGATTTCTTTTTTTCGATTACTTGAACGCCGCGCTCGATACGTTTGAAAGGAGTTTGCAGGAAGCCCGGGACGGCGGGACGCTCGAGTCGCTGCTGGTAACGCAGGTTTCGCTGCCCGTGGTGCTGACCGGCTCGGCCCTCTACCCCTTCGTTGCCACCACTCTGCGCATTGCTGTTTATGTTGCCTGGGGAGCCCTGCTATTCGGTTTTCCGCTGCGCTTCACGAATTGGCTTTCCGTCGCAGTGGTGCTGATTGCCACTTTACTCGCTTTCTCCGGGCTGGGAATTTTTTCCGCCAGCTATTTGCTGCTCTTCAAGCGCGGCAATCCCGCCAGGTGGTTCGTGGTCGGCGTCTCCAGCATTGTGGGCGGGATGCTTTTCCCGGTGAGCATTCTTCCCGCCTGGCTGCAATTTGTGGCGCGTCTGAATCCTGTCACTTACGCCCTGGATGCGATGAGGGCGGCGCTGCTGGATGGCGCGAACCTGTTCGCGATTGCCAAGCCCCTGCTGCTGCTGCTGTTCTTTGCGGCAATTCTCTTGCCTGCCTCCGCGGCAACATTTTCTTGGGCCCTCCGCCGCACAAAGATGACAGGCACACTAACGCACAATTGAATTTACCTTCGGCAGACAGGAAAACAAAACCGCGCCTGCGGGGAGCAGAGCGGCTCGCCATCGTAGTTTAATCGCGGAGCCTTACGGCTTTTTCTTCTTGCCGGTCTTCATCTCGATGCCGCCGGTCAACTGTTGTACTTGTTCCAGGCCGTCCTTGGCTTGTTTGCCCCAGGGTCCATTAGGATCCAATTCAACGGCCTTCTGGTAGGCCTCCACCGTACCCGGCTTCAGTGTCACTTCCATCTTGTCGCCTACTTGCTTGTAATCTGCCGAAGCTACCAGGCAGGCACCGAGCAAATAAAAGGTCTGGGGATTCTTGGGATCAAGGGTGGCTGATTTTTGGAGTGGCTCAACCGCTTCCTGCATTCTGCCGGCCTGATACAAACTGATACCGAAATTCCTCCAGGCCAGCGCAGCGTTCGGCGGATCAAGCTCAGCGCTTTTCTGATAGGCGGCTTGCGCTTCATCGATCTTGCCGGTGCGTCCTAGCACGTTGCCGAGATTGTTGTAATAACTGGCGTTGTCAGGTTTCGCAACAACGGCTTGCTTGTAGGCGTTAATGGCTTCGTCGTTGCGGCCGGCCAGATCGTAGGCTTCGCCCAGCCGCGCCCAGAACACCGCCTGGTTAGGATCCTTCTCGCCGGCTATCTTTTGGGCTTCCTGGAATTCCGCTACCGCTTTGTTGGAAAGATCAGTGACCTTCGCCTTAGCGGCATCGCGCTGGTCTGCCGTGGCCTTAGAGGCTTCCGCCTTGGCCGCGCGCTCCTGCTCCAGCAAAGCAACGCCGGCGTTGTAGTGTTCCTTCATGCCGGCTGTTTTGCCCTGTTCTTCCTTTTGAGCCTTGTATTTGGCGGCGGCTTCCGGGTTCTGTTTTTCCAGGATTTGCATGAAGTTGATATTCACATTCGCCGTGTCCCCGGACCGGACTTCCGTCACGGCTTCATAAGGCTGCGCCATCTGGGGCACTGCGAAAGCGACCACGTACTTGCCCGAGTGCAAATTCACGAATACGAACTTTCCTTGATCGTCCGTCTTGGTATCCTGGGTAGCACCCTGATCGTTCTTGATCTTCACGGGCAGATTGGCAAAGGGCTTGCCGTCGAAATCAATGACCGAGCCTGCGATCTTGCCGTCGTTGTCTGCGGCCGCCCGAGGAACAAGCGCGAATGCCAGCCCCAGCGTCAGAATCGCGGCGAACGCGAACGCCTTTTTCAATTTCAACATGCTCTACTCTCCTTTGTTCTTTGAGGAGCGCCGGCCCCGGTTCGCTGGCCGGTATCTCTTCCATTATCGCTCATCTGGGCTGGTTTCCAATGGCCAGCAACATTTTTCTCAGGCTTGGCTAGCAGCGCGCGTTTTGTATGCGATGGGGTCTTCGAGGCCCGCTTCAGCAAATGCCCGCAAGCGCAGCAGGCAGCTGTCGCATCTGCCGCATGCCGCGTCTTCCCCCTGATAGCAGGACCAGGTCAGCTGCAGGGGAGCACCCAGCTGCCGTCCCCGGCGAATGATTTCACTCTTCTTCATGCGGATTACCGGTGTAATGATCTCGATTTGCGTTTCCGGGCGCGTTCCAACGCGAATCAGCTCCTGAAATGCCTGGTAATATTCGGGCCGGCAATCCGGATAACCCGAACTGTCTTCCGCTACTGCGCCGATATAAATGGCGCCCGCGCCCATGGTTTCCCCCCAGCTTACGCCTACGCTGAGGAAATGCGCGTTGCGGAACGGCACATAGGTTACGGGAATTTCAGGCACGCCGGTTGCGCCCACCGGCGCGCCCAACTGATTTTCGGGTACGGCAATCCTTTGATCCGTGAGGGCCGATCCGCCGATGGCTCGAAAGTGCTCTAGTTGGACCGTCAGACGGTCTTTCACTCCGTAATAGTCGGCTATTTCCTCAAAGGCACGGCGTTCCCGCTTTTGTGTCCGGTGCCCGTATCCCGCGTGAAGCAACGCCAGATTCCGCTCGCCGTGACGGTCCCGGGCAATGGCGGCGCACACGCAGGAATCCATTCCGCCACTGAGGAGAACAATCGCTTTGCGTTGATCGGTCATGTTTTTCCTTGCTCTCCTGAACTAAACGCCCTTGGTCGCGGGGTGCCAGACAATTTTGTGTAGCTGCAGACCCAAGCGCACGTTCAACCCGTCTTCCAACATCCATTCGACGAGGCTTCTGGGCTCCAGACCGGTCCATTTGCCTTCCGGATCATCATGCACCGGCGAAAAAACAATTTCTTTCACACGCTCGGCCAAGCGCTGCTCTAGGGAAAATTCACGCGCGAATTCATAGTCTCGGCGAGACGTAAGCACGAATTTCACCTCGTCGTTCGAAGAAAGCTCCGCGAGGTTTCGCAGGTCGAAGGTGTCGGGCTCACCGGAGTCAGGGCACTTCACGTCGACAATCTTGATCACTTCTTTGGGCAGGCGACCAATGAAGCGCTCGCCACTCGTTTCGATCATCAGGGTGTATCCCTTGGCAAGCAGGCGATCTGCCAACGGATAGATATCCTCCTGAAGCAGCGGTTCTCCTCCCGTCAGTTCCACCAAGCCAACGACGGGTTTCCCCTCGGCAGAGCGCCCGCTTAATTCATGCACTCGCGCTGTGACATCCGCGACGCTCATCTTCTTCCCGCCATGGAAGGCGTAAGCCGTGTCGCACCACGTGCACCGCAGGTTGCATCCCGTTAGCCGCACAAAGATGCACGGAAGTCCCGAGCGAGAGCCTTCTCCTTGAATCGATTTGAAAATTTCGGTGATGAACATAAGGCCCTGTGGCTGGAATTTCTTCCGTTACTCCCCGGTCTTGGCTTTTTTCCCAGACCGCCGCGACAGCCAGTAAATCGCTCCAAAAAACAGCACCGTCGCAACCGCCAGCCGTGGATACCCCGGCGCAATGCCCATAAGGCGAAGCACCACGATGTAGCCCGCGGCCACCAGCAAAGCTGGCATCAGAATGATGAAGATCGACGCGTTCATGCCTTTCCCTGCGGCCAATACTTGGCCATGGCGGTATCCGTTTCCCAGATTACGACATCCTTGACCCCGGCGCCGGCGGGCAAGTCATTCAGTTGAATTATGATTTCGTCGTAGAAATACTTGGCCATATTTTCCGCCGAGGGATTGACGGCGGTGAAGGGCTCGAGGTCGTTGATGAATTGATGGTCCAGGCGTTTGATGATTTCGCGAACCACGTGTTTCAGCTGGGTGAAATCGACGAGCAAGCCAATGTTATCCAGCTGCGGCCCTTCCAGCGTAACCTGCACGCGGTAGTTGTGGCCGTGCGGATTTTCGCACTTGCCCTTGTAACCGCGCAGCGCGTGCCCCGCGGAAAACGTCTCTTCCACACTCACTTGAAACATAGGCTGGCTTTCTTCCCCTTATACCTGCGCAATCAATCCCCAGCACGGCCCGTCCGCTTGCTTTGCTTCGTAGTGGATTCTGCTTCCGGCGTGGCGTCCGCGGACAGGAACCGTTCGACCTCCGTCAAATCCTGCGTCGTCCGGTAGCGTGGCAAGGACTCAAGGAAAATTTTACCATACGGCATGCGGGAGATGCGGCTGTCCAGGAGCGCGAGGACGCCACGGTCAGTTTTCGTGCGAATCAGCCTGCCGAATCCCTGTTTTAGCGCCAGGACCGCCTGCGGCACCTGGAACTCCGAAAAGGGATTTCGCCCTTCCTCTTGGAGGGCGCGCACGCGCGCGGCAACGATAGGATCGCTGGGTACGGCAAACGGCAGGCGATCCACGATGACGCAAGAAAGCTGTTCGCCCGGGACATCCACGCCCTGCCAGAAACTGGAGGTGGCGAATAATACCGCGTGCCGCGTGTTCTTGAAGCGCTCCAGGAGTACCGAGCGAGGTGCGGTGCCCTGCAGCAATAAGGGAAAATCAACGCGATTGCGCACGCGCTCGAACAGATCGTTCATCTGCGCATAGCTGGTGAACAAACAGAACGCGCGGCCGCGGCTGTGCTGCAGCAGCGCCACGATTTCTTCGGTTGCCTTGGCGGCAAAGCCGGGGTCGCGCACGTCAGGCATCTTCTGAGGCAGGTACAGCAACGCCTGGGATTGATAATCGAATTCGTGCGGCAAGGCGTTTTCTTTGGTATGGTCCAGCCCAAGGCGTTGGCGAATGTACTCAAAACGATTGCCCACGGTAAGCGTGGCAGAGGTCAGAATCACGGTGTCGAATGCCTCGAACAGCCTTTCGCGGAGAATCTGGCTGACGTCGATGGGCGTGGCCGCGAGAAAGACTCCTTTATTCCTGCGCTCGAACCAGTACACGTAATTCTTCTCGTTCGACTCGAACAGAAACGCCAGCCCCTGCCGAATCTCAAAGCTGCGGCGCGCAATGCGCAACAGTTCTTCGGGCTTTTGCGTGAGCGATGCGAACTCCGTCTCCAACCCTTTCATCGCGTTCATCAGGCCGTCGTAGGCTTCGCGGTTCTGCTCCAGAAACGCTTCGCGCTCGTTGCGGGTAAACGGAAACCTGCCATCGCGCGGCGGGAAGGTGTCGAAAAACGCGCGGCTCTTCTCGCGGATGCGCTGCGTGCGGCGCAACAGCGATGGTGTGCCCAGGTGCGTCAGCCGCATGGTGTGGTCGGCATCGCGCGCCAGTTCCTCGAATCGGAAATTGGATGTTTGCCGCCCAAAGTAATCGCTGGCGACGTCTTCCATCTCGTGCGCTTCGTCGAACACCACCGCCGAGTACTCCGGCAAAATGCTGCCGAAATCGTCCTGCTTCAACGCCAGGTCGGCGAAAAAAAGGTGATGATTCACGATGATCAGGTCCGCATCTTTGGCCCGCTGGTGCATTTGCGTAACGAAACACTCGTTAAACTCAGGGCATTTCTGGCCGGTGCAAGTGTCGCGGCGGGCGTCAATGCGGGACCACAAATCCGAGTCGTCGGGGAGAAATGTGAGCTCGGTGCGGTCGCCTGTTTCTGTGAGTTTTGCCCACTGGAGAATCTGGCGAAAGGCGTCTACTTCTTCCATGCCGCGCAACATCGGTTGATCGGACATGGCATGAGCCTTCGTCAAACAAAGAAAATTGGATCGCCCCTTCATCACCGCAACTTTCAGGTTTGGCGCGAAGTGTTTCTGGAGAAACGGAACATCTTTCTGAAAAAGCTGTTCCTGCAGGGATTTCGTGGCCGTCGAGATCACAACGCGCCGCCCACTACAAATCGCCGGGAGCAGATACGCCAGCGTTTTCCCGGTGCCGGTTCCTGCTTCAACGATCGCGTGATGATGATTGGCAAACGCGTCGTGGATGGCCTCGGCCATCTGCAACTGTCCCGGGCGATGCTCATAGCCGCCGATCATGGAACGTTCGAGCAAGCCGCCCGGCCCAAAAATATCGCGCATGCTGGGTCCGCTGGCGTCCGCGCGCTGCTGCTCTGAAGCGGATTCCGGCGCTATTTCGTCGAATTCATCGGTGCGGGAGTAAGCAGCCGTTGTCGCCGCTGGCTTCCGCGCAGCATGCTCCTCGTCCAGGGGGACGTACACGCGCTCCATGGCCTCCTGCTTGCGCTTTTGCTTAGCCTCTGAGGAATCCGCCTTGGAGTTACGTTTGACCAGAGAGCCTGCCTGACCGCGTTGCGTTGATGCCCTAGGAATCAACAATAACACAACCGTTTGCAGGCCTCCGCGTAGGCCCCGCCGTTAGAAATTGGGCACCCTTGCCAGTTCTAACGGCGCCACGACCGACCCATAAGAGCTACAGTGAAACTGGCAGTTGAACAACCGCCCGGCAATTGAACGCAAACCTGGGGTGTGTGATGAAAATGAAGGCATTAGCCGTTTTAACTTTATCGGCAGCGGTTTTCCTTTTGGCGTCTTGCAGCGGCCTGAATAATGGCGGATGCACAACGAATTGCGGCGGTGGTAACGCAAACCTGAGTGTCACGCTCTTCGATCTCCCACCGGCCGGCGTCTCGATACTGAGTTTCACGCTCCCCGTTGCCGGGATTACACTCACGCCTTCCAGCGGCACGGCCGTAACTGTGCCGATCACCCCTACGTCGTATGAGATGACTCGTTTGCAGACCGACTCGGCCTTGGTTGGCGTTAACATGTCCGTTCCCGCGGGGACCTACACCTCCATCAATGTTACAGTTACTGCTTCGAGCGGAGTGTTTATCAACACCTCAGGCGGAACCATCGGTACGTGTGCAAATGGAGCTGTTTGTCCGATGCCCTCTGGTGCGGCGACAACGATTCAGATACCCATTTCTCTCACGCTCACTGCGAATCAGAATCAATGGGTCGGGCTGGACTTCAGTCTCGCAAACGCCATCACTACCACCAACGGTATTACCGTGGATTTCAATCAGCCCAAGGTCATGACTGCCACCACAACGGTGCGCGCTGGAATTCCGTCTGGAAGCGTGGACACGATCGATGATTTCATTGGAGTAGTTACAGCGGTGAGTGCCAGTAGCATCACGGTGCAATCTGGCATTACCGGCAACAGCATGACCGCGGTGATTTCTTCCAGTACAGCCTACGATCTTGCGCCGGTGGCCTACAGCAACTGTCAGTCAACCGCGACGGCTTGCGTCACAACCGGCAGCACCGTCAGCCTGGACGCCGCTCTCAGTACCTCGGGCATCCTCGCGGCAACCGAAATCGACGTTTTGGACGCTGTTGCCGTGGATGAGGTGGAGGGGACTATTTATCCCACATCGCAGGCCGGGGTAGTCGGGCTGATCGTCGCGGACAAGGTGGCGGTCACGTCCACAACTCCATTGGCCAGTTCCAGCACAACTTACGGCAGTGGGATATTCCTGAGCGTGGATACAGGCACGATCTACTCGGTGGACACGAAGACTCTCTCTACACAGAATCTTGGCCTTGGTGCCTTGTTCACCGGAAGCGGCGACTTATTTGCCGGGCAGACAGTCCGTGTACAACTTTCAAACATTAGTTCGGGGAGCGCCGGAATCAGTGCCACCGCAAGCAACGTGTTGTTGCGCTGGTCGCGGCTGACCGGAACCGTGAACTCGGTCGCCGGAAACAGCTTCACACTTGCCAATATTCCGGGTTACATCAACACGCTGAATCCGACGTTAAGCCTTACACCGCAAGTGATGACCTATGTGAATGCCACCGCCTTCGATGGCATCACCGATGTCAGCGGCCTCAGCGCAACGAGCAGCCAACTGGCATCCATCCGGGCACTATATATAGACAGAGCCCAGCAGCCGTTCCAGGCCGCGAAGGTACGTGTGCCGTAAACAAGAGTTTTCCCGCCTCCGCAAAGGCAACGGGCCCCGAGAAGTTTCGGGGCCCGTCTTTTTTTGCAGAATCAAATCCAATGGAGAAGCGAGCCACCTGGCTCTCTATCGTCGCTAGATTCCCCCTACGACCGTGTTGGGAGGCAGAGGCGTTCCCACACCTCCCACAGGCGTCATGGGCATTGGCGGAATGTTGGGAGCGATCATCGGCTGCAGTCTACGGTACAGGGCCAGGGAGATGGCTCCCATGCCCCACAAAACCACAACGAACTTCGCCCAGACACCGATAAAGGGAACGCTCGTCACAATGCGCACCAGGATAACTCCGACAGCCATGCGCGCCACCAGCGGCCAGAACTCGCTGGTGCGGCCCATAATCCACTGGCCGACGATGGTGCCAACCACAATCTGTGCGGCCAGAAGAACCACGATCCACAAAAGCAGTGTGGAGATACCGACCAGCAGTCCAATCACAGTAACGCAAACGATTATCGCAGCGAAGGGGACACCAAACAGCACCAAAACACCCAAACCAAACGAAGCTCCGTAGTGCTCACCCGTTTCCGCCGTTTCCCTGGCAAAAATCGGGAGCAGACCGAAGAGCACCAGACCAAAGAGAATGTAAGTGGCCGTCCAGATCGCGCGCCACACATAATAACCGCCACCCCGCTCGAATCGCGATTTGTGCTCGGCCAGCTTGAACTCGATCGGCGAGGCCAGTTTGGCACCGGAAGAAACGTCGGGCGGTTTATGTCCTTCAAAAGAGGCCTTTCCATCGATGACCGCGCCGCTGGCCACGGTGAGGGAATCCCCTTTCACATGCAAGTCTCCGCCAATGGTTCCCGAAACGTTGCCGAAAGCGCAAAAGCCAAGAAGATCGCGGCCAAGTTTCCCGTCAACGGCGAGTGACTTGCTGAAGTCAGTCAGGCTGTGGCCGATCTTGCCGTTGCTATCCAGCGTGAAGGTTTCGTCGAAAGCGGTAACGCTTTTGTCCACCGTTCCGCTGATGGTAATGTTATTGGTGAACGCACGAATATTGCCATCGATTTGGCCGGTGATCCGGCTGGTCTGGCAGAAGCAAATCAGGTCGCCGGTGATATGCCCGGGCACATCGACTTGCTGGCCAAAGGCATACACGTCGCCGTCCACTGTGCCTTCAATGCGGATGTGATTGCCGGTGCCGTAGAAATCGGTCTTGATGGTTTCGTCTTTCCTGACTTCAACGTTGTCGGACTTGCGGAATTCCGTGGCGGAGATCGCGCTTGGAAAAGCAGCCAGCAACCCTAAGCTCGCGAACACCAAGGCCAGCGCCGATCCTCGTTTCACGTACTTGCGGAAGGCAAACATTCCAAACCCTGCAATTGCAGCAAGAGCTAGAAATTCAAAAAGCGCAAACATGGATTGCCACCCTTTCCAAAAGGCCCCCTGGAAAAACAACAGGCTTACCAGGCTGCTACTGCCGAATCCCGCAGCATCCAGTTTCTGTTGCATCGGTTCGATATAGTCGCTGTAAAGAGCGTAGACGCCAAGCACCGCCAGGCCGAAGACCACGCCCCAGATCCATTGCATCGATTTCTTCACGGCCAGACGGAATTCCGCCAGCCGCGCCGGGAGCGGTTCGTCCTGCTCCAACATCGCACGGGTCAGCAACCGTGATTCGCGGTCGAGAGCCCGCAGCAACGTCAGGCACTTCTCGCACGTTTGCGTGTGCAGAGACACTTCCTGCGCGCTCTCCCGGTCCAGTTGCCGCTCGACGTATAGCAGCAGCGTCATTTCATCTATGTGCTTGATGGTGCTGTCCCCAGGATTACTCACCGTATCCCTCCCACGGCGACAGCATTGTTTTCGCCCAACGCTTGCCGCAGTTCGTGCCGCGCGCGCAGCAAAACCACTCCAACAAACGCCCGCCGCACGCCGAGGGCGTCTGCAATCTCGTCATAACTCATGTCGGAGTAATAGCGCATCACCAGGGCCATGCGAGCGCGCAGGCCCAGTTTGTCCAGCGCTCTGCGGACTTCTTCGCTGGTGCGTTCTTCGATCAGCTTTTCCAGTTGATTGGGCTCCGGCGCTTCCAGTGGAATCTCGGTGACGTCTTCCGTTTCTTTATCTTGGCGGACCCTGCGGCGCCGCAACATGTCCCAGCAATGATTGGCGGAAACTTTGTACAACCATGCCGTGAACGAACGGCTTTGGTCGTACTGGGCGAGTTTGTCGCGCAACTTCATGAAAATCTCCATCGTGGCGTCTTCCGCGTCCTCCCGTGTCGGCATAGCGCGGCGGCAAAAACGGAAAATCGCCGGGGCATACTCCCGGTATAGATCGCCCCAGGCTTGGGTATCCCCGGTCCTTGCCCGGACGATTAGTTCCGTCGGCTCCGTTTTTCCCGGCGCGCTCATTCGCCCTGGTTTCAGCGGTTCCATAACCTAGTACGCACCAACGGCACTAAAACTATCACAAGTTGCTATAGGCCCTTGTGAGATACAGGAGAGAGGCGGAGCCGGGTCTAGACCCAACTGTGACTCGGAGTTATTCGCAAGATGAAACGGCCCGGGCAGAGCGGGCCCGAGCCGTCGTAAGTTAGTTATAATTATCGCGTTAGAAGCTAAACTTCGCCGCGATTTGCAGGCCCCGGGGGCCTCCGCTGCCCAGGAATGGATAGCCAATCCCGACGTCTCCCGTAGCCGACAGGCCATAGAAGCCGGAGGAACGCCCGGTAGACGTGAAACCATGAGGAGCTGCATCGGCGATGAAATTGGGCAAATACGGGTTGGCGAAATTCGGGCGGTTGAACAGGTTGTAGGCCTCGAAGCGCAATTGCATGACCAGGCGTTCGGTTAGATGCGTGTCCTTATAGATTGAGAAATCGAATTGCCGGAAATTTGGCCCGATGAGCGAGTTCCTGCCAAGACTCCCAAAATGGCGGGTTCCCGGAGCGCACGAACTAGCCGTCCCGTCGAAGGCCGGCGCGCCCCCAGAGGTGATGGGAGTGCAAGGCACGGCGAAGGAACTCAAGTCAAGAAACTGCGTGGGATCGTGCTGGTTGTAGTGCACCGGCCCGACGATATCGGGACGGCCGAAGCCCTCACCGCTGCCGTCAAAATCATCTTCGAAGTTGTAGTTGAGCTGGAACGGCTGCCCGGACTGTAACGTGACAATTCCGTTCACGCCCCAACCATTGCGGATAAGTTTGTAACGCGAATCCTTGGCATCGGGAATCTGGTAGATAAAATTCCACACAAAACGGTTGCGCACGTCGAAATTGGAATTGCCGCGATTCGCTCCGATGACCGCTTGGCTGTTGTTGGGCTGCGAGGCGTTGGGCACGTAATCTTCGCCGTCGCTGGCATCATCAATTGAATGAGACCAGGTATAGTTCACGCTCGAAGTCAGCCCATGCCAGTTATTGATCTGGTAGCTGAACTGCAGCGAGTTGTAGATCGAGTTCGAAGAGCCTTCCAGATAGTTGATGTAGAAAAACGGACTGGGGTTGGCGTTGCCGGGTTGCGCGAAGAAGCGTGGCACGCTGTAATCGTTGATGCAATCGCAGGCCAGATCCGCCGCCGTGATTTGCGCCTGGGTAGGCTGATTGATATCGCGGAAACGGAACAGCTTATGCCCTTGCGAACCGACATAGCTCAGTTGGAAGCTCATCGTTCGCGTGAGCTGTTGCTGCAGGTTCAGGTTGTAATTCTCCATGTACGGCGTGCGCAGGCCTTGGTCCACGCCGAAGGCATCCCCCATCGGGGCCGTGCCGCTGTAGACCGGCAATGTTGAATCCAACGCTCCGCCCAAGAGTCCGACAGTGGAGATCTGGTTCGGGCCGAAGTACCCGTTGTAGGCCGGGCCGGGATCGAAAGAGCTGTTGAAGGGCAAATGGCCCATGAACATATCCTGGGAAAAAGCGTCTTGAAATATGCCGAATCCCGCGCGCAGCACCGTTTTCTGTTTGCCGGTGACATCCCAGGCCACGCTGACGCGCGGCGCCCAATTGCTGTAATCCGGGTTGTAGAGGTGCCCGGGACCCACGGCGTAACCGATTCCGGTGGTTGGATCCACATTGGTGAAGTTTTGGTGTTTCTCCGTGACGATGCCGAAATAGTCGTAGCGAAGTCCCAGGCTTAGGGTCACGTTTCGGAACATGTGGTAGGTGTCCTGAACGTAGGCTGCTTGGGAATTCTCGGAGGTGTTGCGGTTGGTAACCCCGGCGAGCTGGCTGCCGCCGGTCGGAACGCCACTGAGGAAATCGGCGAGAGACGAAAACGCCAGTTTGCCGCGGAAATTGTTGTTGAAATTTTGCGATACCGTCGTGCGGCGGAACTCGTAGCCGAACTTGATGTCGTGTTTGCCTTTTTTCCACGAGATATTGTCGATGAAGTGCCAGTTAGAATCCACGCGATTCCGCGGATCACCGGAATTGGCCCCCAATTGAGGAAACGAACCAACGTTAATGCGCGGCATGCCCAAGTTGTAGCCAGTCCCGCCGGTGTTCAGGCCAATCGAGGCGGGATCGAAGGTCCTATCCTGCGGGAAGAATCCTTCTGCGAAACGATTCCAGCCCAGGCGCGCTTCGTTGACCACTGCCGGCGTCAACACGGAAACAAATGACAGGGAAATGAGCTGCACGCGCGTTGGAGTGTCGGTGCTATAACCCGGTAGAGACCCTCCGCCGACTAGCGCCAGTGGAAAAAGCTGCGTGCTATCGCCGATGTAGTAGCGTCCCGTAAGGCTGTTGTTGGTACTAACGTTGTAATCGACCTTGATGATCCCGCCGTTGATGTTGTTCGAGAACGGCGTCGCGAGAACCGTATTGGTCCCACTCGCTACAGCAGGTCCGTCGACGGGATTTCCGAGACAGGAACCCGAGCCATTCGGTTTCGGCCAGCCCTTCTGCGCCAGAATGTTGGCGACGACCGGGTTGATGGACGTCAAATCGCCCGGGATCGGTGCGTTCGAAAGAATGTCGTTTGCCGTGGGAACACACGAAGCAGTGGCCTGCGCGCCAGTTTCCCGTGTGCCTTCATAATCGACAAAGAAAAAGAGCTTGTCCTTCATAATCGGCCCGCTCAACGAACCGCCGAACTGATTATTGTGAAAGGGATTCTGCGGCAGCCCCACGGTGTTGAAAAAGTTCCGCGCGTCCAGTGCGTTGTTACGGAAATAGTCAAACGCCGAACCATGGAAGGCGTTCGTTCCACTCTTCGTCACCACGTTGACTACCCCGCCGGCGCTTCGTCCGTACTCCGCCTCGAAGTTCGAGGCGACATGCAACTCCGCGATCGCTTCCACAGGGAGAATTGTCGCTGGCGTTCCGAACACGCCCGCTTCATTAATGGCCGGGTCGTTGCGATAGCCGTCGTTCATATCCGTGCCGTCAAGCAGGAAGTTATTCGAGCGGCCACGGGCTCCATTCACAGAAAAAATGCCGAACGAGCCGGGCGAGTCGGTAATCTGGTCAGGAGAACCGGTGACGCCGGGGACCAGGAAAAGAAGCTTCTGATAGTCGCGGCCATTCACGGGAAGATTCGTTGCCACTTTCGAATCGATCAATCCGCCGAGCGTGTTCGAGGTCGTATCCACCAACGGCAAGTCCTCGCCCATCACTTCGACTTTTTGTGCCAACTGCCCCGGCTGCAGCACAACGTCCGCGCGTTTTTCTGTGGATACTTCCACGCGGACCCCGTTTACCACGCCTGCCTTGAAGCCGCTCTTCTCGACCGTCACACTGTAATTGCCGATGGGAAGTTCCGGGGCGGAGTAACTACCGTCGTCCGTTGTCGTCACTGTGCGGCTCAAGCCCGTGTCCACATTCTTGATCGTAACTGTGGCGCCCGGAACTGCCGCGCCGGAGGAATCTGTGACCACGCCTAAAATGGTGCCGCGAAACGTCTGCCCTGAGGCACGCACTGCGGTCAACAGCGTGAGCACGGTGAATAAACATACCAGCGCACTCGGGTTTCGGATTGACCTGCTCATGTGACTATCTCCTTCAATCGTTGTGAAATCATCTCGATACCCCGAGACTTTTCAGGCACTTCCCCGAAAAGCGCCCGTGGACCACGGTAAGCATTGTCCACAAACACTACCCACATGCATTGTCGGAATCAAGTCGTTGCCCATCAAATGTTCCTATGCCGCGCATCGCCAGTCTTTATCCTTCAAGCAGCGTCTTCACCACCTGAGAAGGAACGCGCTGGCAGCCAAATGCTGGCTCGCCAGTTCCCTGCTGATGCGCTACATTGGACGATTGGACGGTGCGGCGCATCAGGCCCTGTGCGGCAGGCTCGCTTCGAACTATGGATCAAAAACTTCCATCGCTGGTGATTGTGGGACGGCCGAACGTCGGCAAGTCCACGCTCTTTAACCGCCTGACAGGCACGCGCCGAGCCATCGTTACCGACGAGCCCGGCATTACCCGCGATCGCATTTACGGCAAAGCCGAATGGAATGGCCGGGTACTGGAAATTGTGGATACCGGCGGCATCGTGCCCGACGACAAAGCGCTCATCCCTCAGGAGATCCTGCGGCAGGCGCGCGTTGCGTTTGAAAACGCGGCGCTACTGGTGCTGGTGGTGGACAGCCAGGATGGTTTGACGCACTTGGATGAAGAATTAGCGCGGCTGCTACGCACCACGGGGAAACCATTCATCGTTGCGGTGAACAAAATAGATTCGCGGCTGCAAGAAGCGAACGCCTCGCCGTTTCACACCCTCGGCGTGCCGGTTTTCCCCATTGCGGCGGAGCACGGTACCGGAGTGGACGATCTGCTGGACGAGGCCCTGCGGCAGATTCAGGGCCACGACGCGAACGAGCAGCCGGAAGAAAAGAAGCTGGTGGAGATCGCCATCATTGGCCGGCCAAACGTGGGGAAGTCGACGTTGCTGAATCGCCTGGCCGGGGAAGAGCGGTCCATCGTTTCTCCGATTCCCGGCACCACCATGGACAATGTCGATACGGAAGTGGAACACAAGGGACGCACCTATCGCTTTGTCGACACCGCCGGCATCCGCCGCAAGGGAAAAACCAATCTGGTGGCGGAAAAGTTGAGCGTGGTGATGGCGCGCCGCGGCTTGGAACGCGCCGACGTGGCCATTTTGGTCATCGATGGCGAACAGGGTGTCACGCAGGGCGATGCCACCATTGCGAGCTACGCGGAGCAGTCTGGACGCTCCGTAATCATTGTGGTGAACAAGTGGGACCTGGCCGTGGCGGCATCGCAAAAGGCCGCCGACGAAGCCGCGAGAACTTCCAAGGGCCGAGCGAGGAAGGCTGCCGAAGGCGCCGTGGGAATTGTGTCGCGGCGCGAAATCGATAGGGGCAAGCTGCTGGCTGAATACGAAAAAATGGTCCAGGAGAAATTCAAGTTCTTGAGCTATGCGCCAATCGTGTTTCTTTCCGCGAAGACCGGCGACCGCTCCCAGAAGCTCTACCCCCTGATCGATGAGGTGGCCGCGGCGCGCAATCGCAAGATTTCCACGGGTGAATTGAACCGCTGGCTGAAGGAAGATGTGGATTTGCAGCGGGCGTCGAATCCCAAGGCACGGCCCGTGCGCATCTACTACATGACGCAGGCGAAAATCGCACCGCCCGTGTTCCTACTCTTCACCAATCAGAAGAAGCCGCTACATTTCAACTTCGAACGCTTTCTGGAAAATCAGTTGCGCGCCAAGTGGGATTTTACGGGCACGCCGGTCCGCTTTATCCAGCGCATGCGCAAGCGCGAAGATCGCTCGCCCAGCGGCGAGAATGCGCGGGACGAAGAGCGTTGACTTGGCACGGTTTTCGCCTAGGATGGAAGCATCCCCGCCCCGGAAGATGATATGAGCGGCGCAGCAATCGAAGTATCGGACGACACCCGCCTCTACCGTATCGGTGAAGTGAGCCGCATCGCGGACCTGAAGCCCTTTGTCCTGCGCTACTGGGAAACGGAATTCCCCATGCTCGAACCGGTGAAGAGCCGCAGCGGACATCGCATGTACCGCCAGGAAGATGTGGACCTGATCCTAAAGATCAAGCGGCTGCTCTATGACGAGGGCTTCACCATTGCCGGCGCTCGCCGCCACTTGCGGGACCTGGAGAATGGTAGCGCCACGGAGCCGGACCCGAGAGAGAGCGCGGCGGCGAGTAGCGGTGAAACCGAAGCAACGCAACTGAACCGCAAGATGTTACTGGATTTGCGCGATGCGCTGCGCAGTTTCTTGACGCTGCTCGAAACCAAGTGATACCGTTGTATCTGTGTAAGTCGCGGCCCCAAGTCGAGGGGCCGATTCTGTCGGGGCGTAGCGCAGCCTGGTAGCGCGCACGCTTGGGGTGCGTGAGGTCCCCGGTTCAAATCCGGGCGCCCCGACCATTTTCACTGCAACACCGTCACAGTACACCGCCCGGCTATCCCTTCTCGGTAAGACTCTGCGCAGAGAACATCAAGCAACCAGCACTCGCGCTGGCGTTGTCACGCCGAGGGCGTGGGGCCGTTGCCGCGCCGAAGCATCTCAACGTTTGTCGTGCACGGCGCTTCGTTTTCGATCCTTCGCGGTGCAAATTGACAGCGGGTTGCAGTGACCGAACAAAAGGCGCAATTGTTCCTCGAGAACTTCCGGCTAAACACTCAATTGCGATTACAATGGTAGTTGCGGAGTGGGTGTGAAGAAGGACAAAAAACCGGTTGTATTGTTGACGAATGACGACGGGTACCAGGCTGCCGGATTGCGCGCGCTGGCCGAGGAGTTCAAGGATTTTGCGCAGGTGCATATTGTTGCGCCGAGTTGGGAACGCAGCGGTGCCGCGCAATCGCTCACGCTGCGCCAGCCGATTGTTTGCCACCGGATCGCCGCGAATGAGTGGGCGATCGACGGAACTCCTGCGGACTGCGTGATCGTGGCGCTGCACAGGCTGCTCCAAGAGCCGCCAGACCTGGTGATTTCCGGGATCAACCACGGCGCGAATCTGGGCGAGAACGTGTATTACTCCGGAACCGTGGGCGCTGCGCGCGAAGCGGTGATTCATCACGTACCCGGATTCGCGATGTCGCTTTGCTCCAAGCGCGTGAACGCGGATTTTGTGCCATCGGCGAAGCTCGCGCGGCGCACGACGGAGATGATCCTGAAAGAAGGTCTGCCCCCGCAAGTTTTGCTGAACGTGAACGTGCCGGAGTCCTGGAAAGGCGAAGTGCGCTTTTCCCGCCAGTCGAAGAAAATTACGCGCACGGTGTTACGCGAGGGCGAAGACCCCAAGGGCCGTCCGTATTTCTGGTTGAGCGAGCAGCGCATAGACCGCGACATGGAATTGGATGCCGATTCCGATTACGCCGCAATCTTTGCGGGCGAAGTTTCCGTCACGCCGTTGCATCTGGATCCCACGCACACGGAATCGCTGAACCATTTGTCTCATTGGGCTTCAAACCTTCAAGAATGACTTCGCGCACGCGACGCCGTTCTCGGGGAAATCTACTTTGCCGGACTACATCGAATTGGATAGGATTGCGGCGGGATGACCGATCCCTCGGCATATGACTGTGTGATCGTGGGCGCAGGAGTTTTCGGCGCGTGGACGGCGTGGCACCTGGCCGCGCAAAAGCAGCGCGTCCTGCTGGTGGATGCCTATGGCGCGGCGCACTCACGCGCTAGCTCTGGCGGCGAGACGCGCATCATCCGCATGGGCTACGGCGCGGACGAAATCTACACGCGCTGGTCCTTACGCTCGCTGGAGCAGTGGAAAGGGCTCTTTCGCACGACCAGCCAGGCGCTATTTCTTCAGACGGGCGTCCTGTGGCTGGCATGCGAACACGACACCCGGTTGGATGAGACCATTTCCACGCTGCAGCACTGCGGCGTAAAGGTGGAATTGTTCGACCGTACCGAGCTGGAGAAGCGCTACCCACAAGTGAACTTCGACGACGTGTCGCGCGGCCTCTGGGAACCGGACAGTGGCGTGCTCCTCGCTCGCCGCGCCGTAACATGCGTGATGGAAGACGCCGTGCGGCGTGGTGTACAGTTCCACATCGCTCAGATTTCCCCCCCGCAGCCACATGCAAGCCACAAGCTCGATTTCGTCGAGACCTCAACCGGTGCGCGAATCTCCGCTGGCCAATTCGTGTTTGCGTGTGGTCCGTGGCTCGGCAAGGTGTTTCCGGAATTGCTTGGCCAGCGAATCTTCCCCACTCGGCAGGAAGTATTCTTCTTCGGCGCACCCGCCGGCGATTCGCGTTTTGCGACTCCCTGTTTGCCAACATGGCTGTTCCAGGAGGAAGAGGCCTACGGCATGCCGGACATCGAGACACGCGGCCTGAAACTTGCCCGCGACGCACATGGCGAGCGCGTTGACCCCGACACACAATCCCGCCTGGTCTCGCCAGAAGGTGTGGAGTGGGCGCGGAGTTTTGTCGCACGCCGCTTCCCTGCCCTCGCAGAGGCGCCGATTGTCGAGACGCGCGTTTGCCAGTACGAAAACACCTCGAATGGGGACTTCCTCATCGATCGCCATCCCGAGCTATCCAACGTCTGGCTAGCAGGAGGCGGCTCCGGGCACGGCTTCAAGCACGGTCCGGCACTAGGGGAATACCTGGCAGGACAAATGAGCGGTCAGGGCGCGCCGGAACCGAGATTCAGCCTCGCGAGCAAGTCCACGCAGCAACAACGCGCGGTTTTCTGAGCCCGGCCTTAAATAAAAGGAAACTTTCCGCCAAAAATTGCGTCTTTACCGGGTGTAGAAACTTGTCCTATATCATTGCACAGGCCATTTCGAAGGAACCCTCCAAAGGAGGAGTTATGCAAGCTCAGGCAATACGAGCCGCGCGCCGTGTGCTGGCCGCGCTGCTGCTGGCAGGTTCGTTGGCGCTTCCGGCACGACCGGAACCGGCGGCAGCCGCGGGCGAAGAATTTCACGTCCCGGTGGAATACTACAAGCTCCCGAACGGGTTGCGCGTCGTGCTCTCACCCGATCACACCGCGCCGACCGTGTGCGTTGGCGTTTATTACCGCATCGGCTTCCGCATCGAGCCGAAAGACCGCACCGGCTTCGCGCACTTGTTTGAACACATGATGTTCCAGGGCTCGCAGAATCTGGGCAAAATGGAATTCATCAAGCTGGTGCAGCAGAACGGCGGGATCCTGAACGGCTCAACGCGCTTCGATTTCACGAACTACTTTGAAGTAATGCCGTCGAACAAATTGCAGACCGTTCTTTGGGCGGAAGCCGATCGCATGAACGGCCTGACGGTCACAGAAGCCAACCTAAAAAATCAGCAAGGCGTGGTCGGCAACGAGGTAAAGGTAAACGTCCTAAACGCGCCCTACGGCGGATTCCCGTGGATCGACATGCCCATGGCCGCGAACTCCAACTGGTACAACGCCCACAATTTCTACGGTGATCTGACCGACATCGAAGCCGCCAAACTCGATGAAGTGCAGAAATTCTTCCAGACCTACTACGCGCCAAACAATGCGGTGTTGACCATTGTCGGCGATTTCGATCCCGCCGAAGCCAAGAAGATGGTGGAGAGGTATTTTGGGCCCATCAAGGCATCGCAGCTTCCCGCGCAGCCGGATTTGACCGAACCGAAGCAGGAAAAAGAGAAGCGTGTGGACAAGAAGGATCCGCTCGCTCCGCGCCCGGCCGTCGCCGTCGCCTACCACATGCCGGATCGCAACACTTCCGAATACTACGCCATGGGATTGCTCGAGCAGATGCTCATCGAAGGAGACGACAGCCTGCTGCACGAGGAACTCGTACAAAAGCGCGGCTTGACCGACTCGGTGGAAGGCGGCATCAACCTCCTTGGCAACATGTTCAATTACAACGGGCCGATGCTGCTGATGGCGAACCTGACGTATGACCCCACCACAAAAACGGAGACGGTGATTGAGGCGATCGACGCGGTTGTGGAACCACTCCGCAACAAACCGGTCGATCAGAAGTCGCTGGATCGCGCGCGGGTGAAGTTGCGCTCCAGTTTGTACGACACTATGGGGCAATTTGGCGGCTTTGGACTGATGGATCTGCTCGCCAGCTTCGCATTGTTTGACGATGACCCGGCGCGAGTCAACACGCTGGTGTCGCAATTCGAAAAAGTGACGTCGGAAGAAGTGCAAAAGACCGCGCAGGAATACTTGCGCCCCACGAATCGCACTATCGTTACGCTAGAACCCGCGCCTAAGACCGCAGCCGAAGCGCCGGCGAAGAACCAGTAGAAAGGGAGCACCCAAATGAAAACGACGAGCAACAAAATGAGCATTTTGGTTCTTGCCGCTTTCTTGACTGGCACGGTGCCAGCCTTCGCGCAAAAACAAACCCCGCCCGAGGGAACACCACCTAAACCATTCACCGTGCCTGCCAACGAAACCTACACCCTTCCCAACGGGATGAAAGTAACGCTGGTGCCCTACGGAATTATTCCGAAAGCCGCAATCAGCGTTGCCGTCGACGCCGGCAACGTGAACGAAGGCAAGAATCGCGTCGGCGTCGCGGATTTGACCGGCGAACTGTTCAAGGAAGGCACAGTAATGCTTACCGCGCAAGAGTTGGCGCAGGAAACGGGGGCCATGGGCAGCACCCTGAATGTCGTCGTGGGAGCGGACCAGAGCAAACTCGAACTCGACGTCTTGCAGGAATTCGCGCCCCAGGCCGTGCGCCTGTTAGCCGACGTGGTGGAGCACCCACGCCTGCCGGAATCGGAACTTGCCCGCCTGAAGAACGACAGCCTGCGCAAGATCGCGGTGCAAACCTCGCAGCCGCAAACCATCGCCGCGATGCACTTCCGCAAGATTCTTTATGGCGATCATCCTTACGGTACGCTGCTGCCGACGCCCGATGATGTGAAGAAACTGACCATCCAGGATGTGAAAGACTACTACGCCTCGAATTTCGGAGCCCAACGAACGCACCTGTATGTCGCCGGAAAGTTCGATACCGCGGCGGTGAAAAAATCCATCCAGGAAAGCTTCGGCAGTTGGCCAAAAGGTCCTTCACGCATTGAAAACGTGCCATCGCCCAAGTCGAAAAAGATCCTGGACGTCACCGACCGCCCCGGCGCGCCGCAATCGACGCTAATGGTCGGCCTGCCCGTCGTGCCGCCAACCAGCCCCGATGCCATTCCGCTGGGTGTGACCAACTCGTTGCTTGG